>Ga0209494_1000005_pt1 | contig 337315 bp, 303 predicted proteins | sample EN1Hudseemescosm_FD_184628 | JGI IMG/M metagenome (GOLD analysis project Ga0209494, IMG submission 184628) | Methane-oxidizing microbial communities from mesocosms in the Hudson Canyon - EN1B Hudson Canyon (SPAdes) (version 2) | ecosystem: Environmental > Aquatic > Marine > Cold seeps | place... | reverse complement strand
GGGTAATACAACAGTTGCTGGAACCCTTGGAGTGACTGGGGCGACTACCACAACCACGATTGCAGCGACGAACGTGACAGCGAGTGGCACTTTAGGTGTTACTGGTAATACAACAGTTGGTGGCACCTTAGGTGTTACAGGAGCGTCAACGCTAACGGGTAATACAACAGTTGCTGGCACCCTTGGAGTGACTGGAGCAACTACCTTGGCCAGCACTCTGGACGTAGATGGAGCGAGCACCCTTGACCAGGTGACCATTGACACAACAGATGGTGCATTTGCGGTAACGGCAGACAATGCAAGCAACTTTGCTGGAGCGGTCAACATCACAGGGGCTCTGGATGTAGATGGAGCCACAACAACAGATGGCATCACTGACTCGACCACCATTGCAGCGACGAACGTGACAGCGAGTGGCACTCTTGCAGTGACTGGAGCGTCAACGCTAACGGGTAATACAACAGTTGCTGGAACCCTTGGAGTGACTGGGGCGACTACCACAACCACGATTGCAGCGACGAACGTGACAGCGAGTGGCACTTTAGGTGTTACTGGTAATACAACAGTTGGTGGCACCCTTGCAGTGACAGGCACCTTAAGTGCGGCCACAGGATCCACCATTGGCAACTTGACCTTGGCAAACGGCAGTATCACGGATAGTAGTGGCGCCATTAGCTTCGGTAATGAAACGCTGACAACAACAGGTACCTTAGAAGCTGGTGCTACCACAGTGGCTAGTTTGGATGCGGGTTCTGGTACTATCCAAACAACTGGTGTGATTCAAACGGACGTCACGGATGTAGACTCTAACGCAGCAGCGATTACAGCAGAAGCCGTAACAGCTAGAGCCGCAGAAGTTGCCAACGCAGCAGCGATTACAGCAGAAGCCGTAATAGCTAGAGCCGCAGAAGTTGCCAACGCAGGCGCGATCACAGTAGAAGCCGTAACAGCTAGAACCGCAGAAGTTGCCAACGCAGCAGCGATCACAGCAGAAGCCGTAACAGCTAGAGCCGCAGAAGTTGCCAACGCAGCAGCGATCACAGCAGAAGCCGTAACAGCTAGAGCCGCAGAAGTTGCCAACGCAGCAGCGATTACAGCAGAAGCCGTAACAGCTAGAGCCGCAGAAGTTGCCAACGCAGCAGCGATCACAGCAGAAGCCGTAACAGCTAGAACCGCAGAAGTTGCCAACGCAGCAGCGATTACAGCAGAAGCCGTAACAGCTAGAGCCGCAGAAGTTGCCAACGCAGGCGCGATCACAGCAGAAGCCGTAACAGCTAGAGCCGCAGAGCTCAAGGCGAGCACGGCGTTAAGCGCTATCCTTACCGATTACGGTGTTACCAACACGGTTAAAACCGCCGGTATTGCCGATTCAGCGGTCACTCTGTCTAAGGTGGGCTCGGTTGTTTCTAGCAGCTTAACCCGGGTAGAGGCTAAGGTGGACGCTTTGGCATTGTTCACTACGTCTACTGGTGGCGCAATTAGTGAAACCGGTACCGGTAGCGATATTGCGGTTACAGCACTAAAAGCCATTGACGTGACTAACGCTAAGGCCAACACTGCGGCCTTAGGCGATGTAGAAACTCGGGTGGATGTGGTTGAAGCTAACGGTGGTAACACATTCTTAAGCTTTATTAAGCGTCTATTTGGCGGTTCTTAGTTCAATCTGTTAGATTAGTTGCGTCGGGTGCGAAGTTTCAACTTTGCATCCGAGACTTTTTGTGTTCAAAGGGATGATTAAAAATAACAAAAAAAATTATATTTTATATGAAGGGGTAATGTAATGAATCTTGGTATTTATAAGGATGTACGTATAGTTAATCGTGAAGAAGATAAAAAATTAAAGGTTGCGCCTATAGATGGTTTTGGCTACGCCGCTGATCTACGCGATTGCATTATTACGGTAAGCGAGTTTTACGAAGCGGCTAAGTCACAGCCAATTGTGTTTGCTAAAAATGACCAGGGTGAGTTTTTTGCCTTGGCCCTTCTGGGCCTAACCACCGACAACAACCTATTTGTTAATAAAGATGGCACTTGGCGTCCTGGCGAATACGTACCTGCGTTTGTGCGCCGTTACCCATTTATTTATATAGCACATGGAAATGATAAGCTAACACTTGCGATTGATCACGGCCACAAAGTGGTTAACAAACGCAAGGGGGAAGCCCTGTTTGACGCTGAGGGTGAAGCTTCTGAATACACCACTCGGGTTCTCGACTTTCTTAATCAGTACCAGCAAGCAAGCATTCATACGCAGGCCATGATCAAGATGTTGGACGACAAAGGTTTGTTGGAAGATGCTACGGCTAAAATGGTACAAAATGGTGACCCCGTTAACCTTACAGGCTTTAAGCGTGTTAATGAGGAAAAACTTTCTGACTTAGGTAATAGTGAGGTGCTGGATCTCATTAAGTCTGGGGCTTACAAGTGGGTTGTAGCCCACTTAATGTCGTTGTCTAATTTCCAAAAATTACTAACATACTCGGAGCAGTAAATGGCGGCAGTGGGTCAAGGAGGATTATTCGTCCGGAGGTGCTTGGGATTACTTGGGCTGTCATTGATGGCGTTATCAGCAATGGGTGCAGGTGATGCAGCACCGCCGCAACGCACGGAACTAGCTCCCTCGGAAATTAACGACATAGAAAGTTCGGTAAGCTCAGGGCAGGCTGGGTCTAAAGGGAGGTTGATTGGTGATGAGGAACGTTCGGTGATTGAAAACGTTAAAGTCGATAAAAGTGCACAACCCACTGGAGGCAGTCAGCTGAAACAGGGGGTTCAATTTCGACTCAATGGTATTCAGCTGCAAGGCAATACGGTGATGGATAAAGGCGATATCGTCTCCTTAGTCGAGCCTTATGTGGGTACTATGATGACCTCTGCGGACCTAAAAGCCGTCGCGGAAAAAATCACACAATTATTTGTAGAGCAAGGTTATGCCACAACTCGATGTATTATTCCCGCCCAGAAAGTGAATAATGGCGTGGTGGTGCTTAAGGTGGTGGAAGGCCAGTTGGGGCAGATTAAGCTCTCTGGTGCAGAAACCTACCTCTACGATGTGCGTTTATTCCTTACTCAGCTACACGATTTACAAGGTAAAGTTATTCATTTGCCTACGCTCAATAGCCGTCTACGCCTTTTGTCGAAGCTACCGGCCACCAAGGTGCAACCCACTTTGGTGCAGCAAGCCGAAGGCGTTACCGACCTGATATTAAAACTAACAGACTTAGAAGACACGTTTGCTTTATCGGTGAATAATTCGGGCAGCCGCTTTACCGGCAAGAATCGTCTGTCTTCTAGCGCAGTGTTTAGTAATGTTACAGGCAACAGCGATGTGTTGACCATGGCACTTACCACGTCTTTGAATAACGTCAAGTATTTGGGTTCTATGTCGTTTAACTATAAGCGCCCTGTGGGCGGGTCTGCAGGCAAGTTGGGCGTGGGGTATTCTAATTTGTATTATCGTATGGACCCTACCGAAGTGGGTTTTGATCAGGTGCGTTACGAAGGTGGCAGTAACTCGCTGGGGCTACGTTATGAGCAACCGCTATGGTTGGAAGACGAGACTAATAGTCAAAAAAGTTATAGCTGGAGCGCCGGTTTTGAGCGTAAAACAGCGCAAGCAAAAACTGTCTACAACACCGGTTTTGATCACCCTGCAGGCTTTGCCTATGTGGATTCGGAAGACCGCTTAATGGTGGGCGATGTTACTCTTCAAACCGAGCAATTGACATTGTTGAAAGGGTTTAAAGGCCGTAGTTTTGTGTCTGTTTCCCTTAAACACGCCTTTGAAGGCTTTTTTGGTTCTATGACCCAGGAGGACATCGATCGCAAGTTAGAAAATATCAGCAATGACGTAGAACCTATTATCGGCCCCATTGGTAATGTGACTGGCATGGATCCCAATTTCTGGAAGCTGTATGTGGATGTATCACGGGCGCAGGTGTTGCCCAACAGCTTTACTGCGCAATTTGATTTTCACGGTGAATATACGCCCAGTAAAAAATTGCCCAAGGCCTACCAATTTGCAGGTGCCGATGGCGGTTCCTCGGGTTATTCATTGGGTCTTAAGTTGGTGCGCCCTATTGCCGAGAATGTGTCGGTGGGTGTGAGTTTTAAGCATGCCCAAGCGGTGAGCTGGTACCGAGATGTGGATCCAGGCTGTAGTAACCGCGCAGGTACCGCTACGGCCACCTCTGCAGGTCGCAATAGTTGCTCCGCCAATGAAATGGCGCTGAATATGGATTGGCGCCTAGGCGGCCTACTGGCTAATGTTAATTATCGTAATAACATTGATGCGAGTACGAATAACACGAACAAGATTACCTTTAACCTAGGTTATAGCTGGTAACTCATGGCCTTTGTTGAATAAGGATAACTAAAGTATTAAAGAGACTGGTGGATTATAACAAGGTGAACAACATGGATATACAACAACACGTGAGCTCAACTATCACCTCCGGCAGACTTGCAGGCCAAAAGTCGACATTACAACGAGGAGGCATGGCAGGCACCACTATATTGACCAGTCTAGTACTGACTGCCTGTGCCACTCCGGCTACGGATTCAGCCTTTACGCTGGTTGACGGCGTTTACACCGGCACCAGTGGCGCAAACACTTTGGCGAAATCGGCTGACACTGCTGGTCTTGTTGTTAATGGCTTCGCGGGTATCGATACCATCACCACAGGAACAGGAGCCGACGTAGTGCGTGCAGGCACTGGCGCCGATAACGTCAGCACCGGTGACGGTGACGACACCATCGTGGTGATAGGTACCACTACTGCCAATGAATACGCCAGCGGTGACATTCCCTCAATCTTAGATAAGGTAGTTACCTTGGCCACGTTAAATGGCCAAAGCACCAGTGAGGCCGCTTCTGGCGAGATTCTTAATGCCGGTGACGGCGCCGATACGCTGCACCTTTATGGCACTCTGGATATGAGCTCTGTGACCCTAACGGGTATTGAAAATATCACCATGCATTCTGACGTTATTCTTTCAACTCTGCAACTGGCGTCGCTTACGATTACCGGTGATGGTGGCTCAACCTTACGTGTGGTAGCAAGTGGAGAAACCAGTGCTAGCATTAACCTTGGCAGCTTAAATATCACGGGGATTAACCAGCTTTCTGTGGGCAGTAATATTGTGGTTAAAGCCGCTAACATGACGGCGCTAACCGATATGGGTTTAACCGTATTGACCGGATCTGGACAGGTTGAAATTGCAGACACTAGTGACGTCACACAAAATCTTATTTTAGACACCCAAATGACGGTCGCTAATGCTTCCGGTACGGATATCACCACCTCTGTGGCTTCGGCTCAGATTAGCTTGGATGACGGCAACTTTTTACCCGAATTTGTGGCGCGCTCTAGTGCATATTTAGACCCTGTTGCCAGCAGTTCTGATGTGACTTGGCTGGCAGATTTAACCACCAATCAAGCCCAGGCCACTGATAGCACCAGCAAAATGGCGGGCTATTTTTTAGACCCAGACCAAGACGGCCTCACGTTTACTTTGTCGGGCACCGATTCGGCTAAACTGTCGGTGCAAACGGCGACTGATGGCTCCAGCTGGTTGGTATTAAATGCTAACCAAGTGCTATCCGCTGGCACGAGTCTCAATGTGGATGTGACCTGTACCGATGCCAAGGGTGGCGCGGTAAGCCAAACACTGCAATTTTGGACGGTAACGGAAGGCGACGCCACGGCACAAGTGCTCACGGGCACAGCAGCCGCAGACATTCTGCTAGGTGGTGCTATTGGTGTTACCAGTGGCAGCGATGCAGACACGCTTAACGGCGGTGACGGCAATGATCACCTAAACGGTGGTTACGGTAACGACACGTTAAATGGTGGTGCAGGCAACGACCTGCTCAAGGGTCGTTTTGGTGACGACAGTTTAACGGGCGGTGATGGCGCCGACACGTTGTATTACCATATCCAAGAAGTGCAAGGTAAGTTTCTGTCTGCCGATGGCAATGACACCATGACCGACTTTACTATTGGTACCGATATTATACAGTTGGAGGAATACCATGTTATCGGTGATGAAACCAACACATTGGCAGAATTTAAAGCCTCATTTGGTAGCAAGTGGGATGCCCAAGCGTCGTTGGATTACAGCCAGATTCAATTGGTATTTGGCGATGCCACTGTTGATAATGGCACCGCTACGGTGACCTTGGTGCTTAATGGCACTACCGTTGATAGCACTTATGTTTCGGCTACGGCTAATAGCAGCGGTTATTACGATTTTAATAGTGCCGACGACTTAGTCAGCGCTATAGGCGGCGACACTTTTCTCGACATCATTTAAGGAAATATAATGACTATTTTTAACACACACCCATGGTTCCGTTCTATGATTTTGGCGGCCTGTGTTATTCCTGTCACCGCGCAAGCCGGATTGCTAGGGGATTGGCAAGGTAAGCCAGGCGTGTCGGTGGTGGCCACCATGTTGGACCAAGAAGTTACCTGGTCTGAGCTTCGGTTAGCTGCGGCTAATGCCTCTGAGGCTGGTCGTAAGGCCCTGAGTGAGGACAGTGAGGTATTTGCCGCATACGTGAATAAAATTGCCTTACGTAAACACATTATCAAGCTGGCTCAAGAAACTAAGTTGGACGACACCGCTGTTGTAGAATTTGCGGTGCGCCAAGCGTATGACAAGGCGATGATTGACCAATGGCTAAACTTAGCCACTCAACCCGAGCCAGGATTCCCTAGCCAAGCAGAGGTCGATACGGCTTACCAAGACAATCAAACTCAGTTTGTTGCGCCTGCTCGAGTGAACTTGTCGCAGTTGTTTTTACTACACAGTGACGACAAACAAGCCGATGCAGCGCGTTTAGCTCAAGTGCTAGAGGAAATTAAGGCTAACCCAGACGGCTTTGCCGAACTCAGTAAGGTGCACTCCGATCATGCTGAATCAGCAGTTAATGGGGGTAGTTTAGGTTGGCTGCAAATTGATCAGCTACAACCAGAGATATTTAAGGCCATCAGTAACTTGACGGTGGGCAGCATTTCTACGCCTGTGGTTACCGATACGGGCAGCCATTTTATATTGGTTAACGGTATCACTCCAGCCAGCGTTAAACCACTAGAAGAGGTGCAAGACCTCCTCGTTCAGGCTATACGGAAGCAGTGGCAAGAGAAAAAACAACAGGAAATCATCAGTCAGTTGTCTATTCTGGTGAAGATCAATTCAGTGGATTAACTCGCAACTTACTGTTCGGTTAAAGCCACTGCTGCGGTGCGCTTTAGGGGTGTGAGTATATAATCAATAATGCGGGATTTTTCACCTACAATGTCCACTTGGGCCACCATGCCAGGCATGATGTTAGGCACAACATCCGATTTGGAGAATGTTGTGCTGGTGGTTTCTACCCACACTTCGTAATACATGAGGCCTTGGTTGGTTTCGGTAATGTTTTGCGCAATATTGACAATTTTTCCATCCATGGATCCATATTTAGCAAAGTCATAGGCGGTAAAGGATACGCGGCATGCTTGGCCTTGGTTAACTAAGCTAATGTCGGCCGGTTGGACCTTGGCCAGCACACGGTAGGACTTCGTTTGCGGCACGATTTCTGCCAACGTTTCTCCACCACTTACCACGGCACCTTGAGTGGTAACGTAAATAGCGGAAATAATGCCATCACTGGGCGCTTTAACTTCAGCCATAGCCATGCGGTCGGTCAGTGACGTGTATTCGGCACTGGCCTTGGTCATGGTATTAGTACTTTCTGCTAGGCGTTCTTCGGCCTGTACACGGTAATCCATGACAACTTGGTTCTTACGCCGCTTTAAGGTGTCGATGTCGATGTTTAAACCGGCTTCTACCAAGGTTTGCTGGCTGATGCTGCCATGGGCATCTTGCTGTTGGCGTTGTAGGCTCAGTAGCTTAATTTTAGGCTCTACGCCTGCATCCACTAAGGGCTTGTAAATGCTCATTTCTTCAAGCGTAAGCGTTAGGCTGTCTTGGGCAGAAACGACCGCGGTTTGAGCTTGTAATATGGCATTCGACTTGCTGGCAATTTCTTGCTCAATAATATCCAATTGCTCTTTCATAGCACGGCTTTTGGCCTGATATATGGCGCGTTGTTGTTCGATAAAACGCGCAGGCAATAGGTGGGGAAAATCTAGGGTTTTGCCATAGGCTTCGGCCTGATAGCGGGCTGTCTCGGCTTTGGCATTGTGGAAAGTAATGCGATTTTGTTTAATGGCGGCTTCGTTGTCTTCTTGTTTGAGCCAGAACAAAACTTGCCCTTTTGTGACTGAATCGCCAATGCGGGCGCTAAATTTGTCTATAGAACCGGGGTAGCGGTTTTGTACCACTTGTACTTTGCCGGTGGGTTCAACCATGGCTTCTGCGCGAACTACCTGATCTATTTCTGTGTTCATGGACCAGTAGATGGCGATGATGAAAAAGCCACAGATAAGATAAAAAATAACGTTGGTTAATTTGCCTGATTTCACGATTGGGTTCCGGTTTTAGGGCTCCTGAGCACTTCTTCTTTTGGGCCGTCTGCAACAATACGACCACTGTCCATAACGATTACGCGGTCCACAAGAGACAGTAAGGTGCCGCGGTGGGTGATCACGATTACGGTTTTGTATTCAAACAAAGACTTGAGGCGGAACATCAGTTGTTGTTCTGTGCCTGAGTCCATGGCACTGGTGGGTTCATCCATAATAACAATAGAAGGGTTGCTAATTAATGAGCGTGCAATGCACATGGCTTGGCGTTGGCCGCCCGATAACTGTTGCCCTCGTTCTGTGAGTAGGGTTTCGTAGCCGTCTGGTAATTGGCCGATAAATTCATCGATACCAGCTTGTTTGGCGGCTTCAATAATTTCCTCGTCGGTGGCATCGGGTTTGCCTAACAGTAAGTTCTCTTTTACGCTGCCAGAAAATAACATGGGTGTTTGTAGTACGACGCCTAGCCCATGACGTAAGTCTTCTGGATGTATATGACCTACTTCCGTTTGGTCGATTTGTACGCTTCCTTCAGTGGGGTCGTAAATGCCTGCGAGCAAACGTAAAAGGGAGGTTTTGCCGGAGCCTATTTTGCCTAAAATGGCGACTTTCTCACCTGCTTTTATGTTGAAGTTTAGTTGCTTTAGGGTGTCTGCCTTGGTGTCAGGGTAGCGAAAACTTGCATGGCTAAAACGAATGTCACCCACAATTTCTTCGCGTCTAATTTGGCCCATGCGAGAGGCTTCCAGAACGGGTTCGGACATGAGTTCGTTGAGGTTTTTGTAGGCATTAACAGATTGGTTAAAACGGCCCAATAGGTTGGTGAGTTGGCCCAAGGGTGCCAGCGTACGGCCGGATAAAATGACACACGCAATGAGCGAACCCATGCTGAGGTCACCACTGGTAATTAATACTACACCATAAACCACAATACCCACTTGCGAGGCTTGCTGACCCAGCTGAGAAAAGTTGGTGGTAAGTTGCGTCCAAAAACGCGACTTGGCGGTGACTACGCCTTGGCGACCTACGCTGTCCATCCAACGGTTGCGCAGTAGACGAATACCCGACAAGGTTTTAATGGTCTCTAAGCTATTAAGTACTTCCACTAACACAGCCTGTTTGGATTGGCCGTCTTGCATGGCGTTAAAGGTGAGGCGTTTGATGATGGGCTGTACCATTAAGCCAACTAATAATACAGCAATGACGATGCCACCAGGGATGGTGGCAATGGGTCCGCCGATGCTGTAAAGCACAAATATAAACAAAAATACAAAAGGTAGATCGGCAAACACCACAAACGAGGCGGAGGCTAAAAAGTCTTTTAGGCTATCAAAATCTTTGACTGTATTAGCCATGGCTCCGGTGGCTTTTTGGCCACCTACATTGTCGTTTTGGGCTAAACGACCAAATAAGTTGTCCGCTACGTCGTGGTCGATATTAATACCCGCTTGGTCGGTGAATACGCCGCGCAGGACCTTCATGATAAAATCAAAGGCCATCACAATGCAGACACCAATAGTTAACGCTAAGAGCGATTCCATGGCTTCATTAGGAATAACTCGGTCATACACCGTCATGATATAAAAGGCGCTAACTAGGGCAAATAGGTTAATGAATACGGAGGCTAGAATAACCTGCATGTAGAGTCGTTTGCTGCGTATAACAGGGCCAAAAAACCAGTGTTTGGATGCCGATTGGTGGTATGGTTTACTCATGGTAGTTGTTCTGACGTCACGTTAAATTGGTGAATGATTTGTTCGCTTAATAAAACTTGGTCAAGAAGCAGTTGTTGCATGCCTGAGGCGATACTGACTAAATCAATTTGGGTGCTGGCGATTTGGGTGTGTAAACTGGCTAAGCCGGCATGATCATTGGCTGTTTTACCTAATGCTAATTTCATATTATTCAGCTGTAAGGTGAGGTTGTTATACTTTTTAATACCTTCTTGCTGGCGTAATTTTAAATCGTCTAACTGACGTTTGCTGGTTTTTAAGTCTAATGCCTTTTGTTGAATTACCTGCTCTAAGGCGCGTTGCTCTGCGGTTATGGCATGACTAATGCTTGCCATTTTGGCAGAGCGATAACCGCTATCAAATGCAGGGAACGTTACACGAAATTCACCGGCAACACGATAGTTGCTTATGCTGCGTGTCACATCGTACAGCGTGGTATTAAGGTCGACAACGACCTTTGGTTTTTTTTGTGCGGCGATGCTACTGCGTTGATGGCGCAGGGACGTTTGGGAACCTTGGCTGATCGCACTACTACGTAAATTTTGTGCGTCTATCCGAGCGGCGAGCTGTAGTTGTGGTTCAATGTCATTCCACGCGAGAATCAAGGGCTCGATCGCTAATCCGTAATCACTGCTAATGAGGTGTTCTACGGCGTTCATTTTGTTAAACAGCTGGATGACTTGGGTTTCTAAATCGATCTGACTAAGTTGGGTTCGGCGGATATCCGCTAGGGTGCCTAAACCTGCCTCGAAGCGGTGTACTAGGTCGGTCTGGACCAAATCAATGTCAGCTTGAGCGGCAGTTACTATGAGTATGGTTTGTTGGGCTTTTTGATGCTGAATAACTAAGCTAAATAAGCTGTGCGTTTGTTGTTCAAAACCGTTGGCGAAGGCTAGGTGGGCTTTGGTTCGCAGCGCTCGTTCCGCATCAATGAGGGCGTCGGCTTCACCAAAATCGTACACCGTCTGGCTGGCGCTAAAAACTAAGTCTAAGTATGGGTCGGAGGTGGCAACCCGACTGAACGAGTGCTCAAAGTGCTCCGCTATTGGCAGGTGTGCAGAACTTCTAATGTCAAAATCAAAGCCTTTTTCTGCCTCAAGTTCTAAGATTTTCCATTGCTGTTTTTCTATGGTGCTGTGATGCACACGTAAGCTGGGGTGGTCGAGCACGGCTGCTACCCAGTCGTCGGTGGCAGACACAGGCGAACTGGTGACGGCCAAACTTATAATGGCCGTCAATAGAAGTAGTCGATACATTTAACTCCTTTGCTCTTTGGCTCAGTGAATGGGGATTAAAACCAGCGTCAAGCGAAGTCGAGGGTGACGACATTGCGCTCTTGATCAATGTACAGGGTACTGGTGCCATCTGTCCAGCCATCAAGGTTTTGGCTGGTGAATTCATCGCAGGTTAAACCCGGACTCGCGCTATTGGCCCAAGTTGCACCACTTAGTGTCACAATGTCGTATAGTGGTATCCACAATACTCACTTGACTGTTGTTACCAGCAAGAAGCGGCAGCTGAGTCAGAAGACACAAGTGAACCGACAGGTGAGTCTAATAGCTAAAATGAACATCGGCAGTGTGACGCTTTAGGTTAATAGCGGCGCCAAAAAGCGACCCGTATGGGAAGTTGGATTAGCGGCCACTTCTTCTGGCGTGCCTGTGGCTATGATTTGACCCCCTTTATTACCCCCCTCTGGGCCTAGGTCCACAATCCAATCTGCAGTTTTAATGACATCTAGATTATGTTCTATCACTACCACAGTGTTGCCGTGATCCCTGAGGCGGTGTAGAACAACCAGCAACTGCTGTATGTCGGCAAAATGAAGCCCAGTGGTGGGTTCGTCTAGAATGTACAGGGTTTGGCCTGTGTCACGCTTAGAAAGCTCCCGAGACAACTTAACTCGTTGCGCTTCACCGCCAGAAAGGGTGGTGGCATTTTGGCCTAAACAAATATAGCTTAACCCCACATCCATGAGGGTTTGCAGGCGGCGATGAATCATGGGTACTGCAGCAAAAAACTCAACTGCGGTTTCTACGGTCATACCCAAGACTTCGGTAATGTTTTTGCCTTTGTATTGGATTTCTAACGTTTCGCGATTGTAGCGTTTGCCTTTGCACACGTCACAAGGCACATACACGTCGGGCAAAAAGTGCATTTCTACTTTTATTACGCCATCGCCTTGGCAAGCTTCACAACGGCCGCCTTTAACGTTAAAGCTAAAACGGCCGGGCTTATAACCACGAGAGCGAGCTTCTTGGGTGCCAGCAAACAACTCACGAATAGGGGTAAATATACCGGTATAAGTGGCAGGGTTTGAACGGGGTGTACGGCCAATTGGGCTTTGGTCTATGTCGACCACCTTGTCCATTAAGTCTAAGCCAACCACAGCCTTATGGGGGGACGCAACAAGGGTGGTGGCTTTGTTAAGCACGGTGGCCGCCAAAGGGTAGAGTGTTGCGTTAATGAGCGTGGATTTGCCGGAACCCGATACACCGGTAATACACGTCATCAGGCCTGTGGGAATAGCTAGGTCAACGTTTTTTAGGTTATTGCCCGTGGCGCCGATGAGTTTAAGCCATTTATTTTTTTTTGGTTTGTTGCGTTTGTCGGGCACCGGTATGCACTTAACGCCACTTAAATATTGCCCAGTGAGGGAATTTGGGTTGGCCATGACGTCTTCTGGGGTGCCTTGTGCCACGATGCGGCCACCATGTACGCCAGCACCTGGGCCAATGTCGATTACGTGGTCAGCAAGGCGTACGGCCTCTTCATCATGCTCCACCACAATGACGGTATTGCCTAAGTCTCGTAAGTGAATCAGGGTTTTGAGTAGGCGTTCGTTGTCGCGCTGGTGTAAACCGATGGAAGGCTCGTCTAGAATGTACATTACGCCCACTAAGCCGGCACCGATTTGGCTGGCTAACCGAATACGTTGGGCTTCGCCGCCGGATAAGGTGTCGGCATTACGGTCGAGGGTGAGGTAGTCTAGTCCCACGTTAACGAGGAAATCTAAACGTAAACGGATTTCTTTTAGAATCTTATCAGCAATCTGGCCCTGTTTGCCTTCCAGTTTTAAATTGGCAAAGTAATCTGAGCAAGTGCCTACGGCTTTGCTGGTGATTTGTGGCAAATTAAGCCCGTCAATAAACACATGGCGTGCTTCGGTACGTAAGCGGCTGCCGTCACAACTAGGGCAGGGCTGCATGTTTAGGTATTTGCCTAGGTCTTCGCGCACCATGTTCGATTCGGTTTCACGGTAACGTCGCTGGAGGTTGTTGATAATGCCTTCAAATGGGTGGTTGCGGCTAATCTTATCCCCACGGTCATTGATGTAGTAAAATTCGATGGAGGTTTTACCGGTGCCGTAGAGAACTACTTTTTGTACATCGGCGGGCAATTCCTGCCATGGGGTTTCCATGCTAAATTGGTAGTGCTTGGCCATGGCGCTGAGCATGCCATAGTAATAAATAGAGCGGCGATCCCAGCCTCGTATGGCACCTTCGGCTAAGCTGTTCGCGGGTTGTTGAACTACTTTACCCGCATCAAAGAACTGGCGAATACCCAAGCCGTCACAGCTTTGGCAGGCACCGGATGGGCTATTAAAACTAAATAACCTTGGCTCAAGTTCGGCAATGGAGTGGCCACACGTAGGGCAGGCAAAGCGCGAAGAAAAGATCATTTCTTCGGCTGTTGGGTCGTCCATGGACGCGACTTTGGCAATGCCGTCTGTGAGGTTGAGTGCGGTTTCAAAAGACTCTGCCAAGCGTAATTGCAGGCCGTCTTTAACCTTAATTCGATCGACCACCACTTCGATGGTGTGTTTTTTGTTTTTCTCTAGGTCGGGAGTGTCGTCTAAATCGCACAGGGTGCCATCTATACGCGCCCTAATAAAGCCTTGGCTGCGTAGCTCATCCAAGGTATGTAAGTGCTCACCTTTACGGTTTTGCACCACAGGCGCTAACAACATTAGTCGCAGGCCTTCTTCTTGGGCCAGTACTTGGTCTACCATTTGGCTTACAGTTTGTGCTGCCAACGGCAAATCGTGTTCTGGGCAGCGTGGTTCGCCAGCGCGGGCAAACAACAAACGTAAATAGTCGTATATTTCGGTGATAGTGCCCACGGTAGAGCGCGGGTTGTGAGACGTCGACTTTTGCTCAATGGAAATGGCGGGTGACAAACCCTCAATGTGGTCTATGTCGGGTTTTTCCATCATCGATAAAAATTGGCGGGCATAGGTAGACAGGGATTCTACGTAGCGTCGTTGGCCTTCGGCATAAAGCGTATCAAAGGCTAGGGATGACTTACCCGAACCGGATAATCCGGTAATGACCACCAACTTGTCGCGAGGAATGTCGATGTCGATGTTCTTTAAGTTGTGGGTGCGCGCGCCGCGTACAATGATGGTGTCCATGGGTCAATCCGCTAAGGGCCAAACCAACCATTATAGGCGCTAGTGAAAGGTAGACGCAATGTAATATAGGCTTTGAATAGTTGCGCCATTAAGCCTATAATTTGCTCCCCAATTCATCGAAGTTGGGCATTTTTAGTGTGCTAATACATACAGAAACTTAATACTGAGACCTGTTTCGTGTGAAGGTCTCACCTATACAGCAGGAGAAGATCATGGCACGTGGCGTTAATAAAGTAATTTTAGTAGGTAATGTAGGCGGCGACCCAGAGACTCGTTTTATGCCCTCAGGTGGTGCAGTCACCAACCTAACATTGGCTACCTCGGAATCTTGGAAAGACAAACAAACCGGTCAACCTCAAGAACGTACAGAATGGCACCGCGTGGTGTTTTTTAATCGCTTGGCAGAAATTGCAGGCGAATACGTACGTAAAGGGTCTAAGATTTACGTAGAAGGTTCTTTGCGTACCCGTCAATGGGAACAAGATGGTGTAAAGCGCTACACCACAGAAATTGTAGCGGCAGAAATGCAAATGCTAGACAGCCGTCAAGGTGGCGCTCAAGCCGGTGGCCAAGGCCAAGCACCACAGCAGCAGAACTACAATCAGCAAGCGCCACAAGGTCGCCCGCAAGCACAACAGGCGCAACAGCCATACCAACAACAAGCTGCCCAGCAGCCTCAGCAGCAGCCTGGTGGTTTTGATGCTGATTTTGACGACGACATTCCGTTCTAGACTGTACCCAAGAATGTAAGGTAAAGTCGATAAAAAGCCCTTAGAGATAAGGGCTTTTTGCTTTTTAAAAGGATGATTTAATGCTGCTCAAGCTCTTTATGCCCTTTGCCTTTGGCTATTTCTTATCGTTTTTATATCGCGTGGTTAACGTGGTTATTGCGCCTGACTTAGTGTCAGAGTTTGGCCTCAATGCCGCTCAAATAGGCATGGTAAGCAGCGTTTATTTGTTAACCTTTGCCTTGTGCCAATTGCCTTTAGGTATTCTGCTCGATCGTTATGAAAGCCGAAAAGTGAGCGCTGCCTTGCTACTGTTGGCGGCGTTAGGGGCGTGGATATTTGCCAGTGCCAATTCCATTGAAGGGTTGTTACTAGGCCGTGGCCTAATTGGCATTGGCGTTTCTGCATGCCTTATGGCGGCCTTTACGGCCTATGCTAATTTACTGCCTGTGCAGAGGTTGCCGTTAGTTAATGGTCTACAGCTTATGACCGGAGGTTTGGGCGTGGTGGCGGCCTCAACACCGGTGCAATGGTTCTTATCTTGGGGTGATTGGCGCCTATTGTTTCAAGCTATGGCGTTGGCTTCACTGCTGGCTAGTGGTTTGGTTTTGACCTTAGTGCCGCGTTATGTGGTGGTCGTTAAGAAGCAGAAAGTAAGCCAGCAATTGTCTGAGCTTTGGCAAGTTATTAAGAGTCCTATCTTCTATCAACTGGCCCCTCTCTCGGTTGCAACTCAGGGTATATTTGGTGCTTTTATTGGCCTTTGGGCAGGCTATTGGTTACGGGATTACTTATCGCTTTCGCCCGCAGAGGCGGCGCAAGTGTTGTTGACTATGGCGTTAGCCATGACCGCTGGCTTTGCTTTGCTGGGCTGGTTGGCTGGCTGGTTACAAAAGTTTGGTATAGGAGCCCACGTGGTGAGTGTTGTAGGTATGTTGGTTTATCTACTCACCCAGTTGGTGATTGTTAATGAATGGAGCCAGTGGCATCACTTGTGGTGGGGTCTTAGTGGCTTTTTTGGTACTTCTGGGGTGCTGATGTATGCCTATTTATCCCAGTCTATACCCAAAGCACTGGTTGGGCGGGTCAATACCAGCCTTAATCTATGTGTGTTTGTGTGTGCCTTTGCTGGGCAGTGGGGTTTGGGCATGCTTATTGACCAGTGGCCCACTAACGCCGCAGGAGTCTACCCTCAAGTGGCTTATTTTAATGCGTGGGCGTGGGTGTTGGGGCTGCAAGGGTTGTCCCTATGTTGGTTGTTGTATAACGCCGTCTTGCGCCAAGCGCGTTAGTTGTTGATCCGACAATCCAAGAAATTCTTGTAAAACTTCGGTGTTATGGCTACCCAGTGTTGGCCCTGCCCAGCGGGTGGAGCCTGGAGTTTTGTCTAGTTTAGGTAGAATGGCTGGTATTTTTAGTGGCTTGCCGTTGATTTCTACCTGCTCAAACAAACCTCTTTCATTAAAGTGTGGGTCTTTGACCATGTCTTCTACGTTGTATATGGGACCACCCGGCACTCTGTTTTTATCCAGTATTTCAAGAATACTAACGGAACTGTTTTGCGCACACCAACTGCACAAGGCTTGGTCTATCTTAGCTTCGTTGGCAACCCTCCCTGCGTTGGATGCTAGGGCGGGGTCAGTGGCCATGTCTGGGTAACCAGCAGCCACCATAAGGCGCTGGAAGATAGAGTCGCCATTGCCGCCAATCACTACATATTTTCCGTCTTGGCAGCGGTAAGTGTTGGTGGGCACGATGCCCGTGACCGTGCTGCCAGAGGGTTCTCTAACCACACCGGCGCCATCAAATTCCGGCACTACCGCTTCCATTAAATTAAACATCGATTCGTACAGGGCCACGTCTACAACTTGGCCTTGGCCACTGTTTTTTTGCTCCAGCAAAGCCAAGCAAATGCCAAGGGCCGCATGGATACCCGATATGGTGTCGCCAATGCTTAAATTAGGACGCACGGGGGCTTGGTCTGGGTGACCATTAACATAACGAAACCCACTAATGCCTTCACACACTGAGGCAAAACCTGGTTTTGATGCATAGGGCCCGGTTTGGCCATAACCAGAGATACGCGCATACACCAGTGCTGGGTTTGATTGTTTAAAGACGTCTGGGCCAATACCCCAAGCTTCTACCACGCCCGGGCGAAAGTTTTCGATAACAATGTCCGCTCCGTCAATGAGCTGTTTCACTAAATCAATGCCAGTTTGGGTTTTTAGGTCGATAGTGACAGATTTTTTGTTACGTGCCAGTGAGTGCCACCATAGCGACGTGCCATCGCGAACTTCGCGCCAGTTACGTATGGGGTCGCCGCCGTTAGGCGATTCAATTTTAATGACTTCGGCGCCAAAATAACCCAACATGCAGCCAGCAAAAGGGCCTGCTAAAAGTTGTCCAAGTTCAATAACACGGTAGCCTGCAAGTGGGCCAGCATTGGCTATAGTGGTCATGGTTAGTTAATTTCCTGCTGCAATTGTGCGCACCAGGCAGTAACACGTTGGTCGGTGAGTTCGTGTTGGCTGTCTTCATCTACCGCGAGCCCCACAAACTGGCTACCATCTGCAGTGGCGGCTTTTGACGTTTCAAAGGTATAACCTGTTGTTGGCCAATAACCGATGGCGCTAGCCCCCTGAGCCACCAGCTTATCATGCAGTAAGCCTACGGCATCTTGATACCATTCGGGGTAGCCAATTTGGTCGCCACAGCCAAAACAAGCAAACTGTTTGTTTTTGAGGTTTAGGTTGTCGATTTCTTCCCAAATGTCTTCCCAATCGGCCTGTAGTTCACCGTAATCCCATGTAGGAATGCCGCAAATAAGGGTGTCATAATCGAGCATTAGGCTCACCGAGTCATCGGCGACATTGTAGATGTCGAGTTGGTCAGCCCCAAAAATGTCACGAATTTGGTCGGCAATATCTTCGGTGTTGCCGGTGGTCGAACCAAAAAATAAGGCGATGGTCATTAACAGTGTCTCGTCGCAAAAAAGCTTAGGAATAATTCTGAATTTTAGTACATTTACTTGGCAGCTTGAATAGCTATGGGTAAAGTGGGGTGGCTTTCCACAGCATTAGTGGCGATTTTATGGCCTGAGGCAACTCAGGCTATTTTTTTACAAACTAATCACTGGGCCAGCCATCGCCGAAACCCACGGTCCTTTATCAATCACCGGCCCCATGTCGTAACCCCCGCCAGCACCTGCCATACCTTCTAAACTAATCACCAACTTAGCTTGATGTAATAATTCTTGCCAGTTGTTAAGGCCAGTAATGCGGCTGTTAAAATCCACCTGCATACGCCCTTGTTTGGGTAATATACCTAGCGAGATAGGCTCTCCCAAATCTAGAATCAACCATAGTTCACACACTTGCCCTTGTTCCATGGGATCGGGCGCAATGGTGTCAATGGACAATTGATGTTGTGCCAATGATGCGTTAATGATCCAGGCGGGGTTCTGCTGGCCATTGTACATGACGTAGTTAAGGACTGGTAACTGTATGGCTGGAGTTGCTACCACTAAATTAAGGCTGGGCTCAGGGCTATTGTGCCAAGGCGACATCATCTAGGCTGCCTAGAGCATATTCTGCCGCCGCTAAGTCGACATCTTCTAATTGGCTTAAATCGTATGTTTCAGACATTCTCGTAACCCCAATAATCCGCGTCTAATCCAGGCCTTCACACTGCCTAGTGGAAAGTTGAGCTGGGCCGCTACCTATGGGTGAGCTAAACCCTCGTAATAAGCCAGCTGTATGCATTGGCGTTGCTGTTCTTTAAGTTGCGCTAAACACACATGTATCCCTTGTTGGTCTTGCGCTTGGTTGGCTGCCGTATCGACTAGCTGATCTAGAGCTTCATCGCTAGAGTCGTGGCCTTGGTGGCGCTTGTGCTTGCGTAATAAATCCAGTGCCTGATTGCGAACCACTGCATTGAGCCAAGTCATCGGCTGGGCTCATGCCCGCGTACTACTTTTGACATTAAAGGTAGTAATGGCGTGTCGATGATGATTCCTGTGTTGAGGGGTTGGGTAACAAGCGTAGACTAAAATTCTATGCCGCGCTGCGCTTTGATGCCGTCTCTAAACGCATGCTTTATATCTTTAACTTCGCTTACCGTATCACATACGGCCATGAGGGGTTCCGTAGCCCCACGCCCAGTAATGACTAAATTCATATGCGCTGGGCGCTGCTGAATCGCCTGCGTGACTTGTTCCAGTTGCAGCCAGCCATGACTGAACATATAGGTAAGTTCATCAAGGATTAAAAAATCAATCTTGGGGTCGGCCAATAAGCGGGCTGCCAGCGCCCATGCGCTTTCGGCAGCTGCTTGGTCGGCGGCTTGGTTTTGAGTTTCCCAAGTGAAGCCCGCCCCCATGGCATGGTAGGACACCAGGGGGTGTTGGCTAAAAAACAGTTCTTCGCCACATTCCCAGTCGCCTTTGATAAACTGCACTACACCACAGTTATGGCCATACCCTAGGCTGCGGGCCAACATACCAAACGCTGAGCTGCTTTTACCTTTGCCGTTGCCAGTGAGTAATACCGCCACGCCCTGTTCTTTGTCGGCGTTGGCAATTTGCTTGTCTATTTGTTGTTTTACTTTGCTCATGCGTTGTTTGTGCTTGGCTTGGCTGGCGGGCTTTTTCACGGTGATGTATCCTTAGTGTTTGCGGCAGTCTACCCATTGGCGAGCCAGTGAACAAGAGCCAAACAAGTGGAATAGCCCATGTGGGTCGCTTTTAAGTATCCATGCGTAAAGGATCAACGTAAACTGGGTGCCCAACGATTTAGAAGGTTTGGTTCACTGCTTTGGATACCTCAGTATGACTCCCCATCGACAGCTGTTTTTAGGCGGCGCACGGTCAGGCAAAAGCGCCCTTGCTGAGCAAGCCGCTAAGGCTTCTGGGCTTGATGTCGTGTATGTGGCCACGGCTGAAGTGAGAGACGGTGATGCCGCCGGCAGCATGCAACAACGCATTGCGTTACACCGTCAACGTCGTCCGACACAATGGCGCTTAGTAGAGCAACCCTTGGCGCTAAGTCAAACTTTAGCTGACCTTGATAGGGCGCCGTGTTGCGTATTGGTGGATTGCTTAACCTTATGGCTCAGTAACCATCTATGTGCGGACGCAGGCGGTTTGGATCTTGTGTTGGACGAATTAGTGCAGCAAGTGAGCAAGACCAAACATCAGCTCATTTTAGTGAGCAACGAAGTGGGCTCGGGGATTGTGCCCATGGGCGAATTAAGCCGCCAATTTCAGGACTATTCGGGGCTGATGAATCAGCGCCTAGCGCAGGTATGCGATGAGGTCACACTTGTTGTGGCTGGGTTACCATTACCCTTAAAACAATCTACTTAAACCTAAAGTAATCAAAATTATGAATTTCGACTGGATCAATCAACATCTCTCTCAACTTAACCAAACAGCGCAAACAGAAGGTTTGGACAGACAAGGCCAGCTCACTAAGCCACCGGGTTCGTTAGGTAGTTTAGAGGCTATAGCAGTGCGTTTATGTGCCATGCAGGGCACTGGCACACCAAGTGTAGATAACGCCCAAGTGGTGGTGTTTGCCGGTGACCATGGTATTGCCGAAGAAGGTGTATCTGCGTTTCCGCAAGTGGTTACTGGTGAAATGGTAAAGAACTTTTCCCGTGGTGGCGCTGCTATTTGTGCCCTGGCTCGGCAAAATAATGCTCAATTTGAAGTGGTTAACCTAGGCACTGTAGTCGACCTGCCTGTCATGGCGCATGTGGTGAATAGCACCATCATGGCAGGCACTGCTAACTTTGCTCAGCAGGCCGCCATGACCGAAGAACAGTTAGGCCAAGCGCTGGCAGCGGGCAAGGCGTCCGTAGACCGCGCAGCGGCTAACAGAGCGACTATTTTTATTGGTGGTGATATGGGTATTGCCAACACCTCCGCGGCCACGGCGTTAGCCGCTTGGGCCACCGGTCAAAGTGTCACAAGTTTGGTGGGCCCGGGTACGGGTTTAGATGCTGATGGAGTGTCTCACAAAGGTAAAGTGATTGAGGCGGCTTTGGCGACTCACAGTGAGCAAATGAGCTCCCCAGTTGAGGCACTGCGCCACGTTGGCGGCTTGGAAATCGCCGCATTAGTGGGCGCTTATATTCGGGCTGCGCAACTAGGCATAACTATATTGGTGGACGGTTTTATTACCACATCGGCGGCTATCATCGCTGCAAAAATCCAGCCTGAAATCACCCAGTGGATGTTTTTTGCTCACGCTTCGGCAGAGCCAGGTCATCAAACCATGATGGCGTCTATCGGCGCCGACACTATACTTGATTTAGGTATGCGCTTAGGTGAGGGCAGCGGCGCCGGTGTGGCTTTGTCTATTCTCAAGAGTGCTTGTGTCACCCATAATGAAATGGCTACCTTTGCTGAAGCTGCCGTGTCTGAGAAGTCGGCATAGGGGATGCGAGTCAGCCTGTTGCGCCACGGCATGACCCAAGGCGGTGATATTTACCGTGGTCATACCGACGTGGCGTTAACGGCTGAAGGTTTGTTGCAAATGCAGCAAGCGAATGCTGGTTTTGCGCTGCCAGTGGATTATTTAGTTAGTTCCACCTTGCAACGTTGTGCAGCCTTTGCAGCCTTGCATTCGCAGCCAGAAATACTCGACGCTCGTTTGCAAGAAATGTCGTTTGGCGATTGGGATGGTCATCTGCGCAGTGAGGTGTGGTTAGCTCATGCCGAACAAGTGAAGGCGTTTTGGAATGACCCCGTGGTGGCCGCCGCGCCTAATGGTGAGTCTGTGGCTGTGGTGCAAAAGCGGGCCATGGCCTGTTTACACGAGCAGGTTCAGTGCGCCCTCAAGCAAGATAAAAAGCATGTGTTGTTGGTGACTCATGGTGGCGTGATCCGCGCCCTGTTAAGTGACCTGTTACAAATGCAGCCTCAAGCCTTATTCAATATTGATGTGCCCTACGGTGGTGTAGTGTGTTTGAACGTGGCTAGTTTTGAAGACGATGCTGGCCAGCCGGATTATCACATTAGTGTCGACTTTGCCGCCAAACAGGATTTTGTATGATCTTTAAGCAACACTATCATGCCCTCATATTGGCGTTTCAGTTTCTGACCCGTATTCCAGTGTATCGTGTGTTTACCATTGCTAATACCGCACCCACTGAGCAGGCGGCAGGTAAGGCGTTGCTGTATTACCCGCTAGTAGGCATCGTCATGGGTATCTATTTACTGGTGTTGCCTTGGTTGGTGCAATATTACGGCTTAGGTATGAGCGCTGGTTTACAGGCCGGTTTGGTATTGGTGTTGTGGGTGTGGTTTACAGGGGCCTTGCACTTGGACGGTTTGGCCGACAGCGCTGATGCTTGGTTGGGCGGTTTTGGTGATAAACAGCGTACTCTGGATTTAATGAAAGATCCTACCTGTGGCCCTGCTGCCGTGGTGGTATTAGTGTTGGTTTTACTGGTTAAATGGCTGGCCTTAACCGAAGTGTTAGGTTTGTTAGCTGGTGCTAGTGATGGCGTCATTTATATGGCTTTGTTGTGCGTGCCTGTCATGGCGCGCTGTCAGGCCATGGTGCTGGTGGTGCATACACCCTATGTACGTGGCCAAGGCTTAGGTACGCAGCTAAAAAATCAAGCTCAAAGTCTGTGGGTTTGGCTACAATTGTTGGTTTTAGGGCTGTTGACTACATACGTTTTAGGGTTGGTTTTTGTAGCTCTCCTCGCTGCGTTGGTTGTGGGTTACTGGCTAATGCGGCGGTTGATGTTACAACGCATCGACGGCTGGACCGGTGACACAGCCGGCGCCAGCATTGAGGTAACAGAGCTGATCTTGTTGCTAGCCCTAACCTTTTGCTTGAATTAGTTTCATGACCACCTAAAAGGTTTCACCCAGCAGCTTCGCCGTTGCTGACATAATAACATCTCGCCTATTTGTTAGCGCCGATTGACCTTGGCCGACACCACATATTGAGTTGTTTTATGACCCCGCGCTATTCGTTTGAGTATTTTCCACCTAAATCTAATCCAACAACCTTGGCTTTGGATACGTGTATTTCTGCGTTGAAGGTGTGGCAGCCTGAATTTTGCTCCATGACCTATGGCGCGGGTGGGTCTAGTCAAAGAGAGAGCTTTAATGCCATTAAGCGGTTACAGCGAAATGGCATTAAAACGGCTGCTCATATCACTGCCGTAGACGCAACTAAAGCGGAAGTGAATGCAGCTGCGCAACAGTTTGTGGCGGCCGGTGTTAATCACTTGGTGGCCTTGCGCGGCGACAGCCCAGAAGGCGAGTTTGTACCGCACCCCCAGGGATTCCAGTTTGGTACCGATCTGGTGGCTGGTTTAAGGCGGTGGTTTGACGGCACTATATCAGTGGCAGGCTATCCAGAAACTCACCCTCAAGCCACCAGCGAAAGTGCTGATTTAAGGCATTTGGCGAGTAAAGTTGAGGCCGGTGCCAGCCAAATTATGACGCAGTATTGTTACGACACCGATCAGCTATTACGTTTTGTCGACCAGACGCAGCAGCAGGGTATAGAGGTGCCCATTGTGGTCGGTGTCATGCCCATTCATGATATCGTAGCCATCCAACGTTTTTCTGCCCGTTGTGGTGCCAGCGTGCCGCGTAGTATAGTCGAGCAGTTTGAAGCTTTGCAGGACGCCGATGACCAGTATCAATTGTCTGTGGATATTGCGGTTAACCAGATCCATCGGTTGTATGAAAATGGTTTGAATCGGGTGCATTTGTATACCTTAAACCGACCTCAGTGGGTGCAGGGAATCTTGCAAGCACTAGAGCAGCCTGCGCTCGCAGAAAGTGCGTAAACAGCGTAAATAAGATATACTACGCGGCCTAATTCTTCATCCCAAGACAAGCCGCCAATGCAGCCAAACGCGAAACCAAAAGCAGTCGTCATTTATTCAGGCGGCATGGACTCCTACACCGTACTACACCTTGCTATTAAGCAGGGTTACGAGGTGTATGCGCTGTCGTTTAACTATGGCCAACGTCATAGTAAAGAGCTCGACGTAGCCGTTGCCGTCTGTGCTGATTTGGGGGTGTCTCATAAGTTAGTGGATATCACCGCCATTAATCAGCTATTGCAGGGTTCTTCGCTCACCTCTACCGATATAGGCATTCCCACTGGCGAGTATGAAGAAGACAACATGAAGTCGACGGTGGTGCCTAATCGCAACATGATCTTATTGTCTCTTGCCATTGGTTATGCGGTTTCTTTAGGCACTACCCAGGTGTTTTACGGCGCCCATTCGGGTGACCACGATATATACCCAGATTGTCGGCCAGAATTTGTGGATGCCATGAATGTGGTGTCGGCGATAGCCAATTACGACGACGTACAAATCAACAGCCCTTTCTTGCATCAAAGCAAGCTCGCCATCTTGCAGGCAGGTCTCGACATGGGCTTAGACTATGGCCAGACTTGGACCTGTTATTTAGGTTTAGAAAAGGCCTGTGGCGCCTGTGGCTCCTGTGTCGAACGGCTTGAGGCTTTTGCTGCAGCGGGATTAACAGACCCAGTAGCTTACGTTTAGGTTGGGTGGTTTATGTATTCGGTAAAAGAAATTTTTTATACCTTACAAGGCGAAGGCCGGCAAGCGGGTCGGCCTGCCGTGTTTTGTCGCTTCGCCGGTTGTAACTTATGGACTGGTAGTGAAGCCCGCCGCGGCAATAGCATTTGTGACTTTTGTGACACCGATTTTGTCGGCGTAGACGGCACTCTGGGAGGCCGTTACACTGCCCAAAAATTAGTTCAAGCCATTGCCGGTTGTTGGCCTGAAGGCTTACCCGGTCACCCGTTAGTGGTGCTCACCGGTGGCGAACCCATGTTGCAAGTCGATGCAGCGTTAGTGCATGAGTTGCATGACGCAGGTTTTGAAATCGCCATCGAAACCAACGGCACGTTGCCGGTGCCAGCCAGCATCGATTGGATCTGTGTCAGCCCCAAAGGCACTTCAGAAATAGTGCAAACCACTGGCCACGAGCTCAAGCTGGTTTACCCGCAGCGCCACGCCATGCCCGATCGGTTTATCGATTTTGACTTCGAAAACCATTATTTACAGCCCTTAGACAAATCCTATATAGCCACATCGAGCGATGATGACAGCTATGTACAACAAACCATTGATTATTGTTTGCAGCACCCACAGTGGCGCTTAAGTTTACAAACCCACAAAATTACAGGTATCCGCTAATGGAAATCTACAAAGACTTCAGCTTCGACTCAGCCCACTTTTTGCCCAACGTACCTGCGGGCCACAAATGCGGGCGTTTACACGGTCATACCTTTCACTTACGCATTGTTGTGGCTGGCCCAGTCGGCGAAACGAGCGGTTGGATTATGGATTTTGGCGATATCAAAAAGGTTTTTAAACCTATTTACGAACAACTAGATCATAACTACTTGAACGACATTGCCGGCTTAGAAAATCCCACTAGTGAAGTTATGGTGCAATGGATTTGGCAGCAATTAAAACCCGTATTACCGCAACTTTCGCGTTTAGAACTCAAAGAAACCTGCACCTCAGGTTGTGTGTATGTAGGTCCTTAAGCCATGGCGATTGATGGTTTGAGCAGTGACAATATTAAGCACATTCGTGACCATGTAAAAACCATCGCTGTGGTTGGCTTGTCTCCCAAGCCTCATCGCGCCAGTCATCAGGTGGCCTTGTACTTGCAACAACAAGGCTATCAAATTATCCCCGTGCACCCTCAGCATCAAACCATGTTAGGTTTAACCTGTTACCCAAGCATCGCGGCCATTCCTTTTGACATAGATATGGTGGATTGTTTCCGCTCTAGCGAAGCTATGCCGGCTTTAGCCGATGAGGTGATAGCCAAAGGGGCTAAGGTGATGTGGATGCAGTTAGGTATTTACCATGCCGACGCAGGGGCTAAAGCACGCGCTGCTGGCATCACCGTGGTGATGGACCGATGCCCTAAAATCGAGTTTCCTCAGTTGGGCTGAATGACACAGGCTTAGCTGGAATATTTTTCTGGGTCCTGACGTTCATGTAATACACGTATAATTTCTAGTTTTGTTTGGTTGCTCCTGTAGAATATCACATGGCTTTGCGTGACTATGCTACGAAGATTTGGTGCAGGACTGGTGGCTCAGTTGGCACGTTCAATGCCCATCAATGGCTGTTCTACTAATATCCTGCCCGCTATTTAACTGTTCAAACCCTACATTCAGTTGCTTTCGCAGTTGAGCAAGTTTGATCTCATGGATCCAGTCTTAGTGATTATCCATGAACCTCAATGCTTCGCGAACTACTTCACTGGCATTGTTATAAAGACCGCTTTCAACTTTTGATTTTATGCGAGACTCAAGTTCGGATGTAAGAGAAATATGCATAGTTTTTGGCCTAAGTTAGTAGGTTGGTTTGAAAAGTATGCGGTCATCATCAAACATTGTCAAAGTTCGTATTAACGATGCAAGGCAGTGTTCTGGCTTCCTTGAGCATCAAAATTATCCACTGACAGCCAGCGTTCATAACCGGCTTGAAGGCTTGGCCAGTCACTATCTAAAACGGAAAACCAAGCGGTGTCGCGGTTGCGGCCTTTGTAGATGGTGGCTTGTTTGAACAAACCGTCGTAACTAAAACCTAAGCGTTTTGCTGCAGCTTTGGAGCCTAAGTTTAGGTTGTCACACTTCCATTCATAGCGGCGGTAACCTAAATCAAAGGCATTTTTCATCATTAGGTACATGGCTTCGGTAGCCGCTGTGGTCTGTTGCAAAGCCGGCGAAAAGTTAATATGGCCTACTTCAATTACACCTACTGCGGGCTGAATACGAAGGTAACTGGCTACACCTAGGGCTTGGCCAGTAGCTTGATCAACCACGGCGTAAAACAATGGGTCCTCACCTAAGCAGGTGGCATTGATCCAGTCCTCCAATTGGCTTTGGTTATCGAACGGTCCATAAGGTAGGTAGGTCCAAAAGCGGTGGTCCGTGTCTGTGCTGAATGCTTGCCAAAGGTCAGTCGCGTGCTGTGTCCCAGTTAGCGGCTCAAGACGACAGTACTGACCCTGTAATGTTGTTTTTTGTGGCTGAGGGCACGCTGCCCACTCAGGCAGAAGTGTGCCGGTGATTTGACTGAGCTGATTGAAAGGTTTTGGCATGGCCAGGTTACTCAAGTGGGCGATAAATACATCTTAGGTTAGTTGCTGCTAAATGCAAGTTTGGGGAGCTGAAAAACTACCCACAAAACCTCGCTTTCAGGTATAATTTGGCCACAATTTTTGCGCACTTATTTGCGGTATTGAAACATGTTCGAAATCAATCCTTACATCCTATCCATGAAAGACCTTGCCGAGCGCACTAATGTGCTTAGGGGGTATCTTTGACTATGTGGGTAAGCAGGAACGTTTAGTTGAAGTAGAGCGTGAACTCGAACAGCCAGATGTATGGAATGACGCCGAACGAGCTCAAGCTTTAGGTAAAGAACGCTCCTTGCTAGAGGGCGTGGTAAATACCATTGATATCATGGACACGGGCCTCGTGGATGCCCGCGACTTGCTCGACCTTGCCGTAGAAGAAAACGACGAAGATACCCTCAACGAAGTGCAGCCCGAGCTCGATGCGTTAACAGCGAGTTTAGAAAAACTTGAATTTAGACGTATGTTTTCTGGCGAAATGGACCCTAATGCCGCTTTTTTGGATATTCAATCCGGCTCCGGCGGTACCGAAGCCCAAGATTGGGCCAGCATGATTTTGCGTATGTACTTACGCTGGGGCGAGCAAAAAGGTTTTAAAGTTGAATTGATGGAAGTCAGCGACGGTGACGTTGCAGGCATTAAAAGTGCCACCATTCGTTTTGAAGGTGATTATGCGTTTGGTTGGTTACGCACCGAAACCGGTGTGCATCGGTTAGTACGTAAGTCGCCGTTTGACTCAAGTAGTCGCCGCCATACGTCGTTCGCATCGGTGTTTGTATCCCCAGAAATTGATGACAATATCGACATCGAAATTAACCCTGCAGACGTACGAGTTGACACCTACCGCGCCAGTGGCGCCGGTGGTCAGCACGTTAACAAAACCGACTCAGCCGTGCGCTTAACCCACGGACCGTCGGGCATTGTAGTGCAGTGTCAGAACCAACGTTCGCAACACCAAAACCGCGACTCGGCCATGAAGCAGCTACGTGCCAAATTGTACGAGCAAGAAATGCAAAAACGCCAGGACGCATCACAAGCCTTAGAAGATACCAAGTCAGACATTGGCTGGGGCAGCCAGATTCGTTCTTATGTGTTGGACGATCAGCGTATTAAAGACTTACGCACCAACGTTCAAACCGGTGGTTGTGATAAGGTGTTAGACGGCGATTTAGACCAATTTATTGTAGCCAGCCTTAAGGCCGGTCTCTAAAATATTACCCAAGTGTAGAACCCAGACCTATGAATGATACTAACGACAGTTTAATCCCAGACGACAACAAGTTAATTGCCGAACGTCGCGCCAAATTGGCCCTGCGCCGCGAAGCGGGAAATGCGTTTCCTAATGACTTTCGCCGCGACAGCTATGCCCAAGATCTACAAGATGCCCACGGCGAAAAAGATAAACCTGAGTTAGAAGCCTTAGCCCTGCCAGTAAAGGTAGCGGGCCGTATCATCCGTAACCGCGGCGCGTTTATGGAAATTCAAGACGTGTCTGGCCGTATTCAGCTGTACGTTAACCGTAAAGGTTTAGCACCAGAACAGTTGGCCGAGATTAAGACCTGGGACCTAGGCGATATTGTTGGTATTGCCGGGGTACTTCAAAAGTCTGGCAAAGGTGATTTGTTTGTTGATATGACAGACCCACAATTGCTCACTAAAGCCTTACGCCCATTGCCAGATAAGCATCATGGCCTTGCCGACCAAGAAATGCGTTACCGCCAGCGTTATGTCGATTTGATCGTTAATGAAGAGTCGCGCAAGACCTTTGTGATTCGCACACGTATTGTAGAAGCGATCCGTCAGTACCTCATCAGCCGCGAATTTATGGAAGTAGAAACGCCAATGATGCAAGTGATCCCTGGTGGCGCGTCGGCCAAACCGTTTGTGACCCATCACAACGCCTTGGACCGTGACATGTATTTGCGTGTTGCTCCAGAGCTTTACCTTAAGCGTTTAGTGGTAGGTGGTTTTGAGCGAGTGTTTGAAATTAACCGTAACTTCCGTAACGAAGGCCTGTCTACCCGTCATAACCCAGAATTTACCATGTTGGAATTCTACTGGTCCTATGCCGACTTCCGCGATTTGATGGATTTAACCGAAGGTATGTTACGCCACATTGCAGAATCGGTGTTGGGTAATACCAAGGTTACTTACCAAGGCAGTGAATACGACTTTGAACAGCCGTTTTGGCGCATTTCGGTATTTGATTCTATTTTGCACTACAACCCCAGCATCAAAGCCGAAGACTTGGCCGACGAAGCAGGTGCCCGTGCCATTGCCGAAGGTTTAGGTATTCCGCTGAAGGATTACTATGGCTTAGGTAAGGTGCAGATTGAAATCTTTGAAAAGACCGTAGAAGATCGTTTAGATCAACCTACTTTTATCACTGCGTATCCTGCAGAAGTGTCGCCTCTAGCGCGCCGCAATGACGACGACCCATTTGTAACGGATCGGTTTGAATTCTTTGTAGGTGGCCGTGAGATTGCTAACGGTTTCTCTGAGTTGAACGATGCCGAAGACCAAGCCGAACGTTTCTTGGCTCAAGTAGCCGAGAAAGACGCTGGTGATGATGAAGCCATGCACTACGATGCCGACTACATTGCGGCCTTAGAATACGGCATGCCTCCCACTGCGGGAGAAGGTATTGGCATTGACCGCTTGGTGATGTTGTTTACCGACGCGCCGTCTATTCGTGATGTGTTGTTGTTCCCTCACATGCGTCCAGAAGCCAAATAAGCTCACGGTTGTTTGCTTATGGCCATCTCGCAAGTATGGCAAGCGGCGGGTTTGAGTCAGGTGCATGGCACTTGGCTCAACACCTTGCAAGCTAGCCTACAAACCCCACCTTTGCAGAACCTTGCGAGTTTTTTGCAGCAGCAACTTGAGCAAGGTGAAGCGGTACTGCCTGCGCAGCAAGACTGGTTTAATGCCTTTAAGCTGACGCCGTTTGAGCAAGTGAAGGTAGTGGTGTTGGGGCAAGATCCATACCACGGCATGGAACAGGGTTTACCCCAAGGCCATGGTTTGAGTTTTTCGGTTAACCCCGGCGTCAAAATCCCACCATCGTTACGTAATATCCTCAAAGAACTGAGCGCCGATTTAGGCATAAAGCCGGCCACGCATGGCGATTTAAGCCAATGGGCACAGCAAGGTGTGTTGCTGCTAAATACGGTATTAACCGTGCTGCAAAGTCAGGCGGGTGCGCATCAAAATAAAGGCTGGGAACAGCTCACCGATGAAGTGATTAGTGCGCTGAGTCGTGAGCGTACAGGGCTAGTGTTTATGTTGTGGGGTAAACCCGCACAGAAAAAAGCGCACTTTATTGATGCCGAAAAACACTTAGTTTTAGAGGCCGTGCATCCATCGCCTTTGTCGGCCCATCGAGGGTTTTTTGGTTGTGGCCACTTCTCTAAGGCCAATGGCTATATTCAACAACAGGGTCAGGCCCCGATCGACTGGCAACGCACGCCTGTATTAGCAGCGCCGAGCCAAATCCAATTGTTGTAAAAACCTGCTAAGCTGAATACACCGTTATTCAGGCTACTTTTATGCAACATCAATCTTCAGGACAAGACGATACCCTACGGCCCAAACCGTACCAATGGCTGTATATGGTATTAATTGCCATAGACCAGTTAGGTAATGCCTTGGCTGGTGGTTACGCCGATTCCACTATTTCTGCACGGGTGGGGTATAACGCCCGTCATTCGAATCCACTTACCCGTGAGTATTGGTGTTTTTTACAGTGGCTGATTAACTACTGTTTTTACCCGCTGGATGGCTCTGATCATTGTTTCCAATCCTATCTAAGCGGCAATAAAAGCCACTACCGCGATGGTAGCGACTTGATGCGCCTGATTTTGAGTGTGCTGATTGTAGTTAATGCCGTGCCCATCATCCTAGTGACTCGAATGCTGGCATGGTGGCAGGTAAAAACTAGAGCTTAATCCGCTCAAATACTTGTGGGTCAATGTCGTAGGGCAGAGGTACTATGGTGATGTTAGCCTGTTCCTGCTCATGCAGGTGTAATTGGTCTTCAAGCGCTTCGCTACGGTTGATGACTGCTGTAAAGGCATAGTTGTTGTTGCCAAGCGTTGCATAGCTAACCACTTTGCCCACGTTTTTGCGTTTGCTGGCATCAATTTGTTGGCCTATTTCTAGCGCTGTGGTGCTGCAAACCTCACCAATAAATAGGTGGCGTTTGAGCTTGCCTAAATACTGCATGCGGGCCACGATTTCTTGCCCTGTGTAGCAACCCTTCTTAAAGTTAATGGCACCTATGGCTTGTAAATTAAGCATTTGTGGCACGTAACTGTCGCTAATTTCTGGGGTGACGTAGGCAACTCCTAGGTTGATTTGTGCGGCTTCAAAGTCTTGAGTCGTGCCTGCTTTTGCAGCCTTGGCAAGGGTTTCGGTGACACGCTTGGCTGCATTGGGTAAACAATAAACAATGAAGGCATTGGCGTTACTGTCTGCCGCCCAAACAAAGCCGTCATCAAAGGTGCTGACGCTATGTTGGCCATTGGGGCTGTCTGTGAGTTGCTGAATACATTGGGCCGCCTCGGGCCCCCAAACTGCAAAACGAGACCATTGCTCGCTAGCGTTAGTGAGTGCAGCTTTGGAAAAAACGATGTACTTTGCCATGGCTTTTTGTACCGTTTCTACCATGCTCGTCGGCATGTGTAATAACAAACTTTGTTGGTGCAGTACTAAATCAAAGTTGGCAATCACGTTGCCTTTGGGTGTGCAGTAAGCGCCAGCCTGACCCTGCGATGTTGAGACTAATGCAACGTCGCAAGTCACTTGGCCTTGCAAAAATGCAGTGGCGTCTTGGCCGGTTAAACTAAGGCTGCCGAAATGGTCTAAAGCACAATAATAAGTGGGGTTCATAGTCAATATCTTGATAGCTGACAGGCGCAAAAGGCCGGATTGAGTTAATATGTTTGCTTAGGGTATATGGTATGGGCTAAGGCTGGAGATTTCAATGTTGAACGAAACAGAATTAAAACGGCAAGTGTGGCATAGCCGCCGGGGCATGTTAGAGCTGGATGTCTTGTTAGGCCCGTTTGCAATCCACGCACTGCCGTTGGTGACAGCGGCACAACAACAGGTCTATGTGCGCTTGTTGAGCCAGCAAGATCCAGATTTATTTGCTTGGTTTATGGGTCACCAAGAGAGTGACGATAAAGAATTAGCGGCCATGGTGGCCTTGGTACAAGATTATGCTCAGTCGGGCCAACTTTCAGCTTAAACCGTCTGCCCAACTAACCCGCGTGGGCGTGTTGGTGTGGGCGCTTGTGAGTGCCTGTGCGTATAGTATTGCAGGTGGGTCGTGGCTGAGCCTAAGTTACGCCCTGTTGGCCGCTTTTGTGGTTGGCTTTTGGTTGTGGCGCTATGCTTGGCTTAAAGATCCCACTAGCGTGGTGGCTGTGAGTTGGACGCCAGAAGAGCTGTGTTGTTATTTGGCTAATGGCGAGCAAATAAGCGGTACTATCTTGCCTAAGTCTGCCTTTAATTCGCAGTTTATCACGCTCCACCTAAGCACAATCGAGGGTGGTACATTTTGGTGGCCATTGATGGTAGATAGTGGTCCTGCCGACGGCTTGCGTAAATTACGCGTATTTGGGCGTTGGTACCAACAAGAGCCGCCTAGTGCCAGTCGAAGTTAGACGGCGTTAAAATAGTGTTGCGTGCTAGGGTTTGGGTGTGGGGGTAGTCTAAGGTGTAGTGTAAGCCTCGGCTTTCCTTACGCTTTTGAGCGCTATGTATAATGATTGAAGCCACTAATGCAAGATTACGTAATTCAATCAAGTCTGCGCTTATGCGGTAGTTACTATAAAATTCGTTGATTTCACTGAGTAGCAATTCAACTCGATGCTGAGCTCGCGTGAGGCGTTTATCGGTGCGCACAATACCTACATAATCCCACATAAAGCGCCGTAATTCGTCCCAGTTGTGGGAAATAATCACATCTTCATCGGAGTCTGTGACTTGGCTTTCGTCCCAATCTGGGATGTGAACGTCAATCTCAGTCTCTTGCCAATGGCTCTCAATATGGTGCGCCGCAGCGTGACCATACACAAAACACTCAAGCAGTGAATTACTGGCCAAACGGTTAGCGCCGTGTAAACCGGTAAAGGCCGTTTCACCAATGGCGTACAAGCCGTCGATGTCGGTCATGCCGTTTTGATCGGTAATAACACCACCACAGGTATAGTGTGCGGCGGGCACCACTGGGATGGGATCTGTGGCCATGTCGATGCCCAAGTCTAGGCAGCGTTGGTAAATAGTAGGGAAATGAGATTGTACAAACTCGCGGCCACGGTGGCTGATGTCTAAATACACACAATCGTCACCTAAACGTTTCATTTCGTGATCGATGGCGCGGGCCACAATGTCTCTTGGGGCCAATTCTAAACGCTCATCAAAGCGCTGCATAAAGGCTTCGCCATTAGCCAGTATTAGCTTACCGCCTTCGCCACGTATGGCTTCGGAGATCAAAAATGACTTGGCTTGAGGGTGATATAAGCAAGTGGGGTGGAATTGGTTGAATTCCATGTTGGCCACCCGGCAACCCGCGCGCCAAGCCATGGCGATGCCATCACCAGAAGAGCCATCTGGGTTGCTGGTATAAAGGTATACTTTACTGGCGCCGCCGGTGGCTAGAATAACCGCCTTGGCTTGGTAAGCATTAACGTGGCCGGTGGTTTGGTCCAGCACGTAGGCCCCTAAACAACGGCTGCCTGGTAAACCTAGTTTGGTATCTGTAATCAGGTCTATGGCCACCTGGTGGCTCAGTAAATCGAGATTCTTCGCTTCCTTTGCGCGTTCAAGTAAGGTGCTTGTTACGGCCAAGCCAGTTTGGTCGGCAGCATGGATAATACGCCGATGACTGTGACCACCTTCTTTGGTTAAGTGATAACCCGTGGCGTCGTTGGGGTCTTGGGTAAAGGGCACGCGTTGCTCTATGAGCCAATTTACGCTCTTCTTGGCTTGTTCAACGGTAAACTGAATCGCCTCTGGATTGCCTAGGTTCGCACCGGCGGTGAGGGTGTCTTGGATATGGTTTTCTAACTGATCTTTGTGATCCAGCACAGCGGCAATGCCACCTTGGGCCTTGGCGGAGGCGCCGGCATTAAGCTCGTCTTTACTCAGGATCGCGACTCGCCGGTTGGTGGCTAACCGCAAACCTAAACTGAGGCCAGCGGCACCCGAACCAATGATAAGAACGTCGTATGTAAAATCTTGTTGCATGTTATGGGAACTCGCTGCACCACACTGAGTCAGTATTTGCAGAGTATGAATAAGAGCAAAGAAAAAGGTATTATAACTTGAGCGCGAAATTGGTGCGAGTAGGTCTAATCTGTTGTACTCTAATAGAGTAAATCACTCACTCAAATAGTATGGCGTACAGTAATCGTCTCGATAAGGACACTTAAGTGCCCAACCCCCTTTTACAACCCAAGACGGAAGAATCAGATCAACAACTGGTTGAACGTGTGCAAGCAGGGGATAAGCGCGCTTTCGATTTATTGGTGCTTAAATATCAACATAAAATAATTAGTTTGGTGGGGCGTTATGTTAACGACCACCACGAAGCTATGGATGTGAGCCAAGAAGCTTTTATCAAGGCGTATCGCGCGTTAGCCAACTTTAGAGGTGACAGTCAGTTTTATACCTGGCTCTATCGCATTGCCATTAACACCGCCAAAAATTATTTGGTGGCGCGCAAGCGCAGGCCGCCAGACGTTGATGTAGAGGCCAATGAGCAAGGCGATTATGGCAGTGCCGATATTATGGCCGATGTTGAGACACCAGAAAACCTCATGGCCCGCGATCAATTACAAGACAAAGTTTTTGCCACCTTAGAAAAATTACCCGATGACCTCAGGACCGCGCTTACACTAAGGGAATTTGAAGGTATGAGTTACGAACAAATTGCCGAAGTGATGGCCTGTCCGGTGGGCACCGTGCGCTCACGAATATTTAGAGCGCGCGATGCCATCGACAAAGAAGTGGTTAAACTCATGGGTTAGCTCTGTGGCTAGAAAAAAATTGAACCAAATTGAATATTAGTCGTCCAATGTAGTAACTTTGAAGCTTGTGATTTTTAAAATTTTCCCCCATGAGCCCATTTTAGGAATAGATATTTTGCAACCAACACAAACCACAGCAGACTCAGTACGCGAATCATTATCGGCGCTTATGGATGATGCTGCACAGCCCTTGGAATTGCAACGGGTGTTAAAAGCGAGCCACGATGACAGTCAGGTGCGTGAGCAATGGGCGCGTTATCAGCTGGCTAGTGCGGCGTTAAAGCGCCAAGCCACCAGTACTAGTTCTCCCCTGAGTTTGGCCGACAGTGTACGCACTGCGCTGGAGTTTGAAGCCACCATACAGATGTCTAAGTCTAGTGCTGTAGCGCACAAGTTAAGTCAGTTTTGGCAGCCTGTAGCGGGTTTGGCCGTGGCAGCTAGTGTAACTGTGGTGATGGTAATGGGCGCCCAGCGTATGGGTGTAGCATCGCAACCCAGTATTATTCCAGCCCAACAGGGCGTGGTTTTGTTAGAGCCTAGAAACAGTAATCGTGGTATTGAGCTGGCGAGTACGAATGCGGCTAACACCACGGCATCGGTTACCAACACCAATCAAATCATTCGCCTACCTGCGCCTACACAGGCTGTTAATGCCTCCGACGGCCAATGGCTAGCCCAGTATGCACCTGCCGGTTTTGTACTTACTCAGCGTAGCTTAGATGAGGCTAATAACCCCCCCCGCGAAGTGCTGACCTATAGCGACGGTGACGCCAGCTTTACACTTTATGTTGAAGAGCTCAATGGCCGTGACATTGCAGAAGGCCATGCTTATGCCGGTTCTAATCTAGTCTTGGGTCAGTCGTTGAGCAATAATGGCGATTCAGTATTTGTGACCCTCGTAGGGCAACTCAGTTTGGCGCAAGCTGAGCAAGTGGCCAACTCTGTGGTATCCTTAAAAGCTCAATAAAGCTTTTCCACGAGCACTGTTATGCACGACGCCGAATCCATGATCGAGCAGGTGGCACAAGTCCACGCGATTGATCCAGCCTCTGTCTGGTTAGACACTGTTCGCTTGAGAACGTGCAACTCCTGCAGTATGAAAAGCGGCTGTGGCCAACGGCTCATGAATCAAGCCACAGACTGCAAGCGCTCTCGCATTCAATTACCCCTACCTGCCAATATGTCACTCCAAGTGGGTGACGAAGTGGTATTGGGCGTACCCCAAAAGGCCTTTATTAAGGCCAGTTTAATGACCTTTGCTATGCCACTTGTGGTGATGTTAGTAACAGCCATCATTGCTCAGGCCTTATCAGCTTCAGAACCAGTTATCGCACTAACGGCGCTACTAGGCCTAGGACTGGGGCTCGCCATAGTGAGTTTGTACAGTCGCAGTTTAAGCGCTTCTAACAGTCCAGCGACAAGCAATCAATGGCAGCCCGTCATTTTGCGTCAGCAGCAGGCTGAAGGTGTACAGGCGTTGCACTTTAGCGAATAGGCAGCTGTGCAATATTGTGTAAAGGACGTAATTTATTGGCTCTAGTGGCCTCAATTCGTCGTATATTAAACCATGCCATTTATCACATAGAGGAATACGCTATGCGTATAATGCCTTTTTTCAAACGGCCATTAATCCACGTCGTGTGGGCCGCCTTATTGTTGTCAGCGGTATCCCCGCGCACTCTTGCAGCTGCGCTACCCGATTTCACTCAGCTCGTTGAACAGGCCGCACCGGCGGTGGTGAATATTAGTACCACCCATACTGTTGATCAAAAAGCGGCAGGCAAGCAGTTCAGTTTGCCTAATCAAGATCAGCTGCCAGATATTTTTAAACGTTTTTTTGAGCGCCAGTTCCCGCAGCAAAAGCCCCGTCAGCAAGGCTCAAATCCGAAGCCTCAGTCACTCGGCTCTGGTTTTATAATCAGCGACGATGGCTACGTGTTAACCAATCATCACGTTATTGAAGGCGCAGATAAAATTATCGTTGCCCTGAGTGACCGCCGAGAGATGGCAGCTGAATTGGTAGGTAGTGACCCGCGTTCCGATCTGGCCTTATTAAAAATAGACGCTGATAAGCTGCCCTATTTAATCCTTGCCGACTCCGATCAACTGAAAGTGGGTGAGTGGGTATTAGCTATTGGTTCACCCTTTGGTTTTGACCATTCGGTAACCGCGGGTATCGTTAGTGCTAAAGGCCGCAGCTTACGTACTGAAACCTACGTGCCGTTTATTCAAACCGACGTGGCCATTAATCCAGGTAATTCTGGCGGGCCGCTGTTTAATCTCGACGGTGAGGTGGTGGGTATTAACTCGCAAATCTACACCCGTTCGGGTGGTTTTATGGGCCTTAGTTTTGCTATACCAAGTAACTCTGCAACCTCTGTGGTGGCCCAGTTACGCGACCATGGTGCGGTGTCTAGAGGTTGGCTAGGTGTGCAAATTCAAGAGGTGAGTCAGGACTTGGCCGAATCCTTTGGTTTAGAGAAAGCCGCTGGTGCTTTAATCGCACAAGTGATAGAGGGTAGCCCTGCTCTGGATGCCGGTTTGCAGGCAGGTGATGTCATCACCTCGGTAAACGGCCACGAAATTATTTTATCGGCACAAGTTGCCCACTTTATCGGCGCCCTAGTGCCAGAAGAAGTTGCAGACATTGGTTTGGTTAGGAATGGAGAAAATCTATACATAGAAGTGGTTATCGGCACCTTGCCCGATCAAGTTGCGGCCGCCCTTGGCGAACCAGAACAAGGCCAATACCTTGCGCGGATTGGCCTGCGGGTGGCAAGTGTACCGGCCGAAAAAGCCAAAGCTTGGCGCATAGGTCATGGTGTAGAGATCATCGAAGCCGACCAAGGTGTGGCGCAAGAGCTTGGTTTGCAGGCCGGCGATGTGATCACCAGTATCGCTAACCAGCGCATAGAAAACGTAGAGCAGATTGTTGGTTTGGTAGCGCAGTTGCCGCTACACCGCTCTATCTCGTTACGTCTTGTGCGCCAAGGCAGGCCATTGTATGTGGCATTTAGACTGAACCAGTAATCTGTGTTATTCAGTAGTGTGTATTTTCTAGACTATACTCAGAATGTAATACGACTGATATGATATAGCTAAGGAGTGGCATATGGCCGATCACACACACGAGCAAGATCTTAATGCTCAGGCAGATGCCCGGCAACAAATTAAGTTTACTGGCACCGGTTTAGAATTCTTTAAAATTTGGATTGTAAACCTGTTGCTGACGCTGGTGACGCTGGGCATCTATTCGGCCTGGGCCACGGTGCGAACCAGGCGCTATTTTTATGGTAATACCCATGTAGCGGGCAGCCGTTTTGATTTTCACGGTACTGGCTTGCAGATTCTGGTCGGTCGGGTGATTGCGCTGGTATTGCTGTTAGGTTGGTCCCAAGGCCACTTTATCCACCCTTACCTACCTATAGTCTGCATCGCTATTGTGATTGGCTTGTTTCCTTGGTTTATGGTGCGCGCCTTGCGCTTTCGCATGAGAAATACCAGCCTACACAATCTTCGGTTCAATTTTTCAGGTACGTCACCTCAGGCCTATAAGATTCTGCTTGGTTATTTGTTCGTGTTGCTAGCTTTATCTATGGGCTCTGTTTTGTTTTTCAGTGACTTTATCACTAATCCTGGTGAGCAGCCTAATGTTTCGGATTTCACAGGGTTTTTTCTGTTTGTTTTGTTTTCGATGTTGGTCTATTTGCTGATTTATCCAGCATTTGTATGTGATAGTCGCAAATTCTACATTAATCACGCAGCCTTTGGTGATCATCGATTTAGCGCTCAATTGGCGCGGCGTGGCTTTATTAGTGCATTCTTTCGTGCTTTATTGATGTTTGTGGTTTTTATGGGGATCGCAGCTGTGGTAGGTGGCGCCATCGCATTTGGTTCGCAAATTAACGCTTTTTTTGATGCCGGAACCCCCACTCCTGTTACGGTTTTTGTGGGTGTCATCGTGGTGTATGGTCTTTTTGGCCTAGCCAGCATAGTACCTGCGGCCTATTGGCAAGTGTTCGTTTTTAATGCCAGCTTTTGTTATTTGGAACTAGGTGGAAACGTCAAGTTTAAAGCGATGCTAGCCACCAAACCTTTTGCTTGGTTGCTTATTACCAATTTGTTTATGGTGTTGTTTAGCTTGGGGCTGGCTTATCCGTGGGCGGCAGTCCGCTTGGCGAAATATAAACTCGAAGTCATTAGTTATCACGGCGATTTATCAGCTTTTGAAGGCCGTTCGAGTGATGATAAAAATGCCCTGGGTGAGGAAGTTGGTTCCGCTTTTGATGTTGAGTTTGGTTTTTAACCATGCACCGAAATTCGCATCAATCAGAGTCCCTTGCTGGTACTTTCTATTTTAATGGTAAGGCAAAATCGTACCCTGCATGCTTGGTAAAAAGCGGTGACAGGTTAACTATTAAGCTCGATGCCGAAGCAGAGGTGCTGGACTATAGTCTTCACGAGGTGGCGGTCTCAGAAGCGCTGGCGAATTTGCCAAGCAGGGTGGTTTTTAACAGAGGGGATGCATTTGAGTGTGCTGATAGTGCTGCATTTTCGACGCTGTTTGAACACCATAGATCGGGCATTGCCACTGCCGTACACAAGCTAGAGAGAAGTAATAAGTGGGTGATATTAGCCTTGATTTTGGTGCCATTAATCGCCTATGGCGCGTTAACTTGGTTGATGCCTATGGCCGCAGTAAGAGTGGCAGACGCGATACCGTCGGCTCTGGTAAAGCAGCTGGATCAACAAGTGTTGGCTAGTATGGATGGCTACGTATTTGCCCCTACCAAAGCAACTGTGTCCCAACAACAAAAGTTACAGCGTGTGTGGGCAAAATTGCCCCATGGATTCGGCTATACGTTGCTCAGTAAAGATGGCGGTGTCATCGGTGCCAATGCAATGGCCTTACCTGGCGGCAGTATTATCGTCACCGACGCATTGTTGGCATTGCTAAGTGAAGATGAGTTGCTGGCCGTATTGGTCCACGAGATGGGCCATCTAGACCTGCAACACGGCCTACGTAATATTATTCAATCCCTGGGTGTGACTTTGGTTTTTTCCACCATCATAGGCGACGTGAGCTCATTGGCTGAATCGGCCTTGGTGGTAGCACCGGTCGTGATTCAACAAATGTCATATAGCCGTGACATGGAGCGAGAAGCCGATGATTTTGCCCGCCTCAAACTAACGCAAATAGGCATATCACCCGCGTGTTTGGGGTCTGCCTTAAAGCGCCTCCTGGAGGCTCACAAAAAAACGGATAATGCTGATCATTCATGGCAAGACTATCTATCAACCCATCCCAGTATTAATGAACGTGTTGCATTGGCACAAGGTGCCAGTTGTAACTAAGTATGGGTTTAAACTATACAAGGACACCTATGCAAGCAATTTGTGACGTGTCGGCCCTACAGCCTGACGCTATGTGGGTGCCAACACTGTTAGCGGCGCTCAATCGTTTCTTACACGAACCGATCAAGCGCAAACATATGCAGCGTGATTTGTTGCAGGCGCAGCAGCAGGTGTTGCGTTAGTTTGGAGCGCGACAGTGTTACTGAATATGATTACCCACTCTTACCACTTTTAAGGTGTTGGTGCCGCCGTGGGCTTTAACATAATCGCCTTTGGTGATGAGTACAATGTCGCCATCTTTAATCACGCCTAGGTCTTTGAGCTGCTCTACGGCTATGTGGTTGACCTTGTCGTTGTCGAGCACTTCTGAATCGAATGGGTGAGTAATCACTCCTCGGTAAAGGCATACCCGGCGTTGGGTTGCAGCTTGCGGCGTAAAGGCAAAAATAGGGATGCCTGAACTTATGCGAGACATCAGTAGCGGGGTTTGGCCCGTTTGAGTCATGCAAATAATGGCTTTTACACCATCTAAATGATTGGCCGCATACATGGCGCTTAAGGCCACACTTTCATCAATGCTGTGAACCGCAATATCCAGCCTATGAGATGATTTGTTAGCCTTGTGATGTTGCTCGGCTCCTAAACAAACGCGGGCCATAGCTTCTACGGTTTGAGCAGGGTAATCACCTACAGCCGTTTCTGCCGATAACATCACGGCGTCGGTGCCATCCATAACGGCATTGGCTACGTCCGATACTTCCGCTCGAGTCGGCATGGGGCTGGTGATCATGGATTCCATCATCTGCGTGGCCGTGATAACGATACGATTGAGTCGGCGCGTGTGTTTGATGATGTCTTTTTGCACGCCAACTAACAGTGCATCGCCAATTTCTACGGCCAAATCACCACGCGCCACCATGATGCCCTCGGAGGCTTCAATAATGCCTTCAAGTACCGCAGGCTCTATGGCTTCTGCTCGTTCGATTTTAGCTATTAAGCTGGCGTTGCTGTTGGCTTGTTCCAATAAAGCGCGCGCCTCGTGCATGTCGTCTGCATTGCGCACAAAGGAGATGGCAATGTAGTCGACTCCAATTTGGGCAGCGGTAATTAAGTCGGCGCGATCTTTGTCGGTGAGGGCTGGCGCAGACAGGCCGCCGCCTTGTAAGTTGATGCCTTTATTGTTGGACAGTGGGCCGCCAATTTCTACTTTGGTATGCACTTTGCCTTGTTCGACGGTGACCACTTTCAGGACGATGCGACCGTCGTCTAATAATAATATATCGTCTTTTTGTAGGTCTTTGCCTAGCTGCGGGAAGTCCAAACCCACCGCTTGGTCGGTGCCCGACTCTAAGTCCATGTTGGGGTCTAATATAAAGCCCTGGCCTTCTTTAAGCTGTACTTTATTGTTGATAAAGCGGGCTACACGTACTTTTGGACCTTGCAAATCGGCCAGTAGGGCAACGTGCCTGCCTGCCTGCTGCGCGGCCTCGAGCACCGTTTCGGCCCGTTGTTTGTGATCCGCTGGGCTGCCGTGGGAAAAGTTAAGGCGCACCACATCGGTGCCTGCGGTGATGATGGCTTTTAGGGCTTCTGGGCTGCTGGTGGCGGGGCCTAAAGTGGCAACGATTTTGGTGCGGCGTAATTGCATAATAAAGTGATCTTATCCTTGATGGTGGGTTAATGGTGCATGAGCGCTAAGCTAGTGTCTAGCATCCGATTAGAAAAGCCCCATTCGTTGTCATACCAAGCCATGACTTTAACGAGTTTGCCTTGTGCGTGAGTGTGGTTACTGTCAAAACAAGACGACTTTGCGCTGTGACTGAAATCAACGGAAACCAGTGGCTTTTCAACGTACTCCATTATGCGTGCCAGTAGGGGGTCAGCGGTTATAGCGCTTTGCATTACTTGATTAATTTCGTAGTTATTGGTCTGGGACTTGGAAATAAAGGTTAAGTCTACCAGTGATACGTTAATAGTGGGTACCCGTACTGCCATGCCATTTAAGCGTCCAGCTAGCTCTGGCAATACTAAGCCAACCGCCGCCGCAGCGCCGGTTTTAGTTGGGATCATTGACTGAGTAGCAGAGCGAGCGCGATAAAGGTCCGAATGCATCCCGTCAGTCAGTAACTGGTCATTGGTATAGGAGTGAATGGTGGTCATTTGTCCCTGTTCGATACCAAAGGCGTCATTAAGTATTTTGGCCATGGGAGCCAAGCAATTAGTGGTGCAGGAAGCGTTAGAAATGATGCGCTCATTGCCTGTTAGGGTTTCATGGTTCACACCATATACAATAGTGGCATCTAAATTTGTGCCAGGCGCTGAAACAATCACTTTGCCTGCGCCCGCGTCTAGATGTGCTTGTGCTTGGTGGCGTTGAGTAAATAAGCCGGTGCATTCGAGCACTAAGTCGATGTTAAGTTGTCGCCACGGGAGTTGGCTTGGATCGCGTTGCTGGTAGAGCTTAATGCTGTCTCCGTTGAGGTAGAGGTATTCGGCATCGTTATCTACGGTGCCATCGAAGCGGCCGTGTACGCTGTCAAATTCTAGTAAGTGGGCGTTGGTTTGAGGTGGTCCAAGGTCGTTGATGGCCACGATCTCTAACTCTGAATAAGGGTTTTTGGCTTGTTGTTGGTAGAGTGCGCGAAGTGTATTTCGACCGATGCGACCAAAGCCGTTAATGGCGATGCGTATGCTCATGGGTTATTTCCTGAAATCATATTATGTTAGTAATATTACAAACATATTTAGCATATATCAAATAATATTTTACAATATAGGTTTTATCTCGTGTTTTTATTTGTTAATATTACTTAATTATGCGGTAGGGGTTATATTATGAATGAAGTTGTAGCGCAGGTCACACAGGCCATTATTGATCGCAGTGTAGGCACCAGACGTGATTATTTGTCTGCAGTCGATGCGGCCAAGGGCAGTAAGGTCAGCCGCGCCAATTTATCGTGCGGCAATTTGGCTCACGGCTTTGCTGCATGCCCGCAGTCAGATAAAGATCGCTTAACTATGATGGATCAAGCTGATGTGGCTATTGTGTCGGCCTACAACGACATGTTGTCGGCGCATCAGCCGTTTGAAAACTACCCCCAGTTAATTAAACAAGCGGTACGAGATATGGGCAGCGTTGCTCAATTTGCCGGCGGCGTACCGGCTATGTGTGATGGCGTGACCCAAGGCCAACCGGGCATGGAGCTGAGTTTGTTTAGCCGAGACATTATCGCTATGTCTACCGCTGTAGCGCTTTCCCATAATATGTTTGACGCCGTGTTGTGCTTAGGTGTGTGTGACAAAATCGTACCAGGCTTATTGATTGGTGCCTTGAGCTTTGGCCACTTACCCGTGGTGTTTGTACCCGCTGGCCCCATGCCGTCTGGCTTGCCTAATGCCGAGAAAGCGCGCATCAGGCAGTTGTATGCAGAAGGTAAAGTAGGCCGTGATGAGCTGTTGGCGTGTGAATCTGCGTCTTACCATAGTGCCGGCACCTGTACTTTCTATGGCACTGCCAATAGCAACCAATTACTTATGGAAGTGATGGGTTTACATTTGCCAGGCGCGTCTTTTGTGCCACCAGAAGGTGGTTTAAGAGAAGCCTTAACCACGGCAGCTGCGCAGCAAGCGGTGAAATTGACCCATGCATCGCAACATCAGAATTTGGCCCAGATAGTGTCGGAAAAAACCATTGTTAATGCCATAGTGGCATTGCTGACCACTGGTGGCTCGACTAACCATACGTTACATCTGGTCGCTATCGCTAGGGCTGCGGGTATTATCATCAATTGGGATGATTTTGCCGCCTTGTCTAATGTGGTGCCCAGTTTGACGCGCATATACCCCAATGGTGAAGCAGATATTAACGTTTTTCATGCGGCTGGTGGAGTGCCTTATTTGGTGCAAACCTTGTTGCAGCATGGCTTGTTGCATGAAGACGTAGAGACGGTGATGGGGCGTGGCCTAACGCGTTATTGCCAAGAACCTAAGCTCGATCAAGGCAAGTTAGTTTGGCAGAGTGCACCCCAGAAAAGTGCCGACACAGACGTCCTGCGTGCGGCCAGTGATCCATTTTCTGCAACCGGCGGCTTGGTGACGTTACAGGGTAATGTAGGCCGTGCGGTGGCGAAAGTTTCGGCCGTTAAAAGCGCCCACTGGGTGGTAGAAGCGCCGGCTAAGGTGTTTGATAGTCAAGCCGACTTTGAGCACGCCTTTAAGCAAGGTTTGCTGGAGCAAGATTTTATTGCGGTGCTGCGCTTCCAAGGTCCACAAGCCTGCGGCATGCCTGAGCTACACAAATTGACACCCTATTTAGGCGTGCTGCAAGACAGGGGTTTTAAGGTGGCATTGGTGACCGATGGGCGTATGTCGGGAGCTTCGGGTAAGGTGCCCGCAGCCATTCATTTGTACCCAGAAGCCAAAGCCGGCGGGCTAATAGGTAAAATAGAAAACGATGATTTGTTAAAGCTAGACTGCCATAATGGTAGCTTGGAACTCTTAGTCGATGCCAAGGTATTAGCCAGTCGGCCACAAGCCGAGCAGCAGCCAGATTTAGGTGTCGGTATGGGGCGAGAGTTATTTGTAAATATGCGCCAACAAGTCAGCGCCGCCGAATTAGGCGCCAGTAGTTGCTATTAGAGTGTTAACCTATGTGTCAGTATTCTTTAGTCGCCGATGTCGGCGCCACCAATGCCCGTTTTGCCCTTGTTTCAGATAGGGGTGAGCTACAAAAGATCGCCATATTCCCTTGTGAAGACTACCCTAACCTTGAGTCGGCGATGGTGGCTTATCTAGAACAAGAGCATGCAAAGTCGTTGGTTAAGGCCGTATGTATTGCCATCGCCGGCACGGTGCATCAGCCTATCTTTCAGTTAGCCAACAACCATTGGCAGGTTAATAAAGCCCATGTACATGCCGCACTGGGTAGTGAGGTGTTGTGGATTAACGATTTTACCGCCCAAGCGTGGGCTATGTCTCAAATCAGCCAGCCTGATTTGGTCACCATTAAATCGGGCACGCAGGTCACTCAAGGTAATCGTTTGGTGATGGGGCCTGGAACAGGCCTTGGAGTGGCAGGGTTAGTGGCGCACGGCGACGGTTGGTTGCCGGTTATGGGCGAGGGGGGGCATGTTGGATTTGCTCCCGCCAACTCACAGCATAGCGAAATTCTGAGCTACATGTGGCAGCAGCATGAGCACGTGTCGGCAGAGCGGTTGTTGTCGGGTTCGGGGTTGATGGGTCTTTATGCCGCAGTCGCCCATGTGTCGGGCCAACCAGCAATATTAACCGACGTGGCTACGCTAGTCCAAAATGCCCAAGGCACTACGCCAGACCCATTGGCCTTGCAAACCCTGTCGGTATTTTGCAGCATGTTGGGCCATGCCGTGGCTAATGCCGCCTTGTTGTATGGCGCAGTGGGTGGTGTGTATTTGACTGGCGGTATTCTACCGCGCATACAAGATTTTTTAATGGCCAGTGATTTTGCTCTCAATTTCACCCACAAAGGGCGGTTGAGCAGTTATCTAAAAGACATTCCAATATTCCTTTGTAGAGCCGAACAACCCGGCTTACACGGGGCAGCAATTGCCTTAGAGCAAACATCACGGAGCTAATATGTTACAACTCGGACAATCAAGCCATTGGCAGCAACTACAGCAGTTGGCGGTTAAATACCAACAGGTTCACCTGCGAGATTTATTTGCCGAGTCGGGTAATCGTTTTGCCGACTACTCAATTGAGTTACCTAGTTTATTATTAGATTATTCTAAAAACTGCGTGACCCCAGAGGTGATGGATGCGTTATTTGGTTTGGCGCAAGACATGGACTTGGCTGGTGCCATTGAGCGCATGTATCGCGGTGCCAAAATCAACACCACGGAAGACCGTGCCGTGTTGCATACCGCCTTACGAAATCGTAGTAACACACCCGTTTATGTTGATCAAACGAATGTGATGGATCTGATTAACGATGAATTGGCACACATGCGCCAGTTTGTAGACCAAGTGCGTTCGGGTGAATGGCGAGGATATTCGGGTAAACCGATTACCGATGTGGTGAATATTGGTATTGGTGGCTCCAATTTAGGCCCTAAAATGGTCACTCAGGCCTTACGATCATATGCAGATTCGACCATCAATGTGCACTTTATTTCCAACATAGACGGCGTAGAAGTGGCGGAGATTTTGCGCCCGCTCAACGCCGAACAAGTATTATTTGTGGTGGCCTCAAAGACCTTTACCACCAGCGAAACCATGACCAACGCTCAAACTGCGCGTAACTGGTTGATGGCATCGGCCTTTGATGAGCGTGCAGTAGAACAGCATTTTGTGGCTGTATCGTCTAATGCAGAAGCAGTGCAAGCCTTTGGTATTAAGTCAGAATTCATGTTTTCCATGTGGGATTGGGTTGGTGGGCGTTATTCCCTTTGGTCTGCGATTGGCCTGCCTATTGCGCTGTATTTAGGGTTTAGCCAGTTTGAAGAGTTGCTCACCGGTGCTCATGATATGGACCGCCACTTTCGAGATGCGCCAGCCACTCACAACATGCCTATCGTCATGGCCTTAGTAGGCATCTGGAACGGCTTGCTACACGGTGCTCAGAGCCAGGTTATTTTACCTTATGATCAGCCATTAGAGAGCTTTACGGCCTATATTCAGCAGGCCGATATGGAAAGCAACGGGAAACACGTTGACCGTCATGGACAGGCCGTGGACTATCACACCGCCTCGGTCGTTTGGGGCCAGCTGGGCATTGATGGCCAACATGCATTTTACCAACTGTTGCACCAAGGCAATGTGATTGTGCCGGCCGATTTTATTGGCTCGTTGGCCAGTTCCACACCGGTGCGGGGCCACCACGAAAACCTGATGGCTAACTTTTTTGCACAAACTAAAGCCTTGATGAATGGCATTGATGACACCGAAGTAGAGGCGCAATTACGCGCTCAAGGCTTAGACGAAGAGCAAGTAGAAAAACTTCTGCCGCACAAGGTGCACCAAGGTAACCGGCCCACTAATACGCTGTTATTAAAACAAGTGGACCCACGTAACTTGGGTGCTTTGATTGCACTCTATGAGCACAAGATTTTTGCTCAAGGCGTGATTTGGGATATTTGTTCGTTTGACCAATGGGGTGTGGAGCTAGGTAAAACGTTAGCCAAGAGTATTCTGCAAGAAATAAATGGCCAAGTGAGCCATGCACACGACGACTCGACTAACGCTTTGATTGATTATTTTAAACAATCGCGTGTCTAATAGACCCCATTAATTCAATATTGGGTCGCGAATTTCGGTGACGAAGTCATAGCTATCACCGGGAAAATCAGAGCGCGTAAACTCAACCGGTGTACCATCTGCGAGCATCCCTAAACGTTCGATGTATAATGTTGCACTGTCAGTGGCCTAGAAAACCAGCCCGTTCTGCATCAATAGTGATGGCCCGCAAACGCTGAGTGGCTATAACGGACCTTACGCCACTAGCGGCCAGCTACAACAACCTCTATACGGTTAATACAAACCTTGTTTAACGCGCATATGCTTTAAACAAATCATTAATACTGGCAATGGTTCGCGCCTCTTGGGGTAGCTGGTGAAGGTCGTTAGCACGAAATTTTCCGGTCTGTACTAAGCAAGCCTGTAAACCAGCAGCCACGGCGCCCACCACGTCGGCGGCCACATCATCGCCCACCATTAAGCATTGTTTTGCATTGAGTCCTGTGGATGCCACTATGTGCTGATAAAACTTGACGCTGGGTTTGCCCATGATGATTGGCTCAACTTGGGCCGCCCAAGCCAAGCCTGTGATAAAGCCGCCAGCGTCCAACATTAAGCCATTACTGCCATTGAAGTAGCGGTTAAGCCCAATGCCAATGAGAGGCAACCCTTGGTGGCAAAGTCGGAATGCCTGGTTCAAGGCTTCATAGGTGAGTCCATCGCGGGCATCGCCTAACACCACACAGTTGGGTTGCGTCTTGGTCAGGTGTGAGAATTCGCTGGCGATCGCTGGGTGAACTAAGGCCAAGGGCGATAGGTTATGTTGCTCTAAATATGTAGCTGCGGCTCTTGGAGCAGTGTAAAGCTCTCTAGATTCAATGCTAAAACCCATACCCAGCAGTTGTTGCAAAATGCGGTGATGACTGCGGGTCGCAGTATTGGTAACAAAGCGTAATTGTAAGCCTAGATGTCTTGCTTCACGCACGCAGTCAATTGCACCATCAATGACCTTATTGTCGTCATAGAGCACACCGCTCAAATCGAGCAAAAGGGCATCAAAGGTTAGTGACATGACTGCCTCAAAGTAGATCCGCAGGAGGCTAGTTTAACACTAATTATGGTGTGTCGCTTACATTGCAGCGGCCCGTAATGCAAGTTGATGTACGGCATGCCAGTCTTTCGCGTCGGTTAGACTTTTTGGCGTTAGCCATGTACCACCTACACACATCACGTTATTCAGCGCTAAATAGTCTGCTGCATTGTTAGGTTTAATGCCGCCGGTGGGGCAGAATTTGAGTTCGGATAAAGGCCCAGCAAAGGCCTTTAATGCATCTACGCCACCCACCACCGCAGCGGGGAATAGCTTAAACCGGCGATACCCTAGCTGCATGGCCTGCATGGCTTCACTGACGCTAGCTACCCCGGGTAGTAACGGCACTGTGGCTTGGCTACCGTATTGCAGTAATGCTGTGGTGCTGCCTGGGCTAACGATGAAGTCGGCACCCGCATCAATACAGGCCTGATATTGTGTTGGATTGAGCACTGTACCGGCACCGATGATGGCTTCGGGCAAGGCTTGTTTGAGCTGTTTGATGGCACTTAAGCCGTAATCACTACGCAAGGTAATTTCCAGTACACATAAACCACCTTTAACCAGAGCGTTGGCGATACCTAGGGCTTGTTCGGCATTGTTGAGGGTGAGTACGGGGATCACTGGTGCGGTTGCGCAGATTTGGTCTAAACGTGCGGTGTTGAGGTTTATTTGATGCTGATTTGAAGCGGTCATTTAAGGACACCAGTGTATGCTTAGGGGCTGCGAAATAAAGGTATAAATAGGCATTTGTTTAGGGTCTTGTAGTTGTATGGCTTGCTCCAATACTTGCAGCTTTGCGGCGCCCTCTATGTGTAAATGTATATGAGTAGCACTGAGTAGGGTGGTCGCCGATAAGCTCATTCTTTGAGTTGGCTCTACCGGTGCCAATGTGGCGACACAGCGGCCTTGGGTAGACAATGCCACAGGTAGAGCGGGGCATAGAGGAAATAATGACGCCGTGTGGCCGTCATTACCCATGCCTAGTACCAGCACATCAAGTGGCCAATGCATGTTGTTGAGGTGCTGCTCACAATGGGCTTGCCCCAGCTCTGCGCTGTGTGCTTGATTATAGAGCGGGTAGAAGGTGGCTTTTGCGGCGTTATTTTTTAGCAGGCAATTTTTTACCAAGGCGGCATTGCTAGCGTTATGTTGCTCGTTCACCCAGCGTTCGTCGGCAAGGGTAATGTCTACGCGCTGCCAGTCCAGTGGTTGTTGGCTAAGTTGCTGCAACATTGCCATAGGGGTACGCCCGCCAGAAACGGCCAAGCTGGCTCTGGGTTTGGATACAAGGGCTTGTTGCAATTGTGCCGCCACACATTCAGCTAAAGTGGAGGCAAGCTGGTCGTGGCTGATGGTTTGCAACCATTGATTGTGGTTGGGTAGAGCGGCTGGCTTATGCTGGTTCATTGCAGTGCTCATACCAGTAATGCCCATAGGCTTCAATCATATCGCAGGCCTGTAAGGGGCCGTTGCTGCCTGCTGCATAGGTTTCAAGCGGTAGCTCAGAAGTTTGCCAAGCTTGTCTTATTTGATCACACCATTGCCACGCGAGTTCAACTTCGTCACGCCGTACAAATAAGCTTTGATTGCCTTTGAGAGCTTCTAGCAGCAAACGTTCATAGGCATCTGGAATGCGGGCGTGGGATTGAGTTTGAGCAAAGTCTAAGTGCAGTGGGTCACGCCGCAACTGCATGGTTTTGTCGATACCTTGTTCTTTGGTCAGCACCTGTAAGGAAATGCTTTCGTAAGGCTGTAAACGAATCACGAGTTTGTTTTGGGCAATGGCGGCTTGTTGTTGGTCAAAGATAAAGTGGCTATTGGGTTTGTAATGGATGATGATTTCGGTCACCTTTTCTGCCATGCGTTTACCGGTGCGTAGGTAAAATGGCGTGCCGGTCCAGCGCCAATTGGCAACTTCTGCACGCAGGGCGATAAAGGTCTCGGTGTTGCTGGTGGTGTTGGCATCGGCTTCATTAAGGTAGCCCGGTGCCGCTTGATGATTATGCTGGCCATCGGCATATTGGCCCAGCACAAGGTGTTTGTTGACGGCATCTTGCGGCATTGGTTTTAAGGCACGTAACACTTTTACTTTTTCATCTCGAATACTGTTGGCACTCAGCTGAGATGGTGGGTCCATGGCTACCATACATAATAGCTGTAACAGGTGGTTTTGTACCATGTCGCGCATCTGTCCGGCTTTGTCAAAGTAACCCCAGCGGCCTTCGATGCCGACGTCTTCGGCAACGCTTATTTCCACATACTCGATGTGTTGATTGTTCCATTGGCTGCCAAACAAAGGATTAGCAAAACGCAGGGCAATAAGGTTTTGTACGGTCTCTTTACCTAAATAGTGGTCAATACGAAAAATTTGTTTTTCGTCAAAATACTCGCCTAACTTGTTATTTATCACCATAGAAGAGGCGAGGTCGTGGCCGATGGGTTTTTCCACCACAATGCGGCAACGATCGGTGATGGCTCCAGCGCTGTGAAGGTGGTCGCATATTTGCCCATACAGGCTGGGCGGTGTCGCCAAGTAAAAGCTGATTTGGGGATGCCATGTGGATAATTTTTGCGCTAACGCTTGATAGTCTTGTGCTTGGGTAAGATCAACCTGACAGTAACTCAGGCGTTGTAGAAAGCGGCTAACGGCGTCCTTATCTAGTTGATCTTCACCAACGTATTGGGTTAACGTTTGTGCAATACGTTGCTGTAGCCCTTGATCGTCTAACGCGGTGCGGGCTACTGCCATAATGCTCAGCTCGTCGCTCAATAGTTTGGCGGCTTCTAGCTGATACAGGGCGGGCATTAGTTTGCGTAGCGACAAATCACCTAGAGCGCCAAATAGAACTAAGCTGTGGCTTAAGGTATGCTTGCTTAACGTTTGGTGATGCGTTGTGGATTGGGTGCCTGACATGGAAAACCTAGTTCGTCTCTGCTCAAGAGGTAATAATACCTTTAAAATGACATAAAAGTCACCAATAATGACAAAATGTTGGTAATATTACATATATTATACAGCTTTATTAAAGAATCCTATGTATGACGTCTAATAATAACTTGCTTCAGCAACTCGTGCAGCAGCAAGAGCAGCTTAACCGTTCGGAACGTAAAGTGGCACAAGTGATTGTGGCCGACCCACGAGCGGCTACCCGCATGAGTATTGCCGCCTTAGCCGGCTTGGCACAAGTGAGTGAGCCCACAGTAAACCGCATGTGCCGTAGCTTTGGGCTTAAAGGTTATCCAGATTTTAAGTTGGAACTGGCGCAAAGTATGGCCAGTGGCACGCCCTATGTGAGCCAAAGTGTGGGTCAAAATGATACTGCAGCACAGTACACCGATAAAATCTTCACCAGCACCATTGCCAGCTTGGATGCGGCTAGGCAACAAGTGGACAGTAACGTGGTGCAGCGTGCTGTTGATTACTTAAGTCAGGCTCAGCAAATCTGTTTTTGTGGTATGGGTGCATCTGGTGCTGTAGCTCAAGATGCACTACACAAATTCTTTCGCTTTAATATTCCGGTGGTGGCGCATAACGATTCGTTAATGATGCGCATGATGGCATCGGCCTGTAAGCGTGGCGATGTGTTAGTCCTCTTGTCTTTTACCGGCCGTACTAAAGAGATGGTAGAAGTGGCCCGTATTGGCCGTGCAGCGGGAGCCGTAGTGGTGGCTATTACGGCCGTTGATTCGCCCCTGGCGCAAGAGGCCACGCTAGTGTTAGGTGTCGACGCGCCAGAAGACACCGATGTGTATATGCCTATGCAATCGCGCTTAATTCAATTGACCTTATTGGATGTGCTGGCCACTGGTGTTATTTTACGCCGCGGCGAAGATTTTCATCATCATTTAAAAACTATTAAAGAGAGTCTTAAAGGCACTCGTGTGGTGCTAGTAGAGAATAATTTATGATAGTCACAAGGCTGGTGTTGGTGGTGTTGGCAATAAGCTTAGGTGGTTGTGTGGTAACCAAAGTGGTCACTGTGCCCATGCGGGTGGTGGGTGCCGTGGTGTCGATTGTGCCGGTGGTCGGCGATGCCCTAGATGAGAGTATTGAAACAGTGGCCGATGCGGTGGATGATATTCCGATATAAAAAACCGCAGCTAGCTTGGCTAGTGCGGTTTTAATGCTGCTTAGGTTGGAGAGGCTTATAGCTGCTCTAACTTGGCGCGAATTTCCGCTAGCTTCTCAGCCATGATGCGCTCTAAGTGCACAAGGTCCTGAGCAATAGCTTCTTTGCTATCAACCACTTTCTTTTCTTCGTGAGCCAGCTTGTTAAGCTCGGTTAAAGCGCGCAATAAGAAAGGTGAAATTTCGCTCACTTCTTGCCATTGCTGGCGGCCAGAATCGACCATGACAGTGCGAGTAGCGCGGCCAAAGCGGAATTTTTTGCTACGAGGTAAGAAAGAACCTTTTTCGCGCTTGTAATAGATTTTGAGGATATCAAAATCGCCTTCTTGGCGCAGTGTGTATTTGCTGATAGCTTCGAAGCTGGTGATACCCATTTCAGTAAGGGTGGGATGTTGAGACATAGTCATTCTCCGAGAGAAGTTAAAATTAAATTTTCCTATGAAAATCAATGACTCAACAAATTATTGTAAGGTAGGCTCTGGCGGCCCTGCCTTGCTGGTCTGATGGTTTGCGCAGTGACGATAACTAGAACAACGCGGCCCATCATGGGGGTGGTTTTCAATGGCTAAATTATAGCTTAATTTAGTTGAAAGCGTAATCAAATTGGTTGCCATATGTCAGCCATCGATACTATAGGTCGCATTCATTCAACAAATACTCATCGGGCCTTCATCTAGGCCTTTTTTGCGGTATACTCAAGGCTAATTTGTAGCATGAGCAGGGCCAGTTATCGCGGCTGCAAGCTCAATAAGGATTTGTCTGTTTATGTCTGGTGTCATCCCCATCGATGAAGGCGTTGAGCGTCTACCCCTCAAAGAATATACCGAAAAAGCCTATTTAGATTATTCCATGTACGTCATTTTAGACCGTGCTTTGCCCCATATTGGCGACGGACTTAAACCCGTACAGCGGCGTATTGTGTATGCCATGTCTGAATTGGGTTTAAAAACCACCTCTAAATACAAAAAGTCGGCACGTACCATTGGTGACGTGTTGGGTAAGTTCCACCCCCACGGCGACAGTGCCTGTTATGAAGCTATGGTGCACATGGCGCAAACCTTTTCTTACCGCTATACCTTGGTGGATGGTCAGGGTAACTGGGGTTCGGCAGATGATCCAAAATCCTTTGCCGCCATGCGTTATACGGAAGCTAAGTTAACCGCCTATGCCGACGTGTTGTTAGGTGAGTTAGGCCAAGGCACTGTGGACTGGGGCAATAACTTTGACGGTACTCTACAAGAACCGCTGGTACTGCCGTCGCGCGTGCCTAACGTACTGCTCAACGGTGCTACGGGTATTGCAGTAGGTATGGCAACGGATATCCCACCCCATAACTTGCGAGAAGTGGTTGATGCTTGTATTTATTTGTTAGACAACCCGTCTGCCACCACAGAAGATTTGCTGGAGTTTGTGAAGGGCCCAGACATGCCCACTGCAGCCGAAATTATTAGCCCGCAAAGTGATATGTTGCAGATGTATCAAACGGGCCGTGGCAGTATTCGTATGCGCGCCGTGGTAGACCAGGAAGACGGTGATATCGTGATTAGTGCCTTGCCGTATCAGGTGTCTGGCGCTCGAATTTTAGAACAAATTGCGGCCCAAATGCAGGCTAAAAAGCTACCTATGGTGGCCGACTTACGTGATGAGTCGGATCATGAAAAACCCACCCGACTAGTGATTGTGCCGCGCTCCAACCGCGTTGATACCGAACAATTGATGCACCATTTGTTTGCCACCACCGACTTAGAGCGTACTTACCGCGTTAACCTAAATCTTATTGGAGTGGACGGCAAACCACAGGTTAAAGGCCTGAGCCATATTCTTAAGGAATGGCTGGCGTTCCGTATGGACACCGTAACGCGACGTTTACAGTACCGCTTAGACAAAGTGTTAGAGCGTTTGCACCTGTTAGAAGGGTTGTTGATTGCGTACCTTAATATCGATGAAATCATCGCTATTATTCGCGAGCAAGATAAACCCAAACCAGTGCTGATGCAGCGCTTTGCCCTGTCGGACCGCCAAGCCGATGCCATTTTAGACTTAAAATTACGTCACTTGGCTAAGCTTGAAGAGCATAAGATTGCAGCCGAGCAACAAGAGTTAGCACAAGAAAGAGACAAGTTAGAGCTGTTGTTGAGTTCTAAAGCCCGCCTAAAAACTCTCATTAAACGTGAATTGACCACGGATGCCGAAGCCTTTGGCGATGATCGTCGTTCGCCTATTGTGGTGCGCCAAGAAGCTAAAGCCTTGTCTGAGCGTGATTTACTCACTTCAGAACCCGTAACCGTAGTCCTGTCTAAGCAGGGCTGGGTACGTGGCGCTAAGGGCCATGACATAGATCCAGAAAACATGAGCTATAAGTCCGGTGATGGCTTCCTACTCATGGTCTTGGGCCGCAGTAATCAAAGTGTGGCCTTCCTCGATGAAGGTGGCCGAACCTATGCCTTAGAAGCCCATACATTGCCGTCTGCACGAGGTCAGGGCGAGCCCTTGAGTGGGCGCTTTAATGCGCCTAGTGGCGTGCAGTTTGCGGCGGCCGTCTGTGCCAAGTCCGATCAACTATTACTGATGAGCACCGATGCAGGGTATGGTTTTATTACCACCTTTGAAGACCTGTTGAGCAAAAACAAGGCCGGTAAAGCCGCCATGTCGGTACCTAAAGGCGCTAAGGTGATTGCGCCTCAGCATATCACGCAGTTAGAGGATACATGGCTGGTGGCGGTCAGTAATGAGGGCCGCATGTTGGTATTCCCATTACAAGATTTACCTCAACTGGCTCGCGGCAAAGGTAATAAGATTATTAGTATCTCTTCGGCCCGAGTGGCCAGCCGTGATGAGTTTATGGTGTCCTGTGCTTTAGTAAACGAGTCGAATGAACTATTGGTCCACTCTGGTAAACGGTACCTACGCTTAAAGGCCTCGGATCTGGTGCATTATCGAGGTGATCGCGGCCGTAGAGGCAACAAGCTACCGCGTGGGTTCCAAAAAGTGGACAGTCTAGAAGTTGAAGGTGGTGTGTTAGAGGTGGCGGATGACACTCAACCAGACGCTTAAAGCGTTTGGCTAAAATGGTTGATCTGCATATTTAGCAAGTCTTGATAGTCGCTACTTAAACGGCTCAAGCTAAAGGCACCGCTGGCTAAAGCCACGCAATTGTCGGCTTGTAGTACCCGTTGTTGTAACTCTGGGTGATAAGCCACATGGCGACTAATGACCATGTGGTTTTGGCGCTCTCGGCGCGACAATTGTACCGCTTGCTCCGTAAGCCGGCTTAAATCATCTAACCTACCAGTGTGTACAACAATCTGAATATTTAAACTGGACTTGTTGTTGCTAGCCCGTTGTTCATTAAACGACTTGTATAAACCAAAGAAAAACTGTGCCGCACACAGGGCGTTAACGCAGTGTGTCATGTGCTCGTGGGGTTTATCAAAGGTGACCAAGACATCGTGGTTGTCTTCGGTTTCTATAGTGCCGCCATAGATGGCACACACCTGATCGACCAAGCGTTGGTAGGCTTTAAGCAATAAGTGTTTTTCTGCCGCTTCCATGGGGCCCTGATCACGGGTATTGACGTTAATGTAGAGCAAGCTAACCAGAGGTTCGTCTTCTGCCACTGGATCTTCTTCCACTGCAACGGTTGAGGGGCGCAATGGTTCGGAATTATGGCCTTGGCGTAGGTCATCCATAGTGAATATAGGTAACTTACTTTCTGCCGATACGGGATTATCTTCTAATTTGGGCGCAAACAGAGGGTCGCCTAAGTCACCCAGCGACGGTTCGCCAGAAAGCTCTTTGGCAAGGTCATGTAATTCATGATTAAAGGCTTCTTGTTGGCCAGGTTCTTCCAACTCGGGCTGATGATCATGGATATTGGGCGCTACTAACCCCTTGCCTGCTGGCATGTCGAGTTCGTATTGGTAATCGGTTTGAGCGTTTAATAAGCGTTCTTCGTTAATAGAGTTAAAACCGAGGTTTATAATGCCCCATTCATCGAGCCTAGAATCGTCTAACGGCGGCGCTTTGCCATATTCAAGTAATTGGTCTTGAGCCTCATGTAAGCGGCGTAACGGTTGCACAAGCCGAGCACCAAACCACCAGCCCAGAATAATACAGGAAAGAAAGGTGAGGCCCACGGTAGGCCATAACAATTGTGTGAGTTGAGTGACGCTGGGTGTTAAGTCTAATCTGGCCTGGCGCAGGTGCAAGCTGCCAATGTGCTCTTCGTTTAAACGAATGGGTAACACCAGATGTTCGGCATCATTTAAAAAACCCGTTTTTGCCAACATTTGATGTTCGGCATCGTAGACGGCGGCGCCAATGATGGCGCCTTGCTGACGCAGCTCTGCCAAAGTGACATTAAGGCTAATGTAGTCTTGTTTTATGATGAGAGGCGCGCTTAAATTAGCCAGCTGCTGCCCCATTTGCTGGGCAAAAAATTCATTTTGGTGGCCTGCAACTTGATTGATGTGCTGGTACGTCATCAGTCCCAATGAGGTGGCCGCTAGCAAAAACACGGCAATTAACAAAAACACCGTTTTTTGCACTAAAGTCAGGCGTGATTGCATTAAATGTCGAAATGAAAGAATTTTATTGGGCATTGAATGTGATTCGGTACAGTGTCAAACAAGAGAAAAGCAGTCCATTCTAACCTACTAATGCTAAAATGCTAAGCCCGCCCTTGGAGTTGATTATATGTTTCATCGTTTTACCCTGTTTCAGCAACACTCTGTGCAAACGGTTTCCACCATTGATGCGCTGTTGCGCCCACGGGCGATTAACTTGGCCATGGTTGAATTCGAGCAAATGGGTGATGCCACAGTGCGGCAATGGAGCTGGCAAAGCGAAGTCGCGGCCAACGATCTGTTAAAGCACAGCGTGGGTGCCCTGTTACACCCTATGCGAGAGCAAGGTGAGCTGGACTACACCATGCAAACATCGGCCACGCCCATACCCGAGATTAAGTTAGCGGTGTTTGATATGGACTCCACCTTGATCCAAGCAGAAGTTATGGATGAGTTGGCCTATGCCGCGGGTATTGGCCCCAAAGTGGCCGCCATAACTGCCAGTGCCATGGCAGGAGAAATTGATTTTACGCAGAGCTTTGAGCAACGTTTAGCTTTGTTGGAAGGTTTTGATATTGATCAGTTGGATGCCATTTACCACACCATTGAACTCATGCCCGGTGCCGAAAAACTCATGCAGCAGCTACAGGCCAAAGGCATTTACTGCGCCATATTGTCTGGTGGCTTTAGCTACTTTGCCGACCGTCTTGCCCAGCGATTAGGCATGCAGCAAGCCTTTTCTAATCCGCTGGAGCAGCACGAAGGCAAGCTCACTGGCCAAATTAGTGTGCCAATTCTTGATGCCAATCAAAAAGTAACGCTGTTAGAGCAACTCCGAACGGAATTGGGTTTATCCATGGGTCAGTGCCTTGCGGTGGGCGATGGTGCCAACGACTTACCGATGCTTAATAGCGCAGGTTTAGGTGTGGCGTTTCACGCTAAGCTATTGGTTAAACAGCAAGCTCCGCAACAAATTAGCCACTTTGATTTGGATGTTTTAGCCTGCCTAGTTTAGGCGCCTGATAATAATTGCATGATGTTGTTGTCCAAGGCTTGTGTAAAGGCAGGCACATTGCCTGGGCTGGCAACACAGTGACTCCAAGGTGAGTCAAAAGTGCGTAATTCAGCATTGGGCATGTGTGCGCAAGTGGTAACTGTGCAGCAGTTTGATGAGGTTTTCCGAAAGCGGATGTGCTCTATTTGGCGATGCCAGAAACTGAAGCCACACGGGGTTTAATTAATAAACGGCGGCTCGACTTACTCAAACCCAGTTGTTCGGTGGTGAATGTGGGCAGGCAATCGGCAATGGACTACCATGCGTTGACCGCCAAATTGACAGGTGGGGAGTTAGCTGGCGCTTTGCTTGACGTGTTTACACCGGAACCTATCGCCGACGACTCCTATTTGTGGCAAGTGCCCAATCTTATCATTACGCCCCATGTGTCGGCTGATGATGGCGACAGCTATGTGCCGCTAACACTAAACCTATTTTTGCGTAACTTATGTGCCTTGATTGACGAACAGCCATTGCAGAACCAAGTAAGCCTCGAACATGGTTATTAAGCATACACCGTTTTACTTGTTTTTCCGGGTTCTTCGCAGGCTAATTTGGGCACCAAATAGCCCGACATAGTGGCCTGCATTTGCGCCACTAATGTTTGGCCACGCTCAAGGCTTACAAAAAAGTGGGTGGTGCCCGCCACATGGTCGGGTAGGTGTAGATAGTAAGGTAAAATGCTGACTTCAAACAACCGCTCACTCAGGGCCTTTAAGGCTTCTAGTGAGTCATTTACCTGTGCCAAAAGCACGCTTTGGTTGAGTAACTGCACCTTGTGTTGGCGCAATAGATCACACGCTTGCGCCACGTCTTCGCCTAATTCGTTGGCATGATTGGCGTGCACCACCATCACGCAATCTAAGCGCGAACTCGCGAGCCGTTCACACAGGTCTTGGGTGATTCTGGCTGGTAATACAATCGGCAAACGGCTGTGGATACGTAAGCGTTTGATATGAGTAATGGCTTCGATGGCTGATATAATTTCAAATAGCTGGCCGTCGGTGAGAGCGAGTGGGTCACCACCACTGAGGATGATCTCTTCAATGTCTGTGTTGTTGTCAATGTAACTTAAGCTTTGCTGCCACTCGCTACGTGCACGCCGTTGTTCGCCGTATGGGTAATGGCGACGAAAACAATAACGGCAGTTGATGGCGCAGTGGCTTGCGGTAATCAATAAAGCCCGGCCTTTATATTTATGTACCACACCAGGTTGTGGGTTGAAGCTGGCCTCTTGCAGCGGGTCGGTATTAAACTCCGGATGGGTTATCGCTTCTGCTTGTTGGGGTAACACTTGCAACAATAACGGGTCCTGCGGATCTTGTTTGCGCATTTTTTGCACAAAAGCCTGAGGCACTAGAGTGCTAAAACCTTGCTCATGGGATGTCATCGTTACAATGTCTTGGCTGCTAAAGTTGAGTGCCGCAAGCAACTGCGCGGGGCTGCGATAGGCCTTGCGCAACTGTGTACGCCAGTCATCGCTATGTTGAATATGCTTTATCAAGCTTAACGGTTCAACTTGGATAGTGCTTTGCGGTATCATAGACGGCATTATTTCCAATGTTTATTTTAGTAGAGCAATATAATGGCTAATTATAGCAGCAACGAATTCAAATCTGGCCTTAAAGTCATGTTAGAAGGTGACCCATGCGCCATGGTGGACGTGGAGTTTGTGAAACCAGGTAAAGGCCAAGCTTTTACTCGTGTACGGTTAAAAAACTTGAAGAGCGGCCGAGTCTGGGACCGTACCTTTAAGTCGGGTGAGTCTATTGAAGCGGCCGACGTGATGGATCGCAACATGGAGTACTTATACACCGACGGTGAGTTTTGGCATTTTATGATGGCCGACGGCACCTTTGAACAATATGGCGCCGATGCCAGCGCTGTGGGTGATTGTATCAAGTGGCTCAAGGAGCAAGAAGTGTATGTTGTGACTTTGTGGAACGATGCACCAATCTCTGTTGTAGCGCCCAACTTTGTTGATCTAGAAGTCACAGAAACTGACCCGGGGTTAAAAGGTGATACCGCCCAAGGTGGCAGCAAGCCTGCGATTTTGGCAACCGGCGCCACCGTGCGCGTGCCCTTGTTCATTGAGCGGGGTGAAATGTTGAAGATTGACACCCGTAGCGGCGAATACGTTAGCCGCGCCTAAGTTGTTGAGGGCTGCGGCTCATTATTATGCAGTGGCAACCAAGTACAACAATTCCCCAACTTCGGCAACGTGCTTTAGTGTTAGAGCAGATTCGAGATTTTTTTCGAGACCGCAATCTGCTCGAAGTAGACACCCCCATCATGTCTCATTGCGGGGTGTCTGACCCTCATATCGATTCAATTCCAGTGGCGTACACCCCGGATGGTGCGGCTTCAAGCCAAACCATGTGGCTTATGTCGTCACCAGAATATGCCATGAAGCGTTTGTTGGCGGCAGGTAGTGGCAGTATTTTTCAAATTGCTAAGGCTTTTCGTAATGGCGAAGCAGGGCGACGTCACAACCCAGAATTCACCTTGCTCGAATGGTACCGCGTGGGGTTTGATCTAGAGTCGTTGATGCAGGAAGTAGCAGCGCTTGTGGATCGGGTGCTAGAGCCTAAATTAGGCCTGTTGCAGTGGCACTACTGGAGTTATCGAGAGGCCTTTGCCCGTGTTTTAAAGTTAGACCCTCATGCCGCGACAGATGCCGAGCTAAGGGCTTGCGCCTTGGCTCATGTCGACATCCACATGGATGACGCTACCCCAAGAGATACGTGGCTTGATTTGTTAATGAGCCATTGTATTGAACCCGTCTTACCACCAGCCTGTTTTATTTATGACTACCCTGCCAGTCAGGCAGCCTTAGCGCGGCTTGGTGTTGATGAGCAAGGCGCGGCCATAGCCCGGCGCTTTGAGGTGTACATTAATGGAGTGGAACTTGCCAATGGTTATCAGGAACTCACGAATGCGAAGGAGCAAAAACAGCGCTTTTGGGCAGATAATCAGGCTAGGCAAGTATTACATAAAACACCCATGAGCGCGGATCAGCGCCTCATTGAAGCGCTACACAGCGGCTTGCCCGATTGCTCGGGCGTGGCTTTGGGTATTGAGCGTTTGTTGATGTTAGCCTTGGGCGAAGCCGACATTGCCAGCGTGATGGCCTTTAACCACCCTCGCGCGTAAGCTAAATTCGTGGTCTATGGACTACCGCGGCGCTTCGCCCCTCCGCAGAGACAAGGCCATTACGAACTGCCGCCCACTGTCATTGCGAACGCAGTGAAGCAATCCAAACCCGCGGTGTAGATTAAACCAGCTCAGCAAACCTTTGCCCAAGGCGGGTGGTAGTGCCCGCGGTCAGCTCCGCTGGCCATTGGCTGACGCCCTTTGGCAAACACACAATCACGGTTGAACCCAGCTTAAAGCGGCCCATTTCGTCGCCTTTTTTGAGTTCAATGGAGTCTTGTTTGGCGTAGTTGAAATGGCTCACCGCCTTGCCCTTAGGGCAGACCAAACCCGCCCAAGTGGTTTCGACGCTTGCCACAATCATTGCACCCACCAACACCATTGCCATAGGGCCAAACTCCGTTTCGAATAGGGTGACTACGCGTTCGTTACGTGCAAATAGGCTCGGTACCTGAGCTGCAGTGGCTTGGTTAACAGAGAATAATTGGCCTGGCACATGCACCATGTGCGTTAAGGTGCCATCACAGGGCATATGAATACGATGATAATCCTTAGGCGCTAAATACACCGTAGCAAATTCACCATCGATAAACGGCTTTGCTAGATCAACATTGCCGCCTAGTAAGGTGGTGAGGTCAAAATCATGGCCTTTGGCTTGGAATAAATTTTCACCACTAATGGCGCCCAGCTGGCTGATAGCGCCATCTACAGGGCAGGCCAAGTGTTTTGGGTTGCTGTCGATCATGCGCGCATCGGCTTTAAGGCTGCGGGTAAAGAAGTCGTTAAAACTGTCAAACTCGCTGGCGTTCTGGCGCTCAGCTTCGCCCATATCAACTTCAAAGCGCTTAATAAATGCGTTAATAAAGGTGTTTTTGATGATAGGTAAAGAACTCTCAGCTAGCATACCTACAATGCGTGAAATCAAATGTTGAGGTAGTAAGTACTGCATTACAACGAATAGACGGTCGCCCATGGTGTGATCCTAATTGTGTGTGGTGAAATCGTCTAATGACGCTTTAATGTGTTGAAAACTGTGCATACGGGCAGGGTCGATGTGGCCATCTTCTAGGGCTTTTAGCAAGGCACATGCGGGCTCGTGTTCGTGGCTGCAGTCGCTAAATTTGCAATAACCTAGGTAAGGTCTAAATTCTACAAAGCCTTCTAGTAGTGTGGCTGTGTCCATGTGCCATAAACCAAACTCACGGATGCCAGGGGAGTCAATGAGCTGGCCACCGTTAGGCAAGTGAAACAACTTAGCCGTGGTGGTGGTATGCACACCCTTATTGGTTTGTTCTGATAAAGGCAGGGTTTTAATGTCTACGCCCGGTAGCAACACGTTAACCAAGCTAGACTTGCCAACGCCAGACTGCCCCACAAATACGCTCACTTTTTGATCCAACGTGGCATGAAGTTCTTCTAGGCCCGACAGGCTCTTAGTGGATGCGCGAATGATACGGTAACCTAGCTTTTGATAACGGGCCAGTATCGGCTCTAAATGAGCCTGCGCCTCGTCGTCTAAAATGTCGGTTTTGTTGAGCAATAAAATCGGCTCAATGTCGCTCGCCTCTGCGGCCACCAAATAGCGGTCGATAAGGTTAGCGTGAGCATAGGGCTTAGGCGCAAAGGTGACGATTATTTGGTCGATATTGGCCGCTACAGGTTTTAAATCGCCATACTTGTTGGGCCGGCTGAGAATGCTGTTGCGCTCATCGCGGGCTACAATCACGCCACTTTGATCTGCCGATTGACGCCAAGACACTTTGTCCCCGGTGACCAAAAAACCTAAATTAGAACGGATTTTGCAACGAAAAATTTGGCCTTGGTGTTGGCCTTGTAGGGCCTCCACATCAATGAGTGAACCATAGTGAGCAATAATCAAACCTAACTGTTCGGCTGAAAGGTCGCCATGCTCAATGGCTTCGTCGATGGCACCATCCTGTTTGTTGGCACGCACGCGTCGTTCGTCTTGCACTTTGTCGATTTGCCATTGCTGGCGGCGGGTTAATTTACGTTTGGCCATTAAGAATAAATGTAAGCTGTGATCGGTAAAGGCTTTATTCTACAGCGAAGTGAGGCATAATTCAGTTTATCCAACTAACAACAAGGCATTTTCTTGTGAAACACCCCAAAAACCTGATTTGGCTAGACCTAGAAATGACGGGTTTAGACCCGGAGCAAGACGTAATTATTGAAATTGCGACCATTGTGACGGACCCACACCTCAACGTATTGGCCGAAGGACCGTCCATTGTCATTCACCAAAGCGACTCAGTGCTGGCCAGCATGAATGAGTGGTGCATCAATCAGCATGGCAAGTCTGGCCTTACCCAACGAGTGCGAGAAAGTAGCGTGAGCTGTGCCCAAGCCGAACAACAAACCATTGCATTTCTTAAGACCTTGGTGGATATCGGCCATTCGCCAATGTGTGGCAACACTATAAGCCAAGATCGGCGTTTTTTAGTGAAATACATGCCGCAGTTAGAAGCTCATTTCCATTACCGCAATGTGGACGTAAGCACCCTTAAAGAATTAGCTCGCCGCTGGCGCCCAGAATTGCTGGATGGGTTAAAGAAAGGTGGTAGTCACCTGGCTTTGGATGATATTCGTGATTCCATCGCCGAGATGGCGTATTACCGTGAGCACTTTTTGAATATGACGCCTTAGAAAGGTAACTTCACCCGCGCTAAAGGCCTAGCCGTAGGCCAAGGTGGCCTGTTGCACATAATGCTGCATCAGGCGGCCTGCCATAATACTCGGTGGCGCAATGTTGGTGGGCAATTGGTCGTAACGAAACCACTGGGCCTCAACAATTTCGACGCCATCAATGTTAACGTCTCCGGCCGCAGCATCGGCAATGTAGCCAAGCATCAACTGTCCAGGAAAGGGCCAAGATTGGCTGCCAACATAACGAATATTGTCAATTTCCAAACCCACCTCTTCAAACACTTCTCGATGTAATGTCTGCTCCGCACTTTCGCCGGCTTCAAGAAACCCAGCCAAAGCGCTAAAGCGGCCGACCGGCCAATTGGCATTACGCGCCAACAGGCAGTGGTCCCCATGGGTTACCAACACAATAATACAAGGCGAAATGCGCGGATAGTTGCTGATGTTGCACTCATGGCAAATCATGGCATGTTCTTTATCTGTGGCTTGGTTAGGTTTACCACAGCTGCCGCAAAAGCGGTGTGTGTCTTGCCAATCCAATAACTGCACGGCTCGGCAGGCCAAAGAAAAAACCTCCTCGTCAGCCACAACCAACACGTCACGCAATGAAACTAGGTTAAACCCACCCGTGTCTACCGCCTCTGGGATTAGATCCCAAACCTCACAATCACGACCGCGCCATTGACCCAGGGTTATTTTACGCTGGCAGAAAAAACTTAGCGGGTGGGCAGCGTCATTATCAATAACGGGGTTGTGAGCCACTGTGCCACCATCAGCCAACAAGATATCCCGCCCCACCACGGCGATGATCCATTTTTTGTCTGTGTCCAATGCTACTGGGCTGGCATAAAAACCGTTTAGGCTGGTGGGGGTTGTCATAGAAAGATGTTCCTTTTAAGTGAGGTTCAGTATGCCATTAATACCGCCTTGATTTATTCTAACCTGGAGTTTAGTGCCGAGCTTCAGCCCACCCTAATTCAAATGCTTCAACTTACGCCCTAAGTGTTCGCGTAGCGGCAAGGTCGCTATGGGAATATTCTGATCTTGTCGTTGTTGGAGTTGTTCTAGGGCCCATTCGATGTGCTCTTTCACCATGGGTGTTGCGAGTGCTAGCTGGTGGTTGAGTACACTGAGTACTTTGGGTGTGGCTGGGCCGTTGCCTAAACCAATAGCTAGGTTGCGCTGCCAGCCTTCAAAGCCTGCGCGCCGTATGGGCGAGCCTTCGGTACGTTTCAGAAACTCTGCTTCGGTCCATGTGAGTAGGTCGGCTAGTTGGGCTTGGTCTAGACCATGGCGGGGTTTAAAGTCGTCTACTTGGGTGGCGCTGGGTGCTCGGTTCCAGGGGCAGGCGAGCTGGCAGTCGTCACAACCAAATACGCGGTTGCCCATGAGTGGGCGTAGCTCTTTTGCAATGCTGCCTTTGTGCTCTATGGTGAGGTAGGCAATGCAGCGATTAGCATCCAGTACGTAGGGCTGTGGGAATGCGTTTGTGGGGCATATGGTAATGCAAGATTCGCAGCGGCTACAGTGGTCTTTGTCGTAGGGGGCATCTATAGGCAGGGGTAGGTCTACAAAAATCTCGCCTAATACAAACCACGACCCTTGTTTGCGGTTGATAATAAGGGTGTGTTTACCTTGCCAGCCTAAGCCTGCTTTTTGGGCGAGCGGTTTTTCTAATACCGGTGCGCTATCTACAAATACCCGGTGGCCAAAGGGGCCGATAAGAGCTTCGATGGCTTTGCTGAGCTGCGCTAGGCGTTTGCGTACCAGTTTATGGTAGTCGCGCCCTAGGGCATAGCGGGCGATATAGGCTTGTTGACCGTCTTCGAGGCTGCTTAGTGTAGTGAGGTTTGGGTCTAGGTAGTCCATACGTAAACAAATGATACGTTGGGTGCCCGGCACTAATTCGTTGGCACGATAACGCATGGTGCCGTGTTTGCCCATGTAGTCCATGTTGGCGTGATAACCCAAATCGAGCCATTGATTTAAGTGTTGGCCAGCGGCTTCGTTGTGGGTGTCGGTAATGCCGCAGTCGGCAAACCCAAATTCGGTGGCTAATTGTTTGATACGCACGGCTAACTCGGCCAGCTGTTGGCTGGTTAAGCTGGGGTGGGCGGTAGGCGCAGGTGCATTTGCAGAATTAAATTCGAGCATGCTGGCTATTCTACCCTAGGCCAACAGCGTGAATCTTTAAAAAATGCCATAAAACCAAGGAAATACCCCATCAAGAGGCGATTTTTAGTGCGCTTTTAGGCTATATTTGCATTCCATTGGTTACCTATTTATTAAGGACTGTCTTACCCATGACCCAAGAGCACCAAATTCAAGCCCACGGCGAAGACGCCATGGTGGCTTTGGGCATGCAGTTTGGTCAAATTTTGGCACAGGCCGATGACGGTTGCGTGGTGTTTTTACAGGGCAACTTAGGCATGGGCAAAACCACCTTTGCCCGCGGGGTATTGCGCCACTTTGGCCATAAAGGTGCGGCTAAAAGCCCTACTTATACCTTGGTAGAGCCATATGAACTGGGCCCATACAGGGTGCACCACTTTGATTTGTATCGTTTAGGCCACCCGGAAGAGCTGGAGTATTTGGGCATTCGCGATTATTTTGATAACCAATCTATTAACCTTATTGAGTGGCCAGACAAAGGCCGAGGCTTCTTGCCCTCTGCCGATATTGAGCTCACCATTACCTGTGCCGATCGTGGTCGTTGTTTGATTTTTATGGCAATCAGTGACGTGGGCTGCGCATTGGTGCAGCAGTTACAGGCGGCTGCGGCATGAGATTAAGTGCTTGGTTGCTGCTGCTGGTGTTGAGTGGTTTTGGTGTGTCTGCTGGGGCTGCAAAAATAGAAAATATTCGTATTTGGCCCGCGCCAGACAATACCCGCTTGGTATTTGATATTACACAGCCGGTAACCTACGAACTGATTAGTTTATCTAACCCCGACCGGCTAGTGATCGATATTGACCGCAGCTTGCTTTCTACCTCTGTGTCTAAGCTCGATTTTAGCAAGAGTCCAGTGCGAGCCATTCGCTCTAGCCAGCGCAGCGACAATAAACTCAGGCTGGTGTTGGATTTGGCTTATAAAGTAAGCCATAACGTGTTTGCTCTTGCACCTAATGCCAGTTATGGCCACCGTTTGGTGGTGGATTTATCCAACTACCAGCAAACCAAAACGCCTACCAAGGGAGCCGTGATTAAGCCGGCGCAGCCACAAACAACCATTTTAAATAGCTTGGATTTGCTCGATAGCCAACGCGACATTATCATTGCTATAGATGCAGGTCATGGTGGCGAAGACCCAGGTGCTCTGGGGCCTAAGTTTAGCGGCCGTAAGTTGCGCGAAAAACACGTGGTGTTAGGCATTGCTAAAGAATTGCAGGCCCTGATTAAACGGGAACCGGGTTTTGAGCCAATCTTAACCCGCAGTGGCGACTATTACGTTAGCCTGCGTGGCCGTACGCAAAAAGCCCGTAAAGCCAACGCCGATTTATTTATTTCCATTCACGCAGACGCCTTTAAAAATAGTAAAGCCAAAGGCGCCTCGGTGTGGATATTGTCATCTCGTGGTGCGTCCAGTGAAATGGGCCGGTGGTTAGCCCAAACAGAAAACGACGCTGACCTGATTGGCGGCATCGGTGGCGTGAGCCTAGAAGACAAAGAAGAAGACTTAGCTAAAACTCTGTTAGATATGTCCATGAATTATAGTCAATCTACGGGGCAGGGCGTTGCTCAAGCGGTGCTGAGTAATATTGGTAAGATTGCCAAGTTACATAAAAAACACGTTGAAAACGCTGGTTTTGTGGTGCTTAAATCCCCCGATGTGCCGTCCATTTTGGTGGAAACTGGGTTTATCTCTAACCCTCAAGAAGCCGCTAAATTACGTACTAAAAACTATCAAAAACAAATGGCTCAGGCTATTTTTAAAGGCTTAAAGAGCTACTTTTATAGCCACCCAGTCACCAATACTTATGTTGCCTCGGTGGTTGAAGCTAAGCGCAGATTACGCTCTTACAAAGTGGTGTCTGGCGATACCCTGTCGGCTATTGCCCAGCGTTTTGGTACTACCGTTAAACGTTTACAAAGCGCTAATAAAATGACCAGTAAATCCATTCTATTAGTCGGAAAAACTCTCGTTATCCCTACCAGCTAGCTCAAAAGCCTTAAATATGACTACTAAAATTCATCAACTCAGCCCTAGATTAGCTAACCAAATTGCCGCCGGCGAAGTGGTGGAAAGACCGGCTTCGGTGATCAAAGAGCTACTAGAAAACTGTTTGGATGCCGGCGCCAGCAAAGTGGATGTAGACGTTGAGCAGGGCGGCGTTAAGTTGATGCGGGTGCGCGACAACGGCAGTGGCATTGATAAGCAAGACTTGGCGTTAGCCCTAAGCCGCCACGCCACCAGTAAAATAACCAGTTTAGATGATTTAGAGGCAGTACAAAGTTTGGGTTTTCGTGGTGAAGCCTTGGCCAGTGTCAGTTCTGTGTCGCGCTTAACCTTAACCTCCAATGTGCTTGAGCAAGGCAGTGCCTGGCAGGTGATGACCGAAGGCCGCGACATGGCCGCCCAGTTGCAGCCAGCGGCGCACCCGGTAGGTACCAGTGTAGAGGTACGTGACTTATTTTTTAATACCCCAGCACGACGCAAGTTTTTACGTACCGAAAAAACCGAATTTGGTCACTTAGAAGAAGTGATTAAGCGTTTGGCATTGAGTCGTTTTGATGTGGCGTTTAGCCTTAAACACAATCAAAAAGTGATTCATAATCTACGGCCTGCAGACAGCCAAGCTGCCCAAGAAAAACGCGTGGCGAGTGTGTGTGGTCCTGCGTTTATGCAGCAAGCCTTACATATAGAAATGGAAGCGCCGGGGTTGCGGCTTTGGGGCTGGGTGGGGTTGCCTACGTTTTCTCGTAGTCAGGCCGACTTACAGTACTTTTTTGTCAATGGCCGCGTTGTACGCGACAAGCTGGTGGGCCATGCGGTACGCCAAGCCTACCGCGATGTGCTGTATCATGGCCGTCATCCCGCCTTTGTGCTTTTCCTTGAATTGGAACCTGGCAATGTAGACGTTAACGTGCACCCCACCAAACATGAAGTGCGTTTCCGCGACGGCCGTTTAGTGCACGACTTTATTTTCCGAAGCTTGCATAAATCGCTGGCGCAAGTGCGCCCAGAAACACCTACCGGTGGTGGCCTAGAGCAGTTAGGTGTGCCGCAAAATCAGCCTTTAGACCAAGGTTTGGAGGCCGGTGTATTTGCCGGTCAAACACAGGTTGATTTAGGCCAACACAGTAATGATGCTGCATTGCCTATGGGGGGCTATCAACCTCAGGCTTGGCGGTCGGCCTTGTATCAGTCATCGCCACAGCAATTACACGAACAAACCAAAGTGTATGGCAGTTTGCATGGTGACGCCGTGGCGCCAATACAGCCAACGGGCGAAGCCAGGCAAGTGCCGCCGTTAGGTTATGCGGTGGCGCAGTTGCACGGCATTTATATCTTGTCCGAAAATACCCAAGGGCTAGTTTTAGTGGATATGCACGCGGCCCATGAGCGCATTGTGTACGAGAAAATGAAACTCTCTTGGGCCGGCCAGGGTATTAAAGCCCAGCCTTTGTTGGTGCCTATCTCCATGGCCGTGAGCTCCCGTGAGGCCGACCACGTGGAAACGGCCCAAGACGTATTTGCAGAACTAGGGTTTGTGATAGACCGCGCTGGTACAGAGAGTCTAGTGGTGCGTCAAGTGCCTAGCCTATTGCAGCATGCCAACGTAGAGCAGCTAGTGCGCGATGTGCTGGCCGATGTGGTGACCTTTGGTAGTAGCGACCGTATTCGTGCTGCGCATAACGAATTATTGGGCACTATGGCCTGCCATGGCGCTGTGCGGGCGCATCGTCGTCTTAACCATGTGGAAATGAACGCACTCTTGCGCGACATGGAAATTACCGAGCGCAGTGGCCAATGTAACCATGGCCGTCCTACATGGACTCAGCTGAGTTTGACGGAGCTGGATAAATTGTTTATGCGAGGCCAATAACGTGTCGTTGAACCCATTGCCGCCGGCAATATTCCTCATGGGCCCCACTGCCGCTGGCAAAACGGATTTGGCAGTGGAGCTAGTGCAGCGACGCGATTGCGAAATTATTTCGGTGGATTCTGCGCTTATCTATCGCGACATGAATATTGGTAGTGCTAAACCAGATGCCGCTACCTTAGCGCTGGCCCCTCACCACTTAATCAACATACGTGATGCCGCCGAAGCGTATTCTGCTGCAGATTTTCGCCGTGATGCATTACAACTGATGCAACAAATTACCCAGCGAGGTAAGGTGCCTTTGTTGGTGGGCGGGACCATGATGTACTACAAAGCGTTGATGGAAGGTTTGGCACCTTTGCCTGAGTCCGAGCCGGCTATGCGTGCTCAGTTAGAGCAGGATATTGCGCAGCATGGGTTAGCGGCCTTGCATGAGCGCTTGTGTGTCATCGACCCGGTGGCCGGCGCGCGCATTAATGCCACCGACCCGCAGCGTATTACCCGAGCCATGGAAGTGTATTTACTGAGTGGTGAAACCCTCACTAGCCATTGGCAACGACAGCAACAACAGCAATTACCTTATAATGTGGCCTCGATTGGCGTGTGGCCACCCGAACGTGCGGTATTACACCGGCGTATTGAGCAACGTTTTGAAATAATGTTGAATCAAGGTTTTGAGCAAGAAGTGGCGGCATTTATGCAGCGCGGCGATCTAAATCTTAATATGCCGTCTATGCGATGTGTGGGCTATCGGCAGATGTGGCAGTACCTTGAGGGAGAGTATGATTCCGCCACCATGGAGCACAAAGGTATTGTAGCTACCCGGCAATTAGCTAAACGGCAGTTGACTTGGCTACGTAGCTGGCCCCATTTACAAGTATTTGATAGCTTAGATACAAAATTAGCATTCAATGTTTTGCAATTATTCGATAGAATAAGACATTAGTGTAAAGCAGGCGTAAAATGCCTTGCACCGGATCAATGTTTTACTCATTATCACCCATCTAGCTGTATTCTATAGCTGGATTAATGACACAAGGAGCTACCATGTCGAAAGGGCAAACCTTACAAGACCCTTACCTCAACGTATTACGCAAGGAGCGGGTACCCGTATCAATCTTTTTGGTAAACGGCATTAAACTACAAGGCCAGATTGAGTCGTTTGACCAATTTGTGATTTTGTTGAAAAATACCGTATCCCAAATGGTTTACAAACATGCCATTTCAACTGTAGTGCCTTCGCGCCCAGTTAAAATGCCAGCCGAAGGCGAACTCGACTAGTTTTGTTGATTTTTATGTATCCCCAACGAGCACCTATAGGTGCTCGCTTTGATTTAGGTTATATCTTTGTTTTTTGAACGTCACCAAGCCGGCGAACGCGCTATTCTTGTTCATCTTGAGATGGGACAAGAAGGCGAGCGTGAAGATGCCAACGAACTAAAAGAACTGGTTTATTCAGCCGGTGCAGATCCACTAGAGACTATTGGCGGTTCTCGGGCCACGCCACATCCAAAAACCTATGTAGGTTCAGGTAAGGTTGAAGAAATAAAAGCCGCTGTGGAACACCACGAAGCCGAAATAGTGATCTTTAACCATGCCTTAAGCCCAGGCCAAGAGCGTAATTTAGAACACGAATTACACTGCCGCGTGCTCGACCGGACCGGTTTGATCCTCGATATATTTGCTCAGCGTGCACGTACCCACGAGGGTAAGTTGCAAGTTGAGCTGGCGCAGCTAGAGCACATGTCTACCCGCTTAGTGCGAGGCTGGACGCACCTAGAGCGCCAAAAAGGCGGTATTGGTTTACGTGGCCCGGGTGAAACTCAGCTAGAGACCGACCGACGCTTATTGCGTGTACGTATTAACTCTATTCTTAAGCGTTTAGGCAAAGTGCGCAAACAACGCGAGCAAGGCCGTAGAGCCCGCCGCCGTGCCGAAGTGCCCACTATTTCTTTGGTGGGTTATACCAACGCGGGTAAATCGAGTTTGTTTAATCGCATTACTATTGCCGACGTGTATGCCGCAGACCAATTGTTTGCTACGTTAGACCCGACCTTTAGACGCCTTGAAATCAAAGATGTAGGCCCCACTATCTTAGTTGATACGGTGGGTTTCATTCGTCACTTACCGCATAAGTTAGTGGATGCTTTTCGTGCTACCTTGCAAGAAACGGCCGAAGCGACTTTGCTGTTGCATCTAATTGATGCCAGTGACGACAAGCGTGACAATAACATTGAAGAAGTGAACGCCGTATTGAGCGAAATTGGTGCGGATGAACTGCCGCACTTATTGGTCTACAATAAAATCGATATGCTAGACGATTGCCCCGCAAGGATCGATCGTGACAGTTATGGTGTGCCGCGGCGTGTTTGGTTGAGTGCTTTAACTGGCGAAGGTGTAGAATTGTTGGTACAAGCTATTAGCGAGCGCTTAGGAGGCGAAATATTTGCCCAACAAATTGTACTAGAGCCACAGTATGGTAACTTAAGGGCGCAACTCTATGCCCACGGTGCTGTGGAAAAAGAAACCATTAGCGAACAAGGCCAAATGGTGTTGGACGTTAGGTTACAAAAACGAGATTTATTACAAACATTGAGTCGTGTAGGAATGGATGCAACGCCGTTTGTTGGCAAACCATCTAACCCATGGGACTGAGTGACCATTTATAACAGCAATACTCAGGAGAAGATTATGGCCTGGAATGAACCGGGTAATAACGGTAAAGACCAAGACCCATGGGGCGGCAATCGCCGCCCGAACGGACAAGATCAGGGGCCCCCTGATTTAGACGAAGCACTCGGTAAACTCATTGAAAAATTCAATGGCTTATTTGGTGGTTCTGGCAACTCTGGCGGCGGTGATACTGCTGCGCCAAGTGGCAAGTTCATTGGTTTTGGTGCCGCCATCGTTTTAGTCTTGTGGGCGGGTATGGGTTTCTATACCGTTGACCAACAAGAGCGCGCCGTTGTATTGCGTTTAGGTAAGTTTACCGAAACCGTGCAGCCTGGTTTGCATTGGAATCCACCGTTGATCGATCACGTCACCAAGGTCAATGTGACTGCCGTGCGTAACGTTGATCACCGTGCCCTGATGCTTACTGAAGACGAAAACATTGTTGAAGTGGGCTTGTCTGTGCAGTACGTGGTGTCTAGCCCTAAAGACTTCTTGCTAGAAGTGCGTAACCCCGAAGGCAGCTTGTTACAAGCCACAGAAAGCGCATTGCGCCATGTTGTTGGTGGCTCAGAAATGCACTCGGTGTTAACCGAAGGCCGTGCAGTATTGGCGTTAGACATTGAGAGTCGTTTACAAGGTTATTTGAACGATTATAAAACCGGCTTAGAAGTTATTAAGGTGAACGTTGAAAACACGGCAGCGCCTTCACAGGTGCAAGACGCGTTTGATGACGTGATCAAGGCCCGTGAGGACGAGCAGCGTGTAAAGAACGAAGCTCAAGCCTACGCTAATGGTATTGTGCCAGAAGCCCGTGGTCGTGCTCAGCGCGTCAGCGAAGAGGCGTTAGCCTACCGTGAGCAAGTTGTGGCTCGTGCCGCAGGTGAGGCAACTCGTTTTACCAAGTTGCTAACAGAATACCAAAAGGCCCCGGAAGTCACCCGTGAGCGTTTGTATCTTGTAGCTATGGAAGACGTGCTTTCCAACGCCTCTAAGGTGATGGTTGATGTTGACGGTGGCAATAATATGATGGTGCTGCCGCTAGATCAAATTATGCAAAACCAGTCCGTGCGTTCAGCAACGGGCACCGGTGGTAGAGTATCCTCCAGTATGGTGGACGAAATTACCAACCGTGTGATCCAGCAATTGACACAGGGTGCCTCTGGTGCCTCTTCAAGGGAGTCTCGTTAATATGGCTACTCGTACATTAGTAACCTTAATTGGCTTGTTTGTGGCGCTGTTAGTGGCCTCAACCTCCTTGTTTGTGGTTAAAGAAACCCAACGTGCCATCATGCTGCAGTTTGGTGAAGTGGTGCAGTTTGATATTCAGCCTGGTCTGCATGTAAAAATACCGTTTGTGAACACCGTGCGTATATTTGACGCCCGTGTGTTGACCTTGGATGCGCGTCCACAGCGCTACCTAACACTAGAGAAGAAAGCCCTAATCGTAGATTCGTTTGTAAAATGGCGCATCAAAAACGTAGCTGACTTCTACACCGCAACCTCCGGTGACGAATTTACCGCCGCTAAGTTGTTGGCGTCTCGTGTAGATACCGGTTTACGTAACCAATTTGGCGAGCGCACCTTAAACGAGGTGGTTTCCGGCGAGCGTGATGAAGTAATGACTGAGCTGCGCCGAGAGCTTAATGAAGTCGTGATTAAGGACATGGGTATCGAAGTGGTTGACGTACGTGTGAAGCGTATCGACCTACCACAAGAGGTGAGCGAGTCTGTGTATGGCCGTATGCGTACCGAACGTGAGCGCGAAGCCCGTGAGCATCGCTCTAAAGGTAAGGAATTAGCCGAAGGTATTCGTGCCGACGCGGATCGTCAAGAAACGGTGATCGAAGCCAATGCTTACCGTGAGTCTGAGCTTGTACGTGGTGACGGCGATGCCGTTGCAGCAGCAACTTATGCCGCAGCCTTTAACCAAGACCCAGAGTTCTACAGTTTTTACCGTAGCTTAGATGCCTACCGTAAAACCTTTGGCGCGGGTGGCGACGTGATGCTTATTGAGCCGGATAGTGAGTTCTTTAAGTACATGAACCAGTCTACGCTGAAGTAAGTGTTTGTCATCTCGAACGTAGCCGAAGGGTCTAAGATCTCTCAGCTACGTTCGAGGTGAAACAGCCAGCAAGGCTAGCCATTCACACTCAAAAGCAGTACAATTGCGTAACCGAGAAGTAGGGTCCGAGACGGGCCGTATGATGCTCGGTTTTTTTGTGTTTGCAGCATAAGTAAAAAACCATGAATGAATTGATACAACATCTATTGGTGGCTTTTTGCTTGATGTTAATACTGGAAGGTATTTTGCCTTTTTTATACCCTCAAAGGTGGCGTAAATTGGTGGTGCAACTAGCACAAATAAGCGATCGACATATGCGCCTATTAGGCTTGGCAAGCATGCTCATAGGGCTTGGCTTGTTGTTATTGGTGCGCTGATTAAAACGCTAAAGTTGTAGAAACAGGAACTCATATGAGTCGAACAAATCGTTGGTTATTACCGGATGGTGTGAAGGAAGTATTGCCACCAGAAGCTGCGCGCATAGAAGGTTTGCGGCGTACGGTAGTGGACCAGTACCAGGGGTGGGGCTATGACCTGGTTATGCCGCCCCTGATTGAATATATTGATTCCTTATTAATTGGCACCGGTGATGATTTGGACCTGGCTACCTTTAAGGTAATCGATCAAAAGACCGGCCGTACCATGGGCATTCGTGCCGACATTACCCCTCAGGTTGCGCGCATAGATGCCCACAGCCTCAATTGCCAAGGTATTAATCGCCTGTGTTATTCCAATACCGTATTGCACACCAGCGCGGCTAACCCATTGGCGTCGCGTAGTCCGTTGCAAGTGGGCGCTGAGCTCTATGGTCATGCAGGCATTGAAAGTGATTTAGAAATTATTAGTTTGATGTTAACCACTTTAACCAGTGTAGATATTAAACACCCTATTACACTCGACTTAGGCCACGTGGGTATCTACCGCGGCTTGATCGATGCCATTGAGTTGGCCGCAGACGACGAACGAGATTTGTTCAACTTGCTACAAAGCAAGGCCGTGGCCGATATAGATGCGTTAGTGGCCGCCATGGATTTGAGTGACCAAAGTAAAACCATGCTGCAGCAGTTACCACGTTTGTACGGCGACACACAAATTTTAGACCAAGCCCAGCAAGTGTTTGGTGACGTGTCCACTCAGGTGAGTGAAGCCATTGGTTACTTGCGTGATCTAGCCAGCGCCATTAGTGCGCGCTTCCCACAGGTTGCTTTGTATTTTGATTTGGCCGAGTTACGCGGCTACGAATACCACACCGGTGTAGTGTTTGCGGCATTAACACCAGCCTTTGGCCAAGCCATTGCAAAAGGTGGCCGCTATGATGATATCGGTAAGGTGTTTGGTCGGGCTCGCCCTGCCACTGGTTTTAGTGCAGATCTAAAGATCTTGGCTGAACTATCTGATCAGCCACAGCAACAGGCCGATGGCATTGCTATGCCTCTAGAGGCTAATTTGTCGGGCCAGCAGCGCCAGGAGCTATGGCACAAACAAACACAATTGCGTCAACAGGGCCAACGTTTAGTGGCGCAGTTGCAGCAACAGGGCAAGCCAGAGCAATGTTCTCAAGAGCTAGTCTGGAAAAACCAAGCATGGGTTATAGAGGCGCTGTAGTTTTTTATAGACTAGAGTAGTCAATTATTTTTTAAGTTGGCGTGATTTCACGCTAAGTAGCAATAAATTAGAGCAAAATATTATGGGTAAGAATGTCGTCGTTTTAGGCACTCAATGGGGTGATGAAGGCAAAGGTAAGATCGTTGATTTACTGACGGATCAGGCCACGGCAGTGGTACGCTTTCAAGGTGGCCACAACGCTGGCCACACCTTGGTCATCGAAGGCGAAAAAACTGTATTGCACCTAATCCCGTCGGGTATCTTGCGTGATACCGTAACCTGCTTCATCGGCAACGGTGTAGTTGTAGCCATGGACGCCTTGCTTAAAGAAATGGGCGAGCTAGAAGAACGTGGTGTGCCAGTACGTGATCGTTTGCGTATTAGTACTGCTTGCCCGTTGATTCTGCCTTACCACATTGCTCTAGACCAAGCTCGTGAGTTGGCTCGTGGCGAAGAGAAAATTGGTACTACGGGCCGAGGCATTGGCCCCGCATACGAAGACAAAGTGGCCCGCCGTGGGTTACGTTTGGGTGACTTGTTAGACCCTGAGCGTTTTGCTGTAAAACTTAAAGAAGTGATGACCTATCATAACTTTGTATTACAAAACTTCTACCGTGTTAAGCCGTTAGATTACACCGAAGTTTTAGAAACTGCATTAGCCCAAGCTGAGCAGATTAAAGTCATGTTTACCGACGTGACTGCCGAAATTCACGACTTACGTCGCGAAGGCGCCGATATTTTGTTTGAAGGTGCTCAAGGTACGTTGCTAGATATTGACCACGGTACATACCCCTACGTAACCTCGTCTAATACCACTGCTGGTGGCACTGCCACCGGTTCTGGTTTTGGACCTTTGTACCTAGATTACATTTTAGGTATTACCAAAGCCTACACCACCCGGGTAGGAAGTGGCCCATTCCCTACAGAGCTATTTTGTGACGCCGGTTTAGGCCTAGCTACCCGTGGCCACGAGTTTGGTGCCACCACAGGTCGTCCACGTCGTTGTGGTTGGTTTGATGCGGTAGCGCTCAAGCATGCGATCCAAATTAACAGTGTGTCGGGCATTTGTTTGACTAAACTAGATGTATTGGATGGCATGGACGAGATTAAGCTGTGTGTGGCTTACCACGATGCTAACGGCAACGACGTATCTTGCCCTAGTGATGCAGAAGGTTTTGCCGCTGTTACCCCCATTTACGAAACTATGCCGGGTTGGACTGAATCCACCGTAGGCGCACAATCAGAAGCACAATTACCTGCTGCTGCGTTAGCCTACATTGCCCGTATTGAAGTCTTGATTGAAGCCCCTGTGGACATTATCTCCACCGGCCCAGATCGAGTAGAAACTATTGTTAAACGCCATTCTTTTGGCGCTTAAATAAAGAGAGACTTAATCTCAGCATGACACAAATTGACGATCCTCACGCTCAGCGTGAGGCGCAGAAGTACGAAAATCCGATTCCAAGCCGGGAATTTATTATCGATCATTTACGTGACCGTAGCGGCCCAGCGACCCTCCAACAAGTTAGTTTTGAACTGGAATTGTTTGAGGCAGAAGACGTAGAAGCATTACGTCGACGGTTGCGAGCGATGGAACGTGATGGCCAGCTTATAAGTGACCGCAAGGGCGCTTATGGCGCCATTAACAAGATGGACTTAATCCATGGCCGTATTATTGGCCATCGCGATGGTTTTGGGTTTTTAAGGCCTGACGAAGGCGGCGATGATTTATTTCTAAGCCACCGCCAAATGCGCGCTGTGATCGACGGCGACAAAGCCCTCGCACGCGTTACCGGTGTAGACCGCAAAGGCCGTAGCGAAGGTGCCATTGTAGAGGTTACCGAGCGTAACACCACACAAGTTGTTGGCCGCTTAACTAAAGAAAATGGCATTTGTTTTGTGCGCCCCGATAATCAGCGCATTAGCCAAGACATTTTGATTGCTAACGACAGCGTATTACAGGCTAAACATGGCCAATACGTAAGCGTGCAGATTACCCATCAGCCTAACAAACGTAACCAAGCGATTGGTGAAGTAGCGGAGATTTTGGGTGAGCACATGGCGCCAGGTATGGAAATCGATGTAGCTATTCGCACCCACGAAATCCCTCACCAGTGGCCAGTTGAAACTACTCGCGAAGCGGATTTATTGGCGCCGGAAGTGGCAGAAGCCGATAAATACGACCGTATCGATTTACGTGAATTGCCTTTTGTTACTATTGACGGCGAAGACGCGCGCGATTTTGACGACGCCGTTTATTGCCGTAAGCGTACCTTAGGTGGTTGGCGTTTATACGTGGCTATTGCCGATGTGAGCCATTATGTTCGTACTGGCACAGCATTAGATACAGAAGCCCATAGGCGAGCAACCTCAGTGTATTTTCCTGAGCGTGTGATTCCCATGTTGCCAGAAGCCATTTCTAATGGGTTGTGTTCTCTTAATCCCCATGTTGACCGTTTGGTTATGGTGTGTGAGATGACCATTACCAGCAAGGGCAAGCTAAACGGTTACGAATTTTACGAAGGTCTGATCCACTCGCATGCGCGTTTAACTTACACCAAAGTGGGTGCAATGTTAGATTCTTCAGACGAGCAATGTCAGCCGTTGCGTAACGAATATCAGCATGTGGCCAAACCCGTAGACGAGTTGCATAAACTGTATGCCGCCTTGCGTTTTGCCCGTGATGCCCGTGGTGCCATTGATTTTGAAACCCAAGAAACACGTATTGTGTTTGGTGAAGATCGCAAAATAGACGATATTGTCCCCGTACGACGTAACGACGCCCATAAGCTCATAGAAGAGTGTATGTTGGCGGCCAACGTGAGTACCGCTAAGTTTCTAGCTAAGCACAAGTTGGACGGTTTGTTCCGTGTGCATAAGGGACCAAAACCAACCAAGTTAGAAAACTTGCGCGCCTTTTTAGGTGAGATGGGTTTGTCATTACAAGGTGGCGAAGAGCCACAACCTAAGCATTATCAAGCGTTGTTGACGTCCATTAAAGAACGCCCAGACGCTAGCCTAGTGCAAACGGTGATGCTGCGTTCACTAAGCCAAGCGGTGTATACGCCAGAAAACGAAGGCCATTTTGGTTTAGGTTATGACGCCTACGCCCACTTCACCTCACCGATTCGTCGTTACCCAGATTTGATGGTTCATCGCGCTATTCGTGGTGTGATTCAAAGCAAACGCAGAACAGGTTCTGTAAAGCGTATCAAAGCGACACAAACACAGCCACCTTCGCCATGGTATCCATATACCACTGCCGATGTGGTAGCCCTGGGTGAGCACTGCTCTATGGCCGAGCGCCGTGCCGATGCAGCCGTGTGGGACGTAGAAGGTTGGCTTAAGTGTGAATACATGCAAGGCCATATTGGTGATTATTTTTATGGCACAATTAATGCCGTTACCAGTTTTGGTTTGTTTGTAGAGCTAGAAGATGTGTATGTTGAAGGCCTTGTGCACATAAGTGCGTTGCCAGGCGACTACTATCACTTTGACGCCCCCAAGCATCGCCTGCACGGCGAGCGCAGTGGCAAGAGCTACCGCTTAGGCGACATTATTGAAGTGAAAGTGGTGCGGGTAGATCTAGACGAGAAGAAGATTGATTTTGAATTGGCCGATGCACCGCCAAAGCCTAAGTCAAAACCCAAGTCAAAATCTAAGCCTAAGCCTAAGCCCAAGGCCAAACAGCCTAGCGAAACGGCAGATGCGCCCTTGTTTGATCAAAAGGGTAAACCTGCTGGCCGAGCCAAAAAGCCTCGTCGTAAAAAGCCAGCGGCATCCTAAGGTAACTGAGACGCGTTAATTATGGCTAATATCGAATATGTGTTTGGCATTCATGCCGTGCAAACCAAATTGCAACGCAACCCCGAGCGGGTGCAGGAAATTTGGTTTCAAGAAGGCCGTGAAGACAAGCGTCTCAATCAGGTTAGAAGTTTAGCAGACGATCAGGGCATCGAATGCCAAATCATGCCGCGCCGCGAGCTAGACAACAAGGTTAAGGGTCGCCACCAAGGTGTGGTGGCTGCCTGCACGCCAAGCCCAGCCAAAGATGAACACTTTCTTACACAGTTGTTAGAAGAGCTTAACGAGCCCGCATTTTTGTTGATCCTAGATGGCGTTACAGACCCACATAATTTGGGTGCCTGTTTACGTACGGCAGACGCAGCCGGAGTACATGCGGTTATCGCGCCTAAAGACAAATCAGCATCACTTAACAGCACTGTAAGCAACGTGGCTTGTGGTGCTGCTGAGAGCATGCCGTTTGTGCAAGTGACCAACCTAGCCCGCTGCCTAAAAACCTTGCAGGCATCGGGTGTGTGGATTACTGGCACGGCAGGCGAAGCCACCCAAGATATTTATCAAGCCGACCTCAAAGGTAGCATGGCCTTAGTCATGGGTGCCGAAGGCGAAGGCATGCGCCGCCTTACTCGAGAAGGTTGTGATCAGCTAGTAAAGATCCCCATGGCAGGCGAGGTGAGCAGCCTCAACGTGTCGGTTGCTGCGGGCGTGTGTTTGTTCGAAGCGGTACGCCAGCGCAGCTAGCCATTGCCGCTCCAGCCAGCGACGTCTTCGCGAGCGCAGCGCGGCGATCCAGGATGGCAATAACGGTCTAATCCTTAAGCAATACGTCCTTAGCTTGATTAATTTGGCTGGCAAGGTAGGTGCTGCCTCCCTTGTCTGGATGATTTTTTGCCATCATCTTCTTATGTGCAGCAATAATCTCTTCGGCGCTAGCCTGGTCTTCAAGTTCCAATATTTTTCGTGCTTGTGCCTTGTCCATAGCCGCCGTTGTAGGTGCGTTTTTAACGGAGGCTGTTTGCTTAAAGCCTTTGATCGTTTGCCACAATCCAAAGGCTTTAAGTACTGGCTTACCGTAAACCATTAAGCCGCCAAATAGACTCATGGCCACAGGCCATAACCCACGCAGGGCTAACCCAATAGCCACCAATACAATAACCACTACAGCGGCTCTAAGCAGAAAGGGCTTGCCGTTGCTGGGCGCTTTATTCAAGAGTAAACGCACCAATAGGGTAACAATAACGATGCCTAAAACCCATAGTATTAAAATCATGTTGTGCCTTTTGTATTATTGCCGGTCTAGGCGGCTGAATGTATATGATTCTATCAGCACCAAGTTGTTAGAGGCTATGACAAATATTGACAATAATTGCCAATATTTGGAAAAAATCATCTAATAAGGAGGTCTACATGGCAACTATGAACGTGTCGTTACCCGACGCAATGAAATCTTGGGTAGAGCAGCAGTCACAATATGGGCGTTATAGTAATGCCAGTGACTATGTGCGTGATTTGATTCGTAAAGACCAAGATCAAAACCAAAAAATAGCGCAGATGCAGTCCGTTGTGAATCAAGGCATTAGCAGCGGTGTAAGCCAGCACAACATGGCAGAAATTCTTGCTTTGGCGAAGCAAGTGACAACGGCCTGACTCTTCACTCCATGACCTATCAGCTTAGTGTTTAGGTAGAAGAAGATATTATCAACATCTTCGTTTTAGGTGTGACTGAGTTTGGCATGCGCCAAGCCGAACGTTACCACGCTAAGCTTGAAACTTGTTTTGAATTTTTAGCGAATAACCCTAAAGCAGCCCACCTCCGTTTAGAGATAGCGCCGCCTGTGCGTGCTCACCCGATCGGAGCGCATATCGTCATTTACGCTTGTAATGAGGATAACGGTGTCGTGATCCTCAGGGTACGGCATCGCCATGAAGACTGGCTTTAGTCCTAACTCGTTTTAAGCTGCCTTGTTTAGTTTGGGTTGTTTCGAGTCTAAGTATAGACGACGTAAATTTCCGCGCTCACGCAAGACGAAATAAATCACCACTATAAAGGCAATGATGTCGGCAATTGGGAATGAATACCAAATGCCGTCTATGCCATAAATGCCTGGCAGGATCAGTAGCGCAGGGATGAGTACAAAATAAATCCTTAGCGAGGACAAGAAAATAGCATGGCGGGCTTTGCCTAGTGCCTGAAATAGGGAACTGATAACTGCGTGCGTATTGGCAAGTGCGAACAATAAGAAGGACCAAAAAGCGATGCTGGCGGTGGCGGCTAACAGCGCCTCGTCTTGGGTGAAAATGCCAATAATTTGTTGCGGGGCAAGCAGAATCATAGCACTTACGGCGAGACCATAACAAAGGCTGGAAATCACCCCAAGTTTTATCATGGCCAATACACGGTCATATTCTTTGGCGCCGTAGTTGTAGCCAGCAATGGTTTGAAAGGCAATGGTCATGGCAATGGCGGGCAGGATGAAGAAGATCATCAGGCGTCCAATAAGACCGTAGGCACTCACATATAAATCGCTTTCGACGTTACTAAACTGGGTAAGCGTGTAGTTGGTTAGGCCAATAAAAACAGACACACCTGCGTGTGAAATTAAAATAGGTATGCCCAGCAATACAATGTCTTTGAGAATGGCCCAGTCCATAGCGTAGGCAAACGGCCGCAGCTTTAGGTGTGTTTTGCCGCCTAGGATAAAATACAGCATCAAAGCCGCGGCAAATACTTGAGATATGATGGTGGCGTAAGCCACGCCCTCTACACCCATGTCGAGCACAAAGATAAACACGGCGTCTAAAATGATATTGAGGACGGCAGATGACACCATGCCGGCCATCATTAGCATGGCTTTGCCTTCGGCTCTGAGTAAATCGCTAGGGATGCTGCTCATGAAGACGATGGGGAAGCTGAATAATGCCAGTGGCACCAAATAAGCATGGGCGTGTGGCCATAAAGCTTCTGACACGCCCAAGAACTCGAGCAGGGTATCAATGTTTAAGTAAATGCATAAGGTGACCACAATGGCAATGGCTAGGCCTAAACGAAAGGCTATATCGATAGTGGCGTTGGCGGCATCATCCTGCTTGGCCCCTAATTGACGAGCGACGATGGACGCCATGCCGCTACCGATTAATGTGGCCAGTGCAAAGATCAACATTTGAATGGGAAATACAATGGAAATGCCGCCCATGGCATTAACGCCAATAGCGCGGGTCACGAATATGGCGTCTACTACGTTGTATAGGCCGTGTACCATCATACCCACAGCGATGGGCGCGGCCATACCAAAAAATAGGCCGAGAATGGGTTTGGTGCCTAAGTGACCTGTGTGTTGACTCATGTACTTTCCTTGTCGGGTTTGGATTGCTTCACTGCGCTCGCAAAGACGGAGGGTGCGTTCGCATGACGACGTGCCGTCTTCGCGAGCGTAGCGCGGCGATCCATGTATTTGCGATTACTGGGTTACGTGCTGCAGGGTAGTAATTACTTGATCCACATCTTTAGCCCACGCCATGGCAGCAGCGTTGATTTCCTTAAGTGGGTGCACAATGTCTTCGCTGTGCAAGGTGATGTAAGGCGTACCCATTGCGGCACAATAACCGGCATCAAAGGCAGCGTTCCACTGTTTGTATTTGTCGCCAAAACGAATAATGGCAATGTCAGCTTGAGCAATAAGGTTTTTGGTGCGAATGGCATTTACTTTGGCCGATTGGTTATCACGCCAAAAGTTAGTGGCGGTATCGGCTAAATGGTCGCCAGCGGCATCACTGGCTTCGTGGTTAGTGCATGCCGACGTGAAGTTCACTGGCAAATTTAGCTCCGCACAGCGGTTAATGATCTGCTCGCGCCAGTCGGTATGAATTTCGCCAGATAAATAGATGTTCCACATAATAGTGTCTCAATTTTGTATTAGTTAAAGCTGCTCACAGGTGCCAGGCATTTGGTTTATCCACTGTTTAATGAGCGCCAACCCTTGTTGGTGCACTAGCCCTTTGGATAACTCTGGCATTTTGATCGCAGGATCAAGCGAGCCCATGCGCAAGTGCAAGATAGACGACTCTGCCTCGCCTGGCACGATGGCGTAACTCAAATCGCCCGCACCACGCCCTGCGGCTACCGGCGGTTTGCACACGCCGGTTTTGGTACTCATGGGCAGTTCTGCTTTAAGCGCTAAGCCAGAGGTGTGTGCTAAGCCTGCAGGATTGTGACAGTGGCCACAGTTAATGTCCAGATATGCCCTTGCTCTTTGCGGTAAATTGTTATTATTGGTGTCATCCCATGCTGCTACTAGAGGCCTTTGGTTGGGGTCTTCAGGTAATTCTGTGAGCCAGCCTTTGTCCTCTAACTGTTGTAATTGGTTAGAGTGATTGAGCCACTTAGTTGCTAAACCAATGGGTTGAAATTGTTTGCCTTGTTTGTGACAACTGTCACATTGGTTTTGGTTGGGCACTTGGTAATGCCAGTCTATACGTTTACCTTCTAGGTTAATGCTTTGAGGTATGAGTGCGCCCCCAACATGAAGTTTAGCGATGCCATTGTTCCATAAGTAAGGCAGGCCAACCCAGCCCGATTGACGGTGAATGAGTAGGCGCGTTTCAACGGCTTTCTGGCTGCTTGGGTTGACGAAGGTTTTGCTAATAATGGTGCCAATAGGTGCCTTTAAAGGCCCGCTGGCGGTGTAAGCAAGCGAACTGTTGGCTGGTAGATAAATAGTTCGCTGTTTTTCCATATAATCTGAAAATAGCGGCGTTTGCAGATCGTAAGTGTATCCCAGTGAAGCTGTTAAACCGTAGTCTTCAAGGTTGGGGCAATCGGCCTCTATGGCTTGCCAGTTAATGCCGTCCATGGTGGTTTTGCAGAGTTCTAGTTGTTGATTGTTAGCCTGAGTTTGCACGGCATTGGGCCAAGTATCAATGGCAATTTCCGGTGAGCTTTTGCCTTGGCAATCGTATTGGGGTTCGTTATACAGTGCCGGACCAGAAGGTAGCCCAAGCAGGTTAGTGTTACCACTGGCAAGGTTCATGCTGCCAACCCTTATGGGACCTTGATTGGCGTTAGTGTTGTGGGCAAAACAGCTTTGGCCTGCGTCAGCCTCGGCTTGGGTGTGGTAGGTTTTAGTAATGCCGTCAACAATAATTTCGGGCGGGTCCATATCAAATAACAGGTTAGGCAGTAAGTTAAAGTCACTGCCATCCAAATACCAGCGGTCTGGGTTTTCAAAGCGATTGTGATGCACCCATAGTGATTCTGGGTAAGGCTCGTAATTGGCATCGGTTACGGGGATTTCTGTGACTAAGTAACTCACGACCACCAGGCTGGCCGTGCCATGGTTACGCACCAAGTTGCCAAAGATTTCAATCTCGTCGTTAGCCATCACCATTAGGCCCGTGCCCGAGGGCACAATGCCGACGATGTTGCCTTCTGGTGCAAAGTTTTTGGTGCTGTTATCAAACACCACATTGTTAAATACCCGAGTATTGCGGCCGCCATAGACAGGTAAATTGGGCAAGTCGAAGACTAAAATTCCGGCTGTGTTGTAGGCGGCCCAGTTGTCGTATACGTCGGCAAATATGGAGTTTTCAATTTCTATGCCGGCAACGTTGTATTCCACCGTATTGCGGCGCACTACAATGTTACTGGACTGGCCCACATAAATGCCCGCATCGGAGGCTCCCGAAACGTGGCTATCTTCAATGACGATGTTTTTACTTTGCACAGGGTACAAACCATAAGCACCATTGAGCGGGCTAGGGCCGTTTTCCCACGCCACTCTTGTACGTTGAATTAGTAGGTGGTTGATGCCTTCTGTTTTGATGCCATCGCCAGGGGCATTCACTACGGCTAAGTCTTGAATTCGTAGGGCATCGCCTAAACCTAAAATGCCTTGCGCGCCGGACGCTTGGTTGGTGAAATCCAGGGTGGTTTTAAACATGCCTTGGCCAGCCAGAGTGATGTTGGGCTGGTTGATGATTAACTCGTCGTTAAATTCAAAACGGCCTTCTGGCAGCACGATTAAGGTGCCTGGGCGGGCCTCTATAACAGCTTTTTGTAAACGAAAAGCTAGGTCATCGGCGGCTAATAAATCAATACGATAATCGCTTGCTGGCAGCGGCTGTGGTTGGCCTAACGCGGCAGCAAAGGGTTTGCTGGGTTCTGGCAGCCAGTCTTCTTGCTGCAACCAAAGGTAAGCTAGTGCGGCGGCGGCACCAATAGTGAGGAGTGCGGCGAGTTGTAGCAACCATTTGATAAGTTTGATTGAGCGGCTTCGAGCCATGGTGCTGCCTCCAAAATGCGGTTTTATGTGTGTCTGTGGCGATCAGTGTGTTACTGCTTCCATTAGAATGCAATAGGGCCTATTGATCGGGATTGGGGGTGGCTTGAACTTGGCGTTGGGTTTACGTATAATGCGCCATCACATTTTTAGGTGTGATTTTCCTCCTTGCTTTAAGGTTACAGTTCAATAACGAATTGTTAGACACTTGAGGCTATTTAACCCATAAGGAGCAGCAATGCGTCATTATGAAATTATGTTTTTGGTCCACCCTGACCAAAGCGAACAAGTTCCCGCTATGATCGAGCGCTACACCACGACTATCGAAGCCGATGGTGGTGCAATTCATCGTTTGGAAGATTGGGGCCGTCGCCACTTGGCATACCCAATTAACAAAATCCACAAAGCTCACTATGTACTTATGAACGTTGAATGTTCAAATGTTGCATTGGACGAGCTAGACAGCAACTTCCGTTACAACGATGCCGTTATCCGCAACATGGTTGTGCGTATGAAAGGTGCCGTAACTGAAGATTCTCCTGTTAAAGCTGCCGAAAGCCGTGAAGACAAACGTCGTCAAGAACGCGCCCCTCGTGCCGAAGCTCCTCAAGCAGAAGCTAAAGCTGAAGAAGCACCTGCCGCTGAAGCAGCTGCCGAATAATTAACTGGAGATATTGACATGGCACGTTTTTTTCGTCGTCGTAAGTACTGTCGTTTCACCGCCGAAGGCGTTGCACAAATCGACTATAAAGATATTGAAGTTTTAAAAGGCTACGTATCTGAAACTGGCAAGATTGTACCTAGCCGTATTACTGGCACCAAAGCACGTTACCAGCGTCAGCTTTCTACTGCCATTAAGCGCGCTCGTTATGTTGCTTTGTTGCCATACACTGACGCTCATCAGTAAGCTGCATTAACCCATGCGCAGACTCGCTCAATACGCCATGAAAGGCGGCAAACAAGCAACCTTGGTTGCTGTTGTATTTGCCATTATTCCGGTGTTGTTTTGGATTAGTGCTGCAGTTGTGGCCCTGGTAATCTTACGAAAAGGTTATCAAGCGGGTGCGCAGGTGTTTATGTGGAGCCTATTGCCTGCCTTAATGTGGTGGAGCAATGGCGATCCAACCCCGGCTTTAACCTTAATTGGTGTGGCCGGACTAGCTAGCGTTTTACGCTACAGTGCTCATTGGACCTATGTGTTGGTTGCCAGTATGTTGGTGGCCATCGTATCTATGCCTATTTTGGCGAGCTACTTACAAGAGGTAATGCTCACTTTTGCCAAAGCTGGAATCCAGCTGGAAGCAACAAACAGCCTACCCGATGAAGTGACTTCCGAACAAGTGCAAGCCCTTATGGAGGGTGTGCTAGGTGCTGTACATTTGGCTATTTTATTAGCCTGCACAGTGTTAGCCCGTTGGTGGCAATCGGTATTGTTTAACCCAGGTGGTTTTCAAACCGAATTTCATCAACTGCGTTTGCCCGTATGGCTCACGGGTAGTTTAGCTTTGGCTGTGTTTGGTTTAAGCAATATTGTGGATATGACGCAATGGTTGTTTATACTGGCCATACCACTACTATTTGCAGGTTTGGCGTTAGTGCATGGGTTGGTTGAGCAAATGAAATTAGGCCGCATGTGGCTGATAGCAACTTACTTAGGGTTGTTGTTCTCTAGTGCATTGGTCTTCACTCTGCTGGCGTTGTTAGCCACTCTGGACAGTTTGTTCGGGTTGCGTAAACGTTTGCCGGTCAGGGTGAAAAACTAGAATTAGACTCTCCATGTATACATGTTGAGCAACTTAAGGAATTGAACATGAATGTAATTCTTCTTGAAAAAATTGGTAAGTTAGGCGCTTTGGGCGACACCGTTTCTGTTAAAGCAGGCTACGGTCGTAACTTCCTAATTCCAAATGGCAAAGCTGTACCTGCCAACAAAGCTAACATCGAAGCGTTTGAAGTTCGTCGTTCTGAGCTTGAAGCTGCTGCTGCTGAGAAGCTAGCTGCTGCACAAACTCGTGCTGACGCCATCGGCGAATTGACCATCACCATCGCTGCTAACGCTGGCGACGAAGGCAAGCTGTTTGGCTCTATCGGTACTAACGAAATTGCTGCTGCCCTATTGGAAGCTGGCCATACCGTTGATAAGACTGAAGTACGTTTACCTGAAGGTGCTTTGCGCGCCTTGGGCGAAACTGTTGTAGCTATCCAGCTTCACAGTGACATCACTGTAGAAGTGACTGTAGCGCTTGTAGCTGAGTAAAACTCTGCTTTAGGGATCGTCTTGATCCTACAGCGAAGCAATCCATAAAAAGCCCCTTAGAAGGGGCTTTTTTGTGTCCCCTGTTTAATGGCCTTGCTAAAGGTTATCATAGGGTCGATTTCATCCTTAATAAACGATACTTTCATGCAATCAGCTTCACACCTACTTAAATCCGACCCACAACTGGATGCCCTTAAAGTCCCGCCCCAATCCAAAGAGGCCGAACAATCCGTTTTGGGTGGTTTAATGCTGGACGAAATGGCATGGGACCGAGTTTCTGAAGCGGTTGCAGAAGTTGATTTCTACCGTCAAGACCACCGTTTGATTTTTCGGGTAATGACCAAGTTGGTAGGCGACTCACGTCCTATCGATGTCATTACACTGTCAGAAGAGTTAAGCCGTATAGACGAACTGGAAAACGCCGGTGGTTTAAGTTATTTAGGTGAGTTAGCTAAAAACACGCCCAGCGCCTCTAACATCACTGCCTATGCCAACATTGTGCGCGAACGAGCGGTACTGCGCCAACTGATTGGTGTGGCCAACGAAATTGCAGACTCCGCTTTTCATACCGACGGTCGTTCATCGGGCGACGTACTTGATGAAGCCGAACGTAAAGTATTCGAAATTGCCGAAGCACGCCCAAAAGAAGGTGGGCCGCAGTACGTTAACCCGATTCTAAAAGGTGCTGTGGAGCGGATTGATGAACTGTTTCGTTCCGACAGCGCCATTACCGGCATTAGCACAGGTTTTACTGACTTAGACAATAAGACCGCAGGCATGCAAAAATCAGATTTGATCATTGTGGCCGGACGACCTTCCATGGGTAAAACCACCTTTGCCATGAATATCGTAGAAAATGCGGCGGTGATTGGTGATGCGCCTATATTAGTATTTAGCATGGAGATGCCCGCCGAACAGTTGATGATGCGTATGTTGTCGTCACTGGGGCGTATTGATGCCACGCGTATGCGTACCGGTAAACTCGAACAAGACGACTGGCCTAAGCTTACAGGTGCAGTGAATCTGCTCAAAGACAAGCCGCTGTATATTGATGACAGCGCGGGCCTTAGCCCCACAGAAATGCGTACCCGTGCAAGGCGTATTGCCCGCGAACACGGCAGCGTTGGCATGATCATGATCGACTACCTGCAATTGATGCAGATTAAAGGTCATACCGAAGGCCGTACCGCCGAAATTTCCGAAATTTCACGATCCTTAAAAGCCTTAGCAAAAGAGTTAAAATGCCCTGTCATCGCGTTATCTCAGCTTAACCGTAGTCTGGAAAATAGGCCCAACAAACGCCCAGTTAACTCAGACTTGCGTGAATCGGGCGCCATCGAGCAGGATGCCGACGTGATTATGTTCATCTACCGTGATGAGGTGTATAACGAAGACAGCGAAGACAAAGGTAAGGCCGAAATTATCATCGGTAAACAACGTAACGGCCCCATTGGCACTTCTCGCCTTGCCTTTATTGGCAAGTACACACGGTTTGAAGACCTCGTGCATAACTATGACGGCTATGACGACATAGAATAACCTGTAGGGTTAACCTTATGAGTGATTGGTTTGAAAATGATAATATTGAAGATGCTTCGGCAGTTTCGGCGTCTTTGCTCGACCATTTGCCACTGGGCTACGAGTTAGTCACCACGGCCCATGACTTACGCCTCTATGGTGACCAAAATATTGATTTGATGGAATCCTTACACTTAGCCGGTGGCCACTGGGACCCGGAGCTTCTCGCCTATTCCATTCCCTTAGGTCGTCAGGCGCAGCTGGAACACGCCCTAAAACACTTCGCTAAACAACAGCAAGGCATGCTTGATACCATGAGTATTTTGGCCGCCCATATGGCGCCAGACCAAACACAAGTGGAAGAGCAGCGCCGCAAGCGCGCCGTTGATCAACGTATTAAGATTATTGTGGGCCGCTATCATGCGGGTGACTTACTCAAAGGCCATGAAATCATCACCTTGGGTAGGCACTGGCAGGAGTTTCCTGGTTCTCAGTGGCAGGGGGTGGATAAAGCCAACTGTATCGACTGCGAAAAATACTCCCGAGTTTCCGCCACCGTTGAATGTCAGCTGTGTGAGGCAAAGCGCCACGGGCTAGAGCCCATCACCTACTGCTACGCCTACTTCGATTAGCCCCACAGTAACCGTCATCGCTAGCGCAGCGTGGCGATCCAAACAGTTTAGTTTTTTTGTGCAATTAGGCTAAAGCACAAAGGTGGGCAATGTTCTGATTTTGCCAAAAACGAACCCACGTTGGAGATATCATGGCGATATTCTTCAAAGTGGGAAATGTTGAGCCCGTGAGTAATACACTGCCCTAAAAGGTCACCCAAAGTATGCTGAAACCAGTAGCTTGGCGATTCAATCTTAGCGTCTGGGTTCATGTAGTCGTTCTCATACTCATGCAGACAGGCCGAACGGTTAAAGTAATCTGCGACTAGTGTGCTGCCAGTTTCTTTTTCAAACATGAACATAGCGGGGTGCATTTCATAGATAAACAACTGGCCGCCCGGTTTTAGCATGCGGCTCAATAAGGCCATGCAACTCGGTAAGTCCGGTAGCCAGCCCAGTGCACCTACGGTGACATACACTAGGTCAAACTGGTTATCGTATTCATGCCTGATGTCGTACAAATTGGCGCGAACCAGCTCTATTTCAACTTCTGCGGCCTGTGCTAATTGCTTGCCTTGGGTAATAAAAGCATCACTAATGTCCAGCCCTAAACAACGCCCAGCACCCGCTTTTTTTACCGCAATGAGCTCTCTGGCATTGTTGCAAGAAGGTTGTACCACGGCTTTACCCGAGAGCTCAATCTGCTCAAACAAACGCCGCTCCACCTCATCAAACATGCAGTAGTCAGGCGCCTTAATGCGTTTAAGTAAATCATCCACATAGGTTGTTTGATGTACCGCCGCCGTTTCATTCCACATGGCGCGGTTTGAATCGGTGTAGTCTTCACGGTTTTTCATGTCTTATTCCTTTAGTGCTTTTGTCTGCCTGAACTCCATAATACGTCATTCTTAACTTGATTCAGAATCTCCGCAATCTGGCAGGGATTCCGGCCTGCGCCGGAAAGACGAGTTGCTATTTTAGCAATTCAGCGAAGGCTGTCGGCATGCGTGCTGGCTTTTGGCGTTGGTAATCAAAACAACCCATGTGCGTTTGACCTGTGGCAATGAGGTGCCCGGTTTTTTGTTCTTTGAGTTTGTACAGTAGGCTCAAGCGAGCCTTGCTGATGTTGCTAACACCGAGGGATAGGGTTAGCTTTTGGTGAAGGTGGCCTTGCTTTAGGTATTTAACATTAGCACCCGTCATAATCAGTCCGCAGCCGCCAACGTCTTGCTCACTGAGTTGATTGTGACTTAGCCACTGCACACGAATTTCATGAAAATAGCTTAATATGGCATCATTGCCTAGGTGATTGCCGTAGTTTAAATCGCTTACTCTAACTTGTATGCCGCAGTTGTACAGGTGAGCCGGGTTGTCTTCAGTGAGTGCTGTCATGAGCTTCCTTGAAGTAAGTGGCTAAGGCGCGAAGCATGCCTTGGCATAAAAGAGCTAGATCTTGCGGGCTCATTACATAGGGGGGCATCACATAAACCAACTTACCAAAGGGCCTGACCCAAACACCTTCATCAACTAACATCTTCTGTATTTTACCCAAATCGACCGGGTCGGTAACTTGTACCACACCGATGGCACCCAATACCCGCACATCTTCAACGTAAGCTAGCTCTAAGGCGGGTTTTAGCTGCTGTTTGAGGGCTTGGTTTAGGGTGTTTACTTGAGCCTGCCAGTCGTTCTGTTCCAGCAAGTCTAAGCTGGCATTGGCTACCGCACAGGCTAGCGGGTTAGCCATGAAGGTTGGGCCATGCATAAAACAACTGGCCTCGCCACGAGAAATACTGGTGGCGATTTCTGTGGTGGTTAAGGTGGCGGCAAAACTCATGGTGCCGCCGGTTATGGCTTTACCTAAACACATAATATCCGGCTTAACATCAGCATGATCACAAGCGAATAATGCCCCGCTGCGGCCAAAGGCAGTGGCAATTTCGTCGGCAATTAACAGTACATTATATTGTTTGCATAACTCCGCAGCAGCCTTAAGCCATGCGGGGCTATAAAAACGCATGCCACCTGCGCCTTGAACAATAGGCTCCAAAATAAGTGCGGCCAATTGATTTTGGTGTTGCTCTAATGTACTTCCTAGCTCATCTAGATCGCCTGCTTCAAGGGGGCGGTCAAAACCCATAGGTGGCGCTGAGATAAAGTGGTGCTGTGGTAAGACCCCGGCAAACAAAGAGTGCATACCATTGACTGGATCACACACTGCCATAGCGCCAAAGGTGTCGCCGTGGTAGCCGTTACGAATAGTCACTAGTTTTTGTTTATTAGCTTGGCCTTTGGAGTGCCAGTATTGCAGGGCCATTTTAATGGCCACTTCTACGGCTACGGAGCCAGAATCTGCAAAAAACACCTTTTCTAAACCGGCGGGTGTCATATCCACTAAGCGCTTGGCTAAAGTCACCGCGGGTGCATGGGTTATGCCGCCAAACATAACGTGAGACATGTCGGCAATTTGTTTTGTCATCGCGGAGTTAAGGTGGGGATGGTTATATCCATGTACCGCACACCACCAAGAGGCCATGCCGTCAATCAATTGCGTGCCATCGGCTAAGGTCAGGCGCACACCATGGGCGCTTGCTACAGGGTAGGCCGGTGGCGGGTTGTCCATAGACGCGTATGGATGCCAAACATGTTGTTGGTCTAAGGCGATGAGCTGTTCTGGGGTCATGATGGTTAAATAATGTTCTGAGTGTTGCCACATATTAGCATAGCTGTGGTGTATTTTTAGGTAATTTCCACCACCTCAATACACCTTATTCTCACACGCCAGCGCAGGTTGATGTCGGCAATGTTGCAGCCATAAATACGCTCTGGATTTTGTTGGTAAGCCGGGCGTGGGTCATGAGCTAATACTTGTTCTATGAGTTGGGTTAGCTGTGGGTGTTGCGTTAGAGCCAGTTGTGCTTGCTCGCTGTATTCAATAGGCAGACTCAGCACTTGGTCGTCACCGGCAAAACCGCTTCGAGCGTTAGGTATAGATTCCACCCAGGGTAAGTAGGGCTTAATGTCGATGATGGGCGTGCCGTCAATGAGGTCTGCACCACTTACGTGCAACACCACGCCAATACTAGTATCAACCGACTCCAGCTTAACTAACGATAAACCCAAGGGGTTTGGTCTAAAGGTAGAGCGAGTGGCAAATACCCCAAGCTTGGCATTGCCGCCTAAACGAGGAGGCCTTACTTTGGGTTTCCAGCCTTGCTGGGCGGTTTGGTGGAAGGCGAAGGTCAGCCAGATATGAGAAAACTCTTCCAAGCCCTCTACGGCGTCTGCCAAGTTATAGGGCGCTATTAGTTCCACCTGGCCGCTAGCTGCAGGCACTAAGCCGGGTTGGCGTGGCGTGGCAAACTTTTCTTTAAAACAAGAATGAATAATGCCGATGGGTTGGATCTGAATAGGCTGCATAATTACGCTTTGCTGTGTTAATTGTCGATTATTGGCTGACGCCAAGGTTCAAGCTAGATACAATAGCGCTAGTTTAATCGTCTCGTTTAGGAAAAACTATGGCTCGCAAGCCTTACGTCAAAGCCAAAGCCATTCAAGGCCGTGGTTATCTCAAATCCGTTACCACCGATGGCCCTCATGTTGAATGGCTGGGCATGCCAGAATATTACATCCATACCTTGGTTATCGAAGAGCAAGAATACGCTTATTTTTCTGCCGACAAAGAGCTCGAATTTGAAGTAGGCGCCTATGTTTGTTTTCGCTGCCGTGAATCCAAAAAAGGCTTTTACATCGAAAAACGCTCTTTAGGTGTTGCCATAGACCCGGCAGAATACATGCGTCAGCTGGAATTAGGTGGCGGATGAGCAGTAAGGTGTTTGCGCCATTGCCTGCCAATGACAGTGGCTGTGGGTGGACTCAGGCGTTAGACTACCGCCAAGCAAATAGTGCACTACAAGGTGAGCAGGTTGCCGACTTTGCAGTGATCGGCGCCGGTTATACGGGTTTGTCTGCGGCTAGAAAATTTGCCCAGCTTAATCCCAGCGCCAAGGTTTTGGTGCTAGAAGCACAGCAAGCAGCAGAGGGGGCTAGCGCCCGCAATTCCGGCTATTTGGTGGATTCCACCCTCAACGATGGCCACATGTCGGACACGGGTCTGCAGCAATATCGTGAGAAATACAACCTCAACAAAGCCGGCGTAGATTGCGTTAGCGGGTTAGTTGATGAGCACCAAATTGACTGTGATTGGCAGGCTCAAGGTAAGTTTCATGCCACCGCGGTGCCCTCCCATCAAGTCAAATTACAGCGATTTAGTCAGTTGCTCTCAGAGCTCGACTTGGATCATCGTATATTGGAAGGTTCTGAGCTCAAACAGCGCTTAGGTACCAGTTATTACACCCAAGCCCTGTGGACTGCCGGTGGTATTATGTTGCAGCCTGCCAAGTTGGCGCGTGCTTACATTAGTATCCTGCCAGCCAATGTGACTCTGTACGAAAATAGCCCTGTGTTAACGTGCCGTAAGCAGGGTAGCGATTTTCTAGTCTCTACACCTATGGGCCAGATTAAAACCCCCAAGCTATTGATGGCAGTGAATGGTTTTATGGCCAGTGCGGGCGTTAAACGTAGGCAGGCTTTCCCTCTTACCTTAACGGCGAGTATGACTCGACCATTAACAGATAAAGAATACACTGCGATAGGCAGCCCAGAACCTTGGGGCTTGTTGTCTGCTCAAGCCATGGGGGCAACGGTAAGACTAACGCAAGATCGGCGCATAATGGTGCGCAATACTGCCGAAGTACGGCCGGGCATAAATATGTCGGTTAGTGAGCTAGAAAAACGCAAAGCAATCCATCTACACGGCCTAAAGCGACGTTTTCCTGAGTTGCCAGCAGACGTATTTGATTCCACATGGTCCGGTATCACCTGTATTAGCGGCAACAATGGCCAAGTGTTTGATCAGCTAGATAGCGGTTTGCTGGTGGCGGGCTGCTATAACGGTGGTGGTATTGGTTTAGCCACCTTGTTTGGTGAACAAATGGCGCACATGGCAAATGGGGAAATGACTGATTCCATCGCCATGATCCAAGCGCGGCCCAAGCCTAATGCTTTGCCACCGCAGCCCATATTGGGTTGGGGTGTGCGTTTACGCCTGATGCGCGATCGAGTGATTGCTAGACACGAAAACTAATCGACTAAACCACTTCTGCGATCACTAACAGGTTGTCGCCAATGTTGATGATTGATGGCGCATGCTTAATAATAACCATGCCATCGCGCTTGGCATAATAATACTCCGGCACAGTGCCTGTGCGATCGATGTTATGAATTTTTGCCACCAAATCACCGGCTTTTACCCGCTCTCCAAGGCCTACGCAAGGTTCTACTAAACCATGATGGTAGCAGCACAAAAACGAGCGCTCGTCGGGCATGTTTAAATTTACCGAAGGTGAGGGGTTTGGCGTAACTTCGCCTTTAACAATGCCTGCGTGAATGAGTAAATTGCGCACACCTCGCTTGGCTATTTCGATGGTGTAAGGTGTGCTGCTGCCGCCACCCCCGAGCTCAGTGGTCACAAAGGTTTTGCCCATGGACTCCACTTGCGTGTCGTACATGCTGCCGGCATCTAGCTCCAGCATCTTCAGTAGATAAGGTGCGCCAAAGGCTTTAGCGGCGGCTTCACATTGATTTTCTTGCTGTTTGTCATCGAGCACGTGAGAGGCGGCGAAAGGTAGGCAGTCTAAGGTTTTTCCTCCAGAATGAATATCCACAACCAGATCCGCCATAGGCACTAAGGTGCGAGAAAAATAGTCGGCAATAATCTGCGTCACCGTGCCATCAGCTTTACCAGGGAAGGCGCGGTTAAGGTTGATATCATCAATGGGCGACACCCGATCTTGACTCAAAAATGCGGGGTAATTCATGGCGGGTATGATAATCACACGGCCTTGAATGTCTTCAATGTGTTGGTGATTGGCAAGGTCAAACAATGCAGTAGGCCCCTCGTACTCATCACCATGGTTACCGCCGGTGAGTAGTGCTGTGGGCCCGTTGCCATTTTTAAGCTGACAAATGGGGATCATCACCGCACCCCAAGCCGATCTATTGCTAGAATACGGCAGCTTTAGGAAACCATGCTGAATGCCATCTTGCTCAAAGTCAATTTCGCTGCTGATTGGATTGTTGGTCATGGGTTCATCTCACTAATAGTTGGCGCGGCACATTAGACAAGCACTGGCCACCATTGTTGGTCACTATCACGCTTTCTGTCATTTCAAAGCCCCAGTCATCAAACCAAATGGCGGGCATGAAATGGAAGGTCATGTTTTCCTCGAGCACTGTGGTATCACTGTCCCGTAAGCTCATGGTGCGCTCACCCCAATCGGGTGGGTAACTTAAGCCAATAGGGTAGCCGACGCGATTGTTTTTTTCGTAGCCGTGGCGCTTAAGGGTGGCGGTAAAGTTTTCAGCAATTTCATCACAGCTGACGCCGGGCTTAAAAAGTTCTAGCGCGTTTTCTGTACATTCAATGATGACTTTTTCTAGGTCGCGATATTTTTGAGTAGGTGTACCCAAAAACAAAGTGCGAGAACACGGGCAGTGGTAGCGGTTATGGGCCCCAGCTAATTCTAAGCACATCGCTTCTTCTGGTGCTAGGGGTTGGTCATCCCACGTCATGTGACAGGCGGCTGCTTCCTCGCCTGCGCCGATTAACGGTACCAATGAGGTGTAGTCGCCATAGTGGCCATCGTTGCCTTGGGCGCTGGCATGCATAATCTCTGCAGCCAAGTCATTTTTGCACATGCCTGGTTGAACCACTTGCATCACTCGCTCATACACGCCTTCAACGACTTTGCCTGCGCGTTGCATATAGACGATTTCTGTTGGTGATTTAACTGCTCTTTGCCAGTTAACTAAGCCGGTTTGGTCACTAAATCTGGCCTTAGGAAGGCAGGCGTAAAGACTTTCGGCTGCGCGGGCAGTGAAGTAATAATTGTCCTTTTCTAGGCCGATGCTGCAATTAGCGAGGCCTTTTTGTTGCAGAATATTGGCTAAAAACTCCATAGGGTGCCGTTCTGGGGTCATCACGTATTCATCGGGGTAAGCCATGATGTTGTCTAGGCTTAAATCGGTGGTGAGTTCAGCGCCTTTGGCATCAATACCGCGGCCGTACCAAAATAGCGTTCCGTCGGTACCGATGACCACGCATTGGTGTACGTAAAATGACCAGCTGTCGTAGCCTGTGAGCCAACACATGTTGGCAGGGTCGTAAACAATGGTTAGCTCAACTCCAGCCGCCTCCATGGCGGCCCGAGTTTTGCTTTGTCGGGCTAGGTATTCTCCTTGCTCAAACCGCCTCCTGCTGGCTTTCAACTGAGAGCGCTCAAAGCTTGTTCTAAGTCGGCAAGTAGATCTTCAATGTCTTCAATGCCCGTGGAATAGCGCACTAAGCCTTCAGGGATGCCCGCTGCCGCACGTTCCTCGGCAGTGCATTCCACATGAGACGTGGTGACCGGCGGCCCTACTACGGTTTCTACACAACCTAAGTTAGCCGCCATGTGGGCGTAATTTAAGCGAGGTAAGAACTGCTTAATCGCGTCCAAACCGCCATGTACAGAAAAGCTGAGCATACCACCAAAACCTAGCATTTGTTGCTTGGCTATATCGTGTCCTGGGTGAGTCTCAAGGCCTGGGTAGTTGACCTGATCCACCATGGGGTGGTCTTGTAAAAACCGAGCAACTGTCATGGCGTTTTCGTTTTGGCGTTGCACGCGCAATTTTAGGGTCTTCATACCGCGTAAAAGGCTGTAAGCATCCATTGGGGCAAGGGTTGCACCGTTGATTTCGCGGTAGTGATAGACTTTTTCTACCAGTTCCACAGCGCCACAAATAACACCACCTAAAGCATCGGCATGGCCACCCAAATATTTAGAGGCAGAGTGCAGCACAATGTCTGCGCCAAGCGTTAATGGCAGCTGGTTGATGGGCGTCGCAAAGGTGTTGTCTACCACTACTAGCGCACCCACTTGGTGAGCCTTGGCAGCGAGACGTTTGATGTCGGTGATTTTAATAGTGGGGTTGGTGGGTGTTTCGAGGTACAACACCGTACAGCCTTTTTTGATCGCCGCTTCCAACTGCACATAGTCACCCGTTTCGCAAAGATCAACCTCAATGCCTAAGGGTGGTAAAAACTCGTTAAAGATAACGTTAGTGCCGCCGTAGCTGTCTTTAATGGAGACAATGCGGTCTCCAGGCTTAAGGAAGGTGGCTAGGGTGTTGCTAATGGCCGCCATGCCGGTTGCAAAACTGGTGGCAGCGTCTGCGCCTTCGAGTGCTTTAACCTTGTCTTCAAAAGCGCGCACTGTGGGGTTGGTGTTGCGTGAGTAGATATGACCGGGTTCTTGGCCCAAGGCAACCTTATGCCAAGTGTCTATATCCTTGTAAGCAAAGGACACGCTATGGACCACAGGCACTTGAGTTGAGCGTTCGTAAAGTTCGTGTTCTTGTTCGCCGCCCCAGATACTCTGGGTGGATTGGCCGGTATTGTTGCGCATAAAAACTCCTATTGGCTGCGTCTTAATAAAATTGGAGAGCAAATGCTCACCTTCTCCTATGTCAAGGCAGCGCTTTAAAAGCCTTTATCTTGAATAGTCGAAGATACTCCAGAAAATTAAGCAAATCAAACCTAATTTATGTTCGTGCCAGGGCCGTCTCGTGCGCCCAGAGCTGAGGCAAATAGCTTGTTTGTTGTGTTTGTGCTGAGACGTTATATGGCGTACAATACCCGCCCTGATTTAGGCATGTGTAACATGCTATTAATTCAGGCGGGGTAATGCCCATTTCCGTGATGTCGCTAATAATGGCGCATTGCATTGATGAATAGTAAGTGATTTCAAAACTTACACGACGTAAAGGGATCTAACGCATGGTAACCATTCGTTTAGCTCGTGGGGGCTCAAAAAAGCGCCCATTCTATCATTTAACCGTAGCTGATCAGCGCAATCCGCGCGACGGTCGCTTTATTGAGCGTGTGGGTTTTCATAACCCAGTTGCTCGTGGCCAAGAAGAAGTAACTCGGATTGACATGCAGCGCGTTGATTTTTGGATGGAGCAAGGTGCTCAGCCAACTGAACGTGTTGCAGGACTGATTAAAGCAGCCCGCAAAGTAGCTGAATAAAGCTAACTTAGCACTTGCATTAACTCATTGTTGTAAGGATATTTAACATGGCTCAAGACCAACGCGTAAAGCTGGGTCGCATCACTACCGTTTACGGGGTGAAGGGCTGGGTAAAAGTGTTTTCTAGCACCGAACCAATGGCAAACATCTTTGATTATCAACCTTGGCAAACCTGTATTGACGGTGTTTGGCAAGAATTGAAACTCACTCAGGGCAAGGCCCACGGCAAAGGATTAATTGCATTACTGGAAGGTTGTGACGACCGTGACAAAGCCCGCGATTATTGCGGACTGGATATCTCGGTAGATCGTGCCATATTACCCGACCTAGATGACGGTGATTATTATTGGCAACAACTAACTGGGCTGAATGTTGAGACTGACGCAGGGGTAAAACTCGGCAAGGTCGACCACCTGATCGCCACTGGCTCTAATGATGTGCTAGTAGTAAAAGGCAACGAAGAAAGTATAGACCTTAACGAGCGTCTAATACCTTATTTGCCAGATCAAGTGATTACAAAGATTGACCTCCTCGGAGGTGTTATTCGGGTCGAGTGGGATCCGGAGTTTTAGGTGAAAGTAGGCGTAGTAACGCTATTTCCAGAAATGCTCAAATCGTTAACCGATTTTGGTGTGGTAGGAAGAGCAACGCAGCAAGGATTGTTGCAAGTTACTGGGTATAACCCACGCGACTTTACCCAGGACAAACACCGCACAGTGGATGACCGGCCATACGGTGGCGGGCCTGGTATGTTGATGAAGGTACAGCCTTTACGAGATGCCATCGGCCAAGCTAAAACTGAATTAGGCCAGCCTAAGGTGATTTATTTATCACCCCAAGGGCGTAGGTTAGACCAAGCAGGTGTAGTAGAACTGGCCAAGCAGGAAAGCTTGGTATTGGTAGCAGGGCGTTACGAAGGAATTGATGAGCGCTTAATTGGTACCGATATTGATGAAGAGTGGTCTCTTGGAGACTTCGTGTTAAGTGGCGGTGAACTCGCAGCTATGACCTTTATCGATGCAGTTTCACGTTTGTTACCTGGTGTATTAGGGCATGCAGAATCGGCGCAAGAAGATTCGTTTGCTCAGGGCTTGTTGGATTGCCCTCACTATACCCGCCCAGAAATGGTTGCAGGTATGCCAGTACCCAAGGTGCTGTTGAGTGGGGACCATGCCGCCATTGCCCGTTGGCGTATGCAGCAGCAGCTAGGTAGAACCTGGCAGCGGCGGCCGGATTTACTAGAACAGATGACACTGACGCAGGACCAAGAGCAGTCTTTAGCAGAATTTATTCGCTTAACAGATCAGTCTGAAGAGTGAAGAACAGGAGCGTGCCATGAGCAGCAAAAACTTGATTATTCAGAAAATTGAAGCTGAACAAATGAACAAAGAAATGCCAGAATTTGGCCCCGGCGACACCGTTGTGGTTCAAGTGAAGGTAACAGAAGGTACTCGTGAGCGTTTACAGGCTTACGAAGGTGTTGTAATCGGCAAGCGTAACCGCGGCCTTAACTCTGCCTTTACAGTACGTAAAATCTCTCACGGTGTGGGCGTTGAGCGTACTTTCCAAACCTTTAGCCACCAGGTTGACAGCGTAGCTGTTAAGCGTCGTGGTGATGTGCGTCAAGCCAAGTTGTACTACTTGCGCGACTTGTCTGGTAAGGCAGCACGTATCAAGGAAAAATTGGCTAAGCGATAAGCTTAAGCTGATAGAAAAACCCGCATCTTGCTAATAGTGAGGTGCGGGTTTTTTGGTTTTAAAGACCTCATAATAGTGAGCAACCTTTGCTCAAGTCGGCCTATCGAATAGCTGTGGCCTGCAGTCGCACTAGGCCCAGGTACGGTAGCAATGCCGTTTTATAAGGCGTTGTCACACAGTGATAAGGTATTTATGGAATTGCATTACAGCTTTTAAGCGCCCGCTAGGTAGTAATACAGGTTAAACTATGTACAAACATAGTCACTTGGCAGGTATTAAGGGTTATGCAAGCTGCCCACAACTACATTGACCTGTACATCAATTCTTTATGGTTAGAGAGAGGCCTGAGCGATAATACTCAGGCCAGTTATCAGCGCGACTTAAAAAAGCTGGAAGTTCACCTGCTGCAAGCCAAGGCCTCGCTGATAACCGCAACCTCGATCGAGATTATGACGTTCCTTGCGGATTCTTCGTTGGCGGGTATTAAGTCCAACTCATTGGCGCGTAGCTTGTCGAGCATTAAGGGGTTTTACCAATACTTGTTGCGCGAAAATCACATTGCAGAAAACCCCGCTGCTTTGATCGATGCGCCTAAACGAGGCCGCTCCATTCCCAAGTCACTGTCTGAAACCGACGTAGAAGCGCTGTTGCAAGCGCCTAAAACCAATACCAACATTGGCCTGCGCGATAAGGCCATGCTGGAGCTACTGTATGCCAGCGGTTTGCGGGTGAGTGAGTTGGTGAGTTTGCAAATGAGCCAAATTAATTTGGCGGCAGGGGTGGTTAAAGTCTTAGGTAAAGGGTCTAAGGAGCGGCTGGTGCCAATGGGGGAAGTGGCCCAGCATTGGTTGCAAACTTATATCAAAACGGCCCGCGCTCAGTTGCTTAAAGAGGGTGCAAGCGGGGTGTTGTTTCCCAGTAATCGTGGCCAATGTATGACCCGACAAACATTTTGGCACCGCATTAAACAGCATGGCATTACCGCGGCTATTGAGAAACCCTTGTCTCCTCATGTATTGCGGCATGCCTTTGCCACTCATCTTTTAAATCATGGCGCCGACTTACGGGTGATTCAAATGCTGTTAGGACATAGTGATTTATCCACCACGCAGATATATACTCACGTCGCAACCCAGCGTTTGCAAACTCTACATTCACAACATCACCCCAGGGGCTAAGCATCACCATGCAGGCAATGACTAATAAATTGTTATTTTCACTTATCCTTACCTTGGCGCTCTTGGCGACCAACGTATGGGCGCAAGGCTATACCGAAGTCGAATCGAGTTTGGCCCGTATTAACCCAGATTTAGGCGCCCTAAGTATTGAAGAAACCCCAATGTTTGGCATCTACGACGTTATGCTCAACACCGGCGATCGCATTTATATGAGTGCCGATGGCGAGTTTTTCTTTGCGGGTACTATGTATCAAAATAGCTTTGGCGCGGCGTTAGTCAATTTAACTGAGTTAAGCGCTACTAAGGCCAGAGCGGCCGCGATGCAGTCTCCAGCAGCCCAGCAAGCGTGGGTGTTTGCGGCCCAAGGCGATAAAAAAGCCACCATTACTGTGTATACCGACGTTGACTGTTTTTATTGTCAGAAATTGCATGCAGAAATAGAAGCCATTAATGCCTTAGGGATTGAGGTGAGATACTTGGCTTTCCCTCGAGCGGGTTTAGGTTCGCCTAGTTACCAAGTGTTGGTGGATGCGTGGTGTGCCGAAAACCCCAATGAGTTCTTAACCGAAGCCAAGGCCCGTTCCCACAATAAGCAAGCACCACAGGCATCACCAGCATTGTGTGACAATCCGGTATCTGCCCACTATAACTTGGGCCAACAAATGGGTGTTACGGGCACGCCAGCCATCGTCTTAGACTCCGGAGAACTTTGGCCTGGTTATTTGCCGGCCGCCGAACTAGCCAAACGTTTAGGTATTCTCTAAGGCGAGACGAGTACAATGGATTCGTTGTTTTTCTATATTGCCAAACATCTTAAAAACCTTAACCAAGCCGTTAAATAATGGCTTCCCCTCGCCGCTTATGAGCTGACAGGCAAAGCCTGTTAGGCTACAATATGCGGCTTATTTTTATACATTAATTAGATATGCGTTTTTAGCGCAATGGGGTTTACCTTGAAACCGGTAAGAGTTGGTATTTGTGGATTTGGCACCGTCGGTGGCGGTACGTTTAACGTATTACAGCGTAACTGCGACGAGATTATTCGTCGTACTGGTCGTGCCATTGTGGTTGAGCACATTGCACAACGCCGCCCCAACGTTGATTGTGATACCGGTGACACTGCCATTACCGATGATATCTTTGCCGTAGCTAACAACCCTAATGTCGACGTATTAGTCGAGTTGATTGGTGGCCATGAGCCAGCCAAAGAGCTCGTGCTAACGGCCATTCGTAATGGTAAACACGTGGTTACCGCCAACAAAGCCTTGATTGCTGTACACGGTAATGAGATTTTTGAAGCCGCGCGTAAACACAACGTCGTGGTGGCTTATGAAGCCGCCATTGCCGGTGGTATTCCTATTGTTAAGGCCATCCGTGAAGGTTTGTCTGCTAACAGCATCAGTTGGCTTGCAGGCATCATCAACGGTACGGGTAACTTTATCCTCACAGAAATGCGGGACAAAGCCCGTGCTTTTGACGACGTACTTAAAGAAGCGCAAGAGTTAGGTTATGCAGAATCCGACCCAACCTTTGACGTCGAAGGTATTGATGCAGCGCATAAACTGACTATTTTGTCTTCTGTGGCGTTTGGTATTCCGCTGCAGTTTGACCAATGTTACACCGAAGGCATTAGCAAGGTATCTGCCGAAGATGTAGCTAATGCAGAATCTTTGGGTTACCGCATTAAACACTTAGGTGTTACCCGTCGCACAGAATCCGGTGTAGAGTTGCGTGTCCACCCAACCATGATCCCAGAGAAGCGTTTAATTGCCAACGTACATGGCGTAATGAACGCCGTGTTGGTAGAAGGCGATGCCGTTGGACCAACCATGTACTACGGTGCAGGAGCAGGTGCAGAACCTACTGCATCTTCTGTAGTGGCCGACTTGGTAGACGTTGTACGCGATATGGCCGTTGACCAAAACGTACGTATGCCGTCGTTGGCATTCCAGCAAGACGCAATGTCAGACAGCCCAATTTTGCCAATGGATAAGGTGGTTACTGGGTTTTACTTGCGTATGAGCGTATCAGAAAAGCCGGGTGTGTTAGCCCAAATTACTCACATCTTGGGTGAAGCAGGCATTAGCATTGAAGCCATTCGCCAGCAAACCCATGAGTCTGCACAGGTGCCGGTACTTATCCTCACTCGTCCCGTGCTAGAAGGCAAGATGAATGCTGCCATTGCGGCCATTGAAGCCCTCACAGACGTTAATAGTGAAGTGACTCGTATTCGTGTAGAAAACTTAGACGGCTAGGAAATAACATGCGATATATCAGTACCCGCGGAAAGGCCTCCAGCCTAAGTTTTGAAGATGTACTTCTCACAGGTTTAGCTAGCGATGGTGGCCTGTATGTGCCGGAATCATTGCCCCAGTTTAGCCATGAAGAAATTGCTTCGTGGTCTAAGTTGAGCTATGCCGATTTAGCCCACAAAATTATACTGCCGTTTGTTGAAGATGACATCAGCAGTAGTGAGCTTAAAGCCATGGTGGACGAAACCTACGCTGGGTTTAACCACAAGGCCGTGGCGCCGTTAGTACAGCTAGACCAGAATGAATGGGTGCTGGAATTATTCCATGGCCCTACCTTGGCGTTTAAAGATTTTGCCCTGCAGTTGTTAGGCCGGTTAATGGACCATGCCCTAATTAAACGCGACAAACGTTTGGTGATCATGGGTGCCACCTCGGGTGACACAGGTTCTGCCGCCATTGAAGGTTGCCGCCATAGCGAGCGAGTACAGATGTTCATTTTGCACCCCCACGAGCGGGTGTCAGAAGTACAGCGCCGCCAAATGACGACCTTGATGGGCGACAATATTCATAACATTGCCGTGCGCGGCAATTTTGACGACTGTCAGCAAATGGTTAAACAAAGCTTTGCGGACCAATCGTTTTTGAATGGTGGTCAGCTAGGCGCGGTAAACTCCATTAATTGGGCCCGTATCATGGCTCAAATCGTTTACTACTTTTACGCATCTGTGGCCCTTGGTGGCCCGCACCGCCCAGTGTCCTTTAGTGTGCCCACGGGTAACTTTGGCGACATTTATGCAGGCTATTTAGCCAAAAAAATGGGTTTACCTATCAAACAGTTGATTGTCGCCACTAACGAAAACGACATTTTACATCGCTGCATCAGTGCCAACCAATATGAAAAGCAGGGTTTAGTACAAACCTTGTCGCCCAGTATGGACATTATGGTGTCTAGTAATTTTGAGCGCTTATTGTTCGACCTGTACGACCGTGACGGTGCTGCTTTAACTGAACTTGTGACCGGCCTTAATGACGGCACCGCTAACAGCCTAGAGCCACAACGCTGGCAACAGGCCCGCGAGCTATTTAGCAGTCACCGAGTTGATGATGAACAAACCTGTGAGGTTATTGGCCAAGTGGCGCAAGAGCATAACTATCTGCTTGATCCGCACAGTGCCATTGGTGTAGAAGCAGGGCGGGTATGCAATCAGCACCCAGAAGTACCAATGATCACCTTAGCTACGGCTCATCCGGTTAAATTCCCAGATGCAGTGATTAAAGCTGGCCAAGCCGCACCTGAGTTGCCGGTACATTTATCGGATTTACACGAGCGTCCGGAACGTTGTAAAGTGTTGGATAACGACCTTGCTACGGTTCAGTCTTACATGATGAGCCAGCTCTAAGAGCGCCGCGCCATGTCAGTCCGTTTGCGTCTAGGCAGTTCCAATGCTGCCTTAGACGCCGCTTTTGACCCCTTGGTTGCTCGTGTTCTTGCCCACCGTGGTATTAGTGCACCGGCCCAAGTCGATTACCAGCTCAAACACCTGCTGCCATATCATCAGCTAAAAGGGATTAGTGAGGCCGTTGGCCTGCTAGTGAGTGCCCTTGAAGCACAACAACATATTGTTATTGTGGGTGACTTTGATTGCGATGGCGCAACCAGTACTAGCCTAGCGATGCTCGCGTTGGGCGCTATGGGCGCCCACAATGTAAGCTACCTTGTGCCTAATCGGTTTGATTTTGGTTATGGCCTCAGCCCTGCATTAGTGGATTACGCCCAAGCCAGCCAGCCCGACTTAATCGTGACCGTTGATAACGGCATTGCGAGCCATGCTGGTGTCGACCGTGCCCATGAATTGGGCATCAAAGTACTAGTCACTGATCATCACCTAGCTGCAGACACCTTGCCTGCAGCCGATGCCATTGTTAACCCCAATCAGCCTGGTTGTGAATTCCCGTTTAAGTCTACGGCAGGCGTAGGGGTGATCTTTTATGTGATGTCGGCCCTGCGGCGTGAGTTGCAAACTCAAGGTTGGTTTGAAAAACACCAAATTACACCGCCCAACATGGGTCAGTATTTAGACTTGGTTGCCTTAGGCACGGTGGCAGATTTGGTGCCACTGGAGCACAATAACCGTATTTTAGTGTCGCAAGGCGTGGCCCGGATTCGCGCGGGCAAAGCGCGGCCTGGATTGTTAGCGATACTTAACGTAGCTAAGCGCCAAGCGCATAACTTACAAGCATCAGACTTAGGCTTTAGCGTCGGCCCACGGCTTAACGCCGCTGGCCGTTTAGATGACATGAGCTTGGGTATTGAGTGTTTGCTCAGTGACAATCAGCAAATTGCAGAATCGTTAGCCCAAGAACTTGATGAGTTGAATGCTCAACGGCGCAGTATAGAAGCCGACATGCAACAACAAGCGGTGAACATTCTTGCGCGTTTAGAAGCTTCTAAAAACGAAGTTATACCCAAGTGTGTATGTTTATATCACCCCGACTGGCACCAGGGCGTGGTGGGCATTGTGGCTTCGCGTATCAAAGAAAAGTGGCACCGCCCCGCATTGGTGTTTGCCAAGGGCGATGATGACATCCTCAAAGGTTCTTGCCGTAGTATTTCTGGTTTCCACCTGCGGGATGCACTCGCTGCGGTGGATGCTCAAAATGCCGGTTTAATCATTAAGTTTGGTGGCCATGCCATGGCGGCGGGTTTGAGTATTCATGCCGATAACTTGGGCGCTTTTGAGGCCGCACTCAATGCCTATGCAGAAGACCACCTACCAGAAGAGCTATTGGCGCAAGAATGGTGCTCAGACGGCGAGCTCGGTGCCCATGAATTGCAGCTTAATCAAGCCTTTGTATTACAACAAGCAGGGCCATGGGGCCAGGGGTTTGAAGAACCTACATTCCATGGGCGCTTTATGCTGGTACAGCAACGGATTGTGGGGGAAAAGCACCTTAAGCTGGTATTAGCACACCCACAAACGGGTGAGCTGGTAGATGCTATTTATTTCAATATAGACCTGGCCGTTTGGCCTAATGCCTGTGAGCAGGCCGACTTAGTCTATCGATTAGATGTGAATGAGTTTAGGGGGCGCCAGAGTTTACAATTGATGGTACAGCAAATGACACCGATGCTATAAATGACTATAACAGTTTGGATTGAGGCGAATTAGATTCGGCAAAATCTAGCTCTAAGTTAATATCACCGTTAGCCTTTGCCCGTTTGCGCTCAACCATGCGCTGGTAACGTCGCGCACATAACTTCATTACCTGAAGCTGCTGCCCTGTATTCATGTTGTGCCACTCAAAACGCTCATCTCGCGAGCGCATACAACCCTTGCAATAACCCTTAGGGCTATTTTCGCACACCCCAATACAGGGGCTGGGGGCTTCAAAGAGTTCAGACTGTTCCATGGGGCGCAATATAGCAGTTTATGGGGCTTTTGTCCTTAGTTGGGTGCGTCTGTTGCCTGCTCTCTGGCCTGATAAAAGGCCAGAGCGTCATGCCACGCGAGCGCTTTGGAGAAATAACAGCTCTGTACCATATCAACGCCAGACCGCACCACATAGTCATATTGAGTTTGGGTTTTTACGCCTTCTGCTTTGATCTTTAGTTCCAGGGTTTTACACATAGTGCAGGCTTGATCAAACAAAGTTTGACCCTGTGTGGTGTCGAGTTGTGTGGCTAGGGGAGCTCTTATGCTATGACAAAAGGCAACGTGTGAGGCCACCGACATACAAATAAACTAGGGGTATAACTGCCACAACAGACCATGGATCTGCTTGAGGCTGGCTAGCCAGCCCCAATTTCCGGTTTCAAATATCACCTCAACACCGGTAGCGCATAGAGTAATGGAGGCCATGATGACCACTAGTGGTAGTAACTCTAGAAAAGCATCGCACAAGGCGATATGCATGATTTTGACGTGTATCCGCAAGAAGGGGTACAGCTTTGTTACAGACGAAATACCTATATTCCATCACCTTAACCGTATGATGTTGAAATCTATAACGCTAATATTGGGCTATAAAGTACAAAATACCGTAAAAATAATATATTCAATTATGCCCTCCTTGGCAACGTGGGCAGGAAATTAATCTCAGGGTTTAAGGTAGTGTGAGGGTCATGATCATAGGCAAGTGGTCCGAAATATGCCAAGTGTTGTGTTGTAGGACTTGTGCTGCATTGACCTGTAGTTGATCGCTATAGACAAAATAGTCGATGGTACGGTCTGGGCCAGGAATTTCCTTACGGTTCGGGAAGTGGGTAAACCAGTCTTTGGCGTTAGCGCCATTGGCTTGTTCGATACTTGGAATTACGTTGAATTGTGTATAAATACGCTCGAGCTCACTGGTAGGCTGATAATAGCCCTTGGCATCGTTATCCATATTGTCATATTGCCCTGGTGGCAATAAGTTTAAATCACCTGCAATAACCCATGCTTCGCCATTGGCATTTTTACCAGCCAACAACTGCTCCATGTAAAGTACTTGCTGCTGCATGGTGTCTGAACCTTGGGCAAAGGCATCAAAGTGAGTGTTCATGAGGCTCAGCTTGCTTCCATCCGACACAGGTAAGGTCACCTCTTGGATGGCGCGGCGGAAGTTAAATTGGTCGGTCACCGGGTCGGCTTTTATGGTGGCTAACTGATGGCGCAGTGCATCGCTTAACTTGTACTTTGAAATAACCGCCAGTTTCATACCCACAGAACCCATGATTTGAGGTAACGGTACAAAGTCGGCCTGCCAATAAAAGGTTTCGCTATAGTTGCTGTATTCCGGTGGCAGAATCGTTAACAAACGCTGTAGCTGGTCTTCGTAATCCGTGCGTTTGGCGTTGTCGTGTAGTTCCTGCAGTAAAATAATGTCTGGGTTTTGAGCAATGATTAGCTCAGCCACTTGGTTAAAGGTAGTGCTGATGTCTTCTTTACTAGCTCTAATGTCTGGACCATTACCATCGATGTGGTCATACCAAAATTCGTAATTTTTGCCCGACATGTATTGTAAGTTCCAGCTTAGCAATTTCACATCTTGACCTGATTTAAGAACAGGTGCTTGCGTGATGTTAACAACGGGCTCTTGTTGCAAAGCGGGCGGGTGGAAGGTGGTGCTCCAAACTAACAGAGCCAAAGCAAGAACAAGGAAAACTACGGTGACCGCAGACCACTTTAAAAAACGTAACATCAGTTGGCTCTTATAATAATTAGAATACTCCTGATTCTACGCGTTCTGAGATTAATTTCCTATGATGCGCGTGTATTGACACTTTGGTAGGCTCATGGGAAAATGTTTTTATTGAATGATTGTTCGATAATAATATTGTATTAAGGTCTTTCCCATGTCACAAACACAAACACAAGCTCATACCTCACTCTATGTGGATGGTCGTCATCACAACGCCACCTCAGGCGAAACTTTTAATAGCATTAATCCAGCCACTGGCAAAGTGTTAGCCAGTATCGACCAAGCCAGTCAAGCGGACGTCGATTTAGCAGTGTGCAATGCTCAAGCGGGCTTTGCCGTATGGTCTGCCATGGCACCTGTTGAACGTTCACGTATTTTGCTGCGCGCAGCTCAATTACTGCGTGATCGCAATGATGAGTTGGCCGAGTTGGAAGTACGCGACACTGGTAAGCCGTTGCAAGAAGCCAATTGCGTAGATATTGCCTCGGGCGCTGATGTGATTGAATATTATGCGGGTTTAATTTGTGGCATGCAGGGCACCCAGCAAGACCTGGACACTAACAGTTTCTTTATGTCTCGGCGTGAACCGCTAGGTGTATGTGCAGGCATAGGCGCATGGAACTACCCTATTCAAATTGCCTGTTGGAAAGCTGGCCCATGTTTGGCTGCAGGCAATGCCATGGTCTTCAAGCCGTCTGAAGAAACACCATTAAGTGTGATGAAATTAGCCGAAATATTCACTGAAGCGGGCTTGCCCGATGGTGTGTTTAATGTTGTTCAAGGTGATTACCGTGTGGGGCAAATGCTCACTGCTCATGCCGACATTGCCAAAGTGTCTTTTACTGGGGAATCGGGTACCGGCAAAAAAATAATGGCCGACTCGGCCTCAAATTTAAAACAAGTGACCATGGAGTTGGGTGGTAAATCACCTATGCTGGTATTTGATGATGCCAAACTCGACAACGCCGTTGCGGGGGCCATGTTGGCTAACTTTTATACTCAGGGTGAGGTGTGCACCAATGGCACCCGCGTATTTGTTCAGGCCGGAGTTTATGATGAGTTTATCGCTAAGGTAAAGACGCGGGCAGAAGCCATCGTGTTGGGCGATCCTCTGGATTTAGACACCCAAATGGGGGCCTTAATTAGCCAGCAACATATGCAAAAAGTATTGGGTTATATCGAGGGCGCCAAACAAACCACGGCGCGATTAATCTGTGGTGGCGAGCGCCATGTGTCTGCAGCCACCAAAGAAGGCTATTTTGTTGAGCCAACGGTATTTGCTGATTGCACGGATGACATGGTCCATGTACAAGAAGAGATTTTTGGGCCAGTGATGTCGGTGCTTAAATTTACCGATGAAGACGAAGCCATTATGCGTGCAAATGCTACAGACTATGGCCTTGCAGCGGGCGTGTTCAGCCAAGATATTAGCCGTGCTCATCGTGTGATTAACCAGATGCAAGCCGGCATTTGCTGGATCAACAGTTGGGGTGATTCGCCAGCAGAAATGCCGGTGGGGGGTTACAAACAGTCGGGCATAGGCCGTGAAAATGGCCCAGAAACATTGCAGCATTACACCCAAGTGAAAAGCGTATTTGTACGTTTAGACGATTTAGAATCTCCATATTAAGGCGGCCTTAACATGAGTAAAAAGTACGACTTCATCATAGTAGGCGCAGGTTCGGCGGGATGTGTGTTGGCCAACCGTTTAACCGAAAGTGGCGAGCATCAGGTTCTGTTATTAGAAACCGGTGGCACCGATAAGAGCATCTTTATACAAATGCCTACGGCCTTGTCTTACCCAATGAATACAGAAAAATACGCTTGGCAGTTCCATAGCCAAGCAGAACAAGGCCTAGACGGCCGCGAGATGCATTGCCCACGGGGCAAAGTGCTGGGTGGCTCATCGTCTATCAATGGCATGGTATATGTGCGCGGTCACGCGCAGGATTATGAACAATGGCAAGAGCAAGGGGCTATGGGCTGGAACTATGCCGATTGTTTGCCGTATTTTAAGCAGGCCGAAACTTGGCAAGGTGGCGAGGACGAGTACCGTGGTGGCAGTGGCCCCGTGGGTACTTGCGGTGGCAACAATATGGCCATGAACCCTCTGTATCAGGCTTTTATTGATGCAGGTGCCCAAGCTGGCTACCCGTACACTAAAGACTTTAATGGTGAGCAGCAAGAAGGTTTTGGTGCCATGCATATGACGGTAAAAAACGGTGTGCGGGCCAGTACTAGTAATGCCCATTTACGCCGTGCCCTTAAACGCCCAAACCTTACATTAATGAAACGCGTTACCGCGCAAAAGGTGTTGTTTAGTGGTAAACAGGCTACGGGTATTGAATACCTACAAGGTGGGCAACTTAAACAAGTTTTAGCTCAAAAAGAGGTCATTCTTAGTGCGGGCTCGGTGGGTTCACCACAGTTGTTGCAGTTGTCTGGTATTGGCCCTGCTCAAGTGCTAGCAGACGCACAAGTGCCGTTGCTACATGATTTGCCGGGCGTGGGTGAAAACTTACAAGATCACTTGGAAGTTTATTTCCAATACCGTTGTAAGCAACCCATTAGCCTTAATAGCAAGCTAGACTATTTTAATATGGGTTTGATAGGCGCACGTTGGGTTCTTACTAAGACAGGCTTGGGTGCCACCAACCACTTTGAGTCCTGTGGTTTTATTCGATCCCGTGCGGGCCTCAAGTGGCCTAATATTCAATATCACTTTTTGCCAGCCGCCATGCGTTACGATGGCAACGCGGCCTTTGATGGCCATGGTTATCAAGTACACGTGGGGCCTAATAAACCCAGTAGTCGTGGTCACATCCGTATTACCTCTAACAAGGCCAGCGATGCACCCGAAATTTTGTTTAACTACATGAGTACCGAGCAAGACAAGCAGGACTGGCGTGATTGTATTCGTCTCACCCGTGAGCTGCTTAATCAGCCTGCCCTAGACCCGTTTAAGGGTGAAGAAATTCAGCCAGGTGCGCAGGTGCAAACCGATGAAGAGATTGATGCTTGGGTGAAACAAAACGTAGAAAGTGCCTATCATCCCTCATGTACCTGCAAAATGGGTGCAGACGATGACGCTATGGCTGTGCTCGATAGTCAATGCAACGTGCGTGGGGTAAGTGGATTGCGCGTGGTGGATTCATCTATTTTTCCGGTGATTACCAATGGCAACTTAAATGCCCCTACCATCATGGTGGCAGAAAAGGCGGCCGACTTGATTTTAGGTAAAACACCGTTAACACCTGCTACCGCAAAGGTTTGGATAGCTGAAGATTGGCAGAACACGCAACGCACCGGGACACCTGATCGGCCATTAAACTAATAAGCCACGACAGGAAGGGGTTGGTTGCATTACAATAACCAGCTCTGCTTAACCAATGAGACACCTGCGGCGCTATGCCTGACCAAAACTTATCTATAATTATTCCTGCCAAAGCTAGTGGCGCGTTTATCTTGCACAAGGTAGAGGTGTTGTTGGAATATTTGCAGACCCACTGGCAGGGTGAATTTGAGGTGGTTATTTGTGTTAATGGTGAGCTTGGTGAGGTTGAAAAAACCCACGACTTGCTAGAGGCTAAGTTTGCCCACGAGCAGCGCGTAGTGTCACATCAGCATTTGGCACCATTGGGCAAAGGTGCAGCATTACAGTCGGCGTTTCTAAAAACCAAGTACAACTTTATTGCCTTTGTTGATGCAGACCTGCCTTTTGATTTGTCGTTTCTAAACCAAGCCAAAGAGGCGGTGGATAACGGCGCTAACTTAGTGGTGGGCAATCGCCGTTTGGCGTCAAGCCGTGTGCATTTACCCACCAAGCTTCTGCCCTCTCTGTTTAAGCGCCATGTTTTTGGCTTGCTTTACAATCGTGCCGTTAGGTTGATGTTTGGTATCAAACAATCCGACACTCAATGTGGCATTAAACTCATGACGAGGGACTTTGTGACTAGGCTGTTTTGTCACCTTACCTGTCATGGATTTTCCTATGATGTCGAAATGTTTTTGTTGGCCCAAGGGCATGGCGACAAAGTCACCTCCATCGCAGTGACCCTAATGCACGATCATGACCAATCTACCTTGCGCCTTGGCGGTGAGTTGGTGCGTTCTGTTAGGTCTTTATTACATCTAAAATACAAACAATGGCGTGGCGAATATCAGCCCCGTACGCCGTTAACGGCGATTCAGAATCAACGTTTACAAATCACCTCCGACGACTGGGGTATTTCGCCAGCGGTTAACGAAGGCATGCTTAAGTTGGCGCAACTAGGGGTGATCAAACGTGTATCGATCATGGCGAACAGCCTACACAAGCACTACCTGTTAGACGAGTTAATGGCCGTGCCGGGCATTCAACTTGGGCTGCACTTTAACCTTACTAACGGTGAGCTATTGGGCCAAACTACGGGCCAACACAGTGCCCAAGGTTTAGAGAAAACCAGGCCTTTGTTATATTTGATTAAACAGAGTTGGTTTGGTTGTCGCAGTTTGTCACCTGCGTTATTAAACGACATTGAAGTAGAGTTTTCGTTACAGGTGAAGGCCTTACAAAAACTGGGTGTGGTCTTGAGTTACTTTGATTCTCACCACCATGTACATTTGTTGCCTGGCATTATTGAACGCATTGCGCCACCAGCAAAAGCGCTAGGCGTGGGCCACACTCGTTTAGTGTTGGATTGGGGTTTGTTGGGTAAACCGCAGTTTTTATTGTGTTGGTTTTCTATACGTGCAAAAGGTGCTGTGCAAAAGGCTGGCTTGTCTTATATGCCGTTTAAGTACCCCGGGCGTAAGCAGTTTATATTACGCAATCAGTGGCAAAAAACCTTGTCTAAAATAGATCTGCCCACAGAAATTATTTGTCATCCAGCCGCCCATGGCGACTTGCAATTGCTGCCTGAAGAATATACAGACCGCTACGACGGCGCGCGAGTGGATGAGTTTTGGGCGCTTTACAGCTTAAGCCGTTAGCCCTGTTTGATGTACAAGGATAAATAGTCCATAACCACTCGGCGGGCTAGGTTCGAATCTATACCCTGTCGGTTGAGGGCGCCCCGTAACCAAATGCCGTCGATTAACGCAGCGATGGTGGTGGCCACCATCTGTGCCTGTGCATGGGGCATAGACCGTTTTAGTTCTAACCTTAGGTAAGACAGTAAACGTTTTTCGTTAACTGTCTGTAAACGGTTTAAGGCGGGGTCATGCATGGCTTGGGCCCAAAATGCCAACCAAGTTTTCACCACCGCCTCATTTTGTTGGTGCGGGCTAAAATTTTCTCCAACAATGGCTTCAATACGCGCTAGGGTATCGTCTTTGGGAACCTTAGATAAACGTAAGTTAATACCCGTAGAAAGGTCCTTAAGAACGCTGCGCATAGTGGCTTCTACCAAGCCACTTTTACCACCAAAATAATGGTTAATGATACTGGGTGAGATGCCTGCTTGTTGACCTATTTTAGCCACCGAGGCGTTAAGGAAACCCACTTGGTTGATCACGTCCATAGTGGCTCGGATCAGTTGCGGGCGCCTTATTTCCGGCATGCCTAACTTTGGCATTAGTGAGCTACCGCCTTGGAAAAAATTTGCATGATAAGTACCCCAGTAAGAATAAAACTAATGCCTATAAAGGCCGGTGTATCAAGGCGCTCGTTAAAAAACCAGTGGCCAATCACCGAAATCAATACGATGCCCATGGCAGACCATACGGCGTAAACCACACCAATAGGCAGCACCTTAAGGCAAAGAGACAATAAATAAAAAGCCAAGGCAAATCCCACGGCCACGATTATAGAAGGCCAAAATTTGGTAAAACCCTCAGATTGTTTAATGGCTGCGGTGCCTACCACTTCACCCACCACCGCAAAAAATAGAAAAATCCAGCTTTTCATTTAGATTCCTTACTTAGATCAAACACCTAGAGGTAAACAATACCTCAATCGCGACATTCTGGCGAGAAAATTAATGCCCTTGAAAAGCCAATTATACGGAGCACTACAAAATCACTGTACGGCGGCATTGTATAGCTGGTATACAGTCATTATGGCAAACCTAGCCTACAGATTAGCGGATCAACACAGGTGGTATAAATTATGGCAGCACCATTTTCTCAGGAGGAATACGCCGACCGGCTGCAGCGTGTGCGCAGCGCCATGGATAAAAACGGTTTTGATGTGTTAGTGATTGGTGACCCGGCCAATTTAAACTGGCTTACAGGTTACGATGCTTGGTCGTTTTATACCCCGCAAATTATGCTGGTGGGTTTGGAATTAGAACCCACCTGGTTAGGTCGAGAAATGGATGCAGGGGCGGCTTCTTTTACCACCTACCTCAAACCCGAACAAGTGGTGTCTTACCCAGAACATTTGGTACAACAAAAACACCAACACCCAGCTCAGTTTATGGCCGATTGGATGTTTGCTAAAGGACTAGATCACCAGCGCATTGGCTATGAAAGCGATGTGTATTTTCTCACCCCTGCGGCCATGGGCCACTTGCAAACCCGATTACCCAATAGCCATTGGCGCGACTGTAAATTGTTGGTGAACTGGCAACGATTAACCAAAAGCCCTGCAGAAATTGCAGTGATTCAGCAGGCCTCAATTATTGCCGGCCATGCCATGCAAACCGCGTATGACGGTGTGCGCCCTGGAGTACGGCAATGTGATTTGATGGCAGATATTGTGGCTGCACAGATACGTGGCACACCTGAGTTTGGCGGCGACCAAACGGCCTTGCATCCCCTTGTGTTGGCTGGCGAAGCTGCGTCAACCGCCCACCCCATGTGGACCGATGCCGCATTTGAACAAAATCAGACCATTGCTTTTGAGTTAGGCGGTTGCCGCAAACGCTACAACGCGGGGCTGGCCCGTACCGTGCATATTGGTGAGCCACCTAAAAAACTCATGGCCACGGCCAAGGCAGTGGGCGAGGGTATGGAGGCGGTTTTATCCGCCATGCGCGCAGGTGTTGCCTGTAGCCATGTGCACAAAGCGTGGCAAGACGTATTGGATGAGTACGGATTAGAGAAAAAAAGCCGTATTGGTTACTCCATCGGTGCCGGCTATTCACCAGACTGGGGTGAGCACACCATTAGTTTTCGCCCTGGCGATGAGACTCCACTACCAGAAAACGCGGTGGTGCATATCATCTTAGGCATGTGGATGGACGGCTGGGGTATGGAGTTGAGTGAAACCATTCATGTGCGGCAAAAGGATGCTATTTGCCTCACCCAATTCCCGCGCCAAGTGCATGTCATAGATATTTAGGCAGTAGTTAGTATGCAGACAGAGAACAACAATAGCAGCCATGCAGACTTAAGCCTTGAGCACGTGTTGCAACAATTGCAGGCCGCCGCCGCGCAGCCATTTTCTCACGCTGGGCCTATACCGGGAGTGGTTAACCACTCTAAGGCATTTTTAGCCCACGAAGGTGAAAGGGTGTTTAAGCAAGAGTGGGTGTGCGTTGGTCGGGTTGATGAAGTGGCTAACCCAGGTGACTATTTAACCTTTGATATTGCCGACGTGCCGGTGTTGGTGGTGCGTCAAGTTGACGGTGGTATTGATGCTTTTGTAAATGCCTGCGCCCACCGTTTTGCGTGCTTAATGCCCGAGCAGCAAGGCTGTGTAAAACGCTTTGTTTGTCGTTACCATGCTTGGAGTTATAACTTAGACGGCAGCTTGAGTAAGGCGCCGCATATGCATATGAAGCCCGATTTTGAACCTAGCCAATATGGATTGCGGCCCTTACATACAGAAGTTTGGCAGGGTTTTATTTACGTTACCTTGGCAGCAACGGCCGACAAAAGCGTGGCTGAAAGGTTAGCGCCTTTAACAGAGCAAGTGGTGGGGCGTTATGACATGGCCTGTTATAAAACTATACTTCGTGAAACCATGGTCTGGGATGCTAATTGGAAAAACTTAATCGAAAATTTCACCGAAAGTTACCATGTGCCCGTTGCCCATAAAAAAACCTTCGCGCAACATAAGAAGCCCTTATCAAGCTATGTGATTGGCGAAGACTACGATTATTTTGGTTATCACCGAGCTCCTCAGACTGCGGGCACCGGCTCCGGTGCGGCTCATCCTAACAATCACCGGTTGGATGGTGAATGGCGTCGTATGATGGTGGATTGCTGTGTCTTCCCTAGTCATTTGATTACCCTCATGCCCGATTACTTGTGGTACATCAGTGTGCAGCCCCTAGGCACGGGCCAAATGCGTGCGACCTGGGGGGTGGCAATTGCACCGGAAAACTTGGCCGACGTATCAGCAGAAAAATATGAGGCGTGGGTGGCTGAAAATAAGCGCTATATAGACGTGGCCAACAGCGAAGATAAAGTGCTGGTGGAAGCCTTGCATCGGGGATCTTTATCGCCACTGCTGCCCAAAGGCGTGCTGCACCCATTGGAGCGTAATCTGTGGCAATTCACCCGTTATCTGGCTCGCATTACCCAATCCCATAAAGACTAACTATTATCGGCTGATTTTTCTAATGCTAGGTAGTTGTCGATGCCAGCAATACGGTCTTGCGCATGGTGGTTAACGTAGATCACAGAGGTTTCGTTGGATACACAGATCTTCTCGATCAAAGCCAATACCAGCTGACGATTGATGTCGTCTAAACCTAAACACGGTTCGTCTAAAATTAATAACGGTGGGTGTTTTACCATGGCTCGGGCAATGAGCAATAAACGCTGGTCGCCATATGAGAGTTTGTTAAATGGATAGTCTGCTCTGTCTTGCATGCCCAACAAGGTTAGCCATTGATCAGCAATTTGTTTTTGACGGTTGGTGCTTTTACTATACAAACCAATGGAATCATAAAACCCAGAAATAATCACGTTGCGTAAGCTAGTGCCTACCCGGTATTCCCATTGTAGGGCGGTGGAAACATAACCAATAAACTGTTTGATTTGCCATATGCTTTCGCCGTTGCCGCGCTGGAAACCAAATACAAAAATATCATTGGTATAACACTGAGGATGATCGCCGGTAATAAGCGATAATATTGCTGTTTTACCGCTGCCGTTAGGGCCGCTTAGTTGCCAGTGTTGATTGGCTTCTATGGTCCAATCGAGGTCGTTGATCAGCACCATATCGGTGTATTTAACACAAATATTGCTTAACTTAACTAGCGGTTGCTGTGGGTTTAAGGCTGGAATGACAGTGTCGGTGTCCGCCGGTGGTATTTGTAACTGGGTGGTTTTGAGGTGAAGCAGTTGATAAAGTTCGGCGTATGCTGCTTCATCATTGCGCTCAACTTGATGCATTAACTCGCCGTTTTCCATATACGCAATGTGGCTAACGAAATCTGGAATTTCATCAAACCGGTTGAGTACCATCACTATGGGAGTGTGTTTTGCCAGCTCAGTGAGATGGGCTTGCAGCAGGGCATGGGTATTGCTGTCTAAGCCATCAAAGGGCTCGTCGAGGATGAGTAACTCGGCTTTGCAAGACAAAGCGCGAATGATCATCACCTTACGAGACTCACCGGTGGAGAGCTTACGAAAAGCGCGATCGAGTATATACCCTAACTCGAATTGGCTAATTAAATCCTGCGCAGTGGAGCGATCTATTTCGTCGGTGAAAATGATTTCGCGCACGGGCGTGCCGAGGCTAATAACGTCGGTAATGTCGGCGTCATCTTTTTTAAGCTCGGCGTCGATGAGTTCTGCTTGGGCTTCAAAAGAGACCCAACCAATACTAGAAGGAAGGCCGCCGGTGCTACCAGATAGGATTTCTCCATAACCTGCTAACACGGCGGCGAGGGCCGATTTGCCGGCGCCGTTAGCGCCAGTGATCAGCCAATGTTGCTGCTTTTCAACTTGCCAGTTGATCTGTTTGAGTTGAAAACCTTGGTCAAACTCAACCGACAAGTCTTGTAGCAGCATAATTTGCTCTGTCTTATACGATCTTCTTCATGTCAGCCATGTGGCCACGTAGTGTTGCGCCAATGGCTTCAACTGGGTGGCTGCGTAGGGCTTCGTTGATTTCGATTAAGCGAGCGTTATCTACGCCGTTGTCGTCAGAGGCAAGGCCACGACCGATCACGTCTGTGTCGATGTTCTTCATGAAGTCGCCCAATAGAGGCAAACATGCATGGTTGTACAAGTAACAGCCGTATTCGGCAGTGTCAGAGATAGTGGCGTTCATTTCGTACAACTTCTTACGGGCAATGGTGTTAGCAATCAACGGTGTTTCATGCAACGACTCGTAGTAAGCAGAATCAGCAATGATGCCAGCAGCGGTCATGGTTTCAAAGGCCAATTCAACACCGGCTTTAACCATAGCAACCATTAAGATTCCGTGGTCGAAGTACTCTTGCTCTGAGATTTCCATGTCGCCAGCAGGCGTCTTTTCAAAGGCAGTTTCGCCTGTTTCTGCACGCCAGCCCAGTAGGTTAACGTCGTCGTTAGCCCAGTCTGCCATCATAGTAGAAGAGAAAGTGCCGTTGATGATGTCGTCTTGGTGCTTGTTGTAAAGCGGACGCATGATGACTTTCAACTCTTCAGAAAGGTCAAAGGCTTTGATCTTGGCTGGGTTAGAAAGACGGTCTAGCATGTTGGTTACACCACCATACTTAAGCGCTTCGGTAATGGTTTCCCAACCGAACTGGATCAATTTAGAGGCGTAACCTGCGTCGATGCCCTTGTCGATCATCTTGTCAAAGCACAACAAAGAACCGGTTTGTAGCATGCCACAAAGAATGGTTTGCTCGCCCATTAGGTCAGACTTAACTTCGGCGATGAAAGATGACATCAATACACCAGCCTTATGGCCGCCAGTACCAACAGCGTACGCTTTAGCTAATGCTAAACCTTGTCCCTGTGGATCGTTGTCTTCGTGTACGGCGATCAACGTTGGTACACCAAAACCACGTACATATTCAGCACGCACTTCAGAACCTGGGCACTTAGGCGCGACCATGATTACCGTAAGGTCCTCACGGATCTGCATACCTTCTTCAACAATGTTAAAGCCGTGTGAGTATGATAAACATGCGCCTTGCTTCATAAGGGGCATGACTGCAGTCACAACAGGTGTGTGCTGCTTGTCTGGTGTCAGATTTAATACGATATCGGCAGTAGGAATTAGTTCTTCGTAGGTGCCAACGGTAAAGCCGTTGTCAGCAGCGTTTTTGTATGACTGACGCTTCTCGTCGATCGCAGCTTGGCGTAGGGTGTAAGCCACGTCTAAGCCACTATCGCGTAGGTTTAAGCCTTGGTTAAGGCCTTGCGCGCCACAGCCAATGATGACCATTTTTTTGCCTTTAAGGGCATCTACGCCTTCGGTGAATTCGTTCATGTGCATGAAGCGACATTTGGCTAGTTGCTCTAACTGCTCGCGTAAAGGCAGGGTATTAAAGTAGTTGTTAGACATGGGGAAGTCCTTTGGTTAAATCTAGAATCAATATGAGCCACATTGGAATGGCCACAAACTGGTGCCATGATACCCTTCGATGGTCCTTTCGTAAATTGATATATACGCTACATTATGAACCGATTTTTGCAACATGGTGTGATACTTGTGCTAAAGTTGGGTTTATGGATATTCGTAATTTGAAACAATTTATCGCCTTGGCTCAGCACCTGCATTTTGGCAAAGCCAGTGCAGCGTGCCACGTGAGCTTGTCGGCCTTGTCGCGTACTATTCGTCAATTAGAAACAGAGTTAGGTGTAGACCTATTTATCCGCGACAACCGCAGTGTACAAATCACCTCTCAAGGGCAGAAATTTTTAGACTATTCACGCAATGCAGTGAATGAGTGGGATGCTATTCGCCATCAAGTGCGTGATGCTCGTGGTCAGTTACAAGGCGAAGTGAGTTTGTATTGCTCAGTAACGGCGGTTTACAGCTTGTTGTTTGACCTATTTCAGCGCTTTCGCCAAGACTATCCAAGTATCGAGATTAAATTACATACGGGCGATCCAGACCAAGGTATTGCACGTGTCATCTCGGGTGAAGAGGATTTTGCCATTGCGGCTCACCCCAAGACTTTACCGCGAGAGCTGGCCTTTAAGCCCATCACCGTGTCACCCTTGGTGTTTATTACCGCACTGGATCAAAGTAACTTGGAACACCCCTTATCCACGCCGAAAAATGCTCAGCAGTGGGCTGCAATGCCCATGGTTTTGCCAGAAGGGGGGCTTTCTCGTGAACGTATAGACGCATGGTTTAGGGCCATGGATATAGCCCCCACAGTTTACGCCCAAGTTGCAGGTAACGAGGCTATCGTTACTATGGTAAGCCTTGGGTTGGGGATTGGTGTGGTACCCAAAATTGTTCTAGACAATAGCCCAACCCTCGAACGCATTCAAATATTAGATGTTGCGCCTCCACTCGAAGCCTATGATGTGGGTTTATTGGCACTTAAAAAGAACCTAAAAAACCCTCTGGTTAACGCCCTGTGGGAGTTGCAGGTTAGTTTGGGCCCAAAGCCGCAATAATCAGTTGTTGAAAATGATGCACACCATGTTCGCTCAAATGGCTTCTTTGGTCATCAACGACAAAGCGGCCTTGATTATAGGCAAGCGAGTTCATTCCTTTCTGTACGCTTTCACAAAGGCCGATATCCTCCGGCTGTAGTACATCGTCCAAGTAGGTAATGGCGGCTTTGGAGGCTTGGCTTAACTGACTGCCTATGCCATACCAATCCAAGGTTTCTAGGCATTGAGATAAGCCATCTGGATGCATTTGTAACATGCTAATATTGGCCTCGCCAGGCATGACCCAAATAGTGAGGTTAGGCCACATAAACCAAGCAGCATAACCAAAGCTTTGTTCGCCCTGCACTTGATACGCCTTACTATTGGCTTTGCTTGGCTGGTGGGAAATATGGCTGGAATAGCGTGCGTAAGTCTTAGTTTCATAACTGGGCATGTCCACCAAATCAACAAAGTCCTTGTGGGCAGTATTACAGTGATAACATTCCAAAAAGTTATCCACCAAAAGCTTCCAGTTGGCAGCCACCTTATAGTCGGCGTGGTACTGGGGTTCAACTTGGTCGACTTGGGGCACATAATGTTCAATTTCTTGTTTTAGACCCGCGTATATCTGTGTCATAGGTGCGGCATTGGGGTCTAAGTTGACGAATATAAAACCTAAAAATTGTTCGATGTTGACGGGTTTTAAGTTAAATTCGTGGTTAGAGAAATCCTTTAAATCTTGTAAGTTCCGACCTCGTAAAAACTGCCCTTGTTGATCAAAGCACCATGCATGGTACGGGCAAACGATGGCGCGAGTATTACCGCATCCGGTTAATAGTTGATGACCTCGGTGGGGGCAAACATTGAAGAAGGCCCCCAGTTGACCCTCCTGGTCCCGTACGACCATTATTTCTTGGCCATGTAAGTTAGCAGTGACGTAGTCACCGGCATCTTTTAGTTGGGACGAGTGGCCAATATAAACCCAAGACTGCCAAAAAATGTCAGCTTTTTCTTGCTGGTAAATGACCTCATCAGTGTAATACCGCGCTGCCATGGTGTAGGATTTTTGTGGGTCCGCATCAAATGGTTGCTCAATGGATTTAATCGGATGAATCAAGTTCATTTCTAGATCCCTAGTTTATTGTCATTTGTGACAATTTATGCTTCTGGTTTAAACTTGTCAAGTTTGACAATTAACTAGAATGAATCTATGTCCCGTCCATCTGTTAAAGCCGAAAAGAAAACCGCCATAATGTCGGCCTTTGTGCGTTGTATTGCAAAGCGAGGCCTTGATGCAACCTCATTAGATGATATTGCCCAAGAGTCCGGTATTTCGCGCAGCTTGGTGCGCCACTTCGCCGGCAACCGAGAAGATCTAGTTAACCAAGTGGCCGATTATGTCGCTTATGAGTTCGAAACAATTTGGCGTCAACAAGAACAGGCACATCGCTCCGACAGCAGTGATGATTGGTTAGCCACAGTGCTGTTTACTGCTGATCCGGAAGGCGACTATAAAGCCATGCTGCCGGCATTTTATGCGCTATTGTCAGCGGCCCACAGGTACCCTCGTGTGAGTGAGCGCATGACCCAGTGTTTTGAACTTTATGTCGCTGACTTAACCGAAGAATTGCAACAAAGGCACCCAAAATCCGGTCTAGACGCGTGCCAACAAGTGGCCCTTGGAGTCATTAGTATTTATTTTGCATGGGATGGCTTTCGAGGTTTGGCCTTAGCTCAGACAATTCAACACAATAACCAAAAATTAGTCACACGGTTGCTGGCTACTCTTAATTAATTGAGACCAATAATGACCCACATCAATAAAACTGAACCATATAACAAAGTTTTTTCCAGTGACAATACAGCTGGCGCTGCCGCGCAAGTGATGCAGGCTATGCTGGAGGCGGCTACTGGCCCACAACCACCGTATGGCATGGATGAGTACAGCCAGCGGGTAGAACAAAAACTAGCGACACTGTTTGAGTGCGAATTGAGTGTGTTTTTGGTGCCTACAGGGACTGCCGCAAACGCATTAGGGTTAAGTGTGTTAACGCCGCCATGGGGAGCCGTATTATGCCATCCAGACAGCCACGTCAATAATGACGAGTGTGGTGCACCGGAATTCTTCACTAATGGCGCTAAATTGATTAGTGTTGAGGGCGAAAATAGTAAAATATGTTCCCAAAACCTAGCTAAAATTGCGGCGAAAAAAGCTGGCGATGTCCACTCAGTACAAGCTTCGGTGGTGAGTATTAGCCAGTCCACAGAAGTGGGCAGTTTGTACAGCTTGGAAGAAATTCAAGCCATAGGCAATGTCTGCCAAGATCATGGCCTGCGTTTGCATATGGACGGCGCCCGTTTTGCAAATGCACTGGTGGCTATGGAGTGTTCAGCAGCAGACATGACCTGGAAGGCTGGCGTGGATGTATTGTCTTTTGGGGCAACCAAAAACGGCGTGTTAGCTGCAGAGGCAATCGTATTATTTGACCAAAGTTTGGCGCAAGAGATGGCCTTTAGGCGCAAGCGTGCGGGGCACCTGTTGTCTAAAATGCGTTTGCTGGCGGCGCAAATGGATGCCTACTTAAGCCATGATTTATGGCTTAACAATGCGCGTCAAGCGAATCAAATGTGCGAGCGTCTAGATCATGGTTTAGAGGCTATCGTAGAAATAGAAATTCAAGGTCAAACCCAATCAAATATTTTATTCTGTAAAATGCCGCGATCAGTTATTGATAGTTTGCTGGCCCAAGGCTTTCATTTTTACAGCGACCGTTGGGACAAAAATGTGGTACGTTTAGTCACCAGTTTTACCACCCAATCGGCCGATGTAGATCACTTTGTGGCTGTGGCCAGCGCGTTGCTAAACGACAATTAACCAGCTTACGTAAATAAGGAAACATACTTTGAAAATAGGAATATTGCTGTGTGGTTTGTCATCGCCAACAATGTATGAAAAGTATGGTTATTATGATCAACAATTTCGTGATCTGTTAGCGCCTTTTGGCTTTAATTTTGTAACCTTTACAGTGGTTAATGGTGAGTTGCCAGCGGCCGATGATGATTGTGACGGTTATATATTAACCGGCTCAAAACATAACTTAGATGAAGATCTGCCGTGGATGGCACCGATGCTTGAGTGGATTCGCGTAACTTATGGTAACAAGCCCTTGGCGGGCATTTGTTTTGGCCATCAGGCCATCGCGAAAGCGTTAGGCGGAAGCGTGGCCGACGCACCCGTTGTGTATCAAACTGGGGTGATCAACTACAGCAAAAGTGACGGCAGCCAAATGTCAGTGGCGGCGTGGCATGGCCAACAAATAGTCGACTTGCCTTCTGTGGCGCTAGAGGTGACTGCCAGTGCAGAACATTGCCCTGCAGCCGCGATCGTTTACGCCAACAAAGCCATAAGCTACCAAGCCCACCCAGAGTTTAACGATGATTATATCCGCCATTTGTATGAATCTTACAATGACGTTTTAGCCCTCGAAGCGAAACAGTTTTATCAAGAAAAAGTTGGCCAGTTTAAAGTAAACCATTGCATCAACCAGGAGATATCTGACTTTTTCCAGCATCATGGAACACAACACTAAGACGCCATGGGCAAAGGTGCGCTAAACGACGTAAAAGGTTTATCCAAAGGTAAACACCATAGGGCAAACAGAGGTGCGTCTGCCGAATGCATACCATGGAACACGTCACTTGGGTTATAGACTAAATCACCCACCCCCGGCGTATACCATGGGCCGTAGGCTTGGCGCCATACACCTTCGCTCAATACTAAATAGAGCTCTTCGGGTTCGTGCTGGTGGTCTGGGTAGGCTACATTGGGCCGCATAAGGGTGACGCCGACAATCAAATCATGCCGAACTTCTATTCCTTCGGGACCAATGATTTGAGCATTGCTGTGGCTCTCCATAAACTTCGGGTTATTAGCTATGGGCCTTTGATACCAAGGTAAATGAGCTTCTAACTCGGCCACGCAATGCACCAAACTATACAAACGTTCGGGCAGTACAGTGGCTGCTTGGGTAATTTGCGGCATTAAGTCGGCGAGTTTATTACTAGCGCCAGCATCTAGGTTAAGTTGCCCTTGATCAGCAAGCCGATGTATCATCGTTGCCGTAGTTTTATTGTCATTGCCCATCACAAACGGCGATGCGCGTAACGCTAACACCAGCTGTTTACGTAGTTGTTCAATGGTGGTGCTTATGTCGTTTAGATCTAGCATAGGCTGTGTTATACGCTACTCCTTGGTTAAAAGCACGCTTCAACCTCGCGCAGCTAACCAAACCGTAGAGATGCCCATGCTCATCCCTACGGCCCAGAATGCCGCAGTCAGGTCTTGAAATACAAACGCCGCCAAACCTAATATAAGAGCGCCAATGGCATACCCCATATCACGCCAAAAACGATAAATGCCAATGGCCGTTGCTCGCCACGCAGGTTGTGATAAATCGACAATGGCGGCAGACAGGTTAGGGTAGAGCAAAGCCATACCAAACCCTGTTATGGCTGCGCTTATAGACCAACCCAAACTCGATGTCATTAATGGCATCAGTATTACCCCTAGCGTCGTCATGGCCATGCCTGATACGTTAAGGCGCTGGCGGCCAAACCGGTCGGACCAGTGGCCAGTGATCAATTGACTCACGCCCCACACTAAGCCGTAAATAGAAATGATCCAGCCAGTTGACGTGAGGTCGCCGGTTTTTTGGTACAAATAAACCGGGTACACCACCCATACCAAGGCATCTACAAACTTTTCTACACAGCCGGCTTGAGTGATAGCCAGTAAGCGTGAATCATTCCAGCTCATGCGTTTGAATACACGCCACGATGATAGCGACTCGCTAACCGTTTGCTGTGATGTGGTTTGGGAGTGCTGCATGGCCCAAGGTTTTGTTTCGACAATACTCAGCCAGGTTAAAATCAATGCCGTGCTTATAATAGCCAAACCAAATACTAATAAGCCGGTTTTAAGGCCCAGCCATTGGCTGATGTAAGCACTGGCTAAGCCACCCAGCGCTACGCCTGTATAGCCTGCAAATTCGTTCAGGCCAATGGTTAATCCACGCTCGTGAGCGGCCGTAATATCAAGCTTTGAGGTTTGGGTCATGGACCAAGTTAGGCCCTGGTTAATGCCCAGCAATAGGGTGGCTACCACCACCCAAGACCACGACTGAGCAAAATAAAATAATAGTGGGATAGGCAAGGCAATAACCCAGCCAAGTAGGTGCACTGGTTTACGGCCAATGCGTTCGGCCCAATGTCCGGCCACAAAATTCATGCTGCCTTTGACCACACCAAACGCAATCACAAAGGTGGTTAGCAGCAATAAGGAGTCTTTAGCTAAACCAAATTCTTGCTCTGCAAATGGCGTGATCACCACTCGAGTGGTGCCGATCATCAGGCCCACAAAAAATACTTGGATTAACCAATAGGCCACTTGATGGCTGTTGTTCGCGAGTCCAAAGGCTTTTGGATTGGAGGTTATTATGGTCATGTGGAATTCTCTGGTATCCGGACCACCTTAACATTAGTTTTATCTAAACAACATAAAAACCATCATGGGCCGAACAATCAAACCTAACGGGCCTAATTTGATGGGTTTGGAACTATGACATTAACCCATGGATTGCAGCCAAAATGTCACTTGAATGGAACCCAATGAACTGCTAGATTCGTGGCACACCCCACTACAATGAAAACACAAAATGAACACACCTAACCCCTCAAAAAACAGGCCTATTCCTAGCACCATGTCTGGTGTACATCTTGTTGGCCACGGCGGTTTAGATCAGCTGGTGTATAAGCAGGATATTCCTACCCCTCAACCAAAAGCAGGGGAAGTATTGCTTAAAGTATTGGCGGCGGGGGTGAATAATACCGACATCAATACGCGCATTGGCTGGTATTCAAAACAAGTCACCGGCGACACCAACAGTGGCGCAGACGCGGGCTACGAAGAGCTGGATGCTGCTACCGCCACATGGTCTGGCAGTGCCTTGCAGTTACCACGTATTCAAGGCGCAGATGTGTGTGGCGAGGTGATTGCCGTGGGTGCGGGCGTGAGCTCTGAGCGTATAGGTGAGCGAGTGTTGGTGCGCACCATGCAGCAAGATCCAGGCAAACCGTTTAGCTGCATTACCTTTGGCTCTGAATATGATGGCGGTTTTGCACAATATACCTGCGCCTTGAGTCATGAGGCTTATGTAGTTAATACACCATGGAGCGATGCCGAGTTGGCTTCTATTCCCTGTGCGTATTCTACCGCCGAAAATATGCTCCACCGAGCCAATCTAAAGTCTGGAGAACGCGTATTAATTACGGGTGCATCTGGCGGTGTAGGTTCCGCAGCAGTGCAGTTAGCCAAACGCCGTGGCGCTCATGTGATTGCCGTTGCTGGCGTGGCTAAACACGCGGACGTTAAAGCCCTAGGTGCAGATGAACTGGTGGCACGAGGGGATGATCTAGTCGGCGCCATAGGTGAGGGTCAGGTGGATTTAGTGGTGGATTTGGTGGCAGGGCCGGCGTGGCCACAATTGCTGGACCTATTACGTCGGGGTGGGCGCTACGCGACCTCGGGCGCCATTGCAGGGCCTATAGTGGAGCTAGATATTCGTACCCTGTATTTAAAAGACCTCAGTTTTTTTGGTTGCACTTATCAAGACGCCGAAGTGTTTGATAATTTGGTGAGCTACATCGAAGCCGGTGAAATTAGGCCGGTGGTGGCGCGTACTTACCTCCTAAAACACATTCATACTGCCCAAACCGATTTTTTAGATAAGGCATTTACCGGCAAGCTGGTACTGATCCCAGAGCATCAATAAGGATAACACATGATTATTAGCCAAATAGACGTCTATCAGGTAGACCTACCCTATGCTGGTGGTACCTATCACTTATCCGGTGGGCGCCAGTATTCTAGCTTTGATGCCACCATTGTGCGTCTCACTAGTGATACCGGCCTTACCGGATTTGGTGAAAGTACACCCTTTGGTGCGACCTATGTTGCTGCCCACGCCTTGGGTGTAAGGGCGGGTATTAAAGAAATTGCGCCTGCTATTTTAGGCCTAGACCCTCGCCGTGTGGACCGGGTTTATGATGCTATGGATGCCGCTTTAGTGGGGCACAGTCATGCCAAGGCGGCCTTAGATGTCGCCTGCTGGGATTTATTTGGCAAAGCTGTGGGCATGCCGGTGTGTGATTTATTGGGCGGGCGTACCTCACAACCTATGGGGGTGATCTCATCCATTTATGCAGGCAGCCCAGAAGCCATGCGTGAACGCGTGCAAGCACATCGATTACAGGGGTACCGAGGCCATTCGATTAAGATAGGCGAAGACCCGCAGTTAGATGCAGACCGGGTGATGGCCTGTTTGGCGGATCGCCAACACGGTGAATACTTCATTGTTGACGCTAATGGTGGCCTAACGGTAGAAACGGGGCTACGGTTTTTACGTTTGTTGCCGCGCCATGCAGACATAGTGCTCGAAGCCCCATGTGCCACTTGGCGCGAACATATGTCATTACGCAAGCGCACAGATATACCCATGATCTGGGATGAGCTCGCCAACAGTGATGCCGCAGTGGCGCAGCTTATTAGTGATGACGCAGCAGAAGGCGTGGGTTTAAAGATATCTAAAAATGGCGGCTTAACGCCTTGTCGCCGCCAACGAGACATGTGTATCAGTGCCGGTTATAGTCTCAGTGTACAAGACACTGTGGGTTCTGATATTGCCTTTGCGGCTATCGCCCACATGGGCCAAACCATTCCACCGCATCTATTACGCTGTGTTCTAGATACACGAGACATGGTGAGCATCAACACGGCTTCGGCTACCCAAAAGGGCGCTTTTGAGCGTCATGAAGGTTGGGTGACTGCGCCAGAATCACCGGGCTTAGGCATAGAACCAAACATGCAGGTATTAGGGGAGCCGGTGATGACGTTTACTGACTCGGCGGCTTAACAAAATACCCCCAAGGATAAGTAACAGACCAATAGCCATGGCAAGGGTGAGCACCTCACCCAATAACAACATACCAAATAAAACGCTAAATACCGGCACCAGGTAACCCACCTGAGATACAAAGGTGTAGCCATATTGTTTGATGAGGTAAAAGCGTACAAAAAATGCAGCAGCCGTAGGCACTAAACCCAAATACACCAGCGCAATAAGGGCCGAATCAGGCAGGTTGGTACTTTGATTAGTAATCGAAGCCAGGGGGGTTTCTAGCCACAGACTAGCAGGCACCGTAATCAGGCAGCCCCCGATTAATACACCTGCAGACAACATCGCACTGCTTAAACCCTTGAGCCGTTTTACCATGGCACCCGAGATCACGTAGGACGCCGCGGCAACAATAATGGCAAGTTGGGGTAACAAATCGCCCACACCAGAAGCAAACGTATCCACACCAATCACACACAACACCCCTATAAAACCGAGGCTAAAACCGGCCGTTTTGTAGCGCGTAATTTTCTCGTCTTGGCTGATAAAATGCGCTAGCAATATAGCAATCAAAGGCCCAGTTGCCATAAAAATAGCTGCACGGCCGGAGTCTAAGGATTGTTCGCCCCAAGGAATTAAAAAGAAGGGCAAGGCGCAGTTAAAAAATCCAATGGCAATTAAACTCAACCAAGTGGCGACCGAGCGCGGCAAGCGGTCGCCCTGCATTAAGGCATAGGTTAACAACACTACGGCCGCAATAAAAATGCGCCCCGCAGCCACACTCATGGGCCCAAACCCTTCTAAGGCATACTTTATCGCCTGAAAAGACGAACCCCACACGGCACCTTGTAAGGCGAGTAAGCTATAGGCATGAAGACCGGGTGTTTTCATCTAGTTTAGCTGCTCTGCATAGTGAAACAAGGCATCACCAATAATGGATTCTACGGCGCAACTCCAAACCATAAGTTGCTCATCCTGACCATGCCCCATCATTATTTGTAAACCGATAGGCATATCAAAATCATCCAACCCACAAGGTAATGTGGCAGCGCAGAGGTATTGTAAGTTGGCCACTTGGGTATTGCGCAAGGCTTTGAAGTTACGTTCTTTATATTGCTCTAAATTGGCTTCTACATAAGCCAGTGTAGGGGCACTAACAGGGCAGGTAGGGCAGACTGCAAAGTCGACAGTTTTTAGTAATGTTTCTGCCGCTTGGTTAAAGGTTTGTATCAAAGCATTTTTTTCTGCAATTTGGCTCGACGCATTGGCTAGGTCTGCCTGTGTAAGGTGGGCAAAACGCATTTTGGTGCTGGCTGCTAATTGATCAAACCAAGGTTTTCTGTGTTCTGTTTTGATAAAAGCCGGAAACTCCAAAGCCGACAAACCACCCTCTAGGAACAGTTGATAAGTTTCCTCAATGTGAGGCCAGTCTAGGTGAACTAAGGTGGCACCAGCGGCTTGGAGCTGTTTTAACGAGTCCATGACCCGTGTATCAATGCCACCTTCGCAGCCTTGAAATAACCCGTCGATCACACCAATACGTACGCCCTCCATAGGCCTTGAATTGGGTTTGCATCGTTCAATAAATGCCTCGGGGTTGGCCGAGGTGGCAGGGTCGAGCACGGCAAATCCCCAGCTCGCGTCTGCGGCGCTTAACGCCAGTAGGCCAGCGGTGTCTATGCTGGGCGACAGCGGCACAATTCCATCTTTTTCCCATCGCCCGGCACTGGTTTTAAGGCCAAACGTGCCACAAAAAGCGGCGGGCACTCGCACTGATCCAGACGTGTCTGAGCCTAGCGCCAGTTGGCAAGCACCCATCCACAAGGACACTGGCGCACCCGAGCTTGAGCCACCAGGCACGCGGTGCTGGTTGTTATCAAAAGGGTTAACCGGCACTGGCCAATGGGGGTTGGTGCCCAGCCCACCAAAGGCAAATTCTACCGTATGGGTTTTGCCACATACGTGGGCTCCGGCGTCGGTGAGCCGCTTAACCAACGTGCCAGAGCTATTAAATTCGGTTAATGCCAAGGGCGAACCCGCATAAGTATCAAACCCAGTGACCGCATATATGTCTTTTACAGAAATGCTCACGCCCGCCAACAATCCGTCAGGCACAGCCGAAGTTAATTGAGGCGCTGTGCCCACTTCTCTGAAAGCCTGCAATCGAGGTTGGTGTTGCTGCAAGTTACTGTAACAGTCATTTATGATGGTTAGGGGGCATGCCTTTTTATCATTCACTAAGTGAAGAATTTGTTTGATGGTTAATCTGGCGTTAGTGGTCATGTATAAGCAACCTGCATCTGCTCAAACACCTGCTCTCGATGTTCCAAGGTTTGAATAGCCTCTGGACCCAAGCGGCGGGCATAGGCAGTGAGTATGGCTTCGATAAGCACTACCCAGGCCGCGGTGCTGTTGCTAAAAAAGCTACCGCTTGTAGGAATAGTAAACAGGCAACTAGCGTCATTGCTTAAGGGCGCACCATGGGTATCGGTAAACACCATAGTGGGTATGCCCATGTCCTTAGCTTGGCGGCAACAATCCACGGCAATGCGGCTATAAGGGTGGCTGCCAAACACGATAAGTAAGTCTTGCTGGTTTAATTGCGCCAAACCGTGGGGCACGCCGTGGCCAGAATCTCCCAATACACTCACACCATCTCGTAACAATCCTAGGCAGTAAGAAAAAAATGTAGCCGTTGAGTAAAACTGCCGTTGGGCAAAGGTACGTACATGACGTGCATTTTGTAAAAGCGCTAGGGCTTGTTGCCATTGATCGGTGGACACCTGCGACATCATTTGCTGAATGTTTACCATTTCTTCTTGTGCAACTTGCACTAGTAGGTCTGTGTCTTGGTCCTGAGATTGGTGGGCTCGTTCACTGTAAAAATGGGGTTCTGATAAGTGCTGACGAAAAATGTTTTGTAGGGCATTAAAACCGCTATAACCTAATCGAGTGGCGAGACGAGTCAGGGTGGATGCGCTCACATCTAGGTTAGTAGCAAGTTGGTTGATGGAGCTGTGAGCTGCCGTATCTGGATTATTAACTAGGGCGATTAGGACAGCATAGGATCGCTGTCCTAATTTGATAGGCCCTTGCTTAGCGGCAATGGTGGTGATCATTTCCCTAAGTTCCGGCAAATCTTTGGCCGGCCGAACGGTGGTTGAATTCATGCTTAACAATGCTCTTAATAAATACGCTGGAGGGATTATGTCTTAAACTGGGCCAACACAAAAGCAAATATAATTCCTTTTATGTTGATTTATGCAAATATTATTGCATAATGGTGTTTCGCCACACCCACCGGCATGAGCTGCTGGGTTCGAGTGAATCCTTAGCACAAGGGAAATCTTATGAATTCGATTAAAAAAATTGCCATTGGGGCCGCGTTGGGCACGGCCTTATCAGTGGTTAGCTTAACTGCGCCCCTGGCTTCTGCTGGAAATACCTTTATCTCCATTGGTACTGGCGGGCCTACGGGCGTCTATTTTGTAGTGGGTAACTCAATATGCCGTATGGTGCATAAAGAGGCGGCGGAGGGCCGTAAGAGTGGCCGCAAACATGGTATTCGATGCGCTGCGCCGTCCACAGGTGGATCTAACTACAACATTGGCCAAATTGGTGAGGGCGAACTAGATTTTGGTGTCGCACAATCGGATTGGCAATTCCACGCGTCTAACGGCAGCAGCAAGTGGGAGGGCAAGCAGCAAAGTGACTTAAGGGCCGTCTTCTCAGTTCACCCAGAGCCTTTCCATATCATTGTTGGCCAAGACTCAGGTATTAATAGTTGGGGCGATCTAGCCGGCAAGCGGGTTAATATTGGTAACCCAGGCTCAGGCCAAAGGGGCACCATGGAAGTGTTAATGGCAGCTCATGGCACCAAATCCAGTGATTTTAAAATTGCCACTGAGTTAACTTCTTCCGAGCAATCCAAAGCCTTGTGTGATGGTAAAATAGATGCCTATGGCTACACGGTAGGTGTGCCGAATGCGGGTGTATCTATTGCCACCGACGGTTGTGATGCGCGCATTATTAACCTCAACAGCGACGTAGAAGCTGGTTTGGTGAATAACAATCCATACTATGCGTTTGCTACTATTCCAGCAGGAACTTACAAAACCAGTAGCGCAGACGTCACGACCTTTGGTGTGAAAGCAACGTTTGTGAGTTCTGCCAAGGTGTCTGCCGATGTAGTGTATGAACTGGTGCGAGCTGTGTTCGAAAACATTGAGGACTTCCGCAAACTTCACCCTGCATTTGCTAATCTAAGCTATGAGCAGATGATTAGTGACGGTTTGAGTGCACCTTTGCACGAAGGCGCAGTGCGGTATTACAAAGAGCAGGGTTGGATGTAATAACCCTCTATACCTAGGCTGTGGGCTTTAGAGCCCCCAGTTTAGGATTTTAATTTTCTAGTACTACTAAACTTGAGCCCCCTCATGATTTCAGATCCCCAGTTATTGGCCGAAGAGATCGAGTTTAAATCCAAACCTTTACAAGGGTCATGGGCCATACTTGTCTCTGTTGTCGCTTTGTCGTGGTGCTTATTTCAGTTGTGGATAGCATCTCCCTTACCTTTCAGCTTGGGTTGGGGCATTTTAATCGATGTGCCTAAACGGGCCATTCACCTAGCCTTTGCCATGGCCTTGTGTTTTTTGCTTTATGGCGCAAGGGAAAGCCACCGTAGGCGTAATTACGTTGCTAAGTGGGATTTACTGCTGGCATTACTTGCGGTAGCGGTCACCTTATACGTGCCTTTTGCTTACGCTAATATTGTAGAACGCCACGGCATATTGCTTGAGGTCACTTGGTTGGGCATTAGTTGGCCGTTGGAAATGGTTATTGGTGTGCTTGGCGTGGGCTTATTGTTAGAAGCAACTCGCAGGGCTTTGGGTCTACCGTTAGTTATTGTCAGTTTGGTGTTTTTAACCTACTCAGTATTTGGGCAGTCTATGCCCGAATTAATCTCTCACAAGGGAGTTTCTTTAGAGCGTCTGGTGGGGTACCACTGGTTAGGCGGAGAAGCTATTTTTGGCATTCCATTAGATGTATCCGTTAGCTTTGTATTTTTGTTTGTGCTCTTTGGCGCTCTGTTAGATCGGGCTGGGGCTGGCAAGTACTTCTTAGATTTGGCGTTTGCTATGGTCGGGCGTTATCGTGGCGGGCCCGCTAAAGCGGCTATCTTAGCCTCTGGCATGACCGGCACAATCTCTGGGTCATCCATTGCAAACGTAGTCACCACTGGCACCTTTACCATCCCAGTGATGCGTAAGATGGGTATGCCGGCCGTCAAGGCCGGTGCCATTGAAGTGGCTGCATCTACCAATGGTCAAATGATGCCACCCATCATGGGTGCGGCGGCGTTTATTATGGCGGAGTACATTGGTATTAGTTATATTGAAGTGGTTAAAGCCGCCATTATCCCTGCATTAATTAGTTATATGGCCTTGTTGTATATCTCTCATTTGGAAGCCTTAAAACTGAATTTAAAGGGGCTGCCGAAAGCCGATATTCCCCACCTCTGGAACACTTTTATCAGTGGTTTACATTACTTGTTACCTATCATCGTACTTATTTACTTACTAATGATAAAACGATGGACTCCAGGCAGTGCAGTGTTTTATTCCATTTTATTGCTTATGAGCATTATTTTAGTACAGCATTTTTGGCGCCCTAATCAATCTACCGATTCGGTTTGGGTGCGATTTAAAGTAGGTGTCGCTGACGTTATCCAAGGCATGGTGTCGGGCACACGCAATATGATTACCATTGGTGTTGCTGTAGCCACTGCGGGCATCATCGTTGGCGCAGTGTCGTCTACGGGCCTGAACAATGCCATGGTGGGTTTGGTTGAAGCCATTGCTGGCAACAATATCTATTTGTTGTTGGGGCTCACTGCATTGCTGTGTTTGGTTTTAGGTATCGGCTTACCTACTACTGCCAACTATTTGGTGGTGGCTTCGTTGATGGCTGGAGTTTTAGTAGAGCTTGGCAGCGCAGCAGGCTTAACCTTGCCAATTATTGCCGTACATCTATTTGTATTTTATTTTGGTCTATTGGCTGATGATACGCCGCCGGTGTGTCTGGCGGCCTACGCGGCTTCGGCTATCTCTAGGGCCGACCCTATCAAAACAGGAATACAGGCGTTTGCCTATGACATCCGTACCGCTATTTTACCCTTTGTATTTATCTTTAACCCGCAGTTGTTATTGATTGGTGTCACTAGTTGGTGGCACGGTATTAGTGTGTTTATAGTGGCTTTGATCGCTATTTTGAGTTTTAGCTCGGCCACACAAGGTTGGTTGCTCATCCGTAACCGTTGGTATGAAACTATAGTGCTGCTGCTTGCAACATGGATCTTGTTCTTACCCAATGCGGCGATGAGTCATATTTGGCCAGAGTTCGAAGAGATTAAGTTTGACACCTTTACGCAAGGGCAATTAGTGCTGTCGCAAGGACAGGAAGTTCGTTTGCATGTCACTCGGCATACTAATTATGGTGACCGGTTTAAGCTGTTTGTGTTCCCTGCTAAGGTGGGCGGGTCTTTTTCTGCGGCAGATCTGGGCATGGATCTGGCCTTCGAAGAACAAGCAGGTTGGGTGGTGCAGAGCCTGAGCTACTTGAGCCCAGCCGAAGCTGTAGGTATAGACTATTATGACGCGGTCACTGCTATCGACGTGCAGTCCTTAGATCGACCCGTACGAGAATGGGCCTTTGTGCCAGCCTTTGTGCTCATAGCCTTGGTTTGGTTAAATCAGCGTCGCCGACGTGCAATCTTAAACCTTGGTGATCTACATGCCTAAACAAACAACAAGCCATGTGTTTCATCGCCACTGTCACAGCACTCACCCAATTGCGGTGAGTGGTCAAGGTTGCTACATCACCGATCAACACGGTAAACAGTACTTAGATGGCTCTAGCGGTGCGGCGGTGTCTTGTTTGGGTCATGGTGACCCCGACGTGACCGATGCTATGAAAACCCAGCTTGACCAGATTGCCTTTGCACATACAGGGTTCTTTACCTCGGAACCTGCAGAACAGCTAGCCGACCTACTGATTCAATATGCTCCCGGGAATTTAGGCAGGGTGTACTTGGCATCTGGCGGATCAGAAGCGGTAGAAGCCGCTTTAAAACTGGCGCGCCAATATTTTATTGAAATAGATCAGCCGCAACGTAGCCATGTGATCGCCCGACGCCAGAGCTACCACGGCAATACCTTAGGTGCATTGGCTACTGGCGGTAACCAATGGCGCCGGCAACCATTTTTACCCTTGCTGGTAGAGGTGAGCCATATTGCGCCGTGTTATGCCTACAGAGATCAACGTAATGAAGAAACAGAAGTTGACTATGGCCTACGCGTGGCTAATGAATTAGAAGAAGAGATTTTGATCCTAGGTGTTGATAAAGTAATGGCTTTTGTTGCCGAACCCATTGTGGGAGCCACCATGGGCGCGGTAGCCGCGGTAGAAGGGTATTTTAAGCGTATACGAGAGATTTGTGATCAATACGGCGTGTTATTGATCTTGGACGAAGTCATGTGTGGTATGGGCCGAAGTGGACAACTGTTTGCCTGCGAACGGGATCAAATTGCACCCGATTTGTTGTGTATGGCCAAAGGGCTGGGCGCTGGTTATCAGCCTATTGGGGCGATGTTAGCGAGTGATAAAATCCATCAGGCAGTGGCCCAAGGGAGCGGCTTTTTTCAGCATGGCCATACCTATATGGGGCACCCCGTGGCTTGTGCCGCGGCCTTGGCTGTAACCCGTAAAATTCTAGATCAAGACTTGTTAAAGCAAGTTAGGCAACGTGGTAATTACCTTCATAACAGCCTTGTTGAACGGTTTGGCAATCACCCCAATGTAGGCGACATACGTGGCCAAGGATTGTTTAGAGGCATTGAATTGGTTGCAGATCGGTCGAGTAAGTCGTCCCTTTCTCCAGTGTTAGGTACGGCAGGTAAAATCAAAAAGGAGGCCTTTGCTGCGGGGCTCATTTGTTACCCCATGGCAGGCACTATTGATGGGGTGCAGGGTGACCATATATTGCTCGCCCCCCCCTTTATCATCAGCGAAACTCAGATCGATGAATTGGTCGATAAACTAAGCCAGTCCATCCATGAGGTACTAGGCCAGTGAACACCCAACAACCCTTGATGATTATGGTGGCGCCAAACGGCGCAAGGCGCAACCAATCCGACCACCACCTGTTACCCATGACCATCGAACAAACCGTATCTGCAGCGGTGGCTTGCCAGAGCGCGGGGGCCAGTGTGTTACATGGTCACATCCGAGATAAACAAGGTCACCACAGTTTAGACGCCGGTATTTATCAAGAATTACTAGCCGAAATGGATGCCAAGGTACCAGACATGCTAGTGCAAATTACTACCGAGGCCGTAGGACAATACACAACCCAACAACAAATGGACCTAGTGACCAAGTTACGGCCCAAAATGGCCAGCGTAGCGTTACGGGAGTTAGTGCCTACTGCTGTTAGCGAAGTGGAAGCAAAACGCTTTTTTAGCTGGACTTATGAGGCACAAGTGCATTTGCAGGTCATTCTATATGACGCCGCAGACTTAAAGCGCCTCAAACAATTACAACATTCAGGTGTCCTGCCGAACCACTGCGCTTGTGTGCTTTATGTATTAGGCCGCTATCGAGAAAACCTACAGGCGCAACCCACAGACTTAGATGAATTTGTACAACCCACAAACCCCGATACGTGGTTTGCCTGTGCCTTTGGCCAACAAGAACATGCCTGTATTACTCACGCTATAGATCAGGGTGGCCATGCGAGGGTGGGTTTTGAAAATAACTTGTGGCTTGCATCTGGCGAACTTGCCGCCGATAACCATACGTTAGTGGCTCAAGTGGCACGTTATGCCCAAAGTCAGGGGCGTCCTGTGGCTAGTGCGCGCGAAGCACAATTGCTGCTAGGTGTTAGGCACTAGCTGGTGGTTTTTGTTTTACCGCGCCTAGCATCACTAACATACCGGACCCCACCACTAATGCCATGCCTATCATCGCCTCGGAAGTCACCAACTCATCCCACAGCAACCAGCCAAGCAGGCTCGCAAATATCACCGAACCATAGGTGAATGGGCCTAGTTGCCCAGCGGGTGCATAGCGATAGCCCTTGCTCAGTAACAATTGCGCTAAGGTGGCAAAGCCAGCCATAATGGACATCCCCGCCAAAACCCATAAGCTAGGTGTGGTCCATACCAATAAAGCCGGTATCAGTGAAAATAGGGTGTTGAATAAGGAGAAATAAAACACAATAACGATGCTGCTTTCGGTGAGGCTTAACTTGCGTACCACCACTTTAGCAGTGGCACCTAATGATGCGCCAAAAATAGCTAATAGCGCAATCCACGGCACATCCGTTTGGCTGTTTGGGTTGAGAATAATCCAAACGCCAATAAAGCCAACCACTATGGCTACAACCGTCCACAGTGTGATGCGCTCTTTAAGCCAAAAAAAGCCCACGATAGGAATAAAAAAAGGCGCGGTTTGTTTAAGTACGGCGGCTTGAGCTAAGGGCAAATGTCCCCAAGAGTAGAACAGGCAATACATGGCTATTATACCTACTAGGGCACGGATTAGGTGTAACGGTAGACGGTGGGTAACAATGGCCCCTTTACCATTACGTAGCAGCCAAGGTATAAAAAACGTTAACCCTATCGCGTTACGCGCCAATACCAGCACCTCTGTGGGCACATGTTTTACCAAGGTATGGATCATCACCCCAGTGAGCACTAGGGCTAGTTCTGAAAGAAGTATGAGCGCCGCGCCGGTGTATAAGCCTTGGCGAGCCACAGAAGGATGGCTCAAGTTCGGTCTGCGCGATGCAATTGTTCTCTATACAAAACGTAGAGCCCAGCAAATACCACAATAGCTGAGCCCAGTAACATGTACAGGTCTACTTGTTCTTGCAGGATAAAAACGCCCACTAACAAACCAAATAACAAGCGGGTATAGCGCATGGGGCTGACTACTGAAAGTTCGCCTGAGCGCATGGCTTTGGTGGCATAGTAAGTGCCGCTAGAGGCACATAAAATCATCGCCAATAAATAGCCACTAGACTCCATTGAGAGCTCTTTGGTGCCTTCGGACCACATCATTACCAAACCAATAACAACGAAGGTCATGGCGCCGTATAACGCCAACATGGATGCAGATATTGATGTTGGTGACAGGCGTGAACCAATATCGCGCATTGCCATGCCAATGACCGCAGCAACGGCATACAAAGAAAATACGTCAAAACTATCCACGCCAGGCCTAATGATGAGCAACACACCTGCAAAACCAATAACAACAGCCAAGATACGGTGAATGCCCACTTTTTCGCCCAAAAACAAAAAAGAAATAAGGGTGAGCAACAAAGGTAAGGTTTGTAAAATAGCCGACACAGACGTGAAGGCTGAATGTATTAAGGCCAAAAATATAAAAATCACGGCAATGGCTTCGCCTGCAGTGCGCAATAATACGGCGGGTATAAAAAAGCTTTTGTGGAATACGGCTTCTTGTTTACGTTTTACTATGCCCCAAAACAACCCACAACAGCCTAAGCCTAAAATAAACATCACTTGGCCCGTGGGCAATATTTCACAAGCCCACTTTAAGGCGAGATCAGCAAAGGTGAATGACGCCATAGATAGCGTCATATAAAACATGCCGATAAGATTGTCTGAAGTGCTAGGCATAGAGCAAACTGTTGTCTGAAAAGCGATCGCCCACTATATCGATTTTCACAATGGAAAACATCAGTTACAGTGAGTATGTACAAATTTAGTTATTGAGCAGTTATTGTAGAAAGGCTATGTCACTATCAGTGGGTAAGTGACACTGCGGAGCCGCCTGCGTTTGTAGTAACTGTTGCATTTCACCTATGCAAGAGCCGCACCCAGTGCCACAGCCTAGGTTTTTCTTGAGAGTGTCTACATCGTTGCTACCCTCATTAATGGCCCGGTTAATCGCGGACTCAGACACGCGCATGCAGGCACAAATCAACTTTTCCACCTGCTTTTTGCCATTGTTAGCGCCTGCTCCTAAGGTTTGTAATCGCTGCTTGCCAGTGAGTTTTTGCTGTTGCATTAACTCGCTCACTATAGTGGAATCGCAAAAGGGTAGGTCGGGGGCAATCAATAGCACAGCTTGTAGCTGATCGTCGAGAAAGCTAGCTAGTCGATAGGCACTGCGATCACAAACTTTCAGTTGCATCAGGTCATCATATGGAGGCAGCCACTCCTCAGCCCAGGTTAGCCAATCCTTAGGCCTGCGTGTGCTGGCCAGTTCATAGTGATAGCCGGTCGTCGTATGGCGCTTAAACCACATCACAGTGTCATCAAAGGCGAGTGCCTTTCGGGTTATTAAATTGGCGCGCCAAAGTGTGTTTATTGGGTTGATTCTCACAGGGGTATGTTTGTAATCTGGCTGCCCAGATGACGCATCGGTACGGGCTGCAATCAGCTGTCCTACGCGGCCCTGGCTGGCAAACTGGTCTCCCCAATGCATAGGCATAAACACCTGTCCCTGCAGTTGGTTGGAGTTGATGTTAGCCTGTGCATGAACGACTCCCAAGGCACTGGTGACGGCTACCCATTCAGACTGGTTCAGGCCAAAGGCCTTGGCGTCAAACGGGTGTAAGTCCACCTGGAGCACCGGTTGATGTTGATTAAGCTGTGTGACTTGGCTCGTACGGCTCATACTGTGCCATTGGTCCCGTGCTCTGCCAGTGTTGAGCCACAGGGGAAACTGTGGCTCAGAGTTAGTGCTTAATCCACTTGGTTTAACAGGGTGGAAATTGGCTCTGTGGCTGGCTGTGGAAAAAATACCTTGGGTAAATAAGCGTTTTTGTCCGATCAATTTTCCTTGTTGCCGAGTGATAGGCCATTGTATGGGTTTTAAAGCCTGATATTCATCATCATTTAGTAGAGCTAGCTCAGAGATATCAAATAGTCGTTGGTGGTTGTTTTCAAAGCCCGATAGGGTGGCATGCTCACGAAAAATATCGGCGCTGGTTCTATAATTAAAGGCACCGGCGTAGCCTAGCCGGTGGGCGAGGTCGACCACCATTTCCCAATCATGACGGGACCCTGTGGGCTTATCTATGATGCTGCGTTGGCGGCTGATCATGCGTTCAGAATTGGTAACCGTACCATCTTTTTCACCCCAACCAGAAGCTGGAAATTGAACGTGGGCATAGGTAGTCGTGTCGGTATTAGCGACACAGTCAGACACCACTACCAGTTCGCATTTTTTTAACGCGTTCACGACTTGCTGGCTGTCTGGTAGGCTGAATACTGGATTGGTGGCCATAATCCAAACGGCTTTTATGCGGCCATCGCCCATGGCTGAAAACAAGTCGACTGCTTTGAGACCTACGCCTGTGACTAAACTTGGCGCCTGCCAAAAACGCCTTACTAGGTCTATGTCGTCGGGCTTGTCATAGGCCATATGGGCCGCTAATTGGGTTGCTAACCCGCCTACTTCTCGGCCGCCCATGGCATTAGGTTGACCCGTAATGGAAAACGGCGTGGCGCCAGGCTTACCAATTTTTCCGCTGGCTAAATGGCAGTTAATAATGGCGCTTACCTTGTCGCTACCACTAGTTGACTGGTTAACCCCTTGAGAAAATACGCTCACCACCTTTGGCGTCTGGCAAAACCAATTAAACACTTGAGCCACCTGCTCGGTTGGCAAGTTACAAGCTTTGGCAACGCTTTCAACGTCTGGGCTGGTTTTATGGGCCAGCATAAGGGTGGCGTCAAAGCCTTGGCAATGGTCGGCAATAAAGCTCAAGTCCAAACCCTTGTGGCGGGCTAAGTGGGCCAGCAAGCCGACGAAGAAAGAGGTGTCACTATCTGGGGCCAAGGGCAAATGCACATCGGCCAGTTGAGCTGTGGCGGTACTACGTGGGTCCAGAACCACTATCCTTAGGTTGGGGTTGGTCTCTTTGGCTTTGAGTAGTCGCTGGTGCAGGATCGGGTGCGTCCAAGCCATGTTGGAGCCCACCAATAACACCAAATCGGCTTGTTCCAAGTCGTCATAACAACCCGGTACTATGTCTTCACCAAAAGCACGTTGATGCCCCGTGACCGCCGAGGACATACATAGGCGTGAGTTGGTATCTACGTTGGAGCTGCCGATAAAGCCTTTCATGAGTTTGTTGGCGACGTAATAATCTTCTGTCAAAAGTTGACCAGAAAGATAGAATGCTACGGATTGCGGCCCATGCTCGCTAATGATGCGTTGGAACTGCGTTGCTACATGCTCCATAGCGTGATCCCAGTTCACTTCTTGGCCATGCAGTAAAGGTTGTTTTAAGCGCTCGCTCGCGTTAAGTGTGGCACCGAGAGTAGCGCCTTTAAGGCATAGGCGGCCACGGTTGGCAGGGTGCTTTACATCACCGCCTACACTGATCAGTTCGCCAGAATTGATGTCGTGTTTACTAGTGATACCACAACCTACACCACAGTACGCACAGGTGCTGTTGATATCAACCACACTGGCGAGATCATCCATGGTGGGCCTCGGTAGTACATACTGGAGCAGAGAGCACCTCAACGGTTTGGCCTAAAATACGCGCTGGCCAGCACTTTAGATGCTGATCACCACCGTCCAATGAACGGCCTGTTGCTAGCTCGTATCGATGCTTAAGTAATGGCGTGGCGACGTAGGTTTGACCGTCTATGCCTCCCATAAGTCCTCTCGAAACTGATTCTACATGTAGCATCGGGTCAAGATTACTAACCGCAAACACCTGTGCCTTGGAGGGCTCTAGGAAGAGGGCGACTTGCTGTTTGCCTATGAGCACGCAAACGCCTCCCCCCGCCAATAAATCATCGGTAGTGCACACGGATAACCAGGTTGACTGATTCATGTCTAATCTCCTTATAAAACTTGTGTTAGGTTGATAAGGTCGCCTCGACCGCTATTGGGCACGGGGCTGGTTTGGCCTCGAACTAAGTGCATCTGAATACTCTCATCCTTGGCATCACTGTTAACAAAAGGTTTAAATCTAGCGCTGGCTTCAGGGTCTTCCAACGTGGCCTTCCATTCGCACTTGTAGCTATTAACTAAGCTTTGCATTTGCTCTTCAAACTCGCCTGAAAGCTTTAAATAGTCTTCAATAACTACTTGTTTTAGGTAGTCTAGTCCGCCATCTAACTGGCCTAGCCACGTGGATGTGCGCTGTAATCGATCGGCCGTCTTGATATAAAACATGAGTAGCCGGTCAACATACTTAATTAAGGTTTCAGAAGTTAAGTCGGTTGCAAATAGATCGGCGTGGCGGGGCTGAATGCCACCGTTACCACAGACATAAAGGTTCCAGCCTTTGTCCGTAGCTATGACACCAATGTCCTTGCTTCGAGCTTCGGCACATTCGCGTATACAGCCAGATACGGCAAATTTGAGTTTATGGGGAGATCGGAGCCCCTTATAGCGATTTTCCAATGCAATGGCTAAGCCCATGCTATCGCCAGTGCCGTATCGACACCAGTTGTCTCCAACGCAAGATTTAACCGTGCGTACAGACTTACCATAGGCCTGACCCGTTTCAAAGCCAGCTTCGATCAAACGCTGCCAAATGTCTGGCAGCTGCTCTTGTTGTGCGCCCAATAAATCGATACGCTGGCCGCCAGTAATTTTGCAATAGAGGTCAAATTCTTGCGCTACTTCGCCCAGCACAATCAGCTGCGCAGGCTTGATTTCACCTGCGGCCACCCTGGGCACGACGGAATATGTACCGTTTTTCTGAATGTTGGCTAAAAATCGATCATTACTGTCTTGTTGTGCCAAGTGTTCACCAGCTAGCACATACTGGTTCCAACAGGACGCCAATATAGACGCGACTGCAGGCTTGCAAATTTCACAGCCGATACCGCTGCCGTATTGGGCTAGCACCTGGCCAAAAGTTTTTAATTGTTTAATGCGTACGAGGTCATACAGTGCTTGTCGACTATAGGAAAAGTGGCCGCACAAATCGTGATTTACTTCTCCTCCATGGGATAAGACAGCCGTTTGTACTATGTCTGCAACCATAGGCCCGCACCCACCACAACCTGTTCCGGCTTTGGTCTTTGCTTTCACGTCTGCTAGGTTACTATGACCAGCCTGTACGGTGTTACACAAATCGCCCTTGGTTACATTGTGGCAAGAACATATGGTGGCGCTATCAGGCAGCTCAGGTTTTGGGCTGGCCTCACTGGTGCTGGGCAATAACAGCATCTCAGGATGCTCCGGCAGCGCTAGACCATTGAGGCAGTATTGTAATAATTCTCCGTACAGGCTAGCGTCGCCGACTAATATAGCGCCGAGCAGCTTATCACCGTCGCTATTAACCACTAGTTTTTGGTAAGTGCCGTTACGCTCGTCGGTCAGACGATAACTTTTAGCTCCAACGGAGGTGCCTTGGGCATCGCCAATGCTGGCTACATCAACGCCCATAAGTTTTAATTTGGTGCTCATGTCGGCGCCGGTAAACGCTTGTTCTGAATTTTGTAAGTGGCTGATCACTACCTTCGCCATTTGGTAACCCGGAGCTACTAAGCCAAAAATACGGCCCTGCCAAAGCGCACATTCACCAATGGCGTATACGTCGGGATCAGAGGTTAGGCAATTGTCATCAATGGTGATACCACCTCGCTCACCAAGTTCAAGGCCGGCGTCGCGTGCGAGCTGGTCTCTGGGGCGAATGCCTGCAGAGAATACCAGTAGGTCTGTAACTAGCTGGCTGCCATCAGCAAAGGCCATGCTTAAACTGCCATCGATCTGTAAGTCGATGCTCTGGGTGTTTTTGCTGGTGTGGATCTGTACCCCGAGAGCGGTTATTTTTTGCCTCAGTAGAGCACCACCTTCAGCGTCGAGTTGTTGCATCATTAGGCGATCAGAGAATTCCACTACATGGGTGGTTAAACCAAGATCAACGAGCGCCTTTGCCGCCTCCAAGCCCAACAAGCCTCCACCTACAACAACTCCTGTTTTAGCTGTTTTTGCGGCCGCTTCTATGGCGTCTAAATCGGCTAGAGTGCGATACACAAAACAAGGATCTAAGTCGTGCCCTGGTACAGGAGGCACAAAGGGGTAGGAGCCTGTGGCTAGTATTAGTTTGTCGTACTGGGTATGGCTGCCATCACTGCCCGATACACAGTGTGACTGCAAGTCAATTTTTTCTACTGCGACACCAAGTTTGACGTCTAAGCCCCAGGACTCATAGTCGGTTATATTGCCCAAGGACAAATCTTCTGCGTTGCTACCACTGAGGTATTTAGTTAAATTTACCCGATCATAGGCAAGTTTGGGCTCCTCGCAAAATAGCGTAATGGTGTACTGGTCGATTATGCCTTGATCTGCCAGCGACTGAATGAGGCAGTGGCCAACCATGCCGTTGCCAACGATGGCCAAGCGGGTTAATAACATTGTCTTGCTCCAATGCCTACCCATTCTGCACGCGTCTACTGACAACCTTGGCAGGTGGTAGACGTCTTTGTCGATAATAATATAATGCGATGATGAGGCGTCAGCAGTAATCTCTTTACTAACTGGGTACAGTGCTAACAAAAACACTGGCCTACGTACGGGTTAATGCATTATTCGGGCCAACTGTCTGTAGCCGGAGATAATTTATTGCATCCATTGGTACCAAAGGACTTGTCTGAGGGGCCTGAGGTCTATTAATGCTTTATAGAGAGTCAGCGCACCAAAAGCGTGCACCTATAACGACCAATATATGTTTTGCACCAGTAGCGCTAGCGCTAGTAAAAGGCATAGGCTTTGCCAAATAGCCACGGGGTAACGCTTAGCTAAGGGAACCTCGTCTGCTCGCATTAGTTGATTGGATGGGGTGGTGAAATCTTGCCAAAATTCGGACAAAGCTGGATAGCGGTGTCTTGGGTCTGGGCTAAGAGCTTTGTCAAAACAGGCGTTGAGCCAGTGTGGCAGATCACTTCGTGATGCATAAATCGGCCGGTAGCGAAATTCACTTAAGCGACGATAACGCTGCCAATGAGTGGGTGTTTGAGCAAAGGGAGTATGTCCGGTGAGCAGTTCATAGGCAATGACAATAATGGCGTAGTGGTCTGGTTGTTGGCATGGGCCACCTAATATGAGCTCGGGTGCGGCATACTCTAAAGCGCCGACACGTTCTTCTGTAGGGGTAGTTAACCCAGCAACGGCGACACTGCCATAGTCAATGATGACTAGTTTTTGGTCGGCCTGAATAATGATGTTTTCTGGCCTTAAATCCCTGTGCTGCACGCCTAAACGGTGTAGTGAGCGTACTGCACTGATAAGCTGCTTTATAATATCTCGCACACTGTCCAAGTTGGCTTCGGGGTGGTCGTAGATCCATTGGCGAAGGCTTACGCCTGGGACATACTCCAATAACATATAATTTGCGCTAGGAGTCTTTGGTCTCTCATGGCCATGCATTAATTGCGAGTGCTTAACGTTGGTGGCCACCCAGGCTTCTCGAACAAAGGAAGACATCGCCACAGAGTCATCGCGTAACGCTACTGAAGGGGCCTTTAGTACTAACTTACGACCAGAATGCAGGCACCGCACATGATATAGCATGCTGCGTGGCGTAGCCGAGATGACATCTAACACTTTGAATCCATCGAGGCTCTGGCCCGGAGTTAATGCCGGAGGTATGGGTAACTGAGCAGGATCCTGTAATTGATCATCTATGCTAACCGGTGGTAACTCATCTAGGCGTAACAGAACGGCGGTCATGTTATCTTCACTGCCTTGTTCGGCAGACCACTCAACTAATTGTTGTGCGCGGACATCTAAGTCAACTTCTGATAGCGCCGCGTTATAATAAGACAATTGCGCAGGAGTGACTGATTGATGTACGCCGTCAGTAGTCAGTAAAATGCCATCACCTTGACGTAATTGATGGCTTGAAAAATCAATCTGAACATTGGGGCCTGCACCCATGGCGCGATTCAATACCTGGTTACTGCCCACCCAGGTACAATGATCATTGGTTAGTTGTTGAAGGTGGCCGTCGCGGTACAGGTATGCGCGGCTGTCTCCAACATGAAATATATGTAGTTGGGTATCTTGTATAATGGCTGCGGTAAAAGTGGTTAAACGTTGTTGTTCTATCCGTTGATCGGTTTGATCTGGGCGATATAACCACCGGTTCAGGCCTGTCAATACTTGGCTTACAGATTGCTCAGTGCGCCATGTTTTAGGCGTATTGAAGTAATCTTGCATGAATCCCGTAACGCAGGCCTGACTCGCCAGTTGGCCATCTTTACAGTGGCTGACGCCGTCTGCAACTACGGCCACCATGCCTTTGTGGCCAACCGAGTTGAGGTTGTCGCCTCGAACGGCAAAGGCATCCTGATTCGTCGGCTTTTTGCCTCGATGACTGTAACTGCCAATACTTATTCTTAGTTGCTGTGACACAGTTCCCACCTATTAACTAATTTTTATCATCACCACGCTGCCATCTTCTGCTGTTTCCATCATATGTCCTTTAGGTTCGCGTAAAAGAGATAGAGTGACTAACCCCAGAACAGCTGTACCGCTCATTAACATAAAAAAATCAGCGTAGGTTAAGCTGGTGAGCATAGTGAGGTAAAAAACAGCCCCTACATTACCATAAGCGCCAGTTAAGCCTGCGATCTGCCCTGTTAGTCTACGTTTGATGAGTGGCACAATGGAAAATACTGCGCCCTCTCCAGCTTGTACAAAAAAGGAACATAGCATAGTGGTAATAACCGCCAAGTATAGAGGCCATTGTGAATTGATTGTCGACATGATCGCGTAGCCTATAGCCAAGCCTACAGTGAGTAGCAAAAGCATTTTTTTACGGCCATATCGATCACTTAGCCAACCTCCACCTGGCCGAGACATAAGGTTCATGAAAGCATAGGTCGAAGCTACTAAACCAGCTAAAACCAGGTCCAAGGAGAATGTTTCGGCAAAAAACATAGGGAGCATAGACACCACTGCTAACTCCGAACCAAAGGTGGCGAAGTAGAGTACGTTCAGTACTGCTACTTGTTTGAATTCATAGTGATCATGAGCTTCTATTTGGTTGCTAAACAGTCGATGATTGGCTCTGTATGTAGACCAAATGTCGTACCCTAAAATGGCCAGCAATATGACGTATGTGACCACTGCGCTCGAGGGAGATAATAGGTTTACAGCAAGTGTAGATAGCTTCCAAGTGAGCATTAATAGAGCCATATACAAGGGTATTTTCATAACCAATAAGAGGTAAAAATCGCCGCGGGTTGATACTTCTAAGCCACCTAGATTGCGGGCTTTAAAATAGGTGCCTCCCTTTGGTGTGTCGGATACCTGAGCCCACCATAAGGCACTAAACCCTAGGCTTAAGAGTCCTGTGATAGTAATGGCCCAGCGCCAGCCATTGTCACCGCCCAGCCACATAGCTAAGGCGGGTAAGCTCATGGCGGCAGCGGCAGAACCGAAATTACCCCAGCCACCGTAGATGCCCTCTGCGATACCTAGTTCATGAGCTGGAAACCATTCGCTAACCATGCGTATGCCCACCACAAAGCCAGCGCCTACAAAACCTAACGCCAACCGCGACCAGGCCAAGGTGGTGAAGTCATCGCCCCAGGCAAATACAAAGCAGGGCAGGCTTACGGCGGCAAGCAAGGCGCTGTACGTGATGCGAGGGCCGTAACGGTCGGTAAGCATGCCAATTACAATGCGTGCAGGTATGGTGAGGGCCACGTTAAGCACTAGTAAGGTGCTGATTTGGGATTTGGTTAAACTTAACGACGCGCTGATCATGCCCATTAGCGGCGCATGATTGAACCACACTACAAAAGAGAGAAAAAAGGCCATCCAGCTCATGTGTAAGATTTTTAGTTTACCTTGGAAAGAGAATAAGTTGAGTGTCGCTGTTGCCATTTAAACTACCTCGGTTATGACTCACAAAAAAAGGCGCTTTAACACTCCAGGGAGTGTTAAGGCGCCTTTGCTTTAAAAAATAGTGTTACTGAGCCAAAGGCTCAATAGCTAGGTTTAACTTGTTAAGATAGCTTGCGCCAGTTCGCCCAGGGTCTGGCCGCGAACCATAGCTAATTTTTGCATTGTGGCATGAGCTCGAGTTTCACTTATACCTTGTTGTTGCATGAGCCTGCCTTTGGCGCGGTTGACTAGTTTCAAGTCTTGTAGCTGTATCTGTAGCTTCTTTACCTGCCGTTTTTGATGCAATCTTGACTTATGCCGAGCCATGGCTACCTTGAGTAACGTTGGCATGCGCTCATGGGGCAAAGGGCCAATATGGAGTAGTGAAGCTTCAGCTTCGATCAGGCTTTTGATAGTGGCGTCATTGGCTTGTTTAAGCATGATCAAGATAGCATGGTTGGCTGAATCAATATGGTGGATAATGTATTCCATCTGCTGCAAAGACATCTCTAGCTGAGCTATAATTAACATGTTGGGCAAGTGCGCGGTGGTGCTTTTCAGTTGGCTCCACAGTGTGCTTTCGCACTGATACCCACAGGACTCAATGGCTGGTATAAGTGACGTGCCGGGAGTGTGTTGGTCTAGTACAAGCATCACCGTTTTACTGTTTGGTCTCACATGTGTCCTTGGTTTAGATGCTAAAGAGGAGCTACATGCAGATTCTGTGCCAAATTACAACAAACCACTAAGTAGCGAGTTTATAGCTAGGGATCATGGGTTTTTTGAATGGTTACGGCGCAATTTAGCTTAATATATCTTCTTTTTGCACCGTTGTTGTGCGAGCGCAACAGCCAGTAGAGTAAATATAAACCCCCACCAGCTCATCAATGCGGCACTAGTTAAAATGAGTCTGCATAAGTTTGTAACCACTGCATTAACAACTGCACTTGTGGATGACTCGAGTGGGGGGTAATAACATAACCATATCCTTGCAACTGGTGAGTGCTCACGGAGATTAGGCTGTTATCGTTAATCTCGGTTTGCATTAAGGCATCTGCCAGCATAATACCTTGGCCATCAATGGCGGCTTGTACCCGCACATTGGCATCTTCGATCATGTGGTGGGGGTTGGCTAAGGGCTGTCCTTGGCACCAGAGTTGCCATAAGTCTAAGTCCCTCTCTTCACATAGCAAAGGGATGCTGAGGCAGGGTGCTTGGCCAAGATTTGCTGGCGCATCCAAACCCCCCGGCAACAATTTGTATCGTTGGATTAAGCTTGGGCTGGCCACAGCAAACATTGGCATAGGCAAATGGATGCCAGTGTCATTGCTTAAGCTGCCCCCACACTCTTGCCAACGAATACTAATATCCACCCCTTGGTTGCTAAAATGGGGCTGATTAATGGCGTGCTGAATGATCACATAAATGCTGGGGTGCTGCGCACAAAAACTGGCCAATTTTGGGGAAAGCCAGCGCAACGCAACATAGCTAGTCACCGCAATGATCAAGTTTTGTTGATGCTGCTGGTTTAGTAGGCGTATCTGGTTGGACAAGTCTGCAAATACTTTTTGGGTGGTTTGGTAAAACATTTGACCAGCATCGGTAAGTAAAATCTGGCGCGTTGTTCGTTTAAATAATGGGTGCCCAAGGTGTTGCTCTAAGCGTTTAATTTGGTAGCTGACTGCACCTTTAGTGAGGCACAGTTCATCGGCTGCTAAGGTAATGCTTAAGTGTCTTGCTGCGGCTTCAAAAGCCTTTAACGAATCCAGAGGAGGGAGGGAATGTTTCATTAGCCTATTGTTGAATATATTTGAACCATAATGCAATAGTTTTTGCTTGTCTGATGCCTTTTGGGTGAGTAAATTGGGGTTATATTTAAGCAAAGTACTGATGTAGTCAGGCTATTTTTTGGGGTTGAAGTATGAGTGAAGGGGTAGATGCTCACGCGCGTGTGGTGGTGATTGGTGGTGGTATTGCCGGTGCATCAGTATTTTATCATTTGGCTATAGATCACGGCTGGACCGATATTGCGTTAGTTGAACGGGATGAACTTACTTCTGGCTCCACCTGGCATGCTGCAGCACAAGTGACCCAATTTGGTGCTAATCAAACTGCTATTGCCCTTAAACGCCATAGTATTCAACTGTATAAAAAGTTAGCAGATGATGTGGACTTTCCGTTTGCCTACCATATTACTGGAGGCATGCGCCTTGCGAACACAGCCGCTCAAGTTGATACCTACCAGCACATGGTGGGCATGGCTAATGGCATGGGTGCCGACATGGAATTTATTGACCCAGCCGAAGTGGCTAGACGCCATCCGCTAATAAACCCAGAAGGATTGCTGGGTGCTTGGTGGGATCCGCTAGATGGTGACATAGACCCCGCTGGTATTACCTTTGCTATGGTGCGTAAAGCCCGCGAAGCTGGTGCCAAGGTGTATCGCTTTAATCCTGTCGAAAACATCACCCGCAAAGCTAACGGCGAGTTTATTGTACATACCCTTAAAGGCGACATTACCTGCGAAAAAGTAGTTAATGCCACGGGTTACCGGGTTAATGAGGTGGGCAATATGCTGGGGGTTGAGCACCCAGTGACCTCCATGGAACACATGTATTTTCTAACTGAATCTATGCCAGAGTTAGAGGCATTAGATTTTAGAGTGCCCATTATACGAGACCCGAGGGATGACTTTTATAGCCGCCAAGAAAAGCATGGCTTGTTGGTCGGCGTATACGAACAAGGTTGCAAAACCTTTGGTATGGACGGCATTAGCCCCGACTTTACCAAAGCCTTGTGCCCCGATGATCTAGACCGATGTTTAGACAATATGGAAGGCATATTTGAATGTTTGCCAGCCCTACAAACCGTGGGCATCCATTCGATCATCAATGGCCCTATTACCTATACCATTGACGGTGCGCCTCTGATTGGCCCTATCCCTGGCATTGAAAACGCCTATTGTGCTATCGGGCTCAGGGCCGGTATTGGCGAAAGTGGCGGCCATGGCAAAATCTTGGCCGAAATCATTGTTAATGGTCAGTCGGAGTGGGATTCTTGGTACACCGACCCGCGTCGTTTTAGCCAGTATGCCAATACCGAACACACTTGCCTAAAGGCCATTGAGGATTATCAAAATGAGTTTCACTACCATTTGCCTCACGAGCAACGCCCAGCCGCTCGGTTAGCCCGCACCACGCCTTTGTATCCAGTATTGAATCAACTGGATGCCATTTGGGGTACGGTGAATGGCTGGGAGCGGGTATTGATGTTTAAACCTACGCCGGACTTTGTGGAAACTGCCGGTTACCGCTTTAACGAATCCCACGCGGTGGTGGCGCAAGAAATTGCGGCCCTTCAAGCCAACGTTGGCGTGATGGAGGTCTCGGGCTTTAACCGTTATGAGCTCAAAGGCGCAGGTGTAGAACAGTGGCTTGACCAGTTAGTGTGTGGCTCTATACCTAAAAAGGTTGGGCAGGTTCGATTGTGTTATTTGCTCAACCATGCAGGCCGAATGTTGTGCGAAGCAACCTTAGCTAAGCTAGGAGAAGACCATTTTTGGTATGGCTCTGCAGCCGCGGCAGAATGGCATGACCGCGATTACTTAAATACCAGTATGCCGGCCACTGTAACCTTAACGGAAATGGCCGATAGCCATACTATACTGGTGTTAGCAGGGCCTAAGTCACGAGACTTGTTACAGTCGTTATGCCCCCGAGATGATTGTAGTGCCGCTGCATTTGGTTGGATGCAAGTGCGCTCGATCAGCCTTGGTTACGCGCAAGTTAACGCCATGAGTGTGAGTTTTTCGGGCGAGTTAGCCTACGAACTACACATTCCTAATGCGCAGTTGTACCTAGTGTGGCAGCTATTACAAAGCGCAGGGCAAACCTTCCACTTGAGTAAGTTTGGCCTTTATGCCACCGTATCCATGCGCTTGGAGAAAGGTTACCTACATTGGAAAGCGGAAATCATTGATGAATTTAACCCTATAGAAGCGGGTTTGGATCGCTTTGTGAAACTGGATAAGCCAGATTTTATTGGCAAACAAGCGTTGCTAGCCGATCTAGAGTCAGGCCCACGCCAGCGCTTGGTTACATTAGAGGTGAGCTGCGACTTTGCCGCCGCCCATGGTGGCGACCCGGTTATTCATCATGGCCAACAGGTGGGTGTTGTTACTTCTGGCGGCTATGGCCACCGTGTGGCTAAAAACTTGGCTTATGCCTATGTAGATGCAGCTGTGGCGATCATTGGGGGCCACTTTAAGGTATCCATCATTGGTCAAACCTGTGACGCAATGGTAGTGGAGCCATGCCTGTATGACCCAGCTAACCTCAAACCTCGTAGTTAGAGCTAGGAGTGAACCATGGCTAGACGACCTTCAGCCCGCGCCGCTAAACATGCGCAGAGAGCTAAACCCCCCGCAACAAACCCTTGTGCACCAGGGCAGTCGGGTGGGCAATATCAGCCGCTAACGCCGGCTCAAGTGCAACGCATTTACACTGAGTCGTTACGCATCTTAGATGAAATAGGCATGGCCGACGTCCCTCCTGTGCTCCTAAAGCAAGCATTGGCTCAGGGCGCTAAAGTGAATGAACTGGGGCGTTTATGTTACCCATCGTCCATGGTAGAAACCATTATTGCAGGGGCCTGTAAGGAGTTCACCTTTTATGGCCGCGACCCCAAGCATGATATTCAAGTGGGTGGAGACAGGGTTTATTTTGGTACCGGTGGTGCCGCCGTACAAACTCTGGATTTGAACAATGGCCAGTATCGCCCGTCCACCCTAGACGATTTATATGACTTTACTCGGTTGGTGGATCAGTTGCCTAACGTGGCTTGGTTTACCCGTTGTTGTGTGGCCACCGATGTGCCCGATTTATACGAGTTAGACGTGAATACGGTGTACGCATTACTGCGTGGCACCACCAAACCCGTTGCCACTAGCTTTACCTTGCCAGAACATGTGGATCCCATCGTCGATATGTTCGACATGGCCCTGGGGGGTGAAGGCGAATTTGCTAAACGTCCATTTTGTAAGGCCCATATCAGCCCAGTCATTTCACCTCTAAAATACGGTGAAGATGCGGTAATGGTAGCTTTGGCGTGTATGAAGCGCGGTGTGCCCATTAGCAATATTGTAGCCGCCATGACTGGTGCCACCTCGCCTGCGCCATTAGCAGGCACTCTGGCTATTACCTTGGCAGAAACTCTAGCAGCGCTCATCATGATCAATGTTTTTGAGCCGGGTTATCCAATGATCTTTTCTAACTGGCCGTTAGTAATTGATCTACGCACTGGCGCTTTTCGGGGGGGCGGGGGAGAGATGGCCTTGCTCAATGCCGCTTCGGCGCAACTTTCTAATAGCTTAGGATTGCCGTCTGGTTGTGGCTCAAGCATGAGCGACGCCAAAGCACCCGACGCTCAAATGGGTATGGAAAAAGCCATTACCGCCTTAGCTTGTGGGTTGGCTGGGGGCAACATGGTGTACGAATCGTCTGGCATGATGGCGAGCCTTTTAGGAGCTTCTTTTGAAGCCTTTGTGATGGATGATGAGATGTTATCTCACGTACACCGTGCCATACGCGGTATCGAAGTTACGGAAGAGGATTTGGGTTTTGAATCCATTAAGGCCGCTATTGCTGGTTCTGGACACTTTATAGATGCGCCGCAAACCATGGTGTCGATGGAACGAGATTACTATTATCCAAAATTGGCCGACCGAGACGAGCCTATCGTCTGGCAAGAGAGCGGTAGCATGGACCATTGGGCGCGGGCCAAAACTAAGGTGGAGCAGCTATTGCAACACCAGCCCAGTTATCTAACGCCAGCAATAGATGCTGCCATCCGGCATAAATATCCGATAAAATTAGCTTAGAGTAAGATCATCAATATTATGAAATAATGCGCCAATACATTGCTGCCAACACCAAGGGTATTTATGAAATTGACTGCTAAGCAACGGGTTGAACAAATTGTAGAGCATGGCTTATGCACCGGCTGCGGCCTGTGTCAGGCGGCCGCTGGAGCTCACTTAATACAGGTTAAAAAAGGTAGTTCGGGGTATTTGGTGCCGATAGTTAGCGACGCCATAGACCATGCTACGGCAGATTTGGTAGATCGCGTGTGCCCGGGGGTTCACCCCGTAGGTTTGCCAGACAACCTCATCGCTACAGACACCAAGTTAGATAATGTATGGGGCCCATGGCAGCGCATGGTGCACACTTGGGCTGGCGATGACCACCAACGTCATGTCGGCGCCACCGCTGGCGTGTTAACCGCACTTGCGTGTTACTTGCTAACCACCAAGCAAGTCGATTTTATATTACATGCCAAAGCGCATGCTACCGAACCGAGTTTTGGTGAAATGCATATCAGCACGACTACTGAGCAAGTGCTACAAGGTTCGGGTTCGCGTTATGGCCCCACGGCACCGTTAATCGCGATAGATAAAGTGCTCGATCGTAACCAAAAATTTGCTTTTATCGGTAAACCTTGTGACTTAGCGGGCTTGCGTAACTACGCGCAAGAAGATAAACGGGTGAATGACCTGGTTAAATTTTGGCTGACCCCGGTGTGTGGTGGCTATATGCCGCCCGATTCCATCAAGGCTTTTTATCGGCGCATGGGCGTGGAGCCAGATCAAGTAACGGACTTACGATATCGTGGTCATGGCTGCCCGGGTCCAACCCGTATTACCACTGCAGCAAAGGTAGTCGATGCCCATTATTTGGATTTTTGGGGAGAAGATGAAAGTATGTGGGACATGCCTTTTCGTTGCAAAGTCTGCCCCGACGGTATTGGTGAAGCGTCCGACATTGCAGTCGCCGATACATGGATTCTAGGCTCTCCCAAACGTGAAGACACTGATACAGACTTAGGCACTAACGCAGCGATAGCACGAACAACCGCAGGCGCACAGCTGTTAGCCGAGGCAGCTGCGGCTGGCGCCTTAGTCTTCGATCGAGATATCACCCCCGACCATATGAGCACCTATCAACCGCACCAATTGACTAAAAAATACGCGGCGTGGCCGCGCTATCAGGGATTGCAGGATGCAGGGCGACTCACCCCCCAAACAGAACGGCTACGTATTAAACAATTGGCAGCCGAAATGCCTGACGCAGTGAATGCTCAGCAACGGCAAGGTACCTTAGACCGTGTTAAGGCAGGTAAGACGGATCAGCCTACGCCTACTGAATAACTCTATTGAACGCCATGCAGAGGACACTGGTATGCAAGTTAGTATCGTCAAATATACCGAGTCTGTAACCCAGCCTTGGGGTAACGGTGCCGGTCAAATGAGTGAGGTTTACCGTTTTCCAAAAACAAGCAATGATCAAAATTACCTGTTTAGGTTTTCTACGGCAACCATTGAGGTCCCGCAATCCGACTTCACGCTGTATCCAGGTTACATACGTCATCACCGCACGTTAGACGGTAGGTGTGAGTTCGAATTGGATACAAACAATAACCAGACAATTGTTGATCAAAGCGGCACGGCGTTCGACTTTTTTGGGGAAAGCCAGCTCACATGTAAACTACTTACCCAGACCGCCTTCGCCATAAATCTGATCCATCGGCCACAGGTTCAAGTGAGTGATCGCGTAGTGCAGGTAGAAGCCAATAATATGCCATTGGATGAGCTGCTTAACGTGCCATTGCACGTACAAAATGTGGCTAACAAACGCTACAGTTTTATCTACGTTATCAAAGGTGAACTGAGCCTTGAGGATGCACTAAATGCCAAGCAATGCCATTTATCCACCGGTGATACGCTAGTTGTAACTAGCGAAACGACAGGTGAAGACAATTCCTTTTGGCGCATTACGGAGTGTTCGGCCAAGCTATTTCATGGGTTTGTTGTGGTGTAGTGGTGTTGGGACCAAGTTGATCAATTATGGGTGTAACCATAAGGAGTGTTGGGTGAAATATCCTACGAGCATATATAGTGATACGCCGAACGTATTATTTCTGTCAGATGCATCTTAATATGAACACTTGACCTACCACTGGCATGTGCAGAAGTACACATGGCTAAATTTTCTATTCGATGGTTATTCGGTGGTTTTAGGGCCAAAGGGATACAACTTAAGGGTCGATAACACCATGGCCGATTGCGCCAACTGAATTTTCGCTTGCTGCCAAAGTGGGCCACCAAACGGGCCACCTTTAGCATTATTAGACACTGCGATGTCCTCTTTCGGAAAACCAAAAAAGTTAGCATCAAGTTTGCCATTCTTGTTTAGGTCGTGAAAAACGCCAACTGCATATTTCCCATAGGGGACATTGCTGAAAACGACCACCAAGTCCTGGGATGTGGCAGCGAGCTTTTTTACTCGAAAAGCTTTGTCCATTTCTAATTTGATTCGGTCCAGTTGTTCAAACAACACTACTACAAGCTCACCTTGACCCAAGTGTCGGATTTGTACTAATGGCACTTGAATTTCACCTAAAAGGACGTTTCCATGGGACTCTTGTGCCCAGAAAGAAAACGCACAAACGGCGCAGAAGCCTATAGCCACGATAGCGTTGAAATGTCGGACAGAACCTATTATAGTCATTTCAAGCTACACCTTGTGCTATTGGCAACAATCATTATATGAATCAGAAAGCACTCAGACAAGACACTAATGCAGCCTTATGGGGTATTGGTGCTACATTAGTCCTTACCTTTACTATTTGGATGGCTGCACCTTTATTAAAGGATATTGTTTTCCTAGAAGACCAAGGAGCCTCTTGGTATTTTTGGCAACTACCTGAACGGACTGCCATGGGTGTGTTTAGCGCCTGGTTTTTTTATGGGCTCCACCAAATCACCATGTGGGGCCTTATCTTCTACGCCCAGCGTGCCAAACCCACATATGGGCACAAATTACATAATTTTAACTGGTATGCCTTAGGCCTCAACGGTTTCTTTTGCGTGCTGCACATTATCCAAACTCAACTTTGGTACGATGGACTAGCCCAGCATGTGTCTATTTGGAGTGCACAGGTATCTGTGGTGGTTATGCTCATTTGGGTCTTGCTTATGGAAACCCCCAGACGGGGCTTATTCTTTGGTAAGAAAGTGCCATTTTCAAAAAAGTTAATATACGCTGCCAAAAAATACCACGGGTATTATTTTTCTTGGGCCATCATCTATACCTTTTGGTACCACCCTACGGAAGCCACCTTCGGACATCTAATGGGTTTCTCCTACATCTTTGTTCTCCTACTCCAAGGGTCGCTATTTTTTACACAGTTTCATGTTAATCGTAAGTGGACGCTTTTTTTAGAAATGTGGGTCATTGTGCACGGCACCCTAGTGGCCTTAGAGAGTGACAACAACATGTGGGGTATGTTCTTTTTTGGTTTTGCAGGCATTTTTATAATCACTCAAATGCATGGTTTAAACTTTACCAAACTCCATAAGTGGGGGTTCACCCTGTTATATCTCGTTGGCGTAACCCTAGTAGCGATAAAACAGGGGCCGATGTTTTATACCGTATTACCCCGCATCCCGGTAGCCGAATATATAGGCGTCTTTATTTTAGCAGGGATTTTATGGGGAATAGCTAAACTTGTCCCTAGGGCGGTAAATAAAGAAGAATAACCAGCTTAATTCTTGTACCCACCTAAATTCACTAACGTTCATTTTAATGAAAAGAATATTCTCAAGGGTCTAATAAGTATCTGCTTAAGGCGCATCTTATTTTAGTAGACTTTACCTATAACCCTCGTTGTTAACTAGATCGATCGGTGCCCCGTAAGGAATAAAACTGCCTAATTATTAACAGTTTCATTGCTTTTAGAGCTCCATGCCCGGCAGTAAAGGCAAGGTATTAATGCCACCTGTCCATCTTTGCGTGTCTTTACATATATTTGCATTTATGTGCATGTATTTGTATGCATAATAGAGGGGCATGTTAGCGTTTGATACTTCGCTTTCCAGTCTGTCTAAAGCAAGGTGACTTTGATGATTGTTGATGACTTTATTTGGGTTATATTGGCGGCCGGTAATTCAACCCGTCTTGGCCAACCAAAGCAACTGTTGCAGTTGGGCAGCCAAAGCCTGATTCAACACCAAGTCCAAACGTTATTAGCCACCGGATTACCTGTATGTGTGGTCAGTGGGGCCGTGGATTTAAATGACGATATAACACCCCACGCCAATCTGAACATATTGCACAACCCAGATTGGCACAAAGGTATGGGCACTAGCGTCATATTAGCCCAAAAAACTCACAATCAGAAAAGTATTGGCTGGGTCTTAGTAGACCAATACGCTATTACCACCGAGCAAGCGTTCGAGTTTTACCAGTATTGGAAACAGCAACCCGCGCAAGTTTTAGTAAGCCAATACCAACACCAAGATATCAATTCGTGGGGCGTTCCTGTCATCATTCCACACAAGATTATGGCCACGGTCAATGCTCCTGAACGTGGTTTGAAACCTTGGCTTCTAGCTAATCAGCACCGTGTGCCTATACATTATTTTATCTGGCCACACGCCGAAGTGGATCTTGATACGAAGTCCCATTGGCAAACAATACAACACCAGGAGAGCTGGCATGTTAACACTTAACATTAACGGCAAAGGCGTCGAAATAAAAGTCGATACAGACACTCCATTGTTATGGGCTATACGGGAAGAAGTTGGCTTAACTGGAACCAAATTTGGTTGTGGAATAGGTCAATGTGGCGCATGCACGGTGCTAGTCAATGGCAAACCATTGCGCTCATGCAGTGTGCCAGCAACCGCCATGTCCGGAACACAAATTGAAACCATAGAGTCTCTTGCCGCTGATGGACATCTCAATACAATTCAGCAAGCTTGGCTGGAGTTAGATGTACCCCAATGTGGGTATTGTCAGTCTGGACAAATCATGGTTGCCACTGCCATTGTCAACCAAGCACTCGCAGGCCAGCGCCCGAGCCCCGAACAGATTAAGCAACAAATGAATAACATATGCCGCTGTGGCACGTACAACCGCATTCGTCCAGCCATGGAGCGCGCGTTGGACTTAGCTTATGACGCCAATAAGGAGGCTTAGTATGAAAGCGACACTTTTAACACGTCGTCATTTTTTAAAAAACAGTGCAGCCTTTGGCGTCAGTGGTTTACTAATAGGTTGTAGCAATATCAATACAGAAGTGGAATTACTGCACAGTAATACGCCACCAACCGATGAAATGCATAACTGGCTATTCATCGGCACAGATAACCGCATCATTGTTACTGTACCCAGCGCTGAAATGGGCCAAGGAGTTAACACCAGTTTGGCTCAACTGGTAGCTGATGAATTGGACGCCGACTGGGATACATTAGAAATGCGCCAAGCCCCTTTAAACAGCAAGTTCAACAACTCACTGGGAATGCAATTAACTGGCGGATCAACGGCCGTTAGAGACTATTACTTAACGATGCGCAAAGTGGGTGCTGGCGCTCGCAGCATTATCATTAAAGCCGCTGCTGCTCAATTAGGCACCACTGTAGCCAACTTAAGCACGCAAGACTCACATGTCATCTACCAAGGCAAAGCTTTCCCCTACGGGCAATTTGCCTCCGATGCAGCTAACTGGCCGGTGCCTGATGATGTGCCCTTAAAATCCGACGATCAACTCAACTTAATAGGCAAATCGTTGCCGCAAATCGATACTCATAATCGCATCACTGGCAAAGCAATCTACGGTATTGATGTGCAAGTGCCAAACATGCTTAACGCTGCGATCGTGCACGCTCCCATTTTTGGCTCAAAAGTTAAGACTTATAACGAAGCAACAGCTTTGCAAGTCACCGGTGTTAAAAGAGTACTTCCCATTGATGGAGCTCTAGTAGTGGTCGCAGAAAAATACTGGCAAGCTAAAAAAGGCGCCGCCGTTTTGCAAGCCAGCTTTAGTGATTACGATAAGTCAATTGCAGGTTTTAATACAAAAGAAGTACACAAAGCCTACAGCGACGCACTCGACGAACAGGGCAAAGCCACGCCTAATACGCCCTACGTATTAGATGTAGAATATAGTGTTCCTTGGTTGGCTCATGCAACAATGGAGCCAATGAACTGCACTGCCTGGGTACAAGACGACCGCGTAGATTTATGGCTACCCACCCAAAGCCAAACTGCAACTGCAAAAGCGGCGGCGGATATCACGGGCCTCGATACGGAACAAATTCACGTCCACAATCAGCTCTTAGGTGGAGGCTTCGGACGTCGAGGAGAAACGGACTTTGTGACACAAGCTGTGCAGATATCAATGATGATGAAACAACCTATTAAATTAATTTGGAGTCGTGAAGAAGACATGCAACACGATTTCTACCGTCCGATGGTCATTAGCCGCTTTCAAGTTGGTTTAGATGCACAATTCAAACCCATAGCTTGGCATAACCAGTTTGCTAGCAGCTCAGTATTTGAGCGCGTCATCTCTGGCATGCTACCCTCAGCACTAAAATGGATCCCGGTAACCGCATTCATTGGTGATCCAATAATTGCTCAAGGTGCTACTGAGATCCCCTACCTGCCAGAAGGTATAGAAGCCGATGCACATTTAAGTCTAGTTGAAAGCAATATACCCGTTGGCTTTTGGCGCTCTGTAGGGCACTCTTCAAACGCATTCTTTACTGAAAGTGTGATTGATGAAGCCGCACAGTTGGCCCAGCAAGATAGCTATGAGTACCGCCGCAATTTACTCACGTCTTCACCGCGTGAAAGGGCTGTACTCAATAAAGCTGCTAAGTTAGGCAATTGGGGCAAGGCCAAAACCGGCCACTTCCAAGGCATCGCAGTAGAATATGGTTTTGAGTCCTATGCTGCGATGGTGGTGGAACTAAGTGTCGACAACAACATAGTCACCGTGCATAAAGTCACTTGTGCCGTGGATTGTGGCAAAATAGTCAACCCAAATGGCGCGATAGCGCAAATTGAAGGGGGGATTAACTTCGCCATTTCTGCGGCTATGCATGGTGAAATAAGTATTGAGAAAGGGCGTGTAAAACAAAGCAACTTCCATGACTATCCAATCATGCGTTTAAACAATGCGCCACTCATTGAAGTACATCTAATGCCATCGAATGAAGCCCCAACTGGGGTTGGTGAAGTAGGCGTTCCTCCACTAGCCCCTGCGATGGCTAATGCTTTGGTCGCTGCTGGTCAGCCGCGTACTCGCCACCTGCCATTTGGCAAATCTGGCTTGAGGCTGGCCTAAGTTAATTATCAACACCTAGGCCTATAATTAATGAGGCTATATCAAATAGCTAATCGTGAATACCTTGCGCTTTTATTGCTAAACTTTGTGCACTCATATTTTCATGCTGGGCTTGGATCTGCGCCACAATAGAGAGGGCAATAGCATGAGCGCCATCACCACCCAAATCAAGGCCAGCTGGTGCAACTAAGTTTTTTGGAGCAGGTGCCAGCATTTGATCTACCACCCTCTGAGCTCTGTCTTTAGGTCCCAGCAACCCCACATAGGAGAGTTCAGTTAGGCTAGCTTGGCTTAAATAATCAGCATCAAGTTGTTGATTATGTGTTTTTACTAATACATAATCTTGTGGATTTTGGTTAATGAAAGCATCCAAGTTGTTGCTACTCACTGCTAATGCTGAAACATTTTGTGTGAAATTATAGCGTTGTAGAATCTGGCTTCGCTGGTCAATGACTTGCACCAAAAAACCAAGCCGTTGGGCGAGGTTGAATAGTGGTGGAGTATCTGGCCCTGCACCTATCAGCAACAACCGTGGGGCCGGCCTAATATATTCTGTTACATTATTGTTATTCGTTTCAGGAACTTGATTGCATAGCTGGCTTTGCCCCGTAGCAAGATCAGTAATCAACCAGCTAGGGGAAGTCGCCTGCTTAGCCTTGATATAATAGGCCAAGCTACCGTAGTTATTTTCCAAGCATAATTTTTCTAACAATAACTTAATCCGACCTCGGCAGCCCACTCCTAATAGCCATGCAGGAGAGTCAGGGTCACCAAAATCATACTCAATCACCTTGGGCTGGCCTTGCTGTATTACCTGTATGGCGTGATGGCCCAAATGAGTTTCTAAACACCCGCCACTGATCAAGTCAAACTGCTGACCTTGCTCATCGATCAACATACGCGCACCTATTTTACGGTAGGTAGAACCTTCAGTTGCTAAAACCCTAACCAGCACTATTGCTTGTTTTTTTCCCTGAGCGAGTTTAAGTTGCGTACTGAGTTGATCAAGCATAGTTACAGTTGCTCTAATGGCAGGTTGGCCTAGTGTAATGAAATTTTATTTTCATATCCTCTCTGATTAGGGAAATGAAGTTATCTAGGAATAAAAAATTCAACTACGTTAATGGAGTTTCTAGCAAATACATCTGCAACATCAATGACGCCAGCACCACCTTAATCTGCATACTCATGCGTAACAATGACGTTAACTGCAATGAATGCTAAAGTTCCTTTGTAATACTATAAGACTCTAATACTTTTTGTCGAGATTGTTTAATCTCTACCTTTGGAAGTGGGGAGATTTGGCCCAGAGTGAATTACGTTTTTAACGAGAGTCAAACTTGAGAGGGGTCACTACCTGGTCCAAACTATCGTAAAAAGAAAGCTTAGCATTTGTTGGAAGGTGTAAGCCTAGGCATCCGCTCATTGCCAGTTCACGATGCGCTAGCAGTTAATCATGAGCATGCAGAGTGGGCGCAAGAGGCTATGGCAAGGGTGTGGTCTGATGTGGTTGGCGGTGAAGGGACAAAGTCGAAGGTTGATTATCCAAGTTGATGGATAAATTTAACCAATGGATAGGTAAGATAATGAAAAGCATGGTAGATAGTCTTTGCAGCTTGTACAGTGGCATACCAGTCATTCTTTCAAGAGGTTGCATTATAGGGTTAATGTTAGCTAACTCTGGCATTGCTGTAGCGCTTAGCAATGATGATATTGTGGGTGCGTATAGCCATGACACCATGATGCTTAGAGGTGGTTTTGAGCTACCAAACGGGACCATTAAAGAGCTGGAATCCGTTAAGGTAGGCCAATCTCTAACTTATTGCAATCCTGTCTCAGTAAGGGCTAACCCTGACATTAGCGCTAGAAAAGTCACTAGTATAAATGATGGTAACTTTAATGGTTTTGATCTTAAAGAAAGTGCGTCAGTAAAGGGGTGGGCTGATGTGTTCAAAGGTGGGAAGCACATTGGGTATTCTGCACAGGCTATTAAGCGAGATGGGCAGGTCGATAACATCATCTGTCCAAAGCCAAAATGGTTGACTCAGTCATCGCTAAAATTGAAAGGAGCTCAATTCAATGCGGAGCTAATCGACCAGCGAGATCTACTAATTAGGGATGGTGGTGGTGCCGTAATTTATACTCGAAGAGTCAGTGATAAAACCTCGCTATACGAACTGAATAACGCTGACGGACTATTTGGTTGGATTGTAGGTTGGGATTTGTATGATGATTCGCCGTATTATAGTGATATTGACTTCACAGTTGCTAGAGTGGTCGTACCTTATATTGATGAAAGTGGTGCCCAAAAGGTATGGGATGCGGTTTATCCTGGAGTACAAAATCTTAAATATTTGAGCATGCTAGACGAAAAGAGTGGCCAAATATCTATTGTAGCTGGCCGTGGAATTCGGGGCCCAGGATTTTATGCTTGCAACGGCTGTGCATGGCACTGGGGCCAGCCCATTTTCGTAACTATTGCACGGACATCCAATGGTATTGAAGAAATAATTGATAACGGCGAGCTCGATTTTTTGAGCGTGGAAAGCCTGTCTGATGCAGATCGATTTTTATATAACTGGCTGTATTGGAATCCTGATCGGCTAAGGGGATTACTACACGGAAAGGTGGGGCAACAAATTGAAAACATAACGGCTAGCTGCAGTCCAAGCAAGTTAGCATTTTATAAGCGTTACTTCATTCCCTCATGGACATGGGCAACGTCCTTGCACTACGACAGATCCATGGTGGATGTGGTGATAAACGATCAAGACAAAAATCACCTCTCAGGCACAGCCTATGAATCCTATTACGAAAATGGGGATGCGTCGTATCGACTGTTACTGGATTATATATGGGCCTCTGCGGAATTTACTTTGCTTAGTGGATATGACTACTTGTTCAGTCTTATGGACTGTGTTGAGGGCAGCCAGGAAGACATAGAGTTGGTAAGGAATATTGTTGGCTATTTAAATTTACCGCTAGATATGGATCTATTGGAAGCTGTCATTGGTCAGCGCCAATGACAGCGGCCTAAACCGCGGACGTCCTCATAGCCAGAATGGCAGACGTAGATCTTTCATCGCCGCACTGATTTTATTGCCTAACGCTTCGAATTCTATACCTCGAAGCAGAGATTCAGAATCTACACCAACGATTGTCGCAAATTCGGTCTCTCCAACAACTTCCTCTTTCTGTAATGTACCGTCATTATTGTAATCAAAACTATGTAATATTGATGATGAAGTAATCGGCAGTAATAGAATCCCAGTGAGGTTGATCGCCGCAGCATCTGCAACCTCCACCTCGTCTCCCATCTCTTCGATATAAGCAAATTGAACCAAATCACGTTGGAATTTTGACAGTTCGGCAAGGGAGAGGCTTCCATCTTGGGAGATGTCTAAATGTTTCCAAACTGCGTCAAATGCACATTTAGGGTCTTTAGAGCATACAGAGTCTATAACTTGAGCTAAGTCTCTGAGTTTTTGGGCGTCATTGCCATAGACCAAATCATTGATGAGAATCTCCCCAACTAGCGATTCTGCTGCATCACTGCCGTTACTTGATGCTTTCATCGCCCATGTAAGAGCTGCTTTAGGATTCTTTTTGATTAAACGCCCTAAGTAGAGGTCTTTGGCAAGTTTATATTGTGCTTCACCGTCTCCTTTAGATGCGCGGTGGTAGGTTTTACAAAGCTCTAGGTGTGTGCGTGCAATTGAACTGCCTAGCTCGTCTGCCCTTTCGAAATATTGAATTGAGTCAGAGCAATTATGCCCGTCTATTCCTGCAGCAAAGATATCCTTTCCAACTATCACAAGCACATCGCTAAGCCTACTTGTAGCATAGTCGCTACCCTGCTCAGATGCTTTCGTATACCATTCGAGCGCTGTTTTGTAGTCCTCAAGGACACCGGTACCGAATTCGTACATAAACCCTAGATTAGCTTGAGCTTGAGCATACCCCTGCTCAGCCGCTTTGGTGTACCACTTCACTGCGGTCTTATCGTTCTCTAAGACACCGGTACCGTATTCGTACATAACCCCCAGATTAGATTGAGCTTGAGCATACCCCTGCTCAGCCGCTTTGGTGAACCACTTCACTGCGGTCTTATCGTTCTCTAAGACACCCTCACCATGAGCGTACATAATCCCCAGATTAGTTTGAGCCCGCGCATGCCCCTGCTCAGCCGCTTTGGTGAACCACTTCACTGCGGTCTTATCGTTCTCTAAGACACCATCACCATGAGCGTACATAATCCCTAGATAATGTTGAGAGTTAGCATATCCCTGCTCAGCTAAAGGAGTCCACTCGGCTAGAGCAGTCTTAAAATCACCTGACGCCGCCGCCGTTAGCCCCTTTTGAAAATCAGCGGCAATCGCAACCTCACTATTAAACAGTATCAAAGAGGCTAGCGTTAAGGCTGTTGGTAACTTGTTTATCTGCATTCACATGTCCTCATGCTCACGATAATTTTCACTTAATAGTACATCAATGTACGGCTAAGTGCTGTGTAGATAAGGGGTTACTTCCCCGCGTATTATAGAGTCAGGCACAAAAAAATAGCTCTAAGGCTGGCTTTGATGCGCTCAGTTAAGAGCTAACCCATTGAGATCCCTCGGCTTCGCTCGGGATAACGGTGGGCGACTAAACTCTGAGGGCTGCCATAATGACACCAAGGCTGGGACATATCATTGCCAACGATCTAGCACCAAGGCCAACGCTAGTAATAGTGCTGTATCGGCTAGCTACAACCGCGACAACTGAAAATTCGACTCATCAGCATCACAAGTATCAAGCTCTGTTTTAGGCTGGTATACGGGGATAGATGGCAGCGCCACTGATGTAGATCATGTTGTGGCATTACAAGATGCCTATCTATCAGGCGGGCAGGGCTGGAACAGTTCTCAAAAGCGAATTTTTGCAAATGATCCCTTCAACCATGTTGCAGCAGTACCTTATGTCAATCGCACCTTGAAGAACGCATACGTGCCTCTGAAGTTCATAACCAAGCTGCGTAACTCGCGCTATGCTTTCGCTAACGGGAAGTGTGTTGAGTATGTTGATCTTTATGTTCAAGTGAAGCAAAAGTATGGGTTAAGTTTTATCCATAACAACATCAACGCAGCTAAAGCGGCATGTCGTTAGTGTCTGGAATCAAGAAACCTAGCCATGCATGACAGGTTTAGGAAAAATTCCTATAAGTTAGGAGGTATGCTGTTAACGCAAGCCTGAGTGGCATGGGGCTGGTTGGGCTTTTCAAGTTGGTCGTCTGAGGACTGAGCCAACAATTTCATAAGGAGAGTAAAAATGCTTGGAGATAAAGCCGGAACAGTGACTTTAAAAGAAACCAGTAAGCCGATAGCGTCTGGAAAATATGGATTACCTGCCATGGAAACACACAATGTTGGCAGCGGCAAGCTTGTAGGTCATGATGTTATGGCACGAGCAACATTTACTGCTGCGATGAGACCCGACGGTTCATGGTTGGGCGAATGTTCTGCTGGAATTATAGCCTGCGCAGAAGGTGTTGCCACATTCATATGCAATGGCGTTGGGAACAGGACGGAAGCTGGTGGAGTGTCGTTTAAAGGTGGTGCTTCATTTGAAACTACATCTGAAGCGTTATCTGAACTGAATGGTAAGTATTATATGTTTACTTACGAATCTGATGCAGAGGGTAATGCAGAATGGAACCTTTACCCCTGTAAATAATAAAAATATAGGCTTAGAGCTTCAGTTCTAAGCCTTTTCAAAACTTGCCAGATAGGACTTGTAGGTTAAGAATAAATACACTGCTCGATGGCAAGCCGATTTGCGAGGTAGACTTTAATGCAAATCACCTGCGTTTGAATCTCGCAGTTCTGTCAGGTGAGTATGCTGGCGATACACCGTACGAAGATATTGCTGAATGTGCAGGGTATGATCCAAATTGTGCGGATGCTAGAAGCAAAATAAAGACCTTCATAACTAGGGCAATGGGGGCAGATTCTTTGAATAAAGCAAGAGGAGCCTTCTTGGGTGAGGGTAATAGCCTAGTTGATTTCAATCGAATCCATATGGGTGCATTGAAAAGATACCCCAACATAGTTCTGTTTAATGGCTGGGGATCTAAAGCGCAAAGCCTCGAAGGCGATATTTTAAAAAAGGTGATGATTGAAGGAGTGGGTCTAGGTATAGCATCCCTTCCCATTCATGATGCATTGGCGGTCAATCATGAGCATGCAGATTGGGAGAAAGAGGCTATGGCTAGGGTCTGGGCAGGTGTGGTTGGTGGTGTAGGGACAAAGTTGAAAGTGGATTATCCATCCGCCGGCAGGGTTGATATCATATAGATAAACGGTTGTCAGTATTTTATTTCATCGCAAACTGATATGTAGGTAATAATCCAATTTGTAGCAAAATTGATTTAGCAACTGAGTCAACGCCAAAGCCATTTAAATGGTTTCCATCACTATAAAGAGGTACGATTTGACCCTGTGCTTTAGCGTACGGCCAGCATACAGTCTCGTCACAAAAATGCTGTGAAACATTGACGGAATTGACCTCATGTAGTTCCGGCATGTTCAGAATTTCTAGAAGTGTTTTGTTGCGGCTTCTGTAGTCTTCAACAGGCATAAGTAAATTTTCTGTTCGACCTCCATGCCACTCAATTTTTGCAAGAGCTTCTGGCGGGCGTAGCGAATACTCTGGAAGTGGCTCAATTACATAAATCTGTTTGCCGTTTCTTTTTAATAAAGCAATTGTAGCAAGAAAGGCTTGCTTAAATTCTGAAGGATTTTGGTCAATATTTGTATTAAGACTAGATCCATATCGATAACTACTAAGGCGACTTTCATATCTCTATCCATGTATATAGTAAGCCCATTCAGCCGATAGAATAATTCTGTCGATTTCATTGTTATCGGATGCGATGAGCAGCTGCTCAGACATTAGCGCAGAGCACTCAGCGTCGCTCTTGGAAGGGTTATGTTTGATGTGGTTGATAACTGGAGCGCAACCTCCGATAACTGTGCCCATTGAAATATCGTTCCTTTCAAGGTGTTGCTGAAAACCAGAAGCATAAACATTAGCATGGCTATCACCAAACATAATTGTGTCATAGCTTTGCCCAACAGCGCCAATAATGCATGTATTAGAGTTCTTTTGAATACAAGAGGCGCTATGTAAGCTTGTCATTTGTTCTAGCTTTGAGACGTTCTTCGGTAGACGTTCTGGCAAACCATTCATGCTGTATGCCCAAATGCCAATGGTTATGAAAAACAGCAATCCAGTGACGCTGGATAAGTAGACATGTATTCTTTTTGGAAGCCAGGGTGACTTCCCCCTAAAAGGCTGCTCAACAAAGCGCCAGCTGAATGTTGCGATAATTAGGGCGGATAAAGATAGGATTAGCATTACCTGCCATGAAGGTTCATGTATTAAGCGAAGACGCGTAAATGCGAATATCGGTTGGTGCCACAAGTATGCACTGTAACTTATCAAACCAATGCCAACAAATATGCGCATGCTTAATAGTCGAGCTACCCAAGTCCCTGTTCCGGCATAAAGTATCAAAAGCGTGGTTCCAAGAACTGGAAGTAACGCATAGCGTCCTGGAAATGGAGTGCTTTTGTCGTAACCTAGGAAGGCTATCCAAATAGCTATGAATCCTAGAAAGGCTAATCCATTATTTGGGGTGACGCCGCGTTTATTAATCAAGAAAGCTGCAAGTGAGCCGGCCCCTATCTCCCAAATGCGAGAGCCTGTAAAAAAGAAGCTGCGTTCTGCTCCTTCATATAAGGCGTACTCGGCAATATAGAAGCTTAACACGGTAAAAAAGGCGACAAGCCAAATAGCCTTCATTTTCCAAAGGGTAAAGGCTGCAAGTAAGGCTGGCGGGAATAGTAAGTAATACTGCTCTTCTACAGCTAAGCTCCACGTATGAAGCAGGGGTTGCATCTCTGCATTAGCTGAAAAGTAATTTACTTGGCTAAAGAAGTAAAAGTTGGAAAGAAATGTTGCGGTCGAGAAGATGCTAGCAGCAAAGTCGGAGAGGTGAGCCGAGAGCATCCATGCCCATGCAAATGGCAAACAGGCTAGTAAAACGAAAAACAATGCTGGTAATAAGCGTCTGGCGCGGCGTTCGTAAAAATTAGAGAAGCTGAATGTTCCAGCAATCATTTCATCCAGTAAGACGGTAGTGATTAAATAGCCACTAATAACGAAAAAAACGTCTACTCCAGCAAATCCTCCAGAAAATAGATTAAATCCAGCATGGAATAATATTACGGGAATGATGGCGAAGGCTCTTAGGCCATCAATTTCACGACGATAATTCAAAAGTTTAGAGCCTAATAAAATAAAAGCTGTTTATATGGCGTACTTTTTACGCTCATGGTGTATGTGCCTATTATAGCTATATGTTGCAGCATAAAACACTGTACTGGGCGGTCTAATGTGATGTGCAATGTATCTGGGCAGATACCACTATGCTGACGGACTTCTACACCTCCCCCCCCCGTGGGTAATTCAGGGTGTGGGGTCTTATGGCCAGCAGACTACTTCAAAATAGAGCACCAGTTTGAGTGTGTTAATGTCTGTATATACTATCATAATGCAAGGTTTTTCGTCACTTCTGCACCTTAAATTTTACATATAAATATATATAATTCAATGACTTATATGTTTTAAGGTAAAGCGAATCTCTGTCTAGGTGGTTGGTTCGTTAGATTTATAGGCGGTCTTCATTGAGTGTTAATGTAGAGGTTGAGGGGGGGGTTGTAGGCATGAATCAGTTTTGTAGTCTGTCCGTAGTCTACAAACAAAAATGCAGCCAATGATTATTTTCAAAAGCTGCATCTGTGCGGGTAACTAATTGGTTTAGCTGCCATTAATATGGTGGGCCTGGTCAGATTTGAACTGACGACCAAAGGATTATGAGTCCTCTGCGCTAACCGCTGCGCCACAGGCCCGTATGGGAGCACGCATGATACCCGTGCTGGTGGGTTAGGGCAACATTCATAGCCTCTAAAACACTGATTTAATAGTCTCTTTTTGTCTTTGCGCCGTGATAGAGAATATCGCTAAAGTTTTTATTGGCCTTGTCCCGTATTGTTATGCCAGTAACGTCCATATCTTGGTTGGGGCGTTGGAGTGTGATGTCTCCATCCTGAGCACATTGGCCTCGTACTAGGGACCAGTAATTCTCACCTATGGTTTGGCGTGCTCCCTTGGGCATAAAGGATTGCAGGGCAAAACCAATACGCCGTTGGTCTTTACTGAGGTTGGGTTGCGAGCCGTGCACTACCATGGCGTGATGGATCGACATTTGTCCGGGTTTTAAGATGAGGTCTACGGCTTGAGTGGGGTCTATATTTTTCACCTCTTGACCTCGAGTAAGGATGTTGTCTTCACCGTAAGTGTCTTCGTGGGGTTGAATGTCATTGTGGTGGCTGCCTGGAATCATGCTCATGCAGCCGGTTTCGCGCGTGCTTGGTGTTAATGCGATCCAAGGGGTAACAAAGTGGCGGGGAGTAATGCCCATATAGGTGGCGTCTTGGTGCCAGCTAACGAAATGGCTGGAGCTAGGCTCTTTGATAAATAACACACTGCCCCAAAGCGAAAACTCAGCCCCAATGAGGTCTTCAACAGCGTCTAAAACTCTGGAGTGATAGGATAGCTCATCTAAAAATTTAAAACACAGGTGGGCGTTATTGCGGTTTGCGCCGCTTAAGTCGCTAGGGTATTGGGCTTCTGCGTGGTGTAAGCGTTGTGCGTAAGACAGTGCTTCGTCTTCAGACATGACATCAATGGGAGAGACAAAGCCCGTCTTTTGATAATCGTCGATTTGCTGTTGCGTCAATACTTTGCCCATGGGTATGATTCCTACAAGTGGGGTGCTGCCGTTTGCTGTTTGGGCCGGTGGAGCAGCTCTCGGTATAAGGTATAGAGGCCGGATACTAATATAAGGCTGCTGCCAATCAACGTGATGCTGCTGGGCCATTCGCCAAATATGACCACTCCCCAAACCATGGCCAAAGGTAGGGCTGTGTATTCAAAGGGTGCAGCTAATGCGGCTTCGGCCATGCGGTAGGCTTGGCTAATAAGGTAGCCGCCAAAGGTGCTGGCTACGCCTAACAGTACAAATAGTTTGAGGTCTGGGGTTTGCCATTGGCCCCACTCTCTAAGTAAGAAATTGAGTGAAGGGCTGGAGGGCTGGTTATAACTGCCATCACCTACGATAAGCCACATAATTGTGCTCACGACAATAAAGGTCAGTTGGATGTAAAAGGTCATGGTGGAAGCTGATTCTGTGGTGCGCATGGTACGTGTGAGGGTGTGCAAGGCAGCGTAGCCAAAAGCGGCGCCAATGGGCAATAGGGAAACCAGCACAAAGCTGCTGCTGCCCGGCTGAACCATAATCAAGACTCCAGCAAACCCCACGCCTATAGCAAACCATCGGTGAGGTCCCACGTGTTCTTTTAGAAAGATGATGGAGAACAAGGTGATGAGGCTGGGGCTTATAAAAAACAAAGCCACCGCATCGGCCAGTGGCATGGCTGCTAAACCTAAGAAAAATAACATATTGGCCATGACGACAAAACCACCCCGTATAACGTGGGTGGTTAAGCGCTGGGTTTTAAAACTGAGCCAACTGCCTTTGCCCGCCACCACTAGCAGGATAATAACGAGTATCCCGATTAACGAGCGCAGAAGAATAATTTGATGCAGGGCATAGGCATCGCTGAGAAACTTGATGCTAACATCGGTGGCAGAAAAACATAGGCTAGCGCCGATGGCACAAATAATGCCAATCGCATTATTTGATTTAAATAGGGTAAATGACATAAGCCTAACATCAAGTGGTTTACTGTCTTCAATATAGCCGCCGCCACAGGTTGGCGTCAATAGGTGTGTTAGTAAACGATTAGGCGTGACTATAGGGTATAATTAGCGCAATAATTCTTATAGGGTGCACAAGCGCATGATAGACGACGTTAATTACCAAAATAACCCTTTGCATGGTTTGAATTTGAAAACCATGTTGACGGAAATTGTGGATCACTATGGCTTTGAAATCCTTCACGCTTACCTGTGGATTAATACCTTCAAAATTAACCCAAGTATTGATTCTAGTGTTAAGTTTTTGAAGAAAACAACCTGGGCTCGCGAAAAGGTAGAGGGCTTTTACCTTTACAAGTTTAAAAACTTACCTAAGGTGGCGAGTGACCAATTTGAGTTGCCCCCACGAGATCGCATTATCCCTGAAGGACAGGTGCCTGGAGAACCGTGTGAGTTGACCTTGGAGGATGCCGAACGGATGCAGGAGCAGCGTGCCAAGCTGGCTCAAGATTATGACCGTAAGTCTGGCCGTAGCCAGAGTTCACGCAGTGATGATAAGCCTTGGCAAAAGGCGGGTGGCCGGTCTGAATCAAAGTCACCGTGGACGCCACAGCCTAAAGCTCGTGCAGAGGCACCGGTTAAAGATGAGAGTGGCAATTTTGACCCGTGGGCGAATTCCCGCAATAAACTTAAGTAACAAACACAAAAAAGCCATGTCCAACTGCCGACAAGTGTCTGGCAGCTGAGCATGGCTTTTTATTGGCCTAATTATAGCTATAGGCTTAATCTTCGATGAAACTACGTAGGTGATCTGAGCGCATTGGGTGGCGCAATTTACGTAAGGCTTTGGCTTCGATTTGACGAATACGTTCACGTGTTACGTCAAACTGTTTTCCTACTTCTTCTAATGTATGGTCGGTGTTCATTTCGATACCGAAACGCATGCGCAATACCTTAGATTCACGGGCTGTAAGGCCTGCCAATACATCCTTGGTGGCTTCCCTTAAGCCTTCGCCAGTAGCGGAGTCGATGGGGGAGTCCATGGAGCTGTCTTCTATAAAGTCGCCTAGGCTAGAATCTTCATCGTCGCCGATGGGGGTTTCCATAGAAATCGGCTCTTTAGCGATTTTTAATACCTTGCGAATTTTATCTTCTGGCATTTCCATACGTTCGCCTAATTCTTCCGGCGTAGGCTCACGGCCCATTTCCTGTAGCATTTGACGAGAAATACGGTTCAGCTTGTTGATGGTTTCGATCATATGTACCGGAATACGAATGGTACGTGCTTGGTCGGCGATTGAGCGAGTGATAGCTTGTCGAATCCACCAGGTGGCGTAGGTAGAGAACTTATAACCACGGCGGTATTCAAACTTATCTACGGCTTTCATTAAACCGATGTTGCCTTCTTGGATCAAGTCTAAGAATTGCAAACCACGGTTGGTGTATTTTTTGGCAATGGAGATAACCAAACGTAAGTTGGCTTCTACCATCTCTTTCTTGGCGCGGCGTGTGCGGGCTTCGCCAATAGTCATACGGCGATGGATGTCTTTGATTTCGCTAAGGCTAATGCCAGAATCGTCCACTACCTCGGAGAGTTTGCGTTGTGCGCGCCTAAGGTCAACCGCGTTACGGCGGATGATATTGGAGTAAGGTGCGTTTTGGGCAATGAGTTCGTCGGCCCAGCCAGTGTTGGTTTCGTTGCCTGGGAATTGCGCAAGGAAGTCTTCACGCGGCATCTTGGCTTTACGGTAACAAATAGTGCTGATGATCTTTTCTTGCGCACGAATATTGGCGAGTGCGGCGCGTGGCCACTTAGCAATCGACTCAAAGTGCTTGGGTACCAGCTTTAGGGGCGAGAACAAGAAACCAAGGTGAGCGTATGACTCTTGGGTTTGTTTGCTTTCGCGACCGTGTTTTTTAACAAGCAGCAGGGTTTTAACTAGGTGTTCTTCTAGTTCCGCAAAACGCTCTGCAGTTTCAATTGGATCTGGGCCGTTATCTGTTTCTTCCTCGTCCTCGTCATCATCGCTTTTAACCACGGTGGTGGGGTTGATTGGAGATGGGTTTGGCTCGCCATCTGGATCGATCCACCCGCTGAACAGGTCGCTTAAGCGGCCTTCGTCTTCAACGATCTTTTTGTAGGCGTCAATGATGGTAATAACACTGTCTGGATAGTGTGCCACGGCAGACATGACATCGCGTAAGCCTTGTTCAATGCGTTTGGCAATGACGATTTCGCCTTCACGAGTTAGTAGCTCTACGGTGCCCATCTCGCGCATATACATACGCACGGGGTCGGTGGTGCGGCCGGCTTCTGTTTCTACTGCAGCCAGTGCTGCGGCAGCTTCTTCGGCGGCAGCTTCGTCGGTCGAGTCGCCATCGGTCATGAGTAAGGTTTCAGCATCTGGCGCTTGCTCAGATACAGTAATGCCCATGTCGTTGATCATACCGATAATGTCTTCGACTTGATCTGGATCGGCGATATCTTGCGGCAGGTGATCGTTAACTTCTGCGTAAGTTAAGAAACCCTGTTCACGACCTTTGGTGATCAGTTGTTTTAAACGCGATTGTTGCTGTTCGTTGGCGGCCATGACTACCCTATTAGGTGGACGGATAATATAAAATGCTAGCTCTCCATTATAGTCGAGAAGCGGAAGTTCTTCCACAAATGACTCGGAATTAGCTAATGAATTGTGCTTTTGAGTGCCTGCACTAGACGATGGCTCTAAATGGGTCTGTTTTTGCGATGCTTAGCATGCCGCCCTTGAGCCGCGGACCAGTATAAGATCCTTAGGTAAGGCTATTGTCTACTTTTCAGCCGCTTTTGCAACTCTTCTTTTTCTTTTAGCAGAGTTTTTATCTGTTGTTTAGCCGTTGGGTCGGCATTGGGTTGAGCAACTTGATGTAATAGCTGGTTAAAGCGCTCGTCTAGATGGTGCTCGAGCAGCTTATCTATGGCCGCTTGCAGTTGATGGGCATGATCACCTAGTGGTAATAGCAACTCCATGGCGGCGAGTTGGCGTAGCATTGGCCAGGCATCCCATGGTGCACATTCAATGTGGACTTCGGAGGTGATAGGCCAGCGGCCAAGGGTCACTTTCATGGTTTGAACAGTGGTTAATAGCTGAGTTAACACCGCGGCATCGGGCATTTGTAATTCACCAAGGTGGCTAGGTATTTGGCTGATGTGCTGTACTGTTTCTGGATGGCGAAGAATCACTCGAATGGCGGCTTGAGCCGGGTTTTGCACCTTGGGTAAGTTGGCATTAAAGTTGCGCGGCGGTGTAGCATCTTGCGGCATTGGGGACGTTGCCTGATGCTCGTCGTGGTGCCAGTGGCGGGCGTCGTCATCGGCTTGTGATGCGCTATCCGCCATGTGGTAGTCGGCGTAGTCGTGGGTGCTGTTGGGAGGTGTTTTTGGTTCGGACTTGGCTGCTATAGGCGTGGGCACCGATGTGTTTACGGGGGTTGGTTGCGCCGTAACAGCCGGGGCTTTAAGGGCCGCAAGTTCAGCTAGTGTGTCTTTGTCTAACCCGGTAATTTTGCTCAAGCGTGCCTGCATCATACTGCGCATGATGCCTTTAGGCATGGTGTTGATGAGTGGGTTAGCGTCGGTGGCTAATTTGGCGCGGTGTTCCAAGTTGTGTGGGTCTAGCTCTTTGCCCAATCGCTGAAATAGGAAGTCACTTAACGGTGTGGCTTCAATAATGCGTTGGCTGAGCTGGTCTTTACCAATCTGGCGCACCAATGAGTCGGGGTCTTCGCCGTCTGGCAATAATAAAAACCGCGCTTGTCGGCCGTCTTCCATAAACGGTAGGCAGGTGAGCATTGCTCGCTCGGCGGCCTTAAGGCCGGCGGCATCGCCATCAAAACAAAATACCACCTCGCTAACCAGCTTAAAAATACGTTCTAGGTGGTAGCTGCTGGTGCTGGTGCCTAAGGTGGCCACGGCATAGTTAATTTGATGTTGCGCTAGGGCCACTACATCCATGTAGCCTTCAACCACCAAGATACGTTTGAGGTTGCGCTCTTGCTGGCGGGCTTCGTAGAGGCCGTACAGTTCGCGCTGTTTGTGGAATACCTCGGTTTCTGGTGAGTTGAGGTATTTTGGTTTTTCGTCGCCTAATACGCGTCCGCCAAAGGCAATAATACGGCCTTTGTAATCTTTAATGGGGAACATGATGCGGTCTCGAAAGCGATCGTAACGGCGTTTGCTTTCTTCTTTCTCAACCACCATACCGCAATCAATCAAGTGTTGTTCTTGCTTGGGTTCTTGGCCGCCATTGGGGGCGAGTTCGGTCATCAGGTTCTGCCAGCCAGTAGGGGCGTAACCAATGCCAAAGCGCTGAGCTATTTGGCCGCTGAGGCCTCGGCCTTTAAGATAAGACACCGCTTTTTGACGGTCGCTATGGCGACGCAATTGGCTCTGGTAGTACTGGCTAGCTCGGTTGAGGAGGTCGTAGGCTTGGTTGCGCGCTTTGGTTTTGGCCTGGCTGGCTTCGGTGGCCGCTTGGCTGGTAATGCTGTCGTCTTTAGGTACCGTGAGTCCGGCTTTGCCTGCTAGTTCTTCCACGGCTTCGGGGAAGTTAAGGTTTTCTAACTCCATTAAAAAACCAATGGCATTGCCACCAGCGCCACAGCCAAAGCAATAGTAAAACTGCTTATCTGGCGCTACGCTAAACGAGGGGGTTTTTTCTTTGTGAAAAGGGCAGCAAGCGGAGTAGTTACGGCCGGTTTTTTTGAGCTTTACGCGGCTATCAACCAAGTCGACAATGTCGGTGCGGTCGAGTAGGTCATCGATAAACGATTGCGGTATGCGTGCGGCCAAGGGTTTTGCCTTTTTTATAAAAGCTTACGCGAGTTGCGCTTTAATCTTACCGCTTACTTTGCCAATATCTGCGCGGCCTTGCAACTGTGGTTTAAGAATACCCATTACTTTGCCCATGTCCTTCATGTTGCTCGCGCCTGAGTCGGCAATGGCTTGTGCGATTAACGCAGTCACTTCGTCGTCGGTTAAAGGAGTGGGTAGGAATTCTTGAATAACGCCCATTTCAAAGTGCTCAACGTCGGCCAAGTCTTGGCGTGCTGCTGCTTCGTATTGGGTGATGGAATCACGGCGCTGCTTGAGCATTTTGTCTAACACACCTAAGCCACGGGCTTGGTCTAGTTCGATACGCTCGTCTACTTCAATGCGCTTGAATTCTGCAAGCATGGTGCGAATGCACATTAAGCGAGGCTTGTTTTTGTCACGCATGGCTTGTTTTTGAGCGTCTTTAAGTTGAAGCTTTAAGTCTGACATGGTGAGATCTGCCTGTGTTGGTTTCAGTTGCTTGATGTTGCTGCATTTGGGCTTTACACGCAAACGTCAGAAACGACAAAGGGGCGGGTAACTGAAAAACCGCCCCTATGTAAGATCGTTAGCCGCACTATATGCATAGCGCAATTAACAGGTCGTGCAAGGTTCTGTATTAGTATGTGTAAAACCTAGTAAAGACGAACGTGACGACGGTTTTCGCGTGCTAGCTTCTTAGCATGACGCTTAACAGCTGCAGCAGCTTGACGCTTACGAACGCTGGTAGGCTTTTCGTAGAATTCTTTTGAGCGCACGTCTGCTAAAGTACCTGCTTTTTCACAAGCGCGCTTGAAGCGACGTAGGGCAATATCAAATGGTTCGTTGTCTTTCAGTTTTACAGCTGGCATATCTTTACCTAATTGTGGATGCTGCGGTAGGCAGTAATCCTAATGTTTTCTATTCACATCCCAGTCATTGTATTAACGACTAGCGGAAGGTGTTCCTGAGTCTTCAAGGCCGCGTATTTTACTCCTATGTGTTAGTCAGTGTAAACCCCAGTTTGGGCTAAGTTAACAGACTTTTACTTAAGTTATGAGTTAACTGCGACTATAGCCACTTGTGCAGGTGGTTATTGAGGCAGATGAGAGGTAAAATTCTCGCCCTATTATAGACTTTATTTGGCTTTATTGATGCGTGTATTAGGCATAGAAACATCTTGCGACGAAACTGGCGTGGCGATCTACGACACCGATGTGGATGGTTTAGGTAATGGCGCCATTTTAGCCGAAGCCTTATATAGCCAAGTGGCTGTGCATGCAGAATACGGCGGCGTGGTACCCGAATTAGCCTCCCGTGATCATATTCGCAAGCTCGTACCCTTGATGCGTGAAGTGTTTGGTAAGGCGGGTCTAGCCTATGGTGATGTTGACGGCATTGCCTACACCGCTGGGCCTGGCCTCATTGGTGCGTTAATGGTGGGGGCAGCCACAGGCCGAGCATTAGGCATGGCGTGGGATGTCCCCACCCTTGGCGTACACCATATGGAAGGCCATTTATTAGCCCCTATGTTAGAAGAAAGTGCTCCTAAACCACCGTTTGTGGCCTTGTTGGTTTCTGGGGGCCACACCCAGTTGGTGCACGTGCGCTCGCTGGGTGACTATGAACTCCTAGGCGAATCCCTAGATGATGCGGCGGGTGAAGCTTTTGATAAGGTGGCTAAGATGATGGACTTAGACTACCCAGGAGGCCCCTTGGTTGCCAACTTGGCACTAGAGGGTGACGCCGAACGATTTAAATTTCCTCGTCCCATGGTAGACCGCCCAGGCCTAGACATGAGTTTTAGTGGCTTAAAAACGGCCACCTTATATGCCATTCAAGATATTCAAAAACAACAGGGCAGCCTGAGTCAGCAAGATAAGGCCGACATTGCGGTGGCCTTTCAGCAGGCGGTGGTGGATACTTTGGCCATTAAATGTCGTCGTGCGTTACAACAGACGCAGCTTTCAACCTTGGTTATGGCAGGCGGCGTGAGTGCCAACCTAAAGCTACGCGAAAAACTGGCTACAGAAACCGCTAAACTACGCGCCAAAGTGTATTACCCGCGGCCTGAATATTGTACCGACAATGGTGCCATGATCGCTTATGCAGGCGCCCAGCGTCTTGCTGCAGGTCAAACCGACGACTTAACCCTAAAAGTAAAACCTCGGTGGCCTCTAAATGAGCTATCGGCAGTCAGAGAACTACCTGTAGTAGTTTAATAATGTACTAGATTTAATTACGAGACTCTTTTATGGACACAGTATATGTACACGGCTTAACCGTTGAAACCGTGATAGGCATCTTTGATTGGGAACGTGAGATCAAGCAAAAGGTAGTGCTAAACATTGAAATGGCGGTGGATATAAGCCCGTCTGCGGCCACCGAAGACATCGATCGCACGGTGAGCTACAAGGACGTGTCTGATCGATTAACGCAGTTTGTACAAGCCAGTGAGTTTTTATTGGTGGAAACCATGGCAGAAGAAATTGCGGCCTTAGTGTTGGCAGAATTCCCCGTACCTTTTGTGCGCATTAAGTTGGGAAAGCCTGACGCTATTGCTAATGCCAAAGACGTGGGCGTCATTATTGAGCGTGGCCAAAAGCCTGCATGATGACGCAAGTTTACTTGGGTCTTGGTGCTAATATCGAGCCTCAAGCGAGTTTACAGGCGGGAGTTTTTGAATTGCGTTCGCAATTTGGCGCGGTTGACTTGTCGCCGGTGTATTTGGCTCCCGCTATCGGTATGGTTGGCCCCCACTTTTTAAATATGGTGGTGGGTTTTGCTTGCCCTATGAGCCATACTGAGCTGATGACATGGATCCGAGCTATAGAAGCTAAACATGGCCGTGTTAGGCCATCTGTGGCCGACGAGAAGTCAAGTAGTCACGGCTTAGATATGGATTTGCTTTTGTTTGGTGATCTTGTAGATAAAGCGTTGAAAGTACCGCGGCCTGATATTCTAACCTGCACCTATGTGCTGCAACCCCTCGCCGACTTAGTACCCACCTTAGCTCACCCTGCGGCTGGTAAAACAATGGCCAGCCTACAATCTGGTTGCCCTGTAGAACAGCATCTTACGCAAGTAACATTAGCCTTTTAGCTGCGCTACCTGCGCTTGCTTTAGGGCCTCTCCCAATTCTTTACCACTATACCCTTGAGCCATTAGCTCGGCGGGTTTGACGCTGCTGATGGTGTGTAAGTCTGCCAGTATGTGTGGTTCTGGGGAATTCCACCCAAACAAAGGTTCTTTGCTTTGGGTGATGGCTTGGCATAGGGTCATTAAATCCGTTAATGATTCTGGCTTGCGGATGAGGCCAAGGCTGCTTAATAGGCGGTGCCTTTGTAGCGCGTCCAGTTCTTCGTAGGCGCGTAATGCTCGCTGGTGGTTGCTGATGGCTAGAGCCAGTGTTTTTGGGGCGTTGGGTAGCTTAATCTGAGCGGCTAAGTCTTCTATTTGCAGCTTGTTAAGTTGGTAGAGTACGCCTGCTAGACGTAAATCAATACTGGTGTCCATTTGGCCCAACAGCTGCAGCCCCGTCAGCGCCTGAGGCTTGCGCTCCAGTAATTCAGCAAGCGGCGGCATGAGTTGTTCAAGAGCACCACATTCTTCGAGTACTTCAAAATAAACCCACGGGCTTTGGCTAGTGAGTGCTTTTTGGGTTTCTTGCCAAATTCGCTCTTTAGCTAGTGTTGTGAGCTCGCCAGATTGGACTAACTTCGTTACTAAAGACTGGGTTTCTGGCGCAATGCTAAAACCCAAATGGTGTAAGTACGCTGCAAAGCGTGCGGCGCGCAACACTCGAAGCGGGTCTTCGCTGAAAGCAGGTGATACGTGGCGGATGAGTTTAGCACTGAGGTCTTGCTGGCCACCAAAAGGGTCTATCAGGCGGCCATCGTCTGTTTGAGCGATGGCGTTGATGGTAAGGTCCCGTCGTAATAAGTCTTGTTCTAGTGTGACTTCGGCAGCAGCATAAACTTCAAACCCCTTATGGCCTTGGCCTGCCTTTCGCTCAGTGCGGGCGAGGGCGTATTCCTGTTTGCTTTTGGGGTGCAAAAATACCGGAAAATCTTTGCCCACTTGAGTATAGCCTTGGGCCACTAACGCCTCTGGAGTACTACCCACCACCACATAGTCGCGTTCGCGCACTGGCAAACCAAGTAGTTGATCTCGTACTGCGCCTCCAACGAGGTATGTTTGGCTAGTACTCATCAAGGCTTAACCTCATAACGCGTTGCAGTGTTCCGGTTGTTGTAGGGAGTAGGCCGCGAAGCCGCCTTCTACACTATAAACTTCATCAAAACCTTGTTGTGCTAAAAAGCCCGCGGCTTGTATTGCGCTTACACCATGGTAACAACAAACGATAATGGGTTTTTCCATATCGGCCTCTTGTAGAAACGCAGGTAGATTTTCGTTATCAATACGGTGGCTGTGTTTAATATGGTGCTTTTGGTAGCTGTTGATATCACGAATATCAACGAGGTAGGCACCTTGGTCAATTTTAGGCATAACGTCGGCTGGGGAGATGGAGGTGATTTCAGACATATTTGCATCCTATTAAGAGATCAGAAGTTTAGTGTTTCGGTAACGTTTGTGCAATTATATATTAGATTTACCTTATTTAAAAGTAATAACGTAAATCAGTCACATCGTACGCTGAAACACTGGCCGTCGTCCAAGCGTATGAGCTTTAGCTGGCCGCCCCATACACAGCCCATGTCTAAGTTAATCACCTCGGCTAGGCCTGTTTCTCCCTCTAAAGCAGCCCAATGGCCAAATACTTGCCGTGCTGTAACTGGGCTGGGTAATTTAAACCAAGGTAAGGTGCTAGCATTTTGGACGCTGGCAGATAGGTCGGGTTTGTCTTTGTTAACTAAGTCGAGGCCACCGTCTGGGCGTACAAAACGCATACGAGTGAAGTAATTGGTAATGCAGCGCCAGCGTTCTACGTCTTGTAAATCATCGTGCCACAGGTCGGGCAGGTTGCCGTACATATGGCTAAAAAATCGATGGGCTTGATTACTCTGCAAGACGTTTTGTATTTCTTTAGCGTGCGCTATGGCTTGCGGCAAATCCCAGCAAGGGGGCACGCCTGCATGGGTCATCACCGTGTCGAATTGGGCGTCGTAATGCAGCAGCGGTTGTTGCTGTAACCAATGTAATAACTCACGGCGGTCATGGGCCTCAAAAATAGGCTGTAGCGTGTCATCAGGTTTTAGTATGGCTTGTTTTGCATCTAGAGCGAGTAGGTGCAGGTCGTGATTACCCAGCACCACCTTGGCGTCTGTGCCCAATGACTTAATGAAGCGTAGCGTATTGAGGGAGTCGGGACCGCGATTAACTAAGTCGCCGGCCACCCATAGTTGGTCTCCACTAGCAAACTGTACTTTTTGCAGTAGCGCTTTGAGCGGTTCTAAGTAGCCTTGTATGTCGCCAACGGCATAGCTGGTCATGGTGGTAGGCCGTTAGTGCAGGGCGTTAGGGTAAGATAGCGTAAATGGCGGTATGGCCGCAGAAAACTCATGGCCATCTGCAGCCACCATTTGGTAAAACCCACTCATACTGCCCACTTTTGTCTCAAGTACTGTGCCGCTGGTGTATTGATGACGTTGGCCCGGGTCGATCACTGGTTGCTGGCCTACTACGCCGTCGCCAGACACTTCTTGGGTCTTGCCGTCGCCGTCGGTAATCAGCCATTTACGGCTCATTAGTTGGGCACTTTGGCTACCACTGTTGGTAATGGTGATTTTATAGGCAAACACATAACGGTTGCGGCTGGGGTCCGACTGTTCAGCAAGAAACTCGGTTTGTACACCAACATTGAAGTCGTAATCTTGGTCTAAGTCGTGGTCTGGGGTTTGCATGGGTTGGGCCTAGCTCAATTAAGAAGGTTGCTTATGGCCACAAAGTCGGCCACGGTTAAGCGCTCAGGTCGAATGCTAGGGTCTATGCCTAAACTTTGCAACTGTTGGTCGTCAATTATGCCTTTTAAGTTGTTACGCAAGGTTTTGCGGCGTTGGGCAAAACCGGTTTTAACCAAGCTTTCAAAATGTTTAAAATCTTTTGCTGGGTGTGGTAGTTCGGCGTAGGGCGCCATACGTACAATGGCAGAATCCACTTTGGGCCTTGGGTCAAAGGCCTCTGGTGGCACTTCAAACAAGTTGTCTACACGGCAAAAATACTGCGCCATAATACTCAGGCGGCCGTAATTGTTGGTGCCTGCACCAGCGGCTAAACGTAATACCACTTCTTTTTGCAACATAAAGTGCATGTCTTCAATGAGATCGGCTTGATCCAATAAATGAAAGATTAATGGCGTAGAAATGTTGTAGGGCAAGTTGCCTACAATACGTAAAGACTTGGATTTAGGGTTAGGCTCGCTACTGATGCTGCTAAAATCAAATTTAAGGGCATCGGCCTCGTGAATACGTAAATTGTTGCCATAGCTGGCAAACGCAATACGCAGGTGAGGCAATAGGTCACGGTCTAGCTCCACCACGTCAAGGCTGCCCGTGGACGCGAGCAGGTGCTCGGTAATCGCGCCTAGGCCAGGGCCAATTTCAACGATGGTTTGCTCTGGCTTAGGGCGAATACAGGCCACAATATGACGAATAATGCCTTGGTCTTGTAAAAAGTTTTGCCCAAAACGCTTACGAGCTTGATGTTTTTTTGGAGTTTGGCTAGCCATAGATGTCTCTAGTAAAGCTTGGTTAACTGCAGAGCTTGTAACGTGGCCTGCAATAAACTGTTGGCGTTGGCTTGGCCAGTACCAGCCAAATCTAATGCGGTGCCGTGGTCAACGGAGGTGCGAATAATGGGTAAACCTAAGGTGATGTTTACCGCATCACCAAAACCCGCGTATTTTAGCACGGGTAGCCCTTGATCGTGATACATGGCCAAAATGGCATCGGCTCGATCGAGGTTGGTAGGGTTAAACAAAGTGTCTGCAGGTAACGGGCCTATCAAGTTAAGACCTTCACTACGCAACTGATCCAGTGCCGGGATAATAACATCGATCTCTTCGCGGCCTAAATGGCCGTCTTCTCCTGCATGGGGGTTAAGGCCACACACATAAATGGTGGGTTGAGAAATGCTAAATTTGGCCTTTAGCTCGTTGTTTATAAGGTGTAATGTTTGGCTTAGTAGCTTAGGCGTTATGGCGGCAGACACGTCTTTAAGTGGCAAGTGTGTGGTGGCTAGAGTGACGCGCATGGCGTTACACGCCAGCATCATTACCACTTGTTCTACGCCGCAACGTTGCTGCAAGTATTCGGTGTGGCCACTAAAGGGCGTGCCCGCATGGTTGATAATGCCTTTATGAACCGGTGCCGTGATCATGGCTTGAGCACTGCCGTCCAGGCATGCATCACAGGCAATATTAAGCGTATTGAGAACATAGCCTGCGTTGTCTGCATCTAAGTGACCCGCGCGGCTTTCTACCGCTAATGGCACGTGTATTACTTTGAGTTGATTGCTAGGCGTAATGGCGGCGGGGTATTTGAGGTCAAAATGGCAAAAATCGATAGTTAAACCCAGCTTGCAGGCTCTGTCTTGCAATACGCCCATGTCGGCAACAATAACAATCTCAACGTCGCTAAGCTCGGTGTGGGGCTGGCCTGCCAAGGTTAAACATAGATCAGGACCAATGCCTGCGGGTTCCCCCGCAGTGACGAGTAATCGGCTCACTACTGACATGGTTAACGAATCTCAATGTAGGCTTGGTTGCGAATTTCTCGTAACCAATTTTCTAACTCACCAGCAAACTTACTTTGGCGAATGGTTTGTTTGGCTTGGTAGCGTAAATTAGCTTGCCCTACGTCTTTGGTGCGGCGTTCTATGGCTTGCAATAGGTGCCAGCCAGATTCACTTTGAATGGGCGCGCTTAGTTCGCCTAGGGCTAGTTTTTCTAGCTCAAATTGTAATCGTTGCGGTAGCTGGTCGTAATTAACCCAGCCTAAATCGCCGCCACTAGGGGCCGAGTTAGCATCGTCACTAAAGGTGCGAGCTAGGTCGTAAAAGTCTGCGCCGTTAATAATGCGTTGATGTAATTCGTTAATCAGGTCTTGGGATTGTGTGGCTGTTCTAATCTCATTGGGTAAAATGAGCAAGTGGTTAGCCTTAGTTTGAGCGATGGTTTGTACACTCACACCACGTTTATTGATGAGTTTAATAAGGTGAAAACCGCTGCTGTTACGAATAGGTTGGCTTACATCACCTGTTTGCATGTCACTAATCGGTTGGGCAAATAGGCTGGGCAGCTGGCTGCCCTTACGCCAGCCAAGGTTACCGCCCTCTAAGGCGTTAAGTGCGTCTGAGTGGCTTACTGCAAGGCTAGAAAAGTCGTTACCTTGCGCGAGCTCGGCAGCAATTAGATCTAGCTTAGCCTGTGCTGTTGCTAGTTCTTGCGCATCTGGGGTGGCGCTAAGATTAACTAAAATATGGCCAATTTCGTATTCGGTTTCGGCTAAGGCTTGGCCTTGGGTAGACGCCAAATAGCGATCAACTGTGTGTTCGCTGACGCGAATGCGTTTGTTAACCGAGCTGGTCTGAACTTCATTGATGGTCATCTCTTGGCGAATTTTGTCACGAAAATGGGCCATGGTGTCGCCCGAGTTAGTCACCGCTTGTTGCAATTGGGCAATGCTGAGTTGGTTGCTTTTAGCAATCCGTTCAAGAGCTTGGTCTAGGCTGGCATCGGCAATATGCACGCCTTGTGCTTGGGCTAGCTGCAGCTGTAAATTCTCAATAATCAACTGATCCAAAACTTGTGATGTTAATACATCAAGGCTAGGCGCCTGGGTATTGTTTTGGGCCAATTGTTGCTGTATCTGGCTTAGGCGTAGATTAAAGTCGGTTTGCAAAATAATGTCGTCATTCACCACAGCCATAATGCGGTCTAGCTGTTGCGCTGCAAAGGCGTTAATGGTGGTCAGGCACAGGGTTAAACTTAGGGCAAAGCCCAAGCCGTATTTATTGAGTGCGTTCATTGTAACCTGTAATTCCTTTCATAAAATCGGCCATGAGGACTTGGCTGCCCGTGGTCAGTTGTGTGTCGATGTCACCCAAACCCTTGAGGGAGAGTTCAAAAAATACGCCGTGCTCAACACCTTTGGTTTGATCTGCCAGCCAATGTCGGCTTACCAAGCGGCCTTTCCAGCAACAATTGGTATATTCTATACCTACAATTTCGTCTTGTAATTGTTGATTGCGCAGGTCTTCTTTGTGTTTGGCAATTAAAGTCCATTGAGGGTTTAGCGGCCATACCACTGACACCTCAGTCTGTTGGCTGCTGTTCAATTTTTCGGTGTATTTCACATCAACAATTTGGTTGTTGCTGGGTTGATATTTCATACTCGCCGTAGTGGCTTCAACGTTGCCTGAGCGTGGGCTCCACTCGAGGTTCAAACTTGAGCTCCAATAGGGATTAAATTGATAACTCATGTGACCATGAATAGGCGAATAAGTTTCAGTGTTAGCAGCAGTGCTACTGCTCAGCTGCACCTGCCGATTGCTCAGGTAGTGGATTTGGGTCATTGACAGTTTGGCTTTCTGCCAGCCTTTAGCATCTAAAAATTGGCTGTCCACGCCTAAGGTAACGCGGTTGGTGTCACCAATACGATCGGAACCATTAAATCGGTTACCTTGGTAGAATGGCTTGCTGTTGAGACTGGTGTCAAAAATAGTGATGTCGTTTTGCGATTTAAAGGGCGCGTAGGCGTAGTACAGCCTAGGTTCTAAGGTTTGGCTATATCCCAAACTTAGCTCGCGTTCGAACAGCAGGCCGGTATCCAACTCAAATTGCGGTACTACGCGAGTTTTGCTCGCTTGGATGTTGGCGGTGGTATTGGCCAACTGGTATTGAGTGATAGGCAGGCTCAGTTTAGGTTTAATAAAGCTGTAGTCGGTGGTCCAGGATGAGCTCACGCTCGGTTGCAGGTGGATACGTGTGCCAGTGAGCTTATTGTTGGCAGCTAAGTTTTCTGTGTCACGAGTAAAGTGGTTTAGGTCAAGCTGGTAACTGCCAGTCACAGGCGCAGAACCGTAATCTGTGGTGGTGCCGCCGGCAAGTCTGGCGTGAGGCAGTTGGTCATACGCTGGCGTGCTGGTGGTTAAGTTTTGGTGGGTGATTAGGGCTAAGCTTGCACTACTAAGCCATACATTTTGGCCTTGGTAGTTAACTTGAGCCTTGCTGGCTAGGCTGCTGGCCTCACCGGCTGCTCGTGTTAAGTCGAAGTCGTTAAACACGTCGGCGTCACTCACCCTTTTGATGTGGATGCTAGACGAAAGGTTAGGGCTGATTTGGCCCTTGTGGTTGAATTCGGTTAACCAGCGGTGTTGTGTGGAGTTAGGGTCTGAAAGCGCCCAATTAAAGTACAACGATTGCTCGGTGTCGGCGTTCATGTGGCGTATTTTCGTGCCTAAGGTGGTGCCACCAAACTCAGTAAAGCGAGGCGTCATTAAGGCGTCATAGTTGGGTGCCAAATTGAGATAATAAGGCGTAGTAATGTCTAACCCCATCTGACTGGATCGAACCAGTGTAGGGAACAGAAATCCCGAGCGACGTTGGTCGTCTATGGGGAAACGCATCCAGGGTAAATAAAATACCGGTACCACCCCAATTTTTAATACGGCATTTTGGGCTTCGCCAAACCCTTGGCTGGGATCCAAGTCAATTTTATTACTATAAATTGCCCATGCATTATTGCCGGGTGGGCAAAAGGTAAGTCTGCCCTGGTTCATCGTCACTGTTTCGTCCTTATGGTAATCGATGGATGAGGCATTGGCGCGCAATTCGTTGTTAGGAATAGCCAGCTGTGCTTGACTAAACTGGGCCTCCGAGCTGTCCATATCAAAGGATGCATCGGCGCTCTGCATGATGAGGTTTTGGCGGCGGTATTTCACATTGCCAATAATGTCGATCAGGCGTTGGTTGTTATCAAAACGGGCATAATCACCGGTGATTTTCTGCTGGCCTTGGCGTAATTCAACGTTGCCGGTGAGATGACTGACACCGTCTTCATATTCACTCGCGTCCGAATGGCTGTAAAGAGGCTGTTGATCGGCAGGGGTGTTAGGGTCTAGTGCGGAGGCCTGGTAAGGTAAATAATAACCCGGGCAGTAATCATCAGTTGTTGCAGGTTGAGGTTGCCAATCAAGCAATAGTGGTTGTGGTGAGTTTGTTTCTGCCGTTGCTGCAGAGGCAGTCAATAGCATGATAAGGCTTGTACAAATCAATGTAACAGAACGATTGGCAATAAAATGTTGAGCTAGAAAGGGCTTAAGAAATAACAAAAGGAATCCGTTGGCAACAGTGACTGATCAGGAGTTTACACTTTAACTTGGCCTAAGTTTAAACCAATTCTTAGAAGAAGGGTGCGACTTACGAGTGGAATTGGCTAAAAGTGTCAATTTTGGTAATTAATAGCCAGCTGATATGGCACTTAACGCGTTGTTTGCCTATCATAGGCACAGATTTAGACACAGATTTTTTAAACAGGTGAATGCGTGAATGGTTATAGCTTTGGCGTCAATATGGCGCGCCACCGTACCGGGTTGGTTATTGGTGCCTTAATTGGTTTAACAGGTGGTGTTAGTGGTGTGTTTTTTGGCGCTGCTATTGGTTATTACCTCGATAAGTTGATTCGCAGCGTAGCCGGCGCCGAAAGCTGGACCCAAGCCAAGGCGCAAACCGCTTTTTTTGATGCTACTTTTTGTGTCATGGGCAAAATCGCCAAAGCCGATGGCCACGTGACGGCAGAAGAAATTCAGTATGCCGAAGCGGTGATGACGCGGATGCAGCTCACGGGCGAGCTAAGAAAACGGGCGATTGAGTGTTTTAGTCAAGGTAAAACCGCACAATTTGACCTGAGCCAAGTGCTAGAGCCCCTTCGCCGCGCCCTAGTGAACAACGTCTCCGTAAGGCAAATGTTTATTGAAATTCAACTTCAAGCGGCTTTGGTTGATGGTGAGTTTAGCCCCTCCGAAGGACGCGTATTAACAGAAGTTTGCCAGCTGTTAGGGATTAGTCAGCAAGAATTTGAAGCCGTTGCTCAACGCATGAAAGCCGAGCAATCGTTTCACCAAGGTGGTGGTCAGGGACAATTTGAAACGGCCGGTGGCTTGGGCTTAAAGCAAGCTTATGGCGTTTTGGGTGTAGACCAAGCCTGTGACGCCAAAACCCTTAAAGCCGCCTACCGTAAGTTGATGAGTCAGCACCATCCAGATAAGTTAGTGGCTCGTGGTTTGCCCGATGAAATGATGCTAATAGCCAAAGAAAAAACGCAAGAAATTCAAGCCGCTTACGACGCTATTAAAAAGTCACGCAAGTAGTTTTCTGTATTAATTAATCTCTGGAAAGACCTTTATTATGGCTGATTTTAAAATCGCACCCTCTATTCTAGCTGCCGACTTTGCACGCTTAGGCGAAGAAGTTGAAAATGTATTGGCAGCGGGGGCTGATATTGTTCATTTTGATGTGATGGATAACCATTACGTTCCTAACCTCACCATTGGCCCCATGGTCTGTAAAGCGTTACGGGACTTCGGTATCACCGCGCCTATTGATGTGCATTTGATGGTGAAGCCGGTGGATCGTATGATCGAAGAGTTTTTGGCTGCCGGTGCCAGTTACATTACCTTTCACCCAGAAGCCAGTGACCACATTGACCGTTCCCTACAAATGATCAAAGACGGCGGCGCTAAAGCTGGTTTGGTATTTAACCCTGCAGCATCGCTACATTACCTTGATCATGTCATGGATCGGTTGGACATGATTCTATTAATGTCGGTTAACCCGGGTTTTGGTGGTCAAAAGTTCATCCCATCGACCCTAGATAAGTTACGTTTGGTACGCCAGCGTATAGACAGTTCTGGGCTAGACATTCGGTTAGAAGTTGACGGTGGTGTGGGTGTAGCCAACATTGCCGAAATAGCGGCGGCGGGCGCCGACACCTTTGTGGCAGGTTCAGCCATTTTTAACACTGATGACTATAAAGCCACCATCGACTTAATGCGCCAACAGCTGGCATCAACCTAAGCTTGTGAGTTTAATTAATACGATTGGATTTCGGCCCAAGTTAGTCCTGTTCGACTTAGACGGTACGTTATTGGATAGCCTGCCAGACTTGTATGCGGCTAGCTTGAGCATGGCCAAAAGCCTCGATATTGCAGTACCCACGCATACTCAAGTAGAGCAGTGGGTGGGTAATGGGGCGGCTATGCTGGTGCAGCGTATTCTCGCTGATCAATTTATCCCCGAGGCAGTCGACCCTCGTTTTGACGCCGCCTTAAGCCTATATATGGAAGCCTATCACCAGCTTGGCAACCAACAAAGCCGGCTCTATGATGGTGTAGTTCCCTTGTTAACGCTGCTGCAGTCGCAAGGCATTAAACAGGGAGTGATTACTAACAAACCTAGCCGTTTTACCAAACCTCTGTTGCAGCAATTTGGTATTTTAGAGTATTTTGAATTGGTGTATTGCGGCGATACATTCGATGAGAAAAAACCCCACCCAATGCCCCTCATCAATGCCGCTAAATCCTTAGAACTAGAGATTGCTGACTGTTTGATGGTGGGTGATTCGAGCAATGATGTTATCGCCGCCAGAACCTGCGGCATGCCCAGTCTTGGGGTTAGAGGCGGTTACAACCATGGCCGCGACGTATCGGAATGCGGGCCAGATTGGGTCTTGGATTGCCTCTAATTGTGTGATAGTGTACTAGTACATTGATACAGCCTGTTTTTAGTTATGCCCTACAACAAAGCCATGGCACCCGTCGCCGACTATTTGCTATTACAAACCGACGCTCAGGCTATGACTGCAGCCCTAGAAGGCCTGTTAACGCCTAACGAACAACAGGAAGTGATCAACCGCTTACAGATATTTGAGCTGCTTTCTCAAGGCTTATCGCAAAGGCAAGTCGCTCAACAGTTGGGTGTTGGTATTGCCACCGTAACCCGTGGTTCTCGAACCCTTCAAGCTGGCAAGTTTGCCGGGCATTCATCACCGACTCAAACAGAGACTCCACCATCGTGACTCAAACACGCCCTAATAAAATTAACATGGCCCGTAAACCAAGCTACCTAACGGTCACGTCTAGCTGTGACTTTTTTGAGTTGTTCAAAAAAATTGAGCAAAAATTCGACACCTGCTATATGCTCGAATCCCTCGGCGAGGACAGCCATATCTCGCGTTATTCGCTTATTGGTTTCGACCCAGAGCAGATTTTTTGGGCTAATGGCAATCAACTGCATATCACCAATAGGCAAGGTAATTGTCAGTCTTACGAGAGTGAAAATCCATACTATTTGTTGCGCGAAATCGTGCCGCAAAATATTATTAGCCGCCGCTATGCCGGTGGTCTAACGGGTTATATTGGCTACGATGCCATGAACTACTTTGAACCGAGCTTAAGCCTAACAGCCAGTGACGCATTTGATGCGTTTAAGTTTGGTTTGTACAAAGATGGTCTTATTTACGACAAAATGACCGGCGAGTTGATCTATTTCCATTACGAAGAAAATCGTATTGACTTAGTTGAAGGCATTATCAACCAACCCATGCCTAATATTGGCGGCTTAAGCGTGGTGCCGCAAGGCGAAGACATGAACCGCGAACAACACGCGGCGGCCGTTAAAAAGGTGAAGGGCGACATCGTAGAAGGTAAGATTTTCCAATGTGAGGTGGGCTTTAAGTATCGCTTTGACATGCATGGCGAAAGTATCAACTTATACGAACAGCTGCGTGTTATTAACCCGTCGCCACAAATGTATTACATTAAATTTGGCCAGCAAAAGGTGATTGGAGCAAGCCCAGAGCTATTGTTCCGTTTGCGCCAAGGCGAGATGGAAACCTATCCGTTAGCGGGTACAACCAAGCGCGGTGCCACCCCAGAGGAAGACACAGCCTTAGCGCGCACTCTGTTGAATGACCCTAAAGAAATTGCCGAACACAATATGATTGTGGACCTGCACCGCAACGACATTGGTCGTGTAGCACGCTTTGGTACCGTTAAAGTACGTAGTTTGATGGACATTAAACGGTTTAGCCATGTGCAACATATTTCCAGTGAAATCGTAGGCATCATGGCCGAAAATGAAGACATGTTCTCCGCTTTAGCCAGCAACTTCCCGGCAGGCACCTTAACCGGCGCGCCAAAAATCGAAGCCATGAAAATTATCGATGATCTAGAACTAGACGGACGTGGGCCCTATGGCGGTGCGGTAGGCCACTTTGGTTTTAATGGCGATTGTACCTTTGCCATTCCCATTCGCACGGTGTTTGCTAACGGATCAAAAGCCTACGTACAAACCTGCGGCGGTAACGTTTACGACTCCAATCCAGAAGATGAGTATCAAGAAATTCAACGTAAATTTGCCGGCACACTCAAGGTGTTAGAGCAGTTTATGGAGGCCAAAGCATGAGCAAGTTTACGGTTTACTTAGTCGACAACTATGACTCATTTACCTATAACCTCTATCAATATATTGGCGAAGTGTTATCTACGGCTAAGCTCAAGGGTCTGATTGGCGACTTTGAAGTGATTGTAGCCCGCAACGACCAAGTGACAGTGGCTGATATAGAGGCCGCGCAAACCGACCGCATTATCATCTCTCCAGGCCCAGGGTCACCAGACGACCAAAGCTACTTTGGCGTGTGTGCCCAAGTGATTACAGAACTAGGCCCAAAGATTCCTTTACTAGGTGTGTGCCTGGGCATGCAGGGCATAGTGCACTGTTTTGGTGGTAAGGTGGTTAAAGCGCACCTGCCAATGCACGGCAAAGTCAGCCCCATCAGCCACGATGGCAGCGGCGTATTTAAAGACATCCCCGACCAATTAGAAGTGATGCGATACCACTCTTTAATGGCAGAAGTAGAGTCCATCCCAGACTGCCTACAGCTCACCGCAGTAGTGGGCGAGTTTGGAGTAGACAGCTATGAAATTATGGGTGTTAAACATAAACAATACCCTATTCAGGGTATCCAGTTTCACCCAGAATCCTTTGCGACCGAAGGCGGCAAAGAGCTGATGGAGAACTTTTTACTGGGTTCTTAGGTTTTTCCTTCGCTTGGTTGCAAATCTATCCTGAAACATTGTACAAGCCTGCCATAATTAATTGCATGGGTGCGTCTCAAGTAAAGCGCGTTTAAATTGTACCAAAACCAATATTAGGCAAGGCGTTAAATGGATATAATAATCAAAGAGGTTTAAGTGAATTAAAACAATGGCTTGCAATCAATTGGGCAGGGCTTGTGGCCTGGAGTGTTGGGCAAGCATGTTTGAAGCAATGGCAGAACTGAGTAAGCAACACGGTATGGAAATGCACAGGGCGCAAGACCGAGATCATCTAGCGGCCATGCAGAAGATGGGTGAGTTTATGTAAAGCCCAGGAAAATGAACCAGTGGCTAGAGTCAAAAAAACAAGAGTTTGAAGCGCTACCCTAAGACTAAGGTGATTGCGCCAAACTCATGATCGGTTCTGCATACGGCCGCTGTAGATTTGTTCGCCCATACCGCGTTCTGAGTCTTATCCGTCATAATAGAGCCTAATTATTACGTTCTACCCACGCCAAAATGCCCGACTGATCTAAATCACCCAGCCCTGCATTAACCATGCTTTGCCATTGGTTGAGGCAGGTTTTATTAAGGGGTAGATTGAGGTTGCTTTGCTGAGCTAAATCTCGCGCTTGTTGTAAGTCTTTAAGTTGGGTGGTTGCTCTGGCGCCTGGGGTGTAGCTTTGCTCGACCATCCGCTGGCCGTGTACTTGTAAGATTTTACTGTCGGCAAAACCACCGCTCAGTGCGTCTCTTACTTTGGCGGGGTCGGCGCCATTTTGTTGGGCTAAAAATAGCGCCTCGGCAACAATATTGAGGGTAGCACCTACAATCATTTGGTTGGCCGCCTTGGCTAACTGGCCACAACCCACGTCGCCTACATGGGTGGTCTTGTGACCCATGGCATCAAACAGCGCTTGTGCGCGTTGTATCTGGTTGGAATTGCCGCCCGCCATAATCGATAAACTTCCTTGTTGCGCGCCGATTTGGCCCCCTGAAACGGGCGCATCGATATAATGAATGTGCTTTTGTTGTGCTTGTTGCGCTAGGGTTATAGTGAGGTCGTAACGGCTGGTGCCCATGTCGATGATTAAGCTATCCTTGGCCAAGCGGGTTAATAAGCCTTGGGGGCCAGTGATGACTTGTTCTAGGGCGGGGGAGTCGGTCACGCAAACAATAACAATGCCGCCTTGTACCTTCTGTGCTAGTTCGGCTGGGCTGTGGGCATAGCTTGCACCTAGGGCAATTAATGGCTCGGCTTTGTGGACTGTGCGGCTATGAATACAAAGGCTGAAGCCAGCGTTAAGCAACTGAGTTGCCATAGCTTGGCCCATTAATCCCGCGCCAATGAAACCTACTGGTGCTAATGTGTTCATGATAAGCTGCTCTTAATATGTGAACTGAAGTTAACCCTATAATCGCTATTATCCATATGCTTAACCTGTGTGCCAACATTTCTATGTTATTTAACGAATTGCCCTTTTTGCAGCGCTATCAAGCAGCTGCCGATGCGGGGTTTGTAGGCGTAGAATGTTTGTTCCCCTATGATTTCAGCATCGAAGAGGTGTCTAACGCAATTAAGCTCAGCGGTATGCGTCAGGTGTTGATCAATACTTCGGCTGGCCATTGGCACACGGGCGATCGTGGTATGGCGTGTGATGCCAGTCGCCGGTCAGAATTTGAGACTTCGGTGAGGCAAGCGTTACAATACGCTGCGGCCATGGGTAACCCCTTGGTGCACGTGATGGCTGGTCTGGTGCCTGATGGCGTGAGCCTTGAGGCGGCCGAAGCCGTGTACGTAAGCAATGTACGTTGGGCTGCGGGTGAGGCTAAGGGAGCTGGAGTTCGGCTTACAATGGAGGCCATCAATCCTATAGATATGCCAAATTACATGTTATCCAACCAAGCGCAGGCCTTGCGGTTGTGTAAAGCCATTGGCACCAGCAACGTGGGTATTCAGTTTGATTTTTTCCACTGTCAAAAGTTTGAAGGTAATGCGTTGGAACAGTTTGAACAGCTACTGCCGTACATTTCTCATATTCAAATAGCCGGTGTGCCGGAGCGTCATGAGCCTAATATGGGGGCGTTGGATTATGGCCCTGTGTTTGATGCGATAGATACTTCTGAATACTCAGGCTATGTGGCCTGTGAGTACCAGCCTAAAACCACTACGGTTGAGGGCTTAGGTTGGATGACTGCACTGCCTATGCAAGGGTGTGAAACTTACTGACAGTAGGCAGGCTAAACGTCTTTAACACTTTCCATCACCACAAAGGTACTGGTTTGTACTACGTGGGGCAGAGTGGAAATCTTTTCGCCCAATATGGCTCGATATGAGGCCATGTCTTTGGTTCTCACCTTGAGTAAATAATCGAAGTTGGCCGCGGTCATGTGGCACTGCTCTATTTCCGCAATTTTGCATACGGCTTCGTTAAAGGCGTCTAATGACTTACTACTGGTGGAAGCTAACGTGGCTTGCACAAAAGCCACGTGATCTAGGCCCAGTTTGGTTTTGTTGACCAGTGCCACATAGCCGGTAATGTAACCCTGATCCTGCAGTCGCTTGAGGCGCATCTGGCAAGGCGTGTTAGATAACCCGACCTGTTGGGCTAGGGCGGTAATGGTCATGCGGCCATCTTTTTGCATGGCGGCAATAATGGCTTTGTCGTGGCGGTCTAGTTGTTCCATATCGGCGAGCTTAGATGGTTGAATTGTTGTTTAGTGAATATACCTTAAATATCAATTTATGTAGATATAAATATAATAAAGTAATAGATGTTTAGTTAATTATATATTTAATGTTAAATTATGAGGTGAATTTCACTTTAAGTTAGGGTCTAAAATGGCGAGATATTTATCGACTAATTAGTGGGGCACACATGAACCAGCAGCTTGATACTATTCGTACCGCCATGCGCGCAGCTTACCTTGCTAATGAACAAGATTGTGTTGAAACACTGCTGGCTCGCTTAGACTTACCCCAAGCTCAGCGTCAACAGATGTCCGCCCAAGCGGCCGATTTAGTGCGCCATGTGCGTAGCCACTCTAGTCCCACCATGATGGAAAAGTTTTTAGGTGAATATGGTCTTAGTACCAAAGAGGGTGTCGCCCTTATGTGTATGGCCGAAGCACTATTACGCGTGCCAGACAAAGCCACCATAGACGCCCTCATCGAAGACAAGGTACAAGCAGGCGACTGGTCTAGCCACTTGGGTCATTCAAATTCGTCGCTCATCAACTCCTCCACTTGGGCGCTGTTGGTCACCGGTAAGTTGCTGGCGCCAGTAGACGCCGACAAAGTAGGGTCTACTATGCGCGGGTTGGTCAAACGTGTAGGCGAGCCGGTAGTGCGTACAGCTGTAGCTCAAGCCATGAAAGAATTAGGCTCTCAGTTTGTATTGGGGCGCACCATGCACGAAGCCACTCGCCGGGCCAAAAAGCTCTCCGGCCAAGGTTACACTCATTCCTACGACATGTTGGGCGAAGCCGCTCGTACCGCAGAAGATGCCGCCCGCTACTTCGATTCGTATAGCCAAGCCATTGCCGATTTAGCCCCTCATTGCACCGACGACGACATTCGTAATAACCCGGGTATTTCGGTTAAATTGTCGGCCTTACACCCGCGTTATGAATGGGGCAAGCGCGAACGCGCACTTAATGAATTGGTACCTCAAGTATTGGCCTTAGCCTTGCAAGCCAAAGCCGCCAATATGGGTTTTAACATCGATGCCGAAGAAGCCGACCGGTTGGATATTTCTTTAGATGTTATTGCTGCGGTATTGGCTTCTTCGGAACTTGAGGGATGGCAAGGGTTTGGTGTGGTGGTACAGGCCTTTAGCAAACGTGCACCATGGGTTTTAGACTGGTTGTATGCCTTGGCTAAAGGGTTAGATCGCCGGATTATGGTGCGTTTGGTAAAAGGTGCCTATTGGGATGCAGAGATAAAACGCGCTCAGGTTATGGGTTTAACGGGGTTTCCTGTGTTTACTCGTAAGGCCAATACCGACTTGTCTTACCTTGCTTGTGCCAAACAATTGTTGGCGATGAACGACCGTATTTATGCCCAATTTGCCACCCATAATGCTCATTCAGTGGCTGCTATTTTGCAATTGGCGGCTAACGGCGCTGATGACCAAAGCAACAGCTATGCCTACGAATTTCAACGTTTACACGGCATGGGCGAATCTTTACACGCCAGTGTTATGGCACAAGGCAATGTACGTTGCCGGATATACGCGCCCGTAGGTGCTCATCAAGACTTGTTGGCTTATCTGGTGCGACGCTTATTAGAAAATGGTGCTAACTCCTCGTTTGTACACCAGTTGGTGAACCCTGAAATTGCCCCCGAAACCATTGCCCAAGACCCGGTAGATGTGGTGTTATCCCGGTTAGACCAAGGCCTCAGTTGTAGCAGCCACGCCATTGTTGAACCTAAAGATCTGTTTGCTAGCTCAGGTGCTAGTTATCGGAAAAACGCCATGGGCTGGGACATTACCGACGCCCCTACTGTCACAGCCATGGAGCATGCGCGCACTCATTTGGCCCAAGAATATTGGCAGGCCATGCCTATTATTGCTAATCCCGCTGGTCTATCCCTTGCGTCTCAATGGGTGGCAAACCCAGCTCTTGATGACGAGCAAGTGGGGCAGGTGAGTATGGCGTCTGCTGCGCAAATCGAGTCAGCTATTAGTTCTGCCCCTCAAGGCCAAACTCAGTGGTTGGCAATGCCTATGACACAACGAGTAGCCTGTTTCGAAAAAGTAGCCGACTTATATGAACAAAATGCCACCGAACTATTTGCCATTTTAGCCCGCGAAGCAGGTAAAACTTGGCTAGACGCCGTTGGTGAACTGCGCGAAGCGGTTGATTTTTCTCGGTTTTATGCGCAAGAAATGGCGTCGATGCCACAAGCTAAAGGCCTTGGTGTTGTGAGTTGTATCTCTCCGTGGAATTTCCCCTTAGCCATTTTTAGTGGCCAAGTGTTTGCTGCTTTAGCGGCGGGTAATGCGGTGTTAGCAAAGCCAGCTGGCCAAACTAATTTGGTGGCTTTTAGGGCCGTGCAGTTAATGCATGAAGCGGGATTTCCTGTCGCTGCGATTCAATACCTTCCAGGAGGTGCGCAGGAGGTGGGCGTGCCGATTACTAGCGACTCACGCATTAGTGGGGTGTGTTTCACCGGTTCAACGGCAACGGCGCAACACATCAACCGCGTGATGGCCGAAAAATTGCCTCCCGATGCGGTGATGATAGCCGAAACTGGAGGCCTTAATGCCATGATCGTCGATTCAACGGCGTTGCCCGAACAAGTGGTTCGCGATGTGTTGGCCTCGGCCTTTCAGAGTGCCGGGCAACGGTGTTCGGCGTTACGAATGCTGTATTTGCAAGAAGACATTGCCGACAAAGTATTACACATGCTTTATGGTGCCATGGATGAGTTGAAACTCGGCAACCCTTGGCACTTAGATACCGATGTAGGCCCCGTGATAGACGCGGCTTCTAAGGCCAAAATAGAAGCTCATATTGAGGCCTGCGCTGATCAAGGTAAGGTGCTAAAACGCATGCCTATTCCTGATCATGGTTTGTTTGTTGGGCCTACGGTGATTAAGTTAAATGGTATAGAGGATCTTGCAGAAGAGATTTTTGGCCCAGTATTGCACGTGGCTACTTTTGCGGCGCAATCTTTACCTAAGCTCATTGATACCATCAATGCTCAAGGTTACGGTTTAACCTTTGGTGTGCATACCCGTGTGGATGCTCGGGTAGAACAGTTGGTCAAAGGTGTTCATGCAGGTAATACCTATGTTAACCGCAACCAAATTGGTGCGGTGGTAGGCAGTCAGCCATTTGGTGGTGAAGGTTTGTCGGGCACTGGACCTAAAGCGGGTGGCCCACAGTACGTTCAACGTTTGCGTAATCCACTCCAAGTGGTAGCGCATTCGCCAAGCGGTAGCGTTGTGGATGTGGAGCACGTACAGCGGGCTATTAATAATGTTGGTGGTGCTGTGTGCGCCCGTTGGCAGCAGTCGAACGATCGTTTGTCTCGGTTATGCCAGGTATTTGGTCCTCAAGCTAGCCGGTTGCAGGACCTTTGTCGTGATGCCGTATTGTTACCGGGGCCAACAGGGGAGCTGAACCAACTGTCAACTGTGGCTCGAGGCGTAGTGCTGTGTTTAGGGCCAGACCGTCAGGCGGCGTTGACACAAGCACAGACGGCTTTAGCGCAAGGTAATGCGGTAGTGTTGGTGGTGAGTGACGTGGTTGTGCCTAACAACGATCTGCCATTGGTAGTATTGAATGGCCGGATGGAGGCATCTGCTGTTGCTGAGCTGACCGGGTATCATGGGGTAGCGGCTAACGCAGAGTCGGATTATCAGCAGAGTTTACGCCAAGCCTTGGCTAATAAAACGGGGGCGTTACTGCCCTTGATAAGTGAAACCTCGGACCCACAACGCTATACCATGGAGCGTCATTTGTGCATCGATACTACGGCGGCGGGTGGCAATGCGAGTTTGATAGCTGCTGGTGAGTAGGGGCAGTGTCATTGCGGCGCAGGCCGCAATCTGTAGTGGTTGAGATCCTGACCTTCGTCAGGATGACGTTTTTGTTAGCAGAGCGCGTCTAGTTTCTTTTTCAGCAAACCGTTCACCTGTCCCGGGTTAGCAGAACCTTTGGAGGCCTTCATTACCTGGCCCATAAAGAAACCTAACATTTTGCCGCGTTTTTCTACTTCGGCATCAAGGTACTGTTGTACTTGCTTGGGGCTGGCTGCAATGACGTCATCAACCATCGCTTCGATAGCGTCCATGTCGCTCACTTGCTTTAAACCTTTGTCAGCAATAATGCCATCCACGGTGCCGGTTTGATTCCATAGTTCTTCAAACACGGTTTTGGCACCTTTGGTGTTGATGGTGTCATCTTTGATGCGGCTAATCAGTTGGCCTAGCTGCTCGGCGGTCACTGGCGCAGCATCAATTTCCAAATTATTTTGATTGAGGAACTTGGCAAGTTCGCCCGTCACCCAGTTGGCGCTAAGTTTGGTGTCATTACATACCACTACTACAGCTTCAAAATAATCGGCTAGTGCACGGCTTGCAGAGAGTACGCCCGCATCGTATTCACTGAGTTTGAGTTGGTTAACAAAACGGGCGCTACGCTGGTCTGGTAACTCTGGTAAGGCATTACGAATGACGTCGATATAAGCGTCGTCGATTTCGATCGGAAGCAGATCTGGGCAAGGAAAATAACGGTAATCGTTGGCCTCTTCTTTGCTGCGCATAGGGCGCGTTTCATTCTTATCTGCATCATATAGGCGGGTTTCTTGGGCAATTTTTCCGCCATCTTCCAGGATGTCGATTTGACGCTCTACTTCTACGTTAATGGCGCGTTCGATAAAGCGGAAGGAGTTGATGTTCTTCAATTCTGCCCGGGTGCCTAATTTCTCTTGGCCTTTAGGGCGAATAGACACGTTGGCATCACAACGCATGGAGCCTTCCGCCATGTTGCCATCGGAAATGCCTATGGTGGTTACAATGGCGTGCATTTTCCGCATGTAGGCCACGGCTTCTTTTGCGTTACGCATGTCTGGCTCAGACACAATTTCTAACAAAGGTGTACTGGAGCGGTTAAGGTCTATACCTGTCATGCCGTCGAAGTCATCGTGTAATGACTTGCCAGCGTCCTCTTCAAGGTGGGCGCGGGTTACGCCAATGCGTTTGGTGCTGCCGTCTTCTAGCTGAATATCTAAATGGCCAATGCCCACAATAGGGTGATCCATTTGGCTGGTTTGATAGCCTTTTGGCGAATCTGGGTAGAAGTAGTTTTTACGGGCAAATACTGAATGCTTGCCTATCTCTGCGTCAATGGCGGTGCCAAAGGTGACAGCCATACGTAAGGCTTCTTGGTTAAATACCGGTAGAGACCCGGGCATACCCAAATCCACTAAAGTGGTCTGAGTGTTGGGTTCTGCACCGAAGCCTACTTTGGCACCGGAGAATAATTTAGACTTTGTTGCCAATTGAACGTGAATTTCTAGGCCAATAACAATTTCCCAAGCCATGATTAAGCCCCCTTTTGCATTGTGGATGGCGTTTCTAGATGCCAATCGGTGACTTGTTGATACTGATGGGCAATGTTGAGCAGCTTTGCTTCGGCAAAATAGTTGCCCATAATGTGTAGGCCAACGGGTCGGCCATTAACAAAACCTGCCGGTGTCGACATTGCAGGGATACCCGCCATGTTGGCAGACAGAGTGTAAATGTCTTCTAAGTACATGGCCACTGGGTCTTTGGTGTTGCTGCCTAAATCGAAGGCTGGTGTTGGAGCCACTGGCCCCATAATGACATCGACCTTTGCTAAAGCACGGGCGAAGTCGTCTTTGATCAGACGGCGGATACGTTGAGCTTTCAAATAATAAGCATCGTAATAGCCTTCGGACAGTGCATAAGTTCCCACCATGATGCGGCGTTTGACTTCGGCACCAAAACCCTCGGCGCGACTACGGCAATATAAATCCATTAAATCTTCTGGCTGATCGCAACGGTATCCATAACGTACACCGTCAAAGCGGCTGAGGTTTGATGATGCCTCAGACGGCGCAATCACGTAATAGGCCGGAATAGATAGTTCTAAGTTGGGAAGGCTAATGTCTACAATCTCTGCGCCTAAGGCTTCAATTTGTTTCACAGCGGCCATAATGCAATCGGCCACCTGTGGATCCAAACCTGAGCCAAAAAACTCTTTTGGCAAGCCCACTTTAAGGCCCGCAAGGGGCTGGTTTAGGTCGGCAGTAAAGTCGGCTGCGTCTTGCTGCACACTGGTGGAGTCTTGGGCGTCGAACCCTGCCATGGCATTCAGCATTACCGCGGCATCTTCTGCGGTGGTACACATAGGACCTGCTTGGTCGAGGCTAGAAGCGTAAGCCACAATACCAAAACGTGAAACACGGCCGTAGGTGGGCTTGATCCCGGTTAGGTTGCAAAACGAGGCAGGTTGGCGGATGGAACCACCGGTATCGGTGCCCGTTGCAGCCGGCACAAGGCCTGCCGCAACTGCGGCTGCAGAACCACCAGACGAACCACCAGGTACAGCACTAAGATCCCAAGGGTTTTTAACGGCACCAAAGTAACTGTTTTCGTTGGACGAGCCCATGGCAAATTCGTCCATGTTGGTTTTGCCCACGCATACCGCACCGGTGGCGAGTAGCCGTTGGCCTACTGTAGATTCGTATGGTGGTACAAAGTTTTCCAGCATTTTGGAGGCACAAGTGGTGCGTAACCCTTGGGTACAGAACAAATCTTTGTGGGCAAACGGTACACCGGTCAATAGGTCGGCATTGCCTGTGGCTCGACGGGCATCGGCGGCATCGGCTTGCTGTAACGCTAGGTCTTCAGATACGGTGATGAAACTATTAAACTGATGATCGCGCGCCTTGATACCGGCAATAATGTCTTGGGTAATTTCGCGGCTAGAGTAGTTGCCTGCACTCAGCTCAGTGGAAATTTGAATTAAGGTCTTGTTAGTCATATTAGTCAATCACTTTAGGCACAAGGTAAAGGCCTTCTTCGGTGGCTGGGGCAATAGCCATAAAGGCGTCACGCTGGTTGTCACAGGTCACTACGTCGGCTCGCAAGCGCTGGGTCGCATCGTGTGGGTTGGATAGAGGTTCCACACCAATAGTGTCGACTTGCTGCATTTGGTCCACAAGTGCCAGAATGCTGGAAATGCTGTCGGCATAATCGCTAGTTTCGGTAGCAGAAACTTGCAGGCGCGCAAGGACGGCTATGTTCTCGATGTCGGCGTTTTCTAGGGCCATAATGGTCTCTATTTAGTCTAAAGTTATTAACTTGAGTGGAAGTTGAACTTTTTTGTTCAAATGGGCTCAAATTAGATGAATTTCGGTTGTAATGTAGGCGCCATTTCGTCAGTTATGCAGAACTAGCGAAAAAGGGCTCTAATTTAGCATAAATTACGCCGTTGGAAAACGGATTAACCTTGCTCAAATGCTACCCGATTGTTAATATTTATAACTTAGTCTCAGCGGCTTACAAGAGTTGCTGTTAATCTCCGATTAGAGCCTTTAATTAAGTATGTTTAAAAAAATCCGCGGCCTATTTTCTACTGACCTGTCCATCGACTTAGGTACCGCCAATACCCTTATTTACGTGCGCGACAAAGATGTCGTGCTTAACGAACCTTCTGTAGTGGCGATTCGTACCCACGGTAACCAAAAAAGTGTTGCTGCTGTGGGAGCAGACGCTAAGCGTATGTTGGGCCGTACGCCGGGCAACATTACCGCTATTCGGCCTTTGAAAGACGGCGTCATTGCAGACTTCCACGTGACTGAAAAAATGCTCCAGCATTTCATCCATAAAGTCCATGAGAACAGTTGGATGACACCGAGCCCTCGGGTTTTAGTGTGTGTGCCTTGTAAATCCACTCAAGTGGAACGCCGTGCAATTAAAGAATCGGCGATGGGTGCGGGCGCACGTGAAGTGTATTTAATTGAAGAGCCAATGGCCGCAGCTATTGGCGCTGGTTTGCCGGTAGAGCAAGCTAGCGGGTCTATGGTGGTAGACATCGGTGGTGGTACTACCGAGATTGCCATTATTTCTTTGAACGGTGTGGTGTATGCCGAGTCTGTGCGTGTGGGAGGCGACCGCTTTGATGAAGCTATCATCGCCTATGTACGTCGCAACTACGGATCACTCATTGGTGAGGCTACGGCAGAGCGTATTAAACAAGAAATTGGTACTGCTTACCCAAGTACTGAAGTGTTAGAAATCGATGTGCGTGGGCGTAATCTCGCCGAAGGTATTCCACGCAGTTTTACCTTAAACTGCAATGAAATCATGGAAGCCTTGCAAGAGCCATTGTCTACCATCGTGCAGTCTGTTAAGAGTGCACTAGAGCATTCGCCCCCAGAATTAGCCTCCGATATTGCTGAAAGTGGCATTGTCTTAACCGGAGGCGGTGCATTGTTACGCGATTTGGATCGCCTAATTAGCGAAGAGACAGGGTTGCCGGTTATTGTTGCAGAAGACCCACTAACGTGTGTGGCTCGTGGTGGCGGCAGGGCATTACAAATGCTTGATGAAAGCACTTTTGATTTGTTGGCCCGAGAATAAGTCAACACAACCAGAACAAACAAACGGCGGGGTGGCTTAAGCAATCTCGCCGTTTTTGCTTGAGGAATTGTTATCGATCCTTTGTTTAAGGGCCGCTCCACGGTTAGAAAATTCATGACTTATGGGGTGATCTGCCTATCCTTAATTGTTGCTGACTATCAGTTTCAGCAGATGCAACAAATTCGTGCTTGGTTATCCCTTGCGGTGACTCCCGTTCAATGGCTGGTTGATGTGCCCCAAAGGTCCTGGACCTGGCTTGATGAGCGTTTACAAGAAAGAGACGAGTTAATTGCCGAAAACAAACAATTGCGAGCACAAGCCTTGTTGGCCGAGAGGCGAGTGCAAAAGCTTGCGTCATTAACCGTAGAAAATTTTCGTTTAAGGGATTTGCTCAATAGCAAAGAGCGGCTTGATGAAAAAGTGATGGTGAGTGAATTGATTGGCGCTAACTCAGATCCGTTTGTACACCAAATTATTATCAATAACGGTTTTGACAGCAACGTATTCGTAGGCCAGCCGGTATTGGATGCCACCGGCGTAATGGGGCAGGTCACGTCTACTTCGGCCTTCACCAGCCGCGTGTTATTGATCACCGATGCGGATCATGCCATCCCAGTGGAGGTTAATCGTAACGGTTTGCGCAGTGTTGCATACGGCCGCGGTCACTATGATTATTTGGAGCTAGAAGACTTATCCGATACAGCTGATATTGAGGTGGGAGATATTTTGGTGAGTTCTGGCTTAGGTTTGCGTTTCCCCAAAGGATATCCTGTAGCGGAGGTTATTGAAGTACAACATTTTGGTGGCAGGGATTTTGCCAAAATTTTGGCTAAGCCTACCGCGCAATTGAGTCGCTCAAGACACTTGCTGTTGATCGAAACAGCTCATCAACAAATTGCTACGGCCAGTGGGGGTGAATAATGTTGTTGGTTAGAGCGCACAACCTATGGGTTCCTTTTGTAACCTTGTTGCTGGCCTTTATGTTGAGTGCATGGCCACTGCCAGAGTCGGTGCAATGGGGCTGGCCAGAATGGGTATTGGTGGTGTTCTTATATTGGGTGATTGCTTTGCCACACCGGTTTGGATTGGGCTGGGCCTTTATTTTGGGTTTGTTGTTGGATCTATTGCAAGGCAACCACCTGGGTATTAACGCTTTGGCTATGGTTTGCGTCACTTTTTTTGCTATCCTCATGTATCGTCGTCTACGTATGTATAGAGTGTGGCAGCAGGCTTTTATGGTGACCTTCTTAGTGGCCATTCATCAAATCGTGAGTTATTGGGCGCAGGGAATCGGTAGCGATGCGAGTAGTGGCTTGTGGTTTTTATTGCCAGCATTAAGCAGTGGGCTATTATGGTTGTGGATATTTGTCGTATTACGCGGTATTCGCCGCGCCTTTAAGGTGGCTTAATGAACGAAGAAATCCTCATCAATTTTAGCCCAATGGAAACCCGCGTTGCCGTGATCGAAAACGGCATGTTGCAAGAGGTGCATGTTGAGCGCAACGATCATCGTGGCATTGTTGGCAACATTTATTTGGGTAAAATTGTTCGAGTTTTACCCGGTATGCAGGCTGCTTTTGTAGAAATAGGATTAGAAAGAACCGGTTTTATTCACGTCGCTGATATAGAGTCTCAAGACCATCGTTCAGAAACTGGTGAGGCACCTATCGCTCAGCTGGTACGCGAAGGCCAGAGCATTTTAGTGCAGGTGCTAAAAGACCCTATTGGCACCAAAGGCGCCAGATTAACCACACAAATTTCGATTCCGTCGCGGTATCTGGTGTATATGCCTGGCACGGGGCATGTGGGGGTTTCCCAGCGAATCGAAGACGAAGCTGAAAGACTACGGCTTAAAACCTGTTTAGAAGACTATCTGCATAAGGCTCCTGAGGGTGATTTGGCGGGCCAAAAATATGCGGCAGAAGGTATTATTATCCGCACCTTAGCGGAAGGGGTTGCTGCTCCAGGATTACAACAAGATGTCGATTTTTTACGTCGACTTTGGCGTCAAATAAGTCAGCAGATTGCCGCCGCTAAAGCCCCTCAAATAATCTACCAAGACCTGTCCTTGGCGTTACGCACGCTACGGGATATTGCTCACCCTCAGGTGGAAAAAATACGCATAGACTCAAACGAAACGTATCAAAAAGTGTCCGATTTTGTGCATCAGCTAGTGCCAGACATGGCAGCCAAGTTACAACATTACCCTGGCGGGCGGCCGATCTTTGATCTTTATAATGTAGAAGACGAAATACAAAAGGCATTAGGTCGTAAGGTGCCCTTAAAGTCCGGCGGCTACCTCATCATTGATCAAACCGAAGCCATGACAACTGTTGATGTGAATACCGGCGCTTATGTTGGCCACCGTAACCTCGAAGAGACGATCTTTAAAACTAACCTTGAGGCCGCGACGGCAATTGGTAGGCAACTTCGCTTGCGTAATCTCGGTGGTATTATTATTTTAGACTTTATAGATATGAAGGACCCGGAACACCAGCGTCAAGTGAGCCGTACCTTGTCTGTTGGCCTGGACAAGGACCACGTAAAAACCAAGGTTTCCGGTGTGTCAGATTTGGGCCTTATAGAGATGACGCGTAAACGTACACGTGAAAGCCTAGAACAGTTGTTGTGCCAGCCGTGCCCATCGTGCGCAGGCACCGGAACCACAAAAACGGCCGAAACCATTTGTTACGAAATATTCCGCGAAATCTTGCGAGCGCATCGAGCCTACGACACAGCCACCTATTTAGTACTTGCATCACAAGCTGTGATTGACCAATTACTAGATGAAGAGGCCCATCGGTTAGCCGAGTTGGAAGAGTTTATTGGCAAAAGTATCTGTTTGCAGGTGGAATCGCTGTATTTTAATGAACAATACGATGTGGTGCTGAGGTAATGATGTTGCGGGCGTGCCGCTGGTTATTCATGGGGTTATGTATCCCATTGCTCGTACTTGCCCTCGGTCTGACATGGTTGCGGATAGGCATTAATAGTCACCCCCTGTATCACAACTGGGTGCAGTCCCAAGTGAGCCAGGCCGTAGGCCAAGAGTTGTATTTGGATGCCTTTAATGTGCAACTACTCGGTAGTCAGCTGAAAATACAGTTGGCCGGGATTACTGCTGCACAAGAGCTTAGCTTAGCTCGCTTGTCGTTGGGTGTAGATGTACGCACCTCCCTGCTGCAGGGCCGTTTGGCTGTGTCGCAAGTGCAGGCTACAGGGTTGGCACTCAATTTGGCGCAACAGGCTAGCGGTGCTTGGGGGCCGCAGTCCACCGGTGAGCAGGGGGGGCAATCCGCACCAGCATTAATGCTAGCACTAGTTCAGCAGGTGCCAAACCTTTGGTTACACAATGTTAGTTTAAGTTTTCAGCCAGTCAACGCGCCGGTGATACGTATCCCCAACTTGAACGCTAGGCTAGCGTTAGATCATGACTCATTGCAGTCAGGTGATGGCTTGAACCACATATCAGTCTCGTTGTACGGTATTAATCAACCCAACTCAGGGGTGGACATCACCGGCCTTGAGGCTCACATGAAGGTCGCTATTTCTCCCCAACACGGCATAAAACAAGCGCAAATTTACCTGCACAGTGAAGGCGTGGATTTAACTCCATGGGCTTCTGCACTGGCGCAACAAACCGCTTCACAAAACTACAAAGCCAAGCTGAAACGCGTGTATATTGAAGGCGATTATTGGTTCAATTACCAACCAGGCCAGGGCCTTAAATTAACCACTAGGAAAATGAAGTTGGATCTTGCAAGTGATTCACTTCGTCTTGAGTTGTCTGGAAAACTGTCTGCCGCTAGTAGTGCCGAGGCTGGCTCCGAAGATCTCTTTATGATGGATGATTGGCGCTTGTCGGCTACCGAGTTAACGGGGCAGGTGAATGGCCGAGACATACCCACCGACACAGTTATTGCGCAGAACCAACACGGCCAGTTTGCTCTTGAGGTGCCTCAACTGAACTTAGACAGAACCCTTGCAGTGCTGCAAACAATTGAGGGATTACCGCCCAAGATAGTGACTCCAATTCATGCTTTAGCACCCTCTGGCAGAGCTACTAGCGTGCAGTTACATTTGAACCTCAGTCACCCCAAAGAGTTTTTGTTTCAAGCCCAGGTGCATGGTGCCAGTATTAAGCCGTGGCTTGGCGTGCCGCAAATTGAGCAAGCTGATGGCCACATTTGGCTTAATCGATATGGCGGCAAGGTTGCCATATCGGACGATAATGGGTTATCGGTGCGAGTGGTTAATTTGATCTCAAAGGCTTGGCCTATCGAAGGTTTAAAGGGTGAGTTTAGCTGGCGTTATGGTTCTTTAAGTAATCGCTTTGCGTCGTCTAATATGGCGATTGAGTTGGATCAAGGCCAAGCCAATTTAGCCATCGTGGCCGAATTTCCCCGTAAAGGTTCGGCCACTAAGCCGATGCTGCAGTTGGCCTTGGGTTTACAAAACTTAGATTTGGCAGGTTTACCCGATCTCTTACCCGACCGGGTGTTAGGTGATCAATTGGGAGCGTGGCTCACGCAATCCACCCCTGCGGGGCAGGTCACGCAGGCGGCTTTACTTTACTATGGTCAACCCGGTGTTTCCAAGTCGATACCGATTAAGGCCAAGGTGGTTAGTCCTTCTTTAATCTATACTAAAGGCTGGCCTGCGGTCGAAAACTTATTGGCTACAGTGGCGGTTAACGCCACAAGTGTCCGGGTGACGGCCCAGGCTGGGCATATACAAACACCTCAGCTAAGCCAGTCTATTGAAGGTTTGCAGGTACAAGTGCCTATTAAGGCTGGTGCAGGGCAATACATCAACGTCCAAGGGCAGGTGGCAGGCGAAGCGACGCACATCATGTCCTTAGCTCAACAATTGCCCATTAAGTTGAATTTACCGACCTGGCTGCATGATGCTCGTCCACAAGGTTTAGTTAAGGTGGCGGGCGACGTCGCCGTAGCGTATGGACACAAAGCGCCAGCCAGCTACAAGCTTGAGGTGTCTAGTCAAGACTTAAGTGCTACTTGGGCGCCGTTGCGAGCAGATTTGCGTCATATTGAATTTTTGGTTGATGTTAATTCTGCAGCTCACGGTATTGGTGCCATTGGTGCCATTAGTGGCTCCGGGCTAATGGATGGCCAAAAAATCAGTTTTAGACGGCTGGATCAGTGGGCATTAGCGCGGCCGTGGCTTGATCAAATTCCCATATCTATTATAGACAGCCAACGGTTAGCACAGCGAGATTTAGTCATTGAGTTTTCTGGCCGTGCACCGGCAGGTTATCTTAATACTAAATACAAACAACCTTGGTTGGAGCAAATTCCCGGAGAACTGCCTTTCGTTGTGCGTTTGGCAACCTGTACCGACGGCAGCGTTGATGCTTGTTCACAGTTATCGGCTCAGATCGACCTAACTCGAGCAGATTTCAATTTGCCAGCGCCCATAAATCAGTTGCAACAGATGCAGTTATTAGGCGATTGGCATGGCGAACAACAGCAGTGGTATGCGGCGATTGATGAACATCATATGTCTATTGTTCTACAGCAAGATAAGGCGACCGGTCGGAGTCTGCAGTGGCAGGGCGGAGTGCTGTCTTTGCAGCAGCCTGTGCACTGGGCGCAAACGGGTGAGTGGTCGGTATCTGGGGAGTTAGATAATATTGATATGCCGGCTTGGTGGCAAGCCTACCAAACGCATATAGGGCCGTTGGTTGATGCTAGTGGCAAGGCCGGTATACGGCCGCAGGTTAAAGTGCGGGTCAAACATGCACATTGGTACGATGTGACCCTAGATGATGCCACGCTCGACTTTAAAACAACGTTGGCCGAGTCTGCCTCCACTGAGGTTGCTCCGCCTTGGCGATTGCGCCTTACATCGGAGCAATTGACAGGCCAAATTAACTCTTTTAGCGCCAAAAACCCTTTGGTTGTGCACGTGGATTACGCGCGTTTTGATTTCCCCGAACCTCAAGCTGATGTAAACACCGACTTGTTGGAGCATATCGATCCTAGCGCCTTGCCCGATGCCGATGTGACCATTGATGAACTTATTAAAAATGGCGAATATTTTGGCCAATGGCAGTTTAAAACCCGACACCAAAATTCGCAGGTGAATGTACATGACTTAGAGGCGTTTATTCGCCATTCCCACCTACAAGGTAATTTAATATGGAGTAAAGTTGACGGTTTACACCAAACTCAGTTTACTGGCCGTGTAGCCACCAGTGATATCTCCAATATGTTGATTGATTGGGGGTACGGCCCAAGTGTGTCTGCCGACGTATCAGCCATCGAAGTTCAGTTAGAGTGGCCCCACTCGCCGTTAGCCTTTGCTCTTAAAGAAGTGACAGGCGATATAGGGCTACGTCTCAAACAAGGTCGGTTTGCTGATTCTCTGGATGGTGCCGCAGGTCTTAAAATTCTTGCGTTAATGGACATGAGCAGACTCATGCGCCGAGTTAAGCTGGACATCTCTGATGTAATTAAGCCAGGCTTTAGTTTTGACAGTGTTAACGCTCACTACCGCTTTAACCAAGGTGTTGCACAGACTATGAGCCCCTTGGCGCTGAAATCATCTTCCTTAAACCTTACCATGAGTGGCTGGATTGATTTTAACCAACGGCTAGTCCACAACAGCCTGGTGGTTACTTTGCCGGTGGTGGATAAGTTACCGTTAGCTGCATTACTAGCAGGTTTACCGCAATTGAGTGGCGCAATTTATATTGCCAACAAATTTATTGGCGACGAGTTGGAGACCTTTACTAGTGCGCGCTACCAAGTAGTGGGCTCATTAGACAAGCCGCAAGTTGAGTTAGTTAAGATATTTGATAAAGACTACCAAAACCAATCTGTTCAGGAGCGTATTGAAAATGTCATCTCAATCGATTAGTCACAATCAAGTGGTTAACTCAAAAGGACCGGGCACGGCGGTTGCGGTGGTGCAATTGGTCAGTAAGCTCAATGTTGAGGACAATCTAGAACAGGCGGCAACACAAATATCTAGAGCTGCTGCATTGGGTGCCAAGTTAATTATGCTGCCTGAGAGCTTTGCGGTGTTCGGTGACCCACAAATGGTGGCTTACGGCGCGCAGGCGGCCGTGCCAAATAGCGGCTTACGTTTATGGTTGTCGCAACAGTCAAAACTAAACCAAGTTTGGATTATTGGGGGTACTATTCCGTGCCAACAAGACATGCACGACCTGAGTAAGGTGCGCTCTGCATGTTTTGTTTATGATGATGGTGGCAAAGAAGTGGCTCGTTACGACAAAATACATATGTTTGACGTCGACATTGAAGACAGTCATGGCAGTTACCGTGAGTCCGATACCTTTGAAGCAGGCAACCAATTGGTAGTGGTAGACACGCCGGTAGGCAGGATAGGTTTAACCATCTGTTACGATTTGAGGTTTGCAGAAATTCACGCCCAGCTTGTGGATCGAGGTGCGCAGATTATTGCTAACGGTGCAGCCTTCACCAAAACCACTGGTCAGGCACACTGGCACACACTATTACGCGCACGTGCTATAGAGACGCAGTGCTATGTTTTAGCTGCGTCCCACGGTGGGCAACATGATCACCGTCAAACCTACGGCCATTCAATGATTATTGATCCATGGGGAACAATACTTGTTGAACTGGAAGAGGGTGCGGGTTTGGCAATCGCTAATGTTGATTTGGAGCGCGTTAAAACCATCAGGCAAGACTTTCCTCTGCAATCACAACGTCGGTTAACATAGAGCTATATCATTGGTTTAGTTACGTATTGGACTGCCTTGATCCAACATACTGATAATTCTTGCTTGTGTATCGCTTGAGCGCGCTAAGCGCAAAAATGCGTCTCGTTCAGCATCAAACAAATCCTGCTCGCTCATCATAGTATTGGTTTTTACTTTGCCACCGGTGAAAATTCGCGCAAGCTCGGTGCCTACGACAACATCGTGAGCTGTGATCTTACCTTGGTCTTCGGCTTCAAATAACCAGTCCATCATTTCGCGGTATGTGTCTTCGCCTGCCATAGGTAACGGTTTGCGTGGTTTGGCTTTTTTGACCTTATCCAGTTGTGATAACGCCTCTTGCAGGATGCGGTCACGGTTCATCATGTACTGGTCTTCTGGATACAGCATGGATTGCTCGGTGGCCTCAATGGGCGACTTAGCGGTCCAGCCGTAACCTACAATCATAAAGGCCTTCCAAGCTGCAGCTTTAATGTCGTCAAGTACTTCGTACCAGCGGTACAAGTATTCTTTACAACCACCTCCGCCAGGCACTACGCCGACGCTCGCTTCAACTAAACCCATCACCGAGTTAGCGTGGCAAATGACGTGATCGGCAGCCAATACAGCCTCAAATCCGCCTCCAATAGACATACCTACAGGGGCTGCAATCACGGGCAGTGGGCAGGTATTCATGGCATGCATGGTTTGTTGAAAGTGATTAAGAAAATCGTCCATACCTTGATAATCTTCAGCTTCAAAGAAACCACGAAAGGCGCTTAAGTTAACGCCACAGGAAAAATGTTGAGAGTCATTGTGCAACACTACGCCACGTAGATTTCGGCTTTGGGCTTGAGTCAAGGCATGTTGAATAACGGCCATAGAGTCGGCATCTAAAGCATTAGCTTTGGAATGAAATTCAACGATGGCGGCATTGTCGTATTCGTACCAACTGGCTTTGGTATTGCCGAATACCGGGGTAAGTGTTTGTTTCAGTTCTGAAAAACGTAATACACCTTGCGGACGTTCTACTGCAGTATAGTCCCCCGATTGGGTGAGGCTCACCAATTGCGCATCCACAACTTGGTAGAAACCTTGTTGGCGAGCCGCTAATGCTAAGATGGGTGCCACTTCGCGGCCTTCCTGTTGCATGCGCTCCACAACCCGTTGCGCGCCCAATTGGTCTAACAGTTCAAAGGGCCCATAAATCCAGTTGTAGCCTAACTTCATAGCATCGTCGATGGGTAGAATATTAGGCCCGGTTTCGGGAATCAACGAAGCGGCATAGTTCAAGGTGCTGGATAACACTTGCCATGCGAATTGGCCGTAGACGCTGTCATCATCCAGTAACACAGAAACACCTTCTGCTTCAGCTTTTTGCGCCAACGCTAATTGTAAGCGCTCACTCACTTGGTATTCACCACTTGCCAAGTCCAGAACTTGGCGGCCGGCTTCGGTGTCTTTATAAAAACCTTGACCACCTTTGTTACCGGTTTGACCCTTGGCAATCATTTGTGTCATCAACGTCACCGGCTGGGCGTATTGATGAAACTCGTCGTTAGCAGGTAAAATTTGCTCTAGGCTCTTGGCTACGTCTGCCATCAAGTCGATGCCAATTAAATCGTATAAACCAAATACGCCGGTTTTGGGAATACCCATGGGGCGGCCAAATAGTGCGTCTGCTTCTGCAGGCGACAGGCCTAATTTAAAGGCTGTATGTAAAGCGCATTGAATGGCGAATACCCCGACACGGTTGCCCAAAAATCCGGGGGTGTCTTCACACACCACCACGCCTTTGCCAAGATTGCTCTCGCAAAATTGATCTAGGGTAGTGATCACGTCATCACGGGTATGTTCGCCCCTGACTAACTCAAGCAAACGCATAAACCGCACAGGGTTAAAGAAGTGGGTAATAGCAAAGCGTTCACAAAATGCCTGAGGTAGGTCTTGCGTTAGCAAACTGATAGGGATGGTAGAGGTGTTAGACGTGACGATAGTCTCTGGGCCGGTAATAGCTTCAATACGGCGGTAGAGTGCTTGTTTTATATCTAAACGCTCCACTACAGCTTCTGCAATCCAGTCACAATCGGCCAATTGTTCAAAGTCGTCAATGGTGTTGCCACAATGGATTAATTGGCCAGCGTCGTTGCTCATTAAGCCCGGTGAATTAAGGTTTTGTAAACGTTTGAAACCACGCTCGGCTAGGGCGTTAACACTGTCATTGTTGCTGGGTAAGTCTAACAACCACACTTCAACTCCGGCATTGGCCACTTGGCCTGCGATGCCAGCACCCATGGTGCCCGCGCCGATCACCGCGACCTTTTTGATGACTGACTTAGGGGCTGTCTTGTTGGCGATGAGCTTGGCCATGGTTATTTCTCTATTGACTGAATAAATGTTTTCATAATGTTAAGGCTTTGTTTGGGTGCTTCCATGGGTAACATGTGGCCCATATTGGAAATCACTTGAGCCTGGGTGCCAAGGTCTTGAGCCAGTATGAAACCGGCTGATCGCTGGGTCATGCGGTCTTGTGCCGCGAGGATAACGCAGCTCGGGCAGCCTTTGTCAGCCAGTTGTTGGGCGCGCTTTGAACCGGTGGTATAGGCATCGCATGCGGCCAAGTCGATGGCTAACGGGTTGTTGGCCATAATGCGCTGGCCGATGCCAATGGGTTGCATGCCTGGCACCGCACTAGCACCTTGTTGATGTTGGTTACCAAATCCCCATTGCAGCATCATTTGTGCTGCTAAGTTGGGGTCGTTTTGGGCGGTTTCGATCAGGCTAGGATTAACAGGTATGGCACTGCCTGTTGATATGGCTACAATGGATTGCAGGCGGTCTGACAATATTTCAGCAGCTTCCAAAGCCACTAGTAGTCCTTGAGAATGGCCGACTAAGTGCACGTCGCCGACACCAGCAACATCTAATGCCCGCACTAACCATGAGCCCATGGCTTCGATGCTAGTTAAAGCATCACCTTCCGATAGGCTATGGCCAGGTAGGTCGGGGGCAAATACACTATAGCCGTGAAAGGCAAACCAACGTGCTTGCAAGGCCCACCCTCGATGATCCAAGCCCGAGCCGTGTATCAACACCACAGTCGGCAAACTGGCATCAAAAGGTTTGCCGCCGGTGGCCACAAAGGTGCTGTTATTGTCTACTTTAATATACATAACTAGGCCTCCATCTGCGCTATTTGCGCTGCAGCCACTTTTGCCGCGGCTCGTAAACCTAATCCAAAATCGGATTTGATGTCTTTAAGGGTTTCAATACCGACGGACACTCTGATTAGATCGGCGCTGATGCCTGCAGCCACTAAATCGGTTTCGCTTAAACGGGAGTGAGTGGTGCTACCTGGGTGTAATACTAAGGTGCGCGAATCGCCCACATTGGCCAGGTTGGAAGAGAGCTGTAGAGCATTAATAAACGCTGCGCCAGCGCTTCGCCCGCCTTTAACACCGAAGGTGAGCATAGAACCTGCGCCCTTAGGGAATAAGGTTTGAGTATGTTGGTCTGGCTCAATGTCGGGATGGTTCACCCAAGCCACTGCGTCTTGTTCTTGTAACCAAGAGACCATGGCCTGCGCATTAGTCACGTGTTGCTGCATACGCAGGTTGAGGGTTTCTAAACCTTGTAATAGTAAGAACGCATTGTGTGGCGTCATGGCGGCACCTATGTCGCGCATCGACTCGCAACGAATACGCATGGCCAAGGCAGATGGGCCAAATTCTTCCCAAAAATTCATGCCATGAAAGGGTTCATATGGCTGGGTTAAGGTAGGGAAGCGGCCGCTTTTTAACCAATCAAAATTACCCCCATCAATCACTACACCACCGATGGCTACGCCATGACCACCAATCCATTTAGTCACTGAATGAACCACAACATCGGCACCGTGTTGGATAGGATTATTTAAATAAGGTGTTGCAAAGGTAGCGTCCACTACTAAAGGGATACCCTGTAGATGAGCTGTGTCAGCAATAGCGGGTAAGTTAGAAACAGCAAGGCCCGGGTTGCCAATGGACTCACAGAATACCAATTTAGTATTGTCTTGGATAGCATCTGCTAGGGCATCTTGGTCGTTGATATCAACAAAGGTGCAATCAATGTTGAAACGTTTAAGTGTGTGCTTTAGTAACGTAACCGTAGAGCCGTAGATTTGAGCTGCACTAACAATGTGATCACCGGCGGAACACAGGCTAAAAAAGGTGACAAATAACGCACTCATGCCCGAAGCCGTACAAATGGCACCAGCACCACCTTCTAAAGCAGCTAACCGTTGTTCCAACACGGCCACCGTAGGATTAGTGATGCGGCTGTATATATGTCCACCTTGTTCTACGTTAAATAGGGCAGACGCTTCATCTACGCTATCAAATACATAGGATGTGGTTTGGTAAATAGGTACGGCACGGGAGCCGTGGTCCGACTCGGGTTGATAACCGCTGTGCAGGGCAATGGTGTCGGCCCCTAAAAAAGAAGATTTGCTCATGCTAATCACTCGAATAAATTGCGTTATGCTGGTGTTTTTGGATTTAAACCTAAGGTGTTAAAGTTAAACGGCAAACTCGTGATCTGGCCGGTTAACGGGCCTTGGTTAGTATTTACATCTAGTGTAAGACTAGCGCCTAAACTAACTAAAGAACACAAGACAAATGCCAAGTGCACGCCATATTTTGAAGAATAGGCTTGGCTGGTGATTTCGCCCACAATGTTTCCATCAATATAGACATCTAGGTCGCTAATTTCGCAGCGTTGACTAATCACTAAACCTTTGAGTTGGCGCCGCGAGTTTTGTTGGCGCAAGGCGGGTAATGACAAACTCTTGATGTTGGCATCTAAGTCAACGTATTGGTCTAAGCCACACTCTAGTGGCGTGGTGTCATAGCCCATGTCGTTGCCCAGCGACAATAGACCACTTTCCACCCGTTCAATCAGGTTGGGGCAGCCCGGGCCTACGTTGAGGTCTTGGCCTTTTTCAAATAGTTCATCCCACAAGGGGCCTGCCAGGCCTGCATCATTGACATAAACTTCAAAACCACCTTGTTTGCTCCAGCCTGAGCGCGCCACTTGCATGTTTACACCTTGGTAACGCATGGGCTGAATGTTAAAGAACTTAATATTGCGTACATCTTCACCAAATACCCGTGCCATCAATTCTTCTGCCTTTGGGCCTTGTACTGCAAGGGGCCAAATATCAGGTTCACTAACCTTCACATCTAGGTTAAACCCGGTTGCTAAGCCTTGAGCCCACAGCATAACGTCAGTATCGGCGATGGATAACCACCAATCGTTTTCGCTGAGTTTAATGGCAATGGGGTCGTTGACGATGCCGCCTTGTTCGTTACACAGGGGCACATAAAAACAACGGCCAATACGTGCTTTAGACAAATCTCGTGGGGTCATCAGCTGGATCAATTGGTAGGCATCGGGGCCACTAATCGCCACCTGTTTTTCACATGACACATCCCATACTTGTACGTGCTCGCACAGGTGCCAATAGTCTTCTTCAACCCCGCGATAGCTGGTCGCGAGTAAGGTATGGTTGTATACGGTGTAAGCCCGAACACCAGCAGCTTCTACCCGGCTAGTGAATGGAGTGGAGCGGGTACGACGAGATATAGAAAGTTGTGGCATCATGATGTTACGACCAAGTGAAAGCTATAGTTGAATTAAGTGAACGGAATATACGCCCTCAAATAGCACAGGCAAATAGTCAAGCCCACATAGTCACTTTCAATACTGCTTAGACCAGATGAGTCATTTAAGGCGGCTAACGACAGGCTTCGAGGCCCAGGGCATTAAAGTCAAATGGCAAACTTGTGAGAGTGCCTTTGGCTTTGCCTTGGTCTGTATTCACTTCTACCGTGGTGGCCCCATTCAATGCCGCTAAATCACACATCACAAAGGCCAAGCGGCGCATGTATTTGGGTGAATAGGCTTGGCTGCGAATGTCGCCAATTTTTTGGTCGCCTACACACACGTTTAAATCACCCAAATTACGGTGATACTCAAGTACTAACCCCATCAATTGTTTAGTAGGTTTGCGTTCACGTAACGCGGGTAAGCTTAAGCTTTGAATATCAGCATCTAGGTCTACGTATTTGTCGAGGCCTATTTCGAATGGCGTGGTTTCGTGGCCCATATCATTGCCAAAAGATAACAGACCACTTTCAATGCGTTCAATTAAGTTAGGGCAGCCTGCACGTACGTCTAAATCTTGGCCTTTGGCGAACAATTCATCCCATAACTGAGTGCCAATACCAGGGTTGTTAACAAACACTTCATACCCGGTTTGTTTGCTCCAACCTGAACGAGCCACTTTCATACGTTGACCATTGTATATAAACGGTGCAATAGCAAAGAAACCTAAGTCTTTTATTTCGTCACCAAATACACGGCACATCAGCTCTTTGGCTTTAGGTCCTTGTACGGCTAGGGGGAAAATGTCCGGTTCCCTCACTTCAACATCTAAACCAAAACCAATAGCCAAACCCTTGGCCCAAAGTAATACGTCGGAATCTGCAACCGACAAACGCCAATGACGATCATTCACTTTAATGGCCACCGCATCGTTCATCATGTTGCCGTTTTCGTCACACATCGGCAAATAATAACAGCGGCCAACTTTGGTGTTAGTTAAGTCTCGTGGAGTCATATACTGCGCGAGTTGGTTGGCACCTGGGCCCATTAATGTGACCTGCTTTTCGCAACTCACATCCCACACTTGTACGTTTTCGCATAAGTGCCAATAATCCACTTCTATGCCACGAAATGAAGTGGCAAGCAGGGTATGGTTATAAACTGTATAACCACTAGCTCCTGCAGCCTCTACGCGGCTACTAAACGGCGTACGACGTGTACGACGAGACATGGATAAATGTGGGCGCATGCAAGTCACTCCAATGCATAAAAAGATGCCCCATTCTGCCTTCAATTACCCTAGGCATCAAGTGCACTTAGGTAAGGATTGCGACGTGGGTCTGCCCCGTTAGCGAAGCGGGGCTTAGGCCGCGTACGTCTGTTCATCAATGCGTAGGTTTCGAAACTCAGCTTCAACTAGAGCCTTAGCCATGGCCATGGAATCAGCTCTTAAATAACCGTAGCCGCGCACCTTATCAAAGAGCTTAATTGTATCCACTATTTGGGCCGCGTTAGTGGCGTCTAACTGCCCTAATAGGAGATTGATTTGCTCTACATAATAACCCACAAAAGCGCGTTCAGCTTTGCGTTCTGTATGGTAGCTATAGGGGTCGATGGCAGTGCCACGAATACCTTTTAGCATGCTCAATGGCTTCATTAATTTGAGCATCCAGCTGCCTATGTTATATTTTTTAGGCTGATTTAGGTTTTTATTCCAGCCAGCAAAACCTAGCGGCGAAAGGTTTAGGGATATATGGTAGTCGCCGCTAAATTCGTTATTCAGTTTGGCCTTAAAATCCGGCTGACTAAACAACCGAGCCACTTCGTATTCATCCTTAACGGCTAACAACTTAAAGTAAGTGGTGGCCAAGGCTTGTTTGAGTGACTCGGTGTTGTATGTGGGCAATTTGATGTCAATAATGTGCTGCCAATGGCCTAATTGTTGGCTATATTGGTCGGCGAAGGTTTGGTTTTGGTAATTACTCAAGCGTTGTTCACGGTCTGCTAGCAGCTGTTCGTAACTCGGCGCAGACGCTTTAATCTGCAATACTTGTGGTTGCTCTATGCCTACATGGGCTAATTGGCGCCCAAGGTGCAAGGCACGAAGATTGGCGTCAATCGCGACCCCGTTTAAATGCACCGCTTGTTCTAGTGCGGCAATAGAAACCGGCACTAGACCTTTTTGTACTGCAAAACCCAATAACATAACGTTGGCGAAAATGGTGTCCCCCATTTGTTGCAACGCTAGTTGATGAAAGTCTAATTGGTGACGGTTTTTGGATACGTGAGCAGCAATCAGGTCTAAACATTCATCCTGCTTAAACACAAAATCGGCATCCTGCACAAAGTTAGATACAGGGATTAGGTGACTACTCACCACCGCTTGTGTATTTTGGCTACATAAGCCCAATACGCTGGGTGCCACGGTCACTACTGCATCAGCGGCTAACAATAAATCGGCACGCCCCTCAACAATACGTGGGGTTGTCACTTGTTCTGGCGTGGCTGCCAAGCGTACGTGGCTCAATACCGCGCCACCTTTTTGTGCCAAACCTGAAAAATCTAAGGTCATAAAGGCGTTACCGTCTAAATGAGCGGCCATACCTAACAATGCACCAATGGTGAGTACACCAGTGCCGCCAACGCCGGTAACAGCAATGTTGAAGGGCTGCTCTAAACCTTTATGGGTAGCCGGTTTGGGCAACTCCAGCAGTGTTTGTGATTGGGCTTTAGGTTTACGCACTTGTGCACCTTCAATGGTGATGAAAGAAGGACAAAACCCCTTCACGCAAGACAAATCAGCATTACAGCTGGATTGATTGATTTTGCGTTTGCGGCCTAAATCTGTGTCTAGTGGCTCGATGGCTACACAGTTTGACTGTACTGAGCAGTCACCACAACCTTCACATATTTCGGGGTGAATCCAAGCGCGGGTTTTAATGGCTTCAACTTTGCCTTGTTTACGTAAACGGCGTTTTTCTGTTGCACAGGTTTGTTGGAACACAATAACACTTAAGCCTTGCTGCTCGCGCAAACGTAGCATGATGGGCTCTAGCTCGTCACGATGTCCTAGATATGTGCCTTGTGCTAGCTCAGACTGCTTGAATTCGCTTGGGTTGTCTGCCAAAACGATAATTTCTTGCACGCCTTCATGGTATAGCTGATGGGTAATTTGCGGCATGGTTAAAACGCCGTCCACACTCTGGCCTCCGGTCATTGCAACCGCATCGTTATAAAGGATTTTATAGGTAATGTTAGCGCCAGCGGCTAACGATTGGCGAATGGCTAAGGAACCCGAATGAAAGTAGGTACCATCGCCAAGGTTAACAAACTGGTGTGCTTCATCGGTAAAGTGGGCGCAACCTGCCCACATGGTGCCTTCTCCACCCATTTGACTAAAGGTTTCGCTATTGCGACCCATCCACTGCACCATAAAGTGGCAACCAATGCCTACAGCAGCACGGCTTCCTTCGGGTACTTTGGTAGAGGTGTTATGGGGACAGCCGGCGCAGAAATAGGGCGTGCGGCTAACCGGAGCCAGAATCTCTGAGCTGGCCTCATGTTGGGCATCGATACGCGTGATTTGAGCTGTTAGCTGAGCCCTGGTGTCGGCGCCTAGGTCTAGTTTGAGCAGCCGCTGAGCGATCACCTTAGCCACCATAGGCACATCAAGCTCTTTGTCTAACGGCAATACGCTATGATCTAATTCGTCAAATTTACCGGTGATGCGAGGTCGATTGTGGGTGGCCCAGTTAAAGAGCTGTTGCTTGATTTGGTTTTCGATCATTTCGCGGCGTTCTTCCACCACTAAAATCTCTTCTAAACCTTCAGAAAATTCACGGATACCTTGTGGTTCAAGTGGCCAAGGCATACCCACTTTAAATACGCTAATACCCAACTGCGCAGCTTGATCGTCGGTTAAACCTAATTCGTGGATGGCTTGTCGGGTTTCTTCGTAAGACTTGCCCGATGCCACAATACCAAAACGGGGTTTAGGCGCGGCTAAAGTGACACGGTTAAAACCATTGGCTCGAGCGAAGGCAAGTGCAGCGTAACCCTTGTGATTTTGTAGGCGCGAATCTTGCTGCATACGATCATCGGGCCAGCGCAGGTTTAGGCCGTCTTCTGGAATCTCAAAATCGTCCGGAATCACAAATTCTACGTCTTCGTCTTTAAGGCTAACCGCTGCGGTGGTTTCCACAGTTTCAGAAATTACCTTAAATCCAACCCAGCAGCCGCTATAGCGAGACATAGCAATGCCCGCTAGACCCATCCAAATGTATTCATGAATGGAGGAAGGGTATAACACCGGCATGGTGGATGACATAAAAGCATGGTCCGACTGGTGTGGTACGGTGGAGGACTTGGCGCCATGGTCATCTCCGGCTACACATAACACTCCGCCATAAGGCGCAGATCCCGCAGCGTTTGCATGTTTAAACACGTCGCCACAGCGGTCAACACCGGGGCCTTTGCCGTACCACATGCCGACTAGGCCATCGAATTTGGCATCTTTAGACAGGTGTAGTTGTTGTGAGCCCCACACCATAGTAGCGGCTAACTCTTCATTGACGCCAGGTTGAAAACGAATGTTGTGTTGGTCTAGATAGGGTTGCGCTTGCTGTAGCGTTTTGTCTAGCAAGCCTAAAGGCGAACCACGGTAACCACTGATAAATCCACCTGTGTTCAAACCAGAGCCTTGGTCGCGGCGAACTTGCGCCATGGGAATGCGTGCCAAGGCTTGCACTCCACTCATATATACTTGGCCAGAATCTTGGCGGTAACATTCAAACAGGTCTTCAGGCTGGTAGGCGAGTGGTTTAGTCATGGCGGAAAATCTCACGCAGTAATTGTAGGTGTAGTAGTGCAGTATGGAGTATTTAGGGTGAAATTAGTTTGCGTATTAATGCCTAAATAAGGAATAATTGAATAGATTTTTTCGGTAATTAGTTAAATATTAGGATAAATTCCCTAAAAAGGTAAAGTATGAAGTTAGACAGTTTCGATATTAAGATATTGCAGCAATTGCAAAATGATGCCAGTCAGTCGGTGCAGGTGGTGGCTGATCTGGTGGGTTTATCACATACGCCCTGTTGGCGTCGTATCAAGCGGCTACAAGAAAGTGGCGTCATCAGTGCCAATGTCGCGTTAGTGGACGCCAAGAAAGTAGGTCTAGGGGTGGTAGTGTTTGTCACGGTTAAGCTCAATGGCCATGACGAGCAACTATTGGCGCAGTTTGAAGCTGCCGCCGTGGCAATGGATGAAGTAATGCAGTGCTACATCATGTCCGGTGACGTGGATTATTTGTTACGCGTGGTGGTGCAATCGATAGAGCAATACGAACTAACCCTAAAACGTAAGTTGGTGAAATTACCTGGCGTCGCTGCACTTAATTCTAGTTTTGCATTAAGAGAACTCAAGAATCAACATTTGTTGCCCTGGCAGCTGGTGTCTACCCAGCACTTATGAAGTGTAGCGCAACCCAAACAAGCCGCCAATGATGATACAAACTAGAGTTACTATAGCGTTGATTGCTAGCACTGAAGTGCCCGACAAGCCGGCGCCAACAGAACAACCGCTGGCAATGACTGACCCCACACCCATAAGGGCGCCTGCTAGCAGATAACGAGTAACTGGATGCTGAGTATCAAAACCTTGGAATGTGAAGTCGCGCCGAACTAGAGTGATGAGCAACGAACCCACAAAACAGCCCATTAATAGGCCAGCGCCAAGCCTCACAAAGGGCGCGTCTAGGGAGAAGATGGAGATCAGGTTTTGGGCGGCAGGTGCGCTAAAGGTAATGCTTTGCGGCAACATTGCATTGAAGCTATGGTAGGCCACAAAGCTGGTTGAGTACCATCCCACAGCAACGGCTAGGCCCACAACCATAGCACCGATCAGCTGAGGCCAGGCACGCTGTTTTAACAGTAGTGCCGCACATAAGCTAGAAATAACCAAGCCTACTACCGCGTAGTGCGATTGTGCCAACGGTAAAACTTCATACAGCTGACTGCTGGGCCAATCTAAACGCCATAAGTCCTGTACTTTGATGCGTAATGATCTCAGCTGGCCGCCATAGGCGAGCTGAGCTGCCAAGGCAAAGGCCATGAGGGTGAAAACCGACCTTAGGTTGCCAGTGGCAATAAGCACGAGTTGCCTAGAACTACAGCCACGGCTTAATATCATGCCAAAGCCGAACATCAGGCCGCCGACAATCGGCCCGCTGAGACTCGCCTCAGAGGCGATAATTTGTGCTTCGCTGATATCGCTGGCATCGCCTCGTAACAGTAATTGAGTGACCAGAATAGACACGCCTAAACCTAATAACCAAGTGTAGCTATCAGCGCCCATTTTAAACTGGGAAAAATCCAGTACCAATCTACGCAGGCAAAAGTGGCTCAGCGCTGAGCCCATACCAAAGGCTAAACCCAGGGCGAGGCCAAGGTATAGCTGTAATGGTTGGATGCCAATATCGGTGATAAGTTGCTCGTAGTCCATAAGAAATGCCAATCATTCATATGGCTTAATTATAAGGGTTCCTAACTTGCAAATCACGTTTTTTAGTATGCAGGATTATGGTCGTAGGTAGATATAACCTTGCTGCTGTAATGCCACAATGGCGGGTAGGCCAGCCTGAACTACGTCTTCTTGTGCTACATCATATAGGTCAGCTCGGGTGATGTGGTAAGCGGCAATGGTGTTGCCACAAATTAAAAATTGCACATCCTGCAATTTCAGGTTGTCCAAGGTGATTTGTTTAGTGGTGTCTGAGGTAGCCGTAATAAAATACTCGAGAGACGGTCCGTGGATAACCACTTTGATATCTAAAGTGTCTTCGTCTAGGGCCTCTATGTGATTGTTTATGTTATTAAAAGTGGCGTTTATGCGGCTTTCGTCTGCATAATTGATGTGATAGACCACTTTTTGAGGTGCGTAGGTATCAGCCCAAGTGCTCGTGGGTACGCAAAGAACAAGGCATGCTGTGAGCAAAAATCGGTAGCGTGTCATGGTTCTTTGACTCCTTTGGTAGGCCTTTAACTCAAGATAGCATAGTTTCGCAGTATTATTTTTCGTCTTTTTATATAAATAAATAATATAAGCTTATGCTGTATAGTTTGTTTTGGAATATGCTACTTTAGTTGCTTGTAATGTTTGGCATGGATTCAGTATGCTACAAGTATTGCTTGATCAAACGACTTATTTATGACTACACCCAGTACTAAGCAGCTCCTGCAAACCATGCAGCACGCCAGCGAACACTTAACCACCAATGACCGACGTGACTTTTTACGTCGTGGAGTTAGTTACGTGGCTGGCGCTGCTGCCGTTGGCGGTGCGAGTATCGCTACGGCATCGGGTGTGAGTAGTAATTTACCACCTAATGAACCTCAGTGGGGTCGCCAGTTAGGCACCGGTGTGGTTGAAAATCCTTATGGATTACCATCACGCCACGAATCACAAGTAGTGCGTCGTACGGTGCCTTGGCTAACAGCCGAATCAATTTCGTCCATTAGTATGAGTCCAATACAGGATCTTAAAGGCATTATCACACCTAATGGTTTGGTGTTTGAACGTTATCATGCGGGCGTGCCCGACATTAACCCTGACGAACACCGGCTGATGATCCATGGTCTGGTTGATAATCCACTTATTTTCACCATGGAAGACCTTATGCGTTTTCCATCAGTGTCTGAAATTAAATTTATTGAATGCCCTGCAAACGGTGGTATGGAGTGGCGCGGCCCACAGATGGAAGCCTTGCAATTCACCCACGGTATGTTGAGCTGCTGCGAATGGACCGGAGTGCCGCTAAAAGTACTATTGGATGCGGCTGGTATTCAAACTGAAGGAAAGTGGATTTTGGCCGAAGGCGCAGATGGCGCGCACATGAGCCGTTCTATCCCCATTGAAAAAATCCTTGATGATACCTTGGTAGTGTACGCTCAGAACGGCGAAATGTTGCGCCCTGAACAAGGCTACCCATTGCGGTTGCTTAATCCAGGTTGGGAAGGTAATACATCAATTAAGTGGCTACGTCGTATCGAAGTGGGCGACAAGCCGTGGCATCACCGTGAAGAAACGTCTAAATACACCGACTTAATGGAAGACGGACGCGCGCGTCGCTTTACCTTTGTACAAGAGTGTAACTCGGTAATTACTAGCCCTTGCCCAGAAAACCCTATCCGCCGCAAAGGCTTTTTAGAAGTTGAAGGTTTGGCATGGACCGGCCGTGGCAAAATAAAAGGTGTAGACATTTCCTTTGACGGTGGCGTTTCTTGGCGTCCAGCACAGCTCAAAGGGTTGGTGTTGGATAAAGCTCTTACGCGCTTTAGTTTAACGACTCAATGGCAAGGCGAACCATGGTTGATTCAAAGTCGCGCATATGATGATAGTGGTTATGTGCAGCCTACATTAGCCCAGCTTAGAGAACAGCGTGGCGTCAATTCTATTTACCACAAAAACTCAATTCATACATGGCAAATTGCTCCAACAGGGGAGGTGAAAAATGTTCAAATCACCTAAATCTCTTCTTATGTTGGCAGTTGTTGTGTTGGGTGCTGCTGGTGTGGCTTATGCCCAAGATTATCAGATTGGTACCCCAGCCACCGCGCTTGAAATCGCCGGTTGGGATATTGATATTCGGCCAGACGGTAAAGGCCTCCCTGTAGGTAGTGGTAATGCCATTGATGGCGAAGAAGCCTACGAAATGGTTTGTGCCTCATGTCACGGTGTATTTGGTGAGGGCGAAGGCCGTTGGCCAGTATTAGTGGGCGGTGAAGGCACGCTAGCCGATGAACGCCCGGTTAAGACGGTAGGCAGCTATTGGCCTTACGCCAGTACCTTGTTTGATTACATTCGCCGTGCCATGCCATTTACAGCGCCCATGAGTTTGAGTGATCAGCAAGTTTATGACATCACTGCATATGTGCTCTATATGAATGACATTATCGAAGAAGATTTTGAATTGTCACAACAAAATTTGGCACAGATTGTAATGCCTAATGAAGATGGCTTTTTTGTAGATGATCGTCCAGATGTGCAAAATCCACGCTGTATGAGTGATTGCGCAGATCCAGACAAGCTTATGATGAAAGGCTCTCTTGCGGGCGTCACACCCATTGGCCATTTTGTAGAAGGTGCAGATGCGCCAGCGGCCAGCCATTCGGGCCAGCATGATTTAGAAGCCAGTAAAGAAGCCGAGCGTAAGGCCGCTATCACCGGTGAAGAACCCGCTGTAGCCGAGGCAAGCGAACCGGCGGCAATGAGTGCAGCCGCTATCGCTGGCGAATCAACTTACAAAGCAGCGTGTGGAGTATGCCACACCAATGGTTTGGCAGGTGCACCTAAAGTCGGTGACGCGCCGGCCTGGGTTGAGCGCTTGCAACAAGGCAATGACCTTTTGATCAGTCATGCCTTGCAAGGTTTCGCTGGGAGCACAGGTTATATGCCAGCCAAAGGTGGCAGAGCAGATTTATCAAACGAAGCAGTGACCAATGCGGTCCTATTTATGGTGGAGTCTCAACACTAACGTTGGGTTTCATAAAGACAAAAACGAGGAAAAACCAATGCGAAAAAACATAATAAAGCACGCATTACTGGGTTTGGCGTTGATCGGCGCGTCATCCGTGACGCTGGCAGACTATTCTGCAGACGATATAGCCAAGGGTAAAGCGCTTTATCTAAATAAGAAAAAAGGCAATTGTATTGCCTGTCATATGATTCCTGATGCCGATGCCAAGTTGCCCGGTAACCAGGGTCCGCCTTTGTTGGCCATGAAGGCACGATTTCCAGATTCAACCAAGCTTAGGGCCCAGATTTGGGATGCTACCGTAAGAAATCCACTGAGCATTATGCCTCCCTTTGGCCGGCACTGGATTTTATCCGAAGCAGAAATTGACGCCTTAATCGCTTATTTATACGAATATTAATGTCTACTAATTTAATTTTAAGCTTTGCTATGTCAACGCGAAGCCAAGGAATAAACCAATGATGAATCGAAGAAGTGTTTTAAAAGCTGTGTTTACCGGTGGCTTAGTTGCTGGTTTGGGCGTGTTGATGCCTCGCGTGGCACTGGCCGCATGGTCTAAGGCTGCATTTGAAGCCGAAACGCAAGAAGCCGCTATGGGTGCTTTGTATGAAGCCGCCCCTAGTGCCAGTGTAGACGTCACCTTAAAAGCGCCAGACATTGCCGAAAACGGTGCTGTGGTACCTATTAGTGTGAATAGTAGTCTCGCTGGCGTTACCAGCATTGCCATCTTTGTGGCGAATAACCCACAACCACTAGCGGCGCAGTTCACCATTCCAGAAGGTACGTTAGCTAATGTGTCTTGCCGGATTCGTATGGGTAAGACCTCTGCTGTGACTGCAGTGGTCACAACAGACAGTGGTTCATTCAGCGCTTCTAAGGAAGTGAAAGTAACAATCGGCGGCTGCGGCGGCTAAGGGCGAAACAGGAGAAATTATCATGGCAAAAGGTATTTTACGCGCCAAAGCTAAAGCAAAAGGCGGCAATACGGTAGTTAAGATCATGGCTAAACATGCTATGGAAACGGGTAATCGCAAAGATAAAAGTGGCAACAAAATTCCCGCTAACTACATTCAAACCCTCACTGTTGCGTACCAGGGTAAAACCGTTATGGAAACCAATATGGGAACAGCCATTTCTAAAAATCCATACTTGGCCTTCACCTTTGTTGGTGGCACTAAGGGTGACGAATTAGAAATGACTTGGACGGAAATTACCGGCGCTACGGCCACGGAAACCGCCAAAATCAAGTAGCCAGTAATGGCAACTCTATAGCAAGAGGCATGTGATATGAAAATAATAAAATCCCTGCTAGCCGGCGCTTCATTAGCGCTTGTTGCTAGTGTCAGCCAAGCCGCAACCAGCGGTAATACACTGGCAACCGTAGACCCAGAGGCCGACCGGTTGGCTTTACAAAGCTACTTTCAAAAGCGCTTTCCAAAAGTGGCTGTGAGTGACTATGTGAACGGTATTTACGCCCTCGATGCTCCCTCACGTGAGCAATGGCAAGAAATTGAAGAGTTTCCACCCTACGAATTTGATGTTGAAGAAGGCGAAGAACTATTTAATACACCCTTTGCCAATGGCAACTCCTATGCCGACTGTTTTGACAACGGTGGTATAGGTATTCGGCAAAATTTCCCACGTTGGGATGAAGGCCAGGGGCAGATAGTGACGCTTGAACTCGCCATCAACCAATGTAGAGAAGCTAACGGTGAAAAGGCGCTAGGCTGGAAAAAGGGCAAAATAGCTAAGGTTTCTGCTTATATGGCCTATACGTCGCGGGACAACGTGTTTGACCTACAAATTCCTAATGATGAAGCTAAGGCAGCCTATCTCGATGGCAAACAAAGTTTTTATGCGCGCCGAGGTCAATTAAATATGAGTTGTGCAAACTGTCATGTGGCTGGAGCCAATATTCTCATCCGAGCAGACTTGCCGGGTCCAACTTTGGGGCATGTGACTCACTTCCCAGTGTTCCGCTCTAAGTGGGGTGAGTTAGGTACATTGCAACGTCGTTATGGTGGTTGCCAAAAGAATGTTCGTGGTACGCCACAAAAAACACAAGGTGAGAAGTTCCGTAACTTAGAATTTTTCCAAACGTATATGTCTAATGGGTTAGTGGTCAATGGCCCTGGCGCACGTAAATAAGCAGACAAGGAGAACAATATGAATAAAACAATTTCTCTTGTGGCCGCATTAATGATGGTTTCGGCCGGCGTTTCGGCGCAGTCCTTTGACGAAGCATTTAATGCACAGCGTGCCATGTATGGTAAGGGCCATAGCTTTACTTTTGAGGGACAAACCTACACCACGGATCACCCTGAAGAAGTGGCCGCTGCGGTGGAGGCAAACGCCGACAATGCAGCCAAGTTGTTAGCAGCAGCCAAAGACCAGCATGCACAAGTAGCGGCCGTGGACTTTGGTTGGACCCTGACCAAAAATCTGCTTAAAGCATCTGCCAAGGCGTTAGCGTCTGGAGACTTCCGTAAGTCGATGGATATTTCTGCTCAAGCCCAGTACCACGCACGTATGGGCATGGTTCAATACCATCAGTCGCAAAAAGAATGGGTCATGGCTGTACCTGAGTAAGGTTTCAAGCCAAAAGACTTAACTAGTTCAAGCCCACGTTCTGCCGTAATTGTAGTTCGGTGGGCTTATTTTATTGTACTCATTATTTATAGGAATGCATCATGTCTACTAGCCGTCGCGACTTTGCTCGCTTAATGGGGATTGCCGCGGTCGCTGGCGTACTTCCTCGCCAAGGTTATGCTGCGCAAAAGCAGGCAGCAGATTTTTATGAACTACCAAATTTCGGCAATGCGCGCTTGCTACATATGACGGATTGCCATGGTCAGTTAAACCCAGTGTACTTTCGTGAGCCAAGCATTAATCTGGGTGTTGGTTCTGCCTACGGCAAAGCCCCCCACGTAGTGGGCAATAAATTTCTTGATCATTTTGGTATTGAAGCGGGCTCTTTAGAAGCCTACGCCTTTACCTATTTGGATTTTGAAAAGGCAGCGCAGGAATACGGCAAAGTGGGTGGTTTTTCCCACTTAAAAACCCTTGTAGACCGTTTGCGTACTAGTTACGGTAGTGAAAATACCTTGTTGCTAGACGGTGGTGATACTTGGCAGGGTTCTGGCATCAACTACAAAACTCGTGGTATGGACATGGTAAGAGCCTGTAATCTACTAGGTGTAGATATGATGACCGGCCATTGGGAATTTACCTATCACCAACAAGAAATACTCAACAATATAAGCCAGTTTAATGGTGAATTTTTAGCCCAAAACGTGCTAGTGACTGAAGACGCCTTATTCGACGGTGCCGATGAGTATATTTACGATGAAGACTCAATGCGGGTATTTAAACCCTATAGTATTCGTAACATGGGAGGTGCCAAAGTGGCGGTGATTGGCCAAGCCTTCCCGCGGGTTAAAATTGCCAACCCTGCACGTTTTGTTCCGGACTGGAGTTTTGATATTAACGGCGAAATGATGCAAGAGTTGGTAGACGACTTGCGTCAGAACAAAGGCGTGGATGCCGTGGTGGTATTGTCTCACAACGGTATGGATGTGGACGTGGCGATGGCTCAGCGAGTCACAGGTATTGATGCTATTTTGGGTGGACACACTCATGACGGCATACCGGCGCCTACACAAGTTAAAAACAACGGACACACCACTTTAGTGTGTAACGTGGGTTCTAACGGTAAGTTTTTAGGTGTATTAGATTTGGATATCGGCAAAGGCAAGGTGAAGGACTTCCGTTACCGCTTATTACCTGTATTTTCTGAGCTCTTACCAGCGGATAAAGACATGGCGGCACTCATCGCTGCCGAACGTGCTCCTTATGCTGATTGGATGGACGAAGAATTGGCAGTGGCTGATGAAACTCTATACCGACGGGGCAACTTTAACGGTACCTTCGATCAGGTAATCTGTGATTCGTTGCGTAGCCACTATGACGCACAAATCTCTTTATCTCCTGGCTTCCGTTGGGGTACCAGTGTATTACAGGGGCAAACCATTACTATGGAGCGGGTGTTAGATCAAACCTGTACTACCTACCCGGAAACCTATGCTCGTGACATGACCGGTGCTGACATTAAGCTCATTTTGGAGGATGTAGCCGATAACATTTTTAATCCGGAACCTTATCTGCAGTCTGGTGGGGACATGGTGCGCTTGGGTGGCTTAGACTACCGTTGTGATCCTTTAGCGGCAATGGGTTCACGTATCGATGAAATGCGCTTGGATAACGGCACTGTAATTGAAGCTAATAAATCCTACCGTGTTGCGGGTTGGGCCACCGTCGGGTCTCGTTCCGAAGGTGATGACATTTGGGACGTGGTAGCGCAATATCTACGTGATCAGCAAGAAGTGAAGATTACTAAACTCAATACGCCTAAGTTAGTAAATGTAGCAGGTAATCCGGGTTACAAAGGGTAAAGGTGCAGAGCATGAATAAATTTATAAAGCAGGTGCTGTTATTGCCCTTATTTGGCTTAACTGCGGGGCTATTGAGCGCCGACGAAGTAAGTATTAAACCCAGCGAATTGCGCCTGAATGGGCAATTGAGCCTGGTTACCGAAGCTATCAACGAAAGCCCTGTGGTACTGATAGTGCACGGCACCTTGGCCCATAATGGCATGGAAATTATTGCCAGTTTACAAGAACTACTGGCCGACGAAGAACTTAATAGTTTAGCCATTAACTTAAGCCTAGGTATTGACAACCGGCACGGCTCTTACGATTGCGCAGTACCTCATCAGCACCGTCATGAAGATGCTAGTAGTGAAATTAGTGCCTGGGTAGGTTGGCTTAAGGGACAAGGTGTTGAACAGATCTTACTGGCCGGGCACTCACGCGGTGGCAGCCAAGTGGCTGCTTACAGCCAGCAAGCAGACGATGCCATCATCGGCCAAGTGTTGATTGCTCCCATGACTTGGAGTCCAGAGTACGCTGCTACTACCTATTTACACCGTTACCAAAAATCCTTGGCTGAGCAGTTGCTGCTGGCAAAGCAGCAAGCTAGCGATGCTTGGATGCCAGAGGCCACGAATTTCATCTATTGCAAAGATGCACCTCAAGTAAAAGCAGCTAGCTTTTTGTCCTATTACCAACCGCCACAAACACTCAATACGCCTGATTTAATAATTCAAGGCGGCTTGCCAACGGTACTGTTGGCAGGCAGTGAGGACCAGGTGATTAAAGACTTACCTCAACAAATGCAGACCCGCGAATTCTCTAACCTAGAGTTTCTTGTTGTGGACGGCGCCGACCACTATTTCAGGGATTTATATGCCGATGAGGTGGTGGAAACGATGCTTGAGTTGATTGAGTCAGCGGGGCAATAGGTGGAACGCAGGAAGGCTAATTTTCAACCATGGCTGTTAAGCCTATTGTTGTTATTGCCGAGCAGCTGGGTATTTGCTGATGCCTTTTCCATACTTAAACACCCCCAGCAGTTACAGCCAGATCGGGTGTTAGTGCTAGTGGCAGAAATTGAAAATTGTAGTTTTTGTGACCGTGTGAAGCAAAATTTTTTGCTACCGCTCACCTTAAATTCACAGTGGTCGTCGCGTTTTCAAGTGGCAAGGGTCGATCTTAATTCGCCCCAAATACTTGTTGATTTTTCCGGCCAAAAACTATCGCAGCAGGCGTTTGCAGCGCAGCTAGGTGTCGATTTCTCACCCACTTTAATGTTTCTTAATCCGCTCTCTGGTGAGCGTATTGGTGAAGATATTGTGGGTTTGGTGACGCCGAATTTTTATAGTTTTTATTTACAACAACAAATTGCTCTAGCCTATGACCTATTAACAGAGCTGCAGTAGGTTCTTTGGGTGCCATTTTTATAAGGGTGTGATAATCTGGATGTAAATGTTGGTAAAAAAATATTACCAATTTATACAATGCCGATTGGAACGCTGTATATGGCCGCTTTACCTGATTCAAATCACCGCATATTTTTGGCTAGCTTAAGAACGCTTTTACCGGCATTCAGTATTATTGTGAGTGAAGAAAGCCAGCGCCCCTTTGAGTGTGACGGTTTGGCCGTTTATCAGCAATTACCTATGGTCACGGTGATTCCAGAAACCTTGCTTCAGGTGCAGGAAGTGTTGCGTTTATGTAGCGAGCATCACGTGCCCTTGGTACCGCGGGGAGCCGGCACTGGTTTATGTGCAGGTGCCATGCCTCATGCCCGAGGTGTGTTGCTGGTAATGACCAAATTCAATCAAATCTTACACATAGATCAGCACACAGCGTCTGCAACGGTTCAACCTGGGGTGCGTAACCTAGCGTTAAGCCAAGCCGCAGAACCGTTTGGACTCTACTATGCGCCAGATCCGTCGTCGCAAATTGCCTGTACTATTGGTGGTAATGTGGCAGAAAATTCCGGTGGTGTACATTGCCTCAAATATGGCCTTACGGTCAATAATTTATTGCAGGTGACCTTGGTCACTATAGAGGGCGAATTGGTCACCTTTGGTGGTGACGGATTGGATGATACGGGTATGGACTTATTGTCTTTAGTAGCGGGTTCAGAAGGTTTGTTAGGTGTGGTGGTGGAGGTTAAGGTGAAGCTGCTTCCTCGCGCACCACGCATTCAAGTGCTCATGGCCGCGTTCGACAATGTGACTGCTGCGGGTGATGCAGTGGCTGCGTTAATTGGCCAGGGCATTATTCCAGCCGGTTTAGAGATGATGGACCATCTGGCCATTAAGGCGGCTGAGAACTTCGTTAAGGTGGGATATCCTACTGATGCCCAAGCCTTATTGATTTGCGAGCTCGATGGCACCCATGCTGAAGTAGAAGAGCAGTTGTCGGCGGTTAGTCAGTGTTTTAGCGACCATGGTGCTTATCAAATTCGAGTGGCTAATGATGACAAAGAAGCCGCGGCATTATGGCAGGGGCGTAAATCGGCTTTTCCTGCCGTAGGCAGTATCTCACCTGATTATTATTGTATGGATGGCACCATTCCTCGAGGTCAAGTTGCACAAGTATTGACTCGTATTGCCGAGCTTTCACAGCAATATGGGCTAGCGGTGGCCAACGTATTTCATGCGGGCGATGGCAATCTACACCCGTTAATCCTTTTTGACTCAAGTATAGAAGGGCAGTTAGCCCAAGCCGAAGGCCTAGGGGGCGACATTCTTACCTTATGCGTAGATGTGGGTGGCACCATCACCGGTGAACATGGCATTGGTTTAGAAAAAATGCCGCAAATGCCCTATCAATTTGGTGATGCGGAGCTGGCTCAGTTTAGGCGTTTAAAAGCAGCCTTCGATCCGAGTGAATTGCTTAACCCGGGTAAGGGTATTCCAACCCTCAAATATTGCCAAGAATACCGGAGTTTGCAACATGCATGATTTAACATCTAAGCTAGTGGAGCAGGTGCAGCAAGCCCGTGCGGATCAGGCACCGCTACAAATAGTGGGTGGCAATAGCAAATCTCATTTAGGTCGAGCCACTCAAGCTACGCCCATTAATACCCGTGAACACAGCGGGATTATTAGCTATAGCCCAACGGAACTAGTGATTAGGGCACGAGCGGGTACGACTATTAAAGAACTTCAACTAGCCCTCGCTAAGGAGGGGCAACGCCTGCCGTTTGAGCCCCCTCATTACCAGGCCCGAGCGACCATTGGCGGCACCGTTGCGGCTAACCAAAGCGGGCCGTCTAGACCTTGGTTTGGCGCTGTAAAAGATAGTTTGCTTGGGTTAGGTTTGATCAACGGCTATGGTGAAGCCATGCAGTTTGGTGGCCAAGTTATGAAAAACGTGGCTGGTTTTGATGTCACTCGCATGCAGGCAGGCGCGATGGGTAGCTTGGGTCTTATTACCGAACTCTCGATTAAGGTATTGCCTCAATTTAAAACAAGCCAAACCTTGGTGTGTGAGCTAGATGCCGAAGCTGCCCTAAAACAAATGCAGGTTTGGGCCAATTTAAGTTTACCCGTTACCGGTATGTGTTATTGGCAACACAAATTGTATGTACGATTACAAGGTGCCGCTGCCGGTGTAGAGGAAACCCTCAAATGTTTTACTAAAGCATTGGCAGTTACGCTTTTAGAGGCTGAATTGGCCCAAGATTTTTGGAAAAGAGTGAGAGAGCATGAGTTGTTAATGGCTCAGGATAAGCAGACTTTATGGCGTTGGTCGGGCCCATCAAATGCTCTGACTGAGGCCTTAGCCAACACTCAGTTTATTAACTGGGCGGGCTCCGAACGATGGGCGCTGGGCCTAAACGGCGACAACCCTGTCGCTAATCATCAGCTCACACAATATCGAGGTGGTGATCGTAGTATTGAAGTTAACCCCAGCATCAATGCCCACGACCAAGCCTTGCAACAGCGTATAAAACATGCGTTTGATCCTGATGGTTTGTTTAACGTTGGGCGACTTTACTCTTGGCTTTAATACAGGCTACGAACTAGATTATGAAAACCATTATAGCTAAAGAATTTGCACAGCAACCTCAATTTGCACCGGTCAAAGGGATTCTTCAAGCCTGCGTGCATTGCGGCTTTTGTACCGCCACTTGTCCCACTTATTTAATGCTTGGGGATGAGCGCGACAGCCCCCGAGGCCGCATTTACATGATGAAGGCCATGTTTGAGGGCGAAGCTGTCAGCCATGAAACGAGGAATCATTTGGACCGCTGCTTAACCTGCCGAAGCTGCGAAACAACTTGCCCTTCAGGTGTCGAATATGGCCACTTACTGGACTTGGGCCGTGTGGTCGTAGAGCAAAAGGTACCACGCTCCACATCCCAGCGCTTTGTACGTTGGGGGTTACGTCAGGTGTTGCCTTACCGCGCCCGTTTTGGACCTTTATTTAAACTCGGTCAAACATTTAGGCCGTTGTTACCTGATTTGCTAAAACAGCACCTGCCCAAGCCGGTTAAACGGCTTATTCCACCACAATCTAGCCACAATAAGGTGATGCTTAGCTTGCCTGGTTGTGCGCAAGCCAGTGCGGCACCCAATACGGATATTGCAGCGGCACAAGTGCTTAATAAGCTAGGCATACAACTCAAAGTATTACAGCAGACAGGCTGTTGCGGAGCTGTAGATCACCATCTCAATGCCCACGCAGCAGCACTGGTAAAGGCGCGGCACAATATTGATCTGGTTTGGCCAGAGTTGCAGGCAGGAGCTGAAACCATTGTGGTGACCGCCTCCGGCTGTGGTGCAACCTTGCAAGACTATGGGTACATGCTGCGTGACGACTCAGATTATGCTGCTAAGGCCAAGCAGGTGTCGGCTGCGGTTAAGGATATTGTTGAAATTCTTGAGAAAGAAGATCTAACGTCACTAAAAATATCAAAAAATGCGGGTAAAGTTGCGGTTCACTGCCCTTGTACTCAGCAGCACGCGATGCAGTTGCCTGCTCGAGTGAAAGGCCTTTTACAGCAGTTTGGGGTAGATACAGCCAGTACTCAAAATGATCATTTATGTTGTGGTTCTGCAGGTACTTATGCCTTGTTGCAGCCACAATTAAGCCATCAATTGCGAGCTAATAAACTGCATGACTTAACCTTAGAAGAGCCGGATCAAATTGTTACGGCCAACATCGGATGTCAGCTACATTTGGGCGGCAGCGCCAAAGTGCCAGTTAAACATTGGCTGGAGTTGTTGGCGGATGGCTAGTAATCTTTACTTAGTTTGACACAAGTGCAGGGAATTAATGTCTGATATGTTAGTCTAGAATAAGGAGTGAACTAGATTGGTAAAGGAAAGTCTCATGAAAAAAGTAATGTTGGTGGCCGCAGGGCTATTGTTGGCAGGTGGCGTACAGGCGCAAACCATGCTTGTTAAAGTGCTGCAAGAGTCCGATGAAATAATCTCTGAAGTGTATAAAGAAGTGCCAATTAAGTCCTGTCGTATAGAACAACTCCCTATCTATGGCACCCAAGCTAGTGGAGAGCAAGCTTCTACCGCTGACGTGATAGCCAGTGCTATTTTTGGTGGTCTGTTAGGCAACCAGGTGGGTGATGGTAGTGGTAAAGACGCAGCCACAATATTGGGCGCTATTGCCGGTGCCGATATAGCCAATAAAAAGGGCAAGAGCAAACAAGTGATCGTGGGTCATAAGCAGCAAGAAGTGTGTGACGTAATTATGCAGCAGCGCACGGTGAACCAAGTGACGGGCTATAAAACCTACATCGAATTTGGTGGCAATATTTGGCAAATGAACACTACTATTCCATACACTACGGGCGAGTTTTTAAGTGTTAATGTGGACATTACGCCAGCAGAATAACTAGCTGGCGCCTAGCGCCCGGCTCAGCATTGCTGGGTCGGCATTTCCCCCAGACAAAACAACCAAGGTTACTTTGTCTCGCACATCTAGTTGGCCTGCCAAAATGGCGGCTAATCCCACGCAGCCACCGGGCTCTACAATTAGCTTTAAGTCCTGCATGCAGCACATCATCGCCTGGAGTACCGACTCCTGACTCACTGCTTTGGCACCCGCTAAATAATGCTGCATTATTGGAAAAGTAAGCTCTCCAACTATCGGTGTGACAATGGCGTCACAGATTGATGCCGGCGCTGGCTCATTGGCTAGGCGCTGGTCTGCGACCAAAGAGCGGCGGGCATCGTCGTAGTTTTGTGGTTCTGCTCCCCATATCTTAATGTGTGGAAAGTGGTTTTTTAATGCCGTGGCTATGCCACTAATTAAGCCGCCTCCACCGATAGGACTAATGGCTAGGTCTGGTCTGAGGTTCAACGCCTCAAGTTGGTGAGCGGCTTCTAAACCTAGGGTGCCTTGGCCGGCAATAATGTCGGCGTCGTCATAGGGGGGGATCAAGCTTAAGTTTTGTTCGTTTGCCAGTTTTTGGCCAATGGCGTGACGATCTTCTTTGATCCGATCATACAAAACCACGGTGGCGCCCAGAGTTTTAGTATTAGTGATTTTAATATGCGGTGCGTCGGCAGGCATGATGATGATGGCTGGCACATTAAAGTGGCCTGCGGCAGCAGCGACTCCTTGAGCATGGTTGCCTGACGAATAGGCGACAACGCCATTGAGCTGATTAGCATCGGCAAGTTTGCAGAGTTTGTTGAAGGCACCACGAAATTTGAATGACCCTGTTTTTTGTAAATTTTCGGATTTAAATAGGACCCGGCCTCCTAGCTGCTGGTTAAGTAGCTGGGATTCCAATAAGGGAGTGGTCACCGCGTGGCCTTTAATACGTTGGCTGGCGTTGATGATATCTTGGTAGTTGATGGCTAGGTTGGGCATGGTGTAGTTATGAGTCTGTAGATTCTGGCCTGCGCCAGAATGACGTTTGCCTATTACTGTAGCAGTTCCTCCACAGGGGAGCCACATCTAACTTCCACTGCCTGTGCGGCTGCTAAGACGTGTTGTTCACCATACCGCGGGCCTATAAGCTGTACACCAATAGGCACGCCCAAGCCACGTGATTGTGTAGGTACACTCATACTAGGTGAGTCTAGATAATTCATGGCAGACATGCTGCTGCAACTGTCTAAAATAAGCTCTACGGCCTCAACAGATTCCATCTCTGCGCCGGCTTTGTAGGGTGGTGTAGTCATCATGGGTGTCATGACGATGGGATGACGGCGTTGAAATTGATCCCATTCACGATGATAGTGGTTACGCTTAGATAGGGCCTGAGCGTAGCCCGTCAAATCAAACGGTTCGGTAAGCTGTAGGTAATGATCTAATACGCGCCGTAATTACCTCGAACCAAAACGATCCACCACATTTTTTTGGCTAAATACATTTCGGTGAACATGAGGCGCATGTAGGCGTTGTGAATATCTAGCATGCATGGAGGCGTGACTATTTCGAGTTCATATCCGGCCTTAGTTAAAGCTGCGGCTGCCTGATCAAGGGCTGCATCAACGCTTGGGTCTCGAACTAGTGCTACACGGTTGTTTAGGGGATGATCTATTTCGAATGGCAGGTAACGACCAAGTATCTAAGCTTTGGTAGTGAGTTTGACGATTCATCTAGTGCAGCAATTGCCGATGCCCGGTCTTGGGTCGATCATGTGGCTGCAAATGGTGGGGGCTATGGCCGTGGTGGATTTGGCCAGTGTGTCTAAGTCACTGCAATTGGCTGCTGATACGGGCAAGGCCGGCACGGTGGGCTTGATGCTTTATGTACAAATGCCGGTGGCATTAGTCATAGGTTATTGGGTTTACGCAGAACAGCCCTCTATTATGGCGTTGTTAGGTGCAGGCCTAATTATGGCAGAGGGCATTAGCTTGCCATTACGTGCAGGCGTGAGCACCTTGCGTAACAAATAGTTCCAGCCTTTGGCGTGGGAACTTATGGTTCTTGTGTTATGATGCTCGATTGCGTTTTAATTAGTCGTCACTCATGCCTATTATTAGTCGTCCAAAATCAAGGCTTAGGTTGCCGCCCAACAAGCATCAGGTGAAGCAAGAGCTCGCTAATGATGTGGCTGATTTTTTGGCTCGGGGTGGTAATGTGGTTGAAGTTGAGCAGGGGGCTACAGCCCTGATTAATGGGCGTTTTAATCAACAAAGGCCTAGCTTAGCATCACAGCAACAAACACGCACCTTGTTGTCAGACCAAGTGACGGCCATTGAAGAGCGCAAACAAGCCAGTCGCCAACCCAAACCAACCCCTCCTAAAGTTAATCGCAGGCCCACTAAAAAATGGATCTACGACGATTTTGGTGAGCCTTTACGTTGGGTTTGGGCCTAATTCTAAGCCATGTATGATTTAAGGAGCTGCCCTAATGCAATTTATAATTGCTGACGATCACCCATTATTCCGTACCGCCATGACCCATACCTTGGGTCAAAAATTCGTGGGTGCGGAGATTGAAGAAGTAGGCAGCTTGCCCGAGTTAATGAGTCTGTTAAAAACCGGCCTCAATGTGGATCTGTTGTTACTTGATTTACATATACCAGAAGCCCTTGGTTTGACTGGGCTAGCCCAGATCAGTGAACAGTTTCCAGAAGTGCCGGTGATGATTGTTTCTGGCAATGACAACCCTAATGTCATACATAAAACCATTGCTATAGGTGCCAGTGGGTTTTTACCTAAAGCGTCATCAAATGAAGACATAGGCAGCGCCATTGATGCAGTAATGGCAGGCCATGTTTGGATGCCTGCCGGTCTGCCTGAGCCGTTGGCTAGTGAAGTGGATGGCTTACCTGCCGAACGAATTGCCACCTTAACGCCACAACAGTTGCGGGTGTTATCGATGCTTGCTCAAGGCATGTACAATAAACAAATAGCATCGGAGCTAGATGTGACCGATGCGACCATTCGGGCCCACGTAACCGAAATATTTCGTAAGTTGAATGTGACGAACCGAACGCAAGCGGTAATTTTGTTTAGTCACTTACAAGTGGACGACCCTCAACACCAGCCGATGTGACTAGCAGCTTAGAGTAAGCGGTTAATCAACTTGCGTAGCACCGCCGGTTTGAGGGGTTTATGTATCAGCCCCAACCCGGCCTCAGCCACGTTTTTTTTCATTTGCTGGCTACGGTCGGCAGTAATGACGATAGCGGGTATTTGACCATTGAGAGCCTGGCGTATGTTGGCAATGGCGTCGGTGCCTAACCGGCTTTCGTCTAAATGATAGTCTGCCAAAATAAGGTTAGGTTCATCGCTTTTGTCCAGCGTGCCTAACAAGCTTAGCGCCTCCGCACCACTGGCCGCACAATACACCTTACAGCCCCACTGTTGCATCATGACTTGCATGCCTTTCAAAATCGCCACTTCATTGTCGATTACCAGCACTCTGTAGTCCTCGAGCTGTTGATGATTGGCGGTGGCACTGCTATTCGGCGGCTCAGCCTTAACTAGGTCAGCGTCACCCCAAGGCACCGTGATGCTGAACATTGAGCCTTTGCCATAATGCGAATTAACCCTTAAATCATGGGCCAGCGTATTGGCGGTGCGCTGAGCAATAGCTAAGCCTAAACCAATGCCATTTTGTTGCGCATGGGGGCCGGTCTCTAGCCGTTTAAATTCTACAAAAATATCTTCTAGCCGATCTTGTGGAATGCCAAACCCCGTGTCCCACACTTGTATTTCCAAACCTTTAGGTTGACGCCGGCAGCCTAACAACACCTTGCCTGTTGCGGTGTAGCGAATCGCATTAGTGAGGAAGTTTTGTAGTACTCGCCTGAGCATAACAGGATCGGTATAGACTGTGGTTTGGCTGCGCTTTAAGCTAAATGTGAGGTTTTTTTGTTGGCACAGGACATTAAAGTCACTCGCCAACTGGTCTAGTAATGGTGCTATTTTGAAATGCTTTTTATGGGGTTTTAGGCTGCCACCATCGAGTTTTGAAACTTCAATCAGGTCGCTGATCAGTTGCTCTGCATTGGATAACGAGGCATCCAAGTGGGTGCTAAGCTCTACGCTTTGCGGGTCTTGTTGCAGCGTAGACTGACGCTGAGCTAGGGCTGTAGAGAATAGTTTGGCGGCATTGAGCGGTTGCAACAAGTCATGGCTGGCGGCCGCCAAAAACCGAGTTTTACTCTGGTGGCTCGCATCGGCTTGGGCTCGCGCTTGCTCTAATTCTTGGTTTACCTTCGACAAGGTTTGCGTACGTTCTTCCACGCGCAACTCTAAACTTTCGTTAGCCTGCAATAATTCATCTTGGCTCGAGCGCAAAGCTGTCTCAGCAGCATGCTGTTCACTAATATCGGTGTAGGTGTTGACGTAACCACCGTCTGGCATCGCGTTACCTCGTACTTCGATGACGGTGCCGTTTTCACGATAGCGAATACTGCGGTGTTGCTCGCCTTTGGCGATCATTGATAAACGATCCGCTACGATTTTGGCTGGGTCTATTTGGCCGTACTCACCTTGTAGTGCGCTTAGGCGGATGATTTCTTTAACCGGCGTGCCAACACTCACTACCCCTTCTGGAAAGTCAAATAGCTCAAGGTAACGCTGATTCCACATGACCAAGTTTAAGTCTGGGTCTATTACGGTGATGCCTTGGCTGACGTTATCTATGGTGGCTTGTAATAGCCCGCGGTTAAACGACACGGCTTTGGCAGCTTCACCTACAATCGACACTACGTCACCTAAGTGTACCGCTTTGTCGTTAAGGCTGGATTCTACGACTACTCGCGCCGACGAGGCGCCAATAATCCCGCTTAACGCACGTTCACAGTGGTGGATCAAAAAGGCATTAATAGGCGCGTCTTTATGGAGGTCCAATTGCGGTTGCTGATATGCCAGTTGATTGAAGGAATCGACGGTACGACGGTAACCCATAAAACGTTCGAGTAGTGTAGTGAGGTCATCAACCGTATGCCCACTGTGGTGGTGGCGGCCTTCTACTAGGCCTGCGTTGGATAGTGTGCCAACAAATAGATCGGCTTGGATGCGGTCGATGAGCCGCGGGGTGTTGAACTTAGAAACGAGGTAGTAAAGCGCAATATTTAGGCTTAGGCTAATCACCGTGGCGTGGGAGATAGGGTCTAATTGCAAGCCAAATAAGGCGGTAGGCCTTAGCCACTCAATGCCAAATGGACCATTGATAATAATACTGCCTGATAGATCGAATAAGCCGGTAAGGTTGGGTAGTAGTAAGCAGTATATCCAGGCCGCGAAACCCGCCATTAACCCCGCCGTGGCGCCCCGTACGTGGCCTCCACGCCAAAAGATGCCGGCAAATAACGGTGGGCCAAACTGTGCTACTGCAACAAAAGCCGATAACCCAATAGACACCAAAGCCGTGCCGCGGTCGATGAGCAGGTAGTAGCCAAATGCCAGCAACAATATGGCGAAAATAGTGAGCCGCCTTAAGTTAAGAAGAAGGCGTCCAAGATCCCTGTTTTGAGACACATCCACGGCTTTAACGTGCAGGATAAACGGCATTATAATGTCGTTAGTAATCATCGTGCTAATGGCGATGGTGGATACGGCTGCCATACCCATAGCGGCAGAAATACCGCCTACATAAGCCAGGATAACTAAGTTGTCTTGACCTTTTATCATTGGCAACATGAGGGAGTAGACATCGGCATTGACGCCACTGCCGGCCAGCGCTTGAGTGCCTGCCCAAGCAATGGGGATCATAAATACACACATGGCCGATATATAAAGCGGAAATAACCACCGTGCTGTGTGGATGTGCTGTGGGTTGGTGTTTTCCACCACCATCATATGGAATTGGCGGGGTAGACAAAGGACTGCAATAAGGGCCAAAAATGTTTCGATAATAAAACTGCTACGAAACGGATCGAAGGCGGCTAAGCTGGTTCGCCCGCCTTGTTGCTCTAGTTGGCTAAAAATGTCGCCAAAGCCGTCGTTGAGCACGTAGGTTGCGAACACACCGATGGAAACAAAGGCAATGAGCTTGATGAGTGACTCGGCTGCAATGGCCAATACCATGCCGGGGTTATGGGCCGAAGTGTCGACTTGTCTAGCGCCAAATAAAACACTAAAAATGCCGATCAGAATGGCAATGATAAACACCGATAAATCGGCGTGAGCTCCACGTAAATGACTTTCTGTAGTGAGTACGGCATAGCTTAAATCAATGGCTTTAAGTTGCAGCGCAATGTAAGGCAACAAGCCTAAGGTGGCCATCAATGTAACGATAACGGCTAAGCGCCTGCTTTTGCCGTAACGGGAGGAAATAAAGTCAGAAATTGAACCAATATTTTCACGCTTTGCGATGAGAATTATTTTGTAAATAACGCGGTGGCCAAACAAAAAGAAAGCGATTGGCGCAATGTAAGGACCTAAAAAGTCCCACCCAGAAGTGGCTGCACGACCCACAGAACCATAAAAAGTCCACGACGTTAAAAACACACCCAGCGACAAGCTATAAATGATGGCTTGCAGGTGTTGGTCGGCATAGGCTTTATAAGACATCAACCAATCACCCAGTTTGGCAACACCTAGGAGCAGCGCAAAATAGGCTAGGGAGATAACAAGTAGGCTAGTGCTAGTGAACATATAAACATGGACCAAGTGAGGGTTGCAGCAAGGGTACCACGCCCGCCAATGAGTTCCCATTCTGGGGTCTATACCTAGAGCGGGCCCTGACATATGTCGAGGTACCGACATATATCTAATGGTTAGATTAGGGTATTGAGGTTAACTTATACCAAATAACAACATCACCTTTAAGAGTTTCCTATGGCATCCAGCGCTCAAAAGCAGTCGTACCCAGCACCTGGGCTTGATACCTTTCCTAAGTTGTTGCAACACAACGCTCGTATGTACACCCACAAAGACGCTATGCGCGAAAAAGAATTTGGTGTTTGGCAGTCTTGGACCTGGAGCCAGGTCGCAGACGAGGTAGAGCGGTTTGCGCTAGGCTTGCAAGCCAATGGCGTAAAAGCCGGCGACGCTGTATTGATAGTGGGTGGCAACCGTCCCCGTACATACTGGACTATGTGTGCCGTTCAATCGCTGGGGGCAGTGCCAGTACCTACTTATCACGATTCGGTTGCCGACGAAATGCAGTTTGTTATAGAACACTCAGAAGCACGCGTAATTATAGCCGAAGACCAAGAGCAAGTAGACAAAATATTGGATGTGAAAGATCGTTGTCCAGCAGTCGAATTGGTTATTTACGATGATCCACGGGGCATGAAAGGGTACGCCCCTGACGTGATTGAAATTAAAGATTTTGTGACCGTGCAGGCGCAAGGCGAGGCGGTTCGAACACAACATCCTAATCAATACCAAGAGCTTATTAACAAGGGGAAGGGCGATGACATTTCCATTATCCTTTATACATCAGGTACTACTGGAAAACCTAAAGGTGTAGTGCTTACCTATGACAACACCTTGCTCACCGGCTACCATGGCGCCTTGATGGAAAGGCTGACAGAGAAGGAAGAAATTCTCGCCTACTTACCAGTGGCGTGGATTGGTGACCATATCTTCTCTTATGCTCAATCGTACACCATGGGTTTTTGTGTTAACTGCCCAGAAAGCACCGAAACAGTGGCTGCGGATATGCGTGAAATCGGCCCAACCTATTATTTTGCGCCTCCTAGAGTGTTTGAAAGCTTACTAACTAGCGTGCAAATCCGTATGGAAGATGCCGCACCCTTTAAGCGTAAGATGTTTAAATATTTTATGCAGGTGGCCAAGACTACAGGTATTAAGTTATTAGAAAACAAGCCCGTTGGAATTGTTGATCGTATCAAATACGCCCTAGGCAATGCCTTGGTTTATGCGCCACTAAAGGATGCTTTGGGTATGGGTCGCGTGCGTTTGGCCTACACTGCCGGTGAAGCCATTGGTGGTGAAATATTCGATTTCTACCGTTCATTAGGGATCAATATTAAGCAGCTGTACGGCCAAACCGAATCCTCGGTGTTTATTACCGTACAACCGGATGGTGAGGTTTATCCAGATACCGTGGGTACGCCTAGCCCTGGTGTAGAACTAAAAATTGCCGACAATGGCGAAGTGATTTATCGCAGCTCCGGCGCCTTCCATAGTTACTTTAAAAATCCCGAAGCCACCGCAGACACTAAAACCTCTGAAGGTTGGGTGCATACTGGCGATGCGGGCTTTATGACGAGCAATGGCCATCTACGAATTATCGACCGTGCTAAAGACGTAGGCACCTTTAATAGCGGCAAGATGTTTGCGCCTAAATACATCGAAAACAAACTCAAGTTTTTCCCGCACATTCAAGAGGCAGTGACCTTTGGCGATGGCAAAGACGACTGTATGGCGTTTATCAACATTGATCTAGGTGCTGTAGGCAATTGGGCAGAGCGCAACAACATTGCTTACGCCTCTTACCAAGAATTAGCAGCGCATCCCGAAGTTAACAAAATGGTGGCTCAAAGTGTGTCTGAGGTGAATGAATCGTTGCTTGATGACGAAATGTTAGCGCACTCGCAAATTGCCCGCTTCCTTATTTTACACAAAGAACTTGATGCCGATGATGGTGAGCTAACACGTACCAAAAAGGTTAAGCGCAAGCTCATTAACGAGCGTTACAAAGTTCTGATTGATGCCCTCTACGATGGCAAAACTCAGTGCTTTATTGAAACCGAAGTGGCTTTTGAAGATGGCCGCGTTGGTAAAATTACCGGTGACATCAATATTCATGATGCCAAAACCTTTAACCCTGTAGCCCAAGCGAGCTAAGCCATGACTGAACCATTGCAAAAAATGGAAGCGGCCTCAAAACTGCTAGAGCTGAAGAATATCGACTTGTCTTTTGGTGGTGTAAAAGCCATCAGCAATATTAGCTTTGACATTTTGGAAGGCGAAGTTCGTGCCATCATTGGCCCCAATGGTGCTGGCAAAAGCTCCATGTTGAATGTAATTAACGGCTTTTATCACCCACAACAAGGTGAAGTTTGGTTTGATGGAAAACAACGTCATGCCATGAAGCCTTATCAAATTGCCTACCAAGGCATTGCCCGTACCTTCCAAAACATTGCTTTGTTTAAGGGTATGAGTGTGTTGGATAATATTATGACTGGGCGTTTTACCCACATGCGTAAAAACATGTTGTGGCAAGCGCTCTGGAAAGGTCCAGCAGAACAAGAAGAAATTGAAAATCGTGAATTTGTAGAACATATTATCGATTTCTTAGAGATTCAAGCCATTCGTAAAACCCCAGTGGGGCGCTTGCCTTACGGTTTGCAAAAACGTGTTGAATTGGGTCGTGCCTTAGCCGCACAACCTAAAATGCTGCTGCTCGATGAACCCATGGCAGGTATGAACGTAGAAGAAAAAGAGGACATGTGTCGCTTTATCTTAGATGTAAATGACACCTTCGGTACCACCATTGCCTTGATTGAGCATGACATGGGTGTGGTGATGGACATTGCCGATCGGGTAGTGGTGCTGGACTATGGCCGCAAAATTGGTGATGGCACTCCAGACGTCATACGTAACGATCAAACCGTAATTGATGCCTATCTTGGCGTGAGCCACTGAGGAAACGAACATGAGTGCTGATTTTTTATATTTAGTGGAAGTAATTCTCAACGGCCTCATGGCTGGTGTGATGTATTCTTTGGTGGCCCTTGGTTTTGTGCTGATCTTTAAGGCCTCAGGAATTTTCAATTATGCCCAAGGCGTAATGGCGTTGTTCGCTGCGCTAACTTTGGTAGGAATTCAAACCGGGCAAATACCTTTTGCTCATCTTATTAATGCCATCTTTGGCACTAACGTACACCACTTTGGTTGGCAAGTTCCAACCTTATTGGCCATCGCTATTACGGTGGGTGTAATGGTGTTGTTTGCCATTCTTGTGGAACGCTACGTTTTGCATCATTTGATTAACCAAGAACCGATTATCCTGTTTATGGCGACTATTGGTTTGGCGTACTTTATGGAAGGTTTTGGCGACATTATGTGGGGCAGCGAGATTAAAACCTTGGATGTCGGCTTGCCCTCCGGTGGTTCTCGGTGGTTAGAGGACTACACCCTAGGTTGGGTAGCCGAAGGTGAGCGTTATTACGGCATGTACCTGGATAAGCTTGATATGGTGGCTAGTTTGGTGGCCATCGTACTGGTTGTTTCCTTAACTATATTCAGCCAATACACCAAAACTGGCCGTGCCTTGAGAGCTGTAGCTGATGATCATCAGGCCGCCTTGTCTGTAGGTATTTCTCTGCGCACTATTTGGGTCATTGTGTGGGCCATTGCAGGCTTTGTGGCCTTGGTCGCCGGTATTATGTGGGGCGCCAAATCGGGCGTTCAGTTCTCATTGTCCCTCATTGCGTTAAAAGCCTTGCCTGTACTGATGTTAGGTGGCTTTACCTCCATCCCCGGCGCCATCATCGGAGGTCTGATCATTGGTGTAGGCGAGAAAGTATTTGAATACTCCATTGGCCCACTCATTGGTGGCGCCACGGAAAACTGGTTTGCCTATGTGTTGGCACTGATGTTCCTTGTGTTTAGACCACAAGGTTTGTTTGGCGAAAAAATTATAGAAAGGGTGTAAACAGATGTTTTATCGCGAATCTGGTGATTTTAAAAAGACCTATCAAAAAGACAGTCAAACCTTTCCTATTAAGTTTGATCGCTGGCGCTACTATTTTGTCATGTTGGTGGCTTTCATTGTCATCCCCATGTTTCTTACGGACTATACCGCCAATGCGGTGATGATTCCCTTTTTAGTGTGGGCTATTGCTGCGCTAGGACTGAATATTTTAGTGGGCTATTGTGGCCAGTTATCACTGGGCACCGGTGGGTTTATGGCGGTGGGGGCTTACTCTACCTATAAGCTGATGACTTCCTTCCCGGGTATGGACATGATTAGTGTAATCGTGCTCTCCGGTTTGATTACTGCGGTTGTGGGCGCGTTATTTGGGTTGCCTAGCTTGCGCATTAAAGGCTTTTACCTTGCTGTCGCCACATTGGCTGCGCAGTTCTTCTTAGTTTGGTTACTCAATAAAGTACCTTGGTTTTACAACTACTCTGCGTCTGGTCAAATCAGCGCGCCACAGCGCGAATTATTTGGCATTGTTATTACTGGCCCTCATGCCACACCCGTAGCAGCCTATCTTTTCTGTTTGATCTTTGCTGTTGGTTTGGCATGGGTGGCACGCAACCTCACACGTGGCCGTATGGGCCGTAGCTGGATGGCTATTCGTGATATGGACATTGCGGCAGAAATTATTGGTGTAAACCCGCTAATGGCTAAATTATCAGCCTTTGCTGTGTCGTCTTTCTTCATTGGTATTTCTGGCGCTTTATTGTTCTCGGTTTATCTGGGCGCAGCTGAAGTGACTGAAGCCTTTAGTATCAACGTATCTTTTGCAGTGCTATTTATGGTCATTATCGGTGGCCTAGGCTCGATTTTTGGCAGCTTTGTGGGTGCCGCATTTATGGTGTTGATGCCAGTATTGCTTAAAAATATTTTAGTAGGCGGTTTGGGTTGGCCCACCGACTTAGCTGCTCATTTTGAATTTATTATTGTGGGTGGTTTGATCTTGATTTTCCTCATTGTAGAACCCCATGGCCTGGCACAGATGGCCCGTGTACTTAAAGAGAAATTGCGGCTTTGGCCGTTCCCGCACTAGGCAAAGGTTAATAGGTTAATAGGCTAACCCCTATAGTCTAGTGAACAAACTTAGTGTTACTTCATGCTCATGTGAGCACAATAAAAATAAGTCGAAACCTTAGGAGGATGACGACATGAAATTAACTAAACTAGCAACCGTGGCTCTCACCACAATCGCTGTTTCTGTCCCCGTAGCAGCAGATTTGGTGTTTCCATCACTGAGCTATCGCACAGGGCCATACGCAGCTGGTGGTGCGCCTGTAGCCGATGGCTATGCCGACTATATGACGTTATTGAATGAGCGTGATGGTGGTATTCACGGCATCAAGACATCTGTGCCAGAATGTGAAACTGGTTACAACACAGCTAAAGGCGTTGAGTGCTACGAATCAACAAAAGGTGACGGCGCTTTGGTTTATCAGCCACTGTCTACCGGCATTACCTATCAGCTTATCCCTAAAGCCGCTGCCGATGATATTCCTATTTTAACCACGGGCTATGGTCGTACGTCAGCAGCTAACGGTAAAGTTTTTTCCCATGCATTTAACTTCCCAGCCAACTACTGGACTGGTGCTAGCCGAATCATTAACCACTTGTTAGCGGAAAATGGCGGCAGCATTAAGGGTAAGAGCATTACCTTGTTGCACCATAACTCGGGCTACGGTAAAGAGCCTATTGCAACCTTAAAAGCCCTGTCTGAAAAGCACGGTTTTGATTTAACTATTTCACCCGTGGATCACCCTGGCCAAGAGCAAAAATCTCAATGGTTACAGATCCGTCGTGAACGTCCTGATTATGTGTTGATGTGGGGTTGGGGTGTAATGAACCAGGTTGCTTTGCAAGAAGCGGCTAACATTCGTTACCCAATGGAAAACTTCATCGGCATCTGGTGGTCAGGTACTGATAATGACGTGTTAGAAGGTATGGGTTCGCACGGCTATAAAGCTGCAACCTTCCATGCCGTGGGTAACGACTTCCCAGTGTATGACGATATTGAAAAGTATGTTGTGAAACGCGGTTTGGGTGCAGGTGATGGCTCAAATGTAGGTTCAGTGCTTTACAACCGCGGTTTGTATGCCGCTATGTTGGCTGCAGAGTCAGCTCGTACAGCACAAAAGCTGCATGGAACAGCGAACATTACCAGCGGCATGATGCGTGATGGTATGGAAGCGCTAGTTATTAACGAAGAAGTTATGACCCGTTTGGGCATGCCTGGTTTTGGCCCGTCTTTCTCCGTTTCGTGTGAAAACCACGGTGGTCCTGGCACAGCTGCAATCCAGCAGTGGGATGCCAATGATCGTCAGTGGAAGTTGATAGAGGGCTTTGAAGCACCAGATATGGATGTGATTATGCCTCTTATCAAGGCAGACTCTGAAGCTTACGCTGCAGAAAATAACATTGCACAACGTGATTGTTAAGCGTTAAGTTAACGTTTTAACTCAATGAGGCACCGGTCGTAAGTCGGTGCCTCGACTTTTAATTTTTACTAAAACAGATTGTTTTGCTGGTGATAGGATAAAATCATGACCACAGAAAAAGCACCGATACTTGCCATCAACAATATTGAGGTCATCTACGACCACGTGATATTGGTTTTGAAAGGCGTGTCCTTGGAAGTGCATGAAAAAGGCATAGTTGCCTTGCTGGGCGCTAACGGCGCGGGCAAGTCTACCACCATTAAAGCGATCTCTAATTTGTTGGCGTCCGAGCGCGGTATCGTGACTAAGGGCTCCATTGAATTTGAAGGCCAGAATATCAACGCCAGCAACCCATCTGATTTAGTTGAGATGGGTGTGGTGCAAGTGATGGAAGGCCGCCATTGTTTTGAACACTTGACCATTGAAGAGAACCTTCTGGTAGGGGCATACACTCGCCGCGATGGTCGACGTAGTGTGCAAGAAAGTTTAGATTTGGTGTATGAGTACTTTCCACGTTTAAAAGAGCGGCGTAAAAGTCAGGCCGGTTACACCTCCGGTGGTGAGCAACAAATGTGTGCTATTGGCCGTGCTTTAATGGCCAATCCTCACATGATCTTGTTGGACGAACCTTCTATGGGCCTAGCGCCGCAGTTGGTGGAAGAAATTTTTGAAATTGTTAAGAAATTAAATGAAGAGCAGGGTGTAACCTTCTTGCTAGCCGAGCAAAATACGGCAGTGGCTTTGCGCTACTCCACTTATGGCTACATTATGGAAAACGGCCGTGTCGTAATGGACGGTAAAGCCAGTGACCTACGTGAGAACGAAGACGTTAAAGAATTCTATTTGGGTGTGAGTGATGGTGAGAAGAAGAGTTTCCGAAACGTGAAGCAGTATCGTCGTCGTAAGCGTTGGTTGGCTTAATACGTTATTGCGAGCGCAGCGAAGCAATCTACCTTTAGTTTATACATGAGACGCCTGATGACAGATTTTTACGACCACTTAGAAACCCGTAATCCCATCGATCGTCGATCTCAGCAAGTTCTAGCGGTGGCCGAACAGGTAGCTCACGCTCAAGCCACATGCCCAGCCTGGGCAGACATCTTGCAGGGTGTTGAAGCTGCCAAGATAACCAGTGTAGAGTCTATTGCAGAACTGCCAGTGACTCGAAAATCTAGCCTCATAGAATTGCAAAAGAACAACATGCCTTTTGGCGGTTTGGTCAGTTCGGAAGCTGCTCCGCTGGCCTATGTGTTCACCTCCCCCGGCCCTATCAATGAGCCCGGTTTTGATGTGCTGGATCATTGGCACTTTGCCAGAGCACTTTACGCCGGTGGTTTGCGCAAAGGCGACTTGGTACACAATACTTTTTCCTACCATTTCACACCGGCAGGCATTATGTTCGACAATGCTGCAAAAGCCTTGGGTTGTACGGTTATTGCCGCCGGTGTAGGCAACAGTGATATGCAAGCTCAAAGCATCGCGGCGCTTAAGCCGAAGGCGTATGTAGGCACTCCATCATTTTTGAAAATTGTGTTAGACAAAGCCGATGAACTGGGTCTGGATGTCAGTTCTATGACGCACGCGGTCGTCGGTGGCGAACCGTTCTTCCCTGTTCAACAAGCGTTCTTTAAGGCTAGGGGCCTGCAAGTTGTTCAAGGATACGCAACAGCAGATCTTGGCAGTATCGCCTATGAAACCTCAGCCCAAGAAGGCATGGTGATAGACGAAGATGTGTACGTAGAAATTGTAAGGCCAGGCACCGGTGACTTAGTTGCCGATGGCGAGGTAGGTGAAGTGTTGGTGACCAATTTTAACCCGCATTACCCTTTGATCCGTTTTGCTACCGGAGATATGTCGGCTATTCTGGCGGGTGAAAGCCCATGTGGTCGTACTAACCGACGTATTAAAGGCTGGATGGGAAGGGCCGATCAAGCCACTAAAGTACGCGGTATGTTCGTACGTCCCGAACAGGTAGCGGCATTGGTAGCTAAGCATGACACGGTATCTAAGGTACGTTTGGAGATTAGTCAGACTAATGGCCAAGACGTTATGCTGGTGCTGTGTGAAACAGCTAGTGAAACCGCTGACCTGGTCGCTCAAATCACCGATAGCGTGCGCAGTGTATTGCACGTACGTGGTGAGGTGACTTTGAAGCCAGTAGGCAGTTTGCCCAATGACGGCAAAGTAATAGACGACCAGCGCGAATACTAAACTTATCCCTTGTCTTTTTGCGAGCGCAGCGCGGCAATCCAAATCCGCGGCCTATGGACTGCCACGTGGGCCTGCTCAATGAGCGCAGCGAGTGCTTTGGGTGCACTTCGCTCCTCGCAGAGACAGATTGCCACAGGCCTATCATCTAACTAGTCCTTTCATATTGCTCCCTTTGTTTTTAGTTATCGTTTTTCTTTGTGCAATAATTGCCTTAATTGCTGCTTCCTGCTTAATAGATAACTCGGCTTCCAGTGCAAGGGGGTCGTCTATTGGACGAAGAGTATCGTTGACACGATAAAGTCCTATATCTTTTAATCGAGCATCATTAAGGTGGGCAACAGACCGCAGCGTATACCGCTGACGTGCACGCAGTTTTTGTTGTTCAAATAGTGCGAGTAGTAAACTTAATACAGCCACATCCATCTCCTTCTTAATGAAGGCCGGGATCAAAACAGACGGGTTATAAGAGCACTTAGGGGTAGGCTATTACAGGGCCGTGATGTTTAAAACCACGGCCATGGGGCAATTCTACCTTTTAGCGCGTGGGACTAAAATTCGTCGCCATCCATTTATTGACGGCGCAAATGTGCGTTGATAAAAATCGTAGTGATAATTGAATCATCGAATTCGCCTCGTCTAGATTGCGTTAATTAAAAGTAGAAACTCATTTAAACATAAGCTTGCTTTGATGCCAATGATAAAAAGGAAATAATTGAAACTTCATTGCATGGTGTTGTAGGCCTGCTAAATAAACAGGCTAAATAGATAATAGGCGGTACAATTGATGCAAAAGAGAAAGGCAATGGGTAGGCTATTGATGCGAGCAACATGGCTGCCCTTAATGTGATAATTGCCTTGTATAGCAAGCAATGTGCCAGACACGGGGTTGATGGCGCTACCAAGGCCCCAAGCAGAGAGGAAGGTCATGGCCAGCAGGTTAGGGTTAGGGTCTAGGGTTAATAATAAGGGCGCGATGACCGCCATGATCATGATGGCATGCACGCCTAAACGTGCTGCTATGAGACAAAACCCCAATGTTAAGCTCGCTTCTAGCGCCCCGTAGGTGCTAAACGGCAACCAAGGCGGCAACACCTTAAACAATTCACCTAACCCTATTGCGAACACGCCGGCGGCTAAAAATAGCACGGTTTCGTTGTGCATTTTGGACAGCCGATTTGAGATATGGCCATGTAGTTGTATGAGACGCCCTTCATAAACCAATACCACGATCACCAATAAGGGCGCGCTGATGGCAATGATCTGGGTGATAGCCAGTTGTGGCCAAATGTCGTGAGCAACGATAACGGCTACCGCTAGTAAACTAGGTAACACTAAGCTGCGGCCTTTTAATGGGTAGCCCGAGAGCGCGGATTCAGCCGTTTGGTTTTTCCAGTATAGAAACAGCAGGCTAATAAAACCCATGGGGGCACCGACCACCATTACGGTTAGAAGATCCATATCAGGCACTAAGCTCAAGGTGTATGCCATGGCAGCAAAGAAAGGTGACCAAAGCGCGCACACTGCAAAATTAATGGTGAGCATGCTGGCTGTCCGAGTGTCAATCTTACGGCTGTAGCGTAAACGATCTGCAATGATTAGTAGCGCCGAAATGTTAATAATGGCACTAAAAAAATGACCAGAAGCCAGGGTGCTGATAAGACCTTTTTTACCCTTTGGTGGCTGGCGTGTTTTGCTGGTTTTTGAGGGGGTGGCTATGAGGCTCAAAAAGCTTACAGCTGCGAGCATTGCTAGTAGGTTGGTGTTACTGTTAATTAGGCTGATTAGAGGTGCTGGAGAGCCTTCTAGGGCGCTATATCCTAAGCTGATAGCACCTACTGCAATCAGAATGCTAGATTGAACGAGAGATCGGCGTGCCAATAAAGAAAATGATGCTAAGGCAAATCCCCAAAGTAATAGGCCTGCCACTAAGAAAAGGGGTGCGTAGACGAGCGCCAATACACTGGCCAGTGTGCCTAAAGCTAAGCTATAACCACGCAATGCTTGCGTCACGATTAGGTTTGGGCGGCAAAAATTTTTGCTAAGGTTGCTTGCTCTCTTTGTACCAATGCCTGCCATGTGGGCAGTTGCATCATATGATCAAAGTAGGCGGCTAACGTGGGCCAGCGGTGCGGGTCGATGGTCTCGCGGCCATGCATAAAGTTGACCATCTGTGTGGTAATAGCCACGTCGGCTAAACTGAAGGTATCGTCAACAAAGTACGTTTGTTTGCCAAGCTGGCTAGTTAAATAGTCAAACAAAGCTGGTATCTTTTTGTTAAGCGCTTCCTGCACCGGGGTTTCATCCGTGGCCTTGCCATATATAGGGCGCAAGGTGCGTTGTCTGAATACAGTGAAAGTGAGGTATGGGGCCAGCTCATAGTCGGCAAATTTCTCTAACCAACGCACCTGAGCTCTGGCTTTTGCGTTGTTTGGCATCAGTTGTTCGACCGCAGGATGGGCCAGCGTTTCGATGAGGTAATTACACACCACGCTAGAGTCGGCTTGATACCAGTCATCCTCTTGTAATACCGGGATCTTCTTCAGCGGGCTTATTTTAATAAAATCGTCGGGCATGCCCACTGGGGCCACAACTTTGAGCTTATACTCGGTGTTGGAGCAGGCTAGCAGATACATCACCTTGCGTACAAACGGTGACAGTGGAGCCCCGTGTAGAGTGTAAGCCATACTGTAAATCTCAAAAATAGCAGACTTGTTATTGTGTCTGATGAGCCGGTTAAACTCAAACGATATCCATACTTTTCTCTAATATAACCAGCATCTGGGATGAATAACTAAGTAGTTGAAATAAACACACTTATTTTATAATTAGTGCTTGACAGAAAAGGGCTCAATCACTAATATGCGCACTCCAGTTTGGTACGGCCTGCAGGCAATGCCAACCGCGAATGTGTCCCGTTCGTCTAGTGGTCTAGGACACTGCCCTTTCACGGCGGTAACAGGGGTTCGAACCCCCTACGGGATACCACTATTTCAAGTCACTGCCCCCGGCATTGATTTGGCCACAACGCCTCATTGAGGCGATCGTGGGAAATAGTAAAGGTTAATCACAAGCCTTCAACAAGTGATACGTAGCGGGAATAGCTCAGTTGGTAGAGCACGACCTTGCCAAGGTCGGGGTCGCCGGTTCGAATCCGGTTTCCCGCTCCATTTTTTCTTCAAAAAATACTCAAAAACACATGTCTAAAATGGTCATTGCAACCCCTCGCAGTGAGGTTTTATTACGTCTGCTGTAAAACCGTGGCTAATATAGCGCTCTTTATTTTTGGCGGCTGAGTCGGTGGCTTTGCCTGGCCAAAGAAGCTGTTTTTGGCAAACTCACCAGAAGATCTGTGGCATTAGTCTGAAATTGACCCATTTTGATCCACATATCTCAATTATCAGTTGACAGAATCCTGCAAAATCAATAATATGCGCCCACTCTTTACAGAGCAATCGCGTCCCGTTCGTCTAGTGGCCTAGGACACTGCCCTTTCACGGCGGCGACAGGGGTTCGAACCCCCTACGGGATGCCAACAAAAATTGTTTTGTAAAATAAGAGTCTAGGCTCACAGTAAAGGCGAATCACAAGCCTTAAATCAGTGATACGTAGCGGGAATAGCTCAGTTGGTAGAGCACGACCTTGCCAAGGTCGGGGTCGCCGGTTCGAATCCGGTTTCCCGCTCCATTTTTTGGCCGAATGGCAGAGTGGCCATGCACCGGATTGCAAATCCGTTTACCGCGGTTCGACTCCGCGTTCGGCCTCCATATTTATGGGGGGTTGTAGTGATAGTAATCACTATCCGCCTAACACACAACAAATGATACCTATGTCATTTGTTGTGTGTTACTCCTGCAAATGTACTACTAAACTTCGCAACATACTTTTTAGTAACTGCTGTTGCTCCTCGCTGTAATCTTCTAATACCTTCGATTCGTGTGCCTTTGCTTGCGCCAATAAATCTGCAACTAATGTTCGCCCCGTTGTTGAAATGGAAATTTTGACCGACCGTTTGTCAGCATCGTCTTTGTGCCTTACTAACAACTGTTCAGCTTCCATTTTAACCACCAACTTGGATAACGTCGGCTGTTTAAATAAAACACGCTGATTAAGTTGCGTGAGCGTTAGTGCATCTACATCTGACAAACTCGCCAGTATGCGCCAATAATTGATAGACCAGCCTTGGGCTTGAATTTGGTGGTGGAACTGCTCGCTTACCAGGTGGCTTGAACGTGCCAATAGATAAGCCAAATAATCATCGATAAAATTGATAGGTTTTGCCATAAGAGTAGTGAGGTGCCATGTTTTGTTAGATATTAGAGCATTTGTATTCATTTTCATATAAAAAAATTCTATGTTATGCTCAGCCAATAATAATACTAACAGGGTTTTTATCATGCTTAACGACCGTATCGAAGCGCCTTGGCTTGCCGCTTTTGAACACACCTTAGGCCTGTGTGGGTTAATGCCCGGTGATACAGTAGCCATCCTTTCTGAAAGCCAATCCAGAGAAATACTATTACATTTGGCTGAATTGGCGCTAGTGGGAATGGGTTGCCATGCCTTCCACGTTCGTATTCCTACGCCTGTATCGAATGCACCGGTTCCTGTTAGGTCCACAGGAGCGTCTAATGTGTTACAACATGCTGGGCCTGCTATTCAGGCTTTAGCCGGCAGCACACTAGTGTTAGATTGCACTGTTGAGGGTTTGTTGCACGCTCCAGAGCTGCCTCAAATATTGCAGGGTGGCGCAAGAGTGCTGATGGTGAGTAATGAACACCCAGAAATACTCACTCGATTAGCACCCGATGAAAGCCTAACACGCAAAGTGAAGGCGGCTACTAAGCGCTGCAAACAGGCCAGTACCATGCGTGTTGTTTCCGCAGCGGGTACCAACCTTGCCGTTGATATTAAAAGCGCCCCTACAGCGGGTGTATGGGGCTATACCGATAGGCCGGGCACTTTGGCCCACTGGCCTGCTGGGGTGGTTGTTTGTTTCCCTCAGCAAGGCTCAACTAACGGCACATTGGTGCTCGACGCAGGCGACATCAACCTCACCTTTAAGCGTTACTTGGAACGTCCTGTCACCCTCACCATCGAAAACGACTTTGTCACCAACATAGAAGGCCAAGGCACCGATGCGGAACTGATGCGCCGTTACTGGGCGGCCTGGAACGATAAAAATGCCTATGCTGTTTCCCACGTAGGTTTTGGTATGAACCCAAAAGCCCGTTACGAAGCACTCACCATGTATGATCAACGCGATACTAACGGCACTGAATTGCGGGCCTTTGCAGGTAACTTTTTGTTTTCTACCGGCGCCAACGAATTTGCTGGGCGCTACACCGAAGGGCACTTTGATCTGCCTGTTCGCAACTGCACTATTCACCTAGACGACGAGTGCGTGGTAAAAGAGGGGTTGATGCAGGGCGACTTGGCGTGAGTTGGAGCTACTTACGAAAGGGTGAAATTGGGCCGGTATTAGTGTGTTTGCACGGTGTTGGTGGCAATGCGACCGCCTTTGAAGCGCAACTTAACGGCTTAAGCCAACACTTACAAGTGTGGAGTTTGAACTTGCCAGGCTATGGGCTATCTGCTGCCTTGCCCACCATGGATTGGGAAAGTTTGGTTGCCGGACTGAAACAGTTTTTAGACCATCACAAGTTGCACCAAGTGCATCTGCTGGGTCACTCCCTAGGCGGGATGTTGTCACAAGAGTTTGCCGCTCGCCACCCTAACTATCTAGTCAGTTTAATTCTCTACTCCACAAGTGCAGCTTTTGGTTCTAGTAACGGTGAATTCCAGCAAACGTTTATTGCTGCGCGTTTAAAACCTCTCAACCAAGGTGCCAGTATGCAGCAGCTAGCAGCCAACTTAATTGACCCATTGTTAGCGCCTCATGGTTCGCCTCACGTACGACAGGCGGCCATAGAGTGTATGCAGCAAGTGCCACCCAGTACCTACAGGCAAGCCATTGAGTGTATTACTAGTTTTGACTGCCGACATAACTTACCGAAGTTGACCATGCCAACGCTGTTGTTGGCTGGCGAGGAAGACACCGTGGCTAGCCCTGCCATGATGCAACGCATGGCCAGAAAAATTGGCAAGACGACGGACGTTGTTATTCCTGACGCAGGACATTTGGCCAACCTAGAACAGCCTCAGTTATTTAACCAACATGTGGCTGCTTTTATTGCCGAATGTGACCACAAACAAGGAATTTAACATGCAAATTGATCAACCCATATTTGATACTAAGGCATGGAAACTGACCGCTCAACAACAAGACCTAACAGCCAGAGCGCGAGATATTGGGCAAAACAAATTTGCCGGCAGAGCGGCGGATTACGATACCCGAGCAGCATTTCCCACAGAAAACTATAACGACTTGTTCGATGCCAACTTAATGGGCATTTGCATCCCCAAAGAGGCAGGAGGCGAGGGCGCCGATTTCTTAACCTACGCCCTAACTGCTGCAGAAATTGGACGTTATTGTGGCGCTACCGCACTCACTTGGAACATGCATGTGTGCTCCACCTTATGGAGTGGTCTATTAAGCGACGACTTAGAGATGGACTCCGCTACGCGGGCGTTGCATCTTAAAAACCGCGAGGTTCATTACCAACGCATTCTTGAGCAACGCGCCATTTATTCACAACCCTTTTCTGAGGGTGGAGCCGCCGCCGCGGGCACCACTGCCTTTGCTACCGTAGCCCACAAAGTGCCAGGCGGTTGGCGCGTTAACGGTAAGAAAATATTTGCATCATTAGCCGGCCACGCCAACTATTATGGCGTCTTGTGTACCGAAACTAGTGAGGAAATTACCGAGCTAAGTCGCCGCAATACCACCTATTTGGCCATTCCTGCGACTGCCGATGGCGTGTCGGTAGAAGGGCCGTGGGACCCCGTGGGCATGCGTGGTACTGTGTCGCGCACACTCATTTTTAAAGACGTATTTGTACCCCAAGACGCCACTTTGATGCCGCCCGGCATCTACTTTCAGGCCGCTAAGCGTTGGCCCCACATGTTTATGACGCTAACGCCCAGTTATATGGGCATTGCCCAAGCGGCCTATGACTTTACGGTAAACTATCTGCGTGGTGAAATAGAAGGCACAGGCCCAGTCAAGCGGCGCCAGTTTGCCACCAAACAAATTGCCGTGGCGCAAATGCGCATCATGCTCGAACAAACCAAAAGCATTTGGTTTCAAGCCATGAGCGAGGCCTGTGCCAACCCCAGTAAAGATCAGTTGTTGCGCGCTTGGACAGCGCAATACACCACCATGGAAAATGCCAACGAAATTGCCCAGCTAGCCATCCGAACCTGTGGTGGTCAGTCTATGCTTAAGTCGTTGCCACTAGAGCGCTTGTATCGTGATAGCCGCTGCGGCTCACTCATGTTGCCATGGACCTCGGAGCTGTGCCTCGACATGTTAGGTAAAGGCTGCCTATACGAGAGTGGCGAGAGCGACGAATAATGCCCAATATATCCAGTTGGATAGAAGCTCACGCCCGCTTTAAGCCAGAAAAGCTCGCCATTGTTGATCAACAACAAGACTATACCTACGCCCAATTGGCAGCAGCCATAGCCACCAATGCTAGGGTATTAAAACATCAATTGCGGGTAGGCCGTGGTGATAGAGTGGCCTATTTGGGGCTGAACGGAATTGAGTTCATTAGCCTGTTGTTTGCTTGTGCGCGGCTGGGAGCCATTTTTGTGCCCTTAAACTGGCGTTTAGAAACACCAGAATACGATTACATTTTGGCAGACGCCAGCCCCAAAGTGCTGATCGTTACAAACGACTTTAAATTACAAGTTGAAACACTCAACGACGCCCACCTAGACTGTTGTTTTGTGATGCAAAATAGTAGTGATCACCACCAAAGCTGGAAATGCCTATTCACTTTACAGCAGGCCACTGCTACGAGTGAGGACAGTTACAATGCCCAGGTGGATTTGCACGCACCACTATTAATCGTTTACACCTCGGGTACCACCGGGCACCCAAAAGGTGCCGTATTAACCCAGCAAGCGCTGTTTTATAACGCCCTCAACAGCCAGCACATGCATGACATGTCCAGCAGCGACACCATACTCACGGTGTTACCTATGTTTCATGTGGGTGGCCTCAATATACAAACTTTGCCCGCGCTGTATGTGGGAGCCACCGTGATATTGCACCCTCGATTTGACCCACAGCAAACTTTGGCTACTATTCAGCATCAAAAACCTAGTCTTACGGTACTGGTGCCAGCAACCTTAAGTGCCATTGTGTCACTTCCCCAATGGAACACCACCGACTTATCTAGTTTACGTAGTATTACCAGTGGCTCGTCTATAGTACCGCCCAGCCTGATTGACACCGTAATGAAGCGCGGCTTGCCGGTGCAACAAGTGTACGGCCTCACCGAAACATCGCCCATCGCCGTATATCAGACGCTAGATCAAGCAACAACCAAGTTCCATAGTACAGGTGTGCCCGGGTTACACTGTCAGATGAAGTTGGTCGACCAGGGCAATATAAATGTACTCCATGGGCAGGTGGGGCGTATTCTAATTAAAGGCCCTAATGTATTGTTTGAATACTGGGGTAATCCGCAAGCCACGGCCACGGCCCTAAATGAGGGCTGGTTTGATACAGGCGATTTGGGGCACCTAGACCCAGATGGTCACTTAGTTGTGGATGATCGGGCCAAAGACATGATCATTTCTGGCGGCGAAAATATTTACCCAGCAGAGCTGGAAGTGCACTTGCATAGTTTAGACGGCGTGCTCGAAGCAGCAGTTGTGGGTCAGGAACACCCGCGGTGGGGCGAAACGCCCGTTGCCATAGTCGTGTTAGAAGCCGGAAGCACACTTGGTAAAGGCGCTATCTTACAAAGTTTCAACGGACAATTAGCCCGTTTTAAGCACCCAAGCGAGGTGATTTTTTTACCAACATTGCCCCGTAACGTGATGGGCAAAGTGCAAAAGTTCGTGTTGCGCGAGATGATACTAACGCCGCCCATTAAGTGAAGGCCAATTAACGCCTAATATATGGAAAATAACGCTTTTTTACTTTACTTTAACGACCCAAAGTGTAAAATGCGGTTCCGCATATCAAGTCCAAAAGCGAACTTCGTTCGACTAGTAAGGCTTTGCTGGAACAATCTGTAGTACCATCGCCCGGATGGTGAAATTGGTAGACACACAAGACTTAAAATCTTGCGACTTAACGGTCGTGCCGGTTCGATTCCGGCTCCGGGCACCACTTCTTCTTTTCATACATCTCGTTACCATCCTTTAAGTCCTTGTTGTGTTTGAGTTTTTGGTCATATCGTGACCGTTAGGCTTTGCCTAGTGAGGCCACCGTGTCTGTCTTTTAATTAAATAAAGTATTTGCTAAAGAATGAGCGGAAGCTCAAAGGGCTAACCTGTTTGTGTTTTTCTAGCTTTTAGGGGGGCTGACTCATTAGTTTTTGGCTGTTTGAAGCTGTCTCTACGTAGTGTTGATGGAATCTCAATATGGATACGTTATCGCTGTGTCAGCTCACAAGTAGGTAGAGGTTACGATTCGCCAAAGGTGTCAGGCTAAGTCAGTCGGTAAAGGGGCAAGCTAAAACTAAAACACAAAACCAGGTATATACCCAGTAAGCCATGGCACTAAAGCATTTTTTCAGTGGCTACTCAAGGTGGTAATCAGCGCTTGAGGTATTCATGAAAATCAATATCCCTCGCCGAGATTATGGCCTGAATACGATTATGGACATTGAGCTTTCGCAGCACTGCAGAAACGTGGGCCTTGACGGTGGTTTCGGCAATATGCAGAGTGAAAGCTAGCCGCTAATTTGAATTAGAGTTAGTAATTTTGTGCTAGAGAGCATCTTTTAAAACTATCCATTCACTTACGAAGCAAAGCTTACTTATTAGCCCATGCGCAAAGACTTGTAAGCACAGGAATACCTGATCTTCCATATGGCGTTAATGAGTACTCTACTTTTGGGGGAATAACCTCATAAACCTTACGATTAATAAGTTTATCTTTTTCCATCTCTTTTAATTGTTTTGAGAGCATTTGTTGAGTAATAACTCCAAGTGACCTTTGTAGTTCACCAAATCGCATCGTATCCTTTGATAACTGCCAAAGGATACAAAGCTTCCATTTGCCTCCTATAAGCTTTATTGCATTAGCTGTAGGGGAAAGTTTGTTATCAGTTTTATTCATATTGGTATGATTTTATATAGTAGTATTAAAAATATGCGTACTTGTATATTTATAATATACCATTAAGATACACACCTTTCAATTTATTCAACCACATAGAGGTATAAAAATGAAATCACTAATGATGACAAAATATGGTGATGTAGGCTCAAGCTTAAAAGAGCAAGAGGTTCCTATTCCAACTTTTGGTGAAAATCAAATACTGATTAAAACTCATTCTGCAAGTTTCAATCCAATTGATTATAAGATTCTTAGAGGCGACTTTAAGGCTATAAGAAAGATACAATTTCCTAAGGGAATTGGAAGAGACGTCAGTGGTGTTGTTGAAAAAATTGGAAAAAATGTAAAGAACTTTAAAGCTGGGGACAAAGTATATTCAAGGATAGACGAGAGTTTTGTTGGCACTATGGCAGAGTATGTGGTCTCAAATGATAAAGACGTAGCATTTATTCCATCAAACCTTAGTTTTGATCAATCAGCCAGTATACCTTTGGCAGGTCTTACTTCATATCAAGCACTTGTTGATGTAGCAAAACTATCTTCTGGAGAAAATATTCTAATCCATGCTGGTTCTGGAGGAGTTGGCACTATTGCTATTCAACTTGCAAAGTATCTAGGGGCAAATGTAACGACCACCACTAGTAGTAAAAATGTTAAATGGGTAGAGGACCTTGGCGCAGATAAAGTGATTGATTACACAAAACACAGCTACCTTGATGAAGGCACTAAGTTTGATGTGGTATTTGACACTTTAGGAGGTGAGCACACTCTTAACTCATTTAAGGTGTTAAAAGATGGTGGAAGAGTAGTATCTGTAACAGGAGCTATTGACCAAATTACTGCAAAGCAATTTGGCCTAAATAAATTTGTACGTTTAATTTTATCTTTTCAAGCAAGGAAAGTTACCAAAGCAGCTGCAAAAATGAATGCTACTTATAGGTTTGTATTTATGTCATCGAGTGGCGCTCAACTGAAGAAGCTGGCAGGATTATATGAGTCTGGCTCAATCACACCAGTAATAGACAAAACTTATGACTTTGGGGACAGTATACGAGCGCTTGAGTATCTATCCAATGGCCGAGCTAAGGGAAAGATTATTGTGAAGATAGTGTAGAGTTTAGAAAGCTAATTTTGAGGGGCTTTCAGGACTGTGGTTATAGTGGTCTTAGCTACACCCTAAAAGCTCAGTAAATGCAGTACGACTTACATGAAACTAATCAGGATAATCTACCTTAAGCCTCGTCTTGCCACCCAAAGTCTCATCACTCCACACACGCTCCATAGCCTCCTTTGCCCACTCTGCGTCACATTGTTTAACTGCGATTATGTGGTATAACAGCGCTCTCCCTATTGTCAGAACCAACTACCTCATTAAATATGGCTAGCTATTTGGTCACTCGACGCTTTGGCATCGCCAAACAGCATTTTGGTATTTCCCATAAAGAATAAGGGGTTTTGCACGCCGGCATAACCCGATGCCATGCCACGTTTAAATACGATCACATTTTTGGCGTGCCATACTTCCAAAACGGGCATGCCCGCAATAGGGCTGCCGGGTTTCTTGGACGCTGGGTTAACCGTATCGTTAGCACCGATGACGAGCACGACATCGGTGTTAGCGAAGTCATTATTGATTTCATCCATTTCCAATACGATGTCGTACGGCACCTTGGCTTCTGCCAACAATACGTTCATATGGCCGGGTAACCGTCCGGCCACAGGGTGGATGCCAAAGCGCACTTCTACACCTTGAGCCCGTAATTTTTGGGTGATGTCCTGCACTTGGTATTGAGCCTGTGCCACCGCCATGCCGTAGCCTGGGGTGATGACTACAGACTTAGCATTGACCAACAAGCTGGCCACTTCTTCGGCGTTCGTGGGTTGCACTTCGCCTTCTTCTTCATCGTCGGTGGTAATGGGGTCATTACCAAACCCACCGGCGATGACGGAAATGAAAGAGCGGTTCATGGCTCGGCACATAATGTAACTGAGGATTGCGCCAGAGGAGCCTACCAAGGCACCTGTAACAATCAATAAATCGTTGCCTAATAAGAAACCTGCAGCAGCGGCTGCCCAGCCTGAATAAGAGTTGAGCATAGACACGACAACGGGCATGTCGGCGCCACCAATTGAAGCAACTAAATGCCATCCAAATACAAAGGCGATGATCGCCATAATGACCAGGTAGGTGTCGTTGCCACCTTGGATAACAAATTGCACTAAAAGAACCGCACTGACTAACAAGGCCAATAAGTTGAGTTTATGGCGATGGGGCAAATTAAGCGCTTTGGAAGACATGATGCCGCGTAATTTACCAAAGGCTACAAGGGAACCGGTAAAGGTGACCGCACCAATGAAGACACCCAAGAACACTTCAACCAGATGAATATTTTGCATCACAGGCGTAAGGTCTTGGGCATGATCTAAATAACTGTTGATGCCTACAAATACGGCAGCTAAACCCACAAAGCTGTGGAGTATAGCGACCAGTTCGGGCATTTCGGTCATGGCAACGCGTTTGGCCATATAAATGCCAATGGCTGCACCAATGAGCATGGCAATGATGATGTAACTTAGGCCGGTGGTGAGCCCCATCACTTTAGGGCTTAGCAAGGTTGCAGCTAAGGCAATGCCCATGCCTACAATGCCAAACCAGATGCCGCGTTTCGCCGATTCTTGTTGAGATAAGCCGCCAAGGGCCATAATAAATAATACAGCGGCTATAATGTAAGCTGTAATAACCATACCTGCTAGCATGGGTCGTCTCCTATTTCTGGAACATTTTTAACATGCGCTTAGTGACGTAAAAACCACCGGCGATGTTAATGGATGCGATGAGCACTGATATCAACGCTAGAATCGAAACAAGATTAAGCTCATCGCCCACTTGTAACAAAGCCCCTACAATAATAATGCCAGACACCGCATTGGTGATGGCCATAAGTGGTGTATGCAGGGCATGGCTGACGTTCCAGACGACGTAATAACCAATGATGCAAGCCAGCACAAATACGGTAAAGTGGCCTAAAAAGGCTGCAGGCGCGTTAAGGGCAATCCAAGCTACTAACGCAAGACCTGCGGCGCCCAAGCCATATTTAACTGGTGCTGGCATTTCCTGTTTAGCAGGCTCAATAGGGGCGCTGTCTTCTGCTTGTTTGGTGGGTGCCGCTGCCACCTGAATGGGCGGAGCTGGCCATGTGACAGCGCCATCTTTGGTTATGGTTACGCCACGCATAATGGGGTCTTCAAAATCGATTGCTAATTTACCATCTTTCTCTGGGCACAGCAGTTTTAGTAAGTTAACCAAGTTAGTGCCATATAACTGCGAGGCTTGACTCGGTAGGCGAGCTGGCATATCGGTGTATCCAATCACGGTGACACCATTGTCTGTGGTGATTACTTCACCTGGTTGCGTGAGGTCACAGTTACCACCACCACCGGCAGCCAAGTCGACTATGACACTGCCTGCGGTCATGGAGGCGACCATGTCGGCGGTAATCAGTTTAGGCGCTGGTTTGCCAGGGATCATGGCCGTGGTAATGATGACGTCGACGTCTTTGGCTTGCTCGGCAAATAGTGCCATTTCGGCTTCAATAAAGGCTTTGCTCATGACCTTGGCATAGCCATCACCGGAGCCACTTTCTTCTTCTATTTCTACTTCTAGAAACTCAGCACCCATCGAATTTATTTGTTCTTTCACTTCGGGGCGTGTATCAAAAGCACGAACGATGGCGCCTAAACTGCCCGCAGCTCCCAATGCCGCTAGCCCTGCAACACCTGCACCTATAATGAGCACTTTGGCCGGTGGTACTTTGCCTGCAGCCGTAATTTGGCCGGTAAAGAATCGGCCAAAGTGGTGGGCCGCCTCGATGACAGCGCGATAGCCGCCGATGTTGGCCATGGAACTTAAGGCATCCATTGACTGAGAACGCGATATACGCGGTACAGATTCCATAGACATGGCGGTAATATTGCGTTCAGCCAGTTGTTTGAGCTGATCTTCATTTTGCGCAGGGGCCATAAAACTAATGAGGTGACCGCCTTGTTTGAGTAAGTCTAGCTCGTGACATTGCTGGCTAGGGTGCTCTAACAAAGGATTAACCTTGAGCACTAGGTCGCTCTGATACACCGCTTTAGTGTTGGTGTTAATGCTAGCACCAGCGGCTTGATACGACGCATCGTCAAAGTTAGCAGCAAGGCCTGCGCAAGACTCAATACAAACATCAAAACCGAGCTGTATTAACTGCGCGACTGTTTTTGGGGTGGCGGCGACTCGAGTTTCGCCAACCATAGGTTCTTTGGGTATGCCGATGAGCATGGAATTACCTTTGATTCACTATTAGGTGAAAGAAAAAATTGATCTATGTGATAGGTGTTTTTTACCAACATCGTATTTAAAAAGCAATGTGAATGCTGAGTCAGGCGCTAAATAATTGAAAACATTCTATAAAGCGGCAACCTTATAACAAAATGAATTGTGTTTTTAAAGGGGACTAGGCTGTGGTCCACCAGGACTCAATTTGCTTCTGCGTCATTCGGTTTTTTAGGCCGATAGCAACTAACTGTGAGGGTCGATTAGTGGGTCTGTGTCTAATTTCGGTCTGACGACCGACAACCTGAACTTGCCAACTGCCACCGTCAGGGTTGTGCACAAATCCCTTGAGTCGAAATAGGCCAGAGGGGCGGCTTTCAATAAATGACTTAATCGTGTGTTGATCAACAGCCAAGTGCCCGATGCCCGTTTAAAGGGACTTAAAGTGGGATTATTAATCAACGGAGTAGGCATGCCCAGCGCCGATCCACAAGTGAAGGTCACGTGCAGGCAACTGCAGAATTATTGATTGCTGCTGGGATTCAAGTGATCGACCTGTTTGGGCTCGATATTTGGCAGCGCTGCATGAACACGTGGATCCAGTATCTAGGTTTCATTGCTTTGCCTTGGCTGCAGCAATATGGACATCATGATGCCTCACAATTACCCATGAGTATGTGCCAGTGGGTCAAAGCATCAGCACCGACCACGGCCCTAGCTAGTGCAAATTTAATGGCAGATTTGTATCAATGCAGGGCAAAGTTACATGCCTTGAGTCAAGAGTATGACTTCATCCTTTCTCCTACCTTAAGCCAAAACCCTTTGACGCCGATTTGTATGGCCCAGAGAACCTCGCTGAACGCTTATTGGCCGTGGCGCAAATAGTGGAAGGATTGATGGGTTTTGACAATAGCACGCCGTTGGCCTAACGGACGGCGGATCTAAGTGTGTCGCTAGGCAACGTTGGCGACGACTGGGCTAGCCTGCCTTTGATGGTATCGATGTGTTGGTGGACGCTAGATTGCTGAGCGGGGCTCATCTTTTTGAAGCAAAAAAGACTGAGGCTGCCAAGGTGTTTAACACCGTGCTCAGTGGCAATGCTAGACCATACATAAGACATGAGGTAGCACTGCTCCACGCCCCTACCGTCAAAAAAACGCCGAGCGAGTAATTCCATCGACTCACGGTTGCCTTCAAGTGCGTGAGACTCAGCCTGCATAACCGATTTTGATTTCGTTTTGCTCACGTATGCTCCTCTGTAATCGTTTTATCTAACGCCAACAGGTCAGTGCAGTATTAATTTTAAATGATCTTTATGTGCGAATTAAAGTGTAAATCATGATCAATATTTTTTATATCTATGCATTATGAGTGGTTATATTTACATTAAGGTGTATTTGTTTATAATCAATGCTATATAAAATATATTTGGCAGGGGTGTTTCAGTGGCACATTTTGTGGATGCTAAGGACCAAGCGATTATAAGCTTGTTGCAAAAGGATGGACGCATGTTTGTACAAGACATGGCAAAAGTTCTAAATTTAACCCGTGCAACGGTCACTAAGCGCATGGCAAAGCTGGAGGCAGAAGGAGTGATTACTGGTTATACAGCGGTGGTGCGTAATGATTTCTTTGATAAAAAAGTACGCGGCTGGGTAATGATTGCCGCTGTTCCCAACATGGAAGAAGAGGCAATAACGCAGATGAAGCTGATCACCGAAATCAGTAAAATCTACACCACCAACGGCCGGTGGGATTTGACCGCAGAAATACGTGCTGTTGATCTTGAAGGTTTTGATGCCGCGCTTTCAAAAATTCGCCAGGTGCCGGGGATAGAAACAACAGAAACCACCTTATTGTTGAGTTCCAGAATTGGCGCATAGATTTTAGTTTTCATGGGTAATAGGGGTTGATAGTGCAATATAGTGAATTGGGGCATTGGTTAAAAAAATCGGCACAGTGGGTGGACGCAGCTTGGGCGGGCTCAGCCATGATATGCCCTGAGTTTCGTCAGTATTGGCAAGGCGTGGACGGTGCCGATTCCATTGTTTTTAATCCTCATAAGTGGCTCGGTGCTCAGTTTGACTGTTCGGTGCAATTTTTGGCAAACCCAACCTCTCAAATCAATACCTTAGGCCTAAGGCCATCTTATCTTCAAACCTTAGACGCCGAAGAAGTGACTAACTTTAACGAATGGACTGTGCCCTTAGGGCGAAGGTTTAGAGCCTTGAAGTTGTGTCTTGGTGCCACGAGCTGGCTAATAAGTTTGGCCTAGATGACAACTACACACTGGTGACCAATTGCCCGTTTGCGTTATTTAGTTTTCAATATTGTCCTGCCAATGAAGACAGCAATGAGGCGACTAAAACACTGCTATGGTCTTATAACTGGTGTCGCTAAATCCGTAAAGGAGGGTTGAGGGCATGGTTTTTTGATCACTTTAATTTAAGGGTTCATGGTATTCTAGCTGATAATAACCAGTCAGCATTAAAAACTATACATCAACGAGAAAAAACATGGCCATCGGGGCGACGATTTACAAAGCAAATCTAAACTTATCCAACTTAAATACCCATCACTACGCCGACTTTAACTTCACGGTGGCTCGCCACCCCTCGGAGAGTGAGATGCGCATGATGTGTCGATTGGTGGCCTTTTTGCATGCCGCCCACGACGACTTGGAATTAACTAAAGGTATTAGTTCAAACGACGAGCCAGACCTTTGGCAGCGTCATCTCACGGGTGAGGTTGTGCACTGGATTGAGCTCGGCCTACCCGATGAAAAGCGTATTCGACAAGCCTGTGGCCGAGCCGAAAAGGTCTCCATATATACCTATCACGATAATAAAGCGGATATTTGGTTGGAAAAAAACAGGGCTAGCTTGGCCGCTAATAGCAAGGTTAACGTGTTCCATATACAAGTGACCGGCAGCGGCTCACTAGAAACACTGTTGCAGAAGACCATGGATATAAGTTGTATTATTGAAGACGAACAAATGCACTTAAGTGACGCTCACAATCACCTAAGCATAGACGTTAAAACCAGCATCTAAGTGCTGTGAGTCGAGCGCAGTGGGTGAATAACAAGGAATTGCTGGCATGGCATTAGCTAAACAACTCATGGTGTATCCCGCCAACCGCTTGGAAGATTTGGCGGTGTTGCTTAATCATGTATTGCAGCTGGGCCAAACGGGGGTCTTGAGTAGCGCGCAAGTGATTGTAGAAAACACCGGCATGCAGCATTGGCTTAATACTCAGCTTGCGCAACAAAACGGTATTGCCATGAACGTGCAATACCCGTTGCCCGGTAAATTTATTTGGCAATTGGCGCGGCAGTTATTAGGTGACGAACAGGTGCCGCAGCAGCCGCCGTATCAGCGAGAAGCCCTAGTGTGGCGAATTGATGATTTGTTAGCCAGTGCCACTATTCTACAAAACCCATGTTTTGTTGACGCCAATAGGTATTGGCAAGCTAGCGGTGAAGCGCCCGATGTGCTGAAACGTTTCCAGTTGGCCAGTGCCCTTGCCGACTTGTTTGAACAGTATATTTTGTACCGACCAGACTGGCTTAATGACTGGCAAAACAATCTGCAAGCCAGTTTTGAATTAGACCACTGGCAAGCCGAGTTGTGGCGCATATTGTGCCAGCAGGATGGCCGTCATCCGATTGATATCCAACAACGTTTAATCAGCGCTTTGGGTCAAGTAGAACAGCAAAAGCTACCCTCTCAAATCTGCTTATTTGCGTTAAATACCATGGCTCCTGCGACCTTGGAGGTGTTTTCTGCGCTGGCTCATTACACCCAAGTGCATGTGTTTCACCTTAACCCCTGTGCAGAATACTGGGGCCATATTCAGTCCGAAAAGGCCATTGCCGCAGCCCACTTAAAACAATGGTTAGCTCAAGCCGATGATCAGGCCACGGTGGATGGAGGTAATCCACTGTTGGCCAATTTAGGCAGTCAAGGCAAGGAGTTTTTTCGTTTATTAGAATCTCAAAGTAGCTATAGCATTGATGCTTTTGAAGATGCGCAAGCGCTTGCAGACGAATTACATACAACCCCAGGTATTAGCCTGTTACAACAGGTGCAGCAAGACATACTGCGTTTAGACGACGCCCGCATAAAACCCCAAACAGTCATCGATGAAAGCCTTGTATTTACCAGCGCGTCTAGCGCATTAAGGGAGTTGCAAGGGCTACACGATTGGTTGTTATTGCAGTTTCAGCAAGACCCAGAGCTAAAACCCAGCGACATCATTGTGATGTGTCCCCAAGTTGAGGATTACGCAGCCTATGTGGGTGCGGTGTTTGATTGTTATGGCCGTTATGGAAATAGTTGGGCCCTAACAAAGGCAGCTGATACGCCACAAATACCGTGTTCCATTGCCGATCGTAAACCTCAAGATGCGCAGCCATTAGTGGCCGCTTTTCTACAACTATTACAGTTGCCCGATAGCCGATTTCAGGTGTCAGGGGTGTTGGATTTGTTACGTTTGCCGGCCATGCAACGCAAGTTTAATATTGATGCGAGTGAGCTAGACACCATTGCCGTTTGGTTAACCAATGCCAGTATACATTGGGGTTTAGACGCGGCCCACAAGGCCCAATTATTAGGCCAAAGTAGTAACCTTGCTACCCCAACACACACATGGGCATGGGGACTAAAACGTTTGTTGTTAGGTTTTGCCCAAGGCACCGAACAACCTTTGTATCAAGGCCAGTGGTTGCTGGGGGATATTGAAGGCGGCCAAGCGGTGTTGTTGGGGCGCTTAATACAAGTGCTAGAGCAATTGCAGTACCACGCTCACAAGCTAAATAAAGTCCGCTCGGGCCAATATTGGCATGATTATTTGGTAGCGATGATTGATGAGTTTTTTAGTGCCGAAGCCGCCGATGAGTCGGCTAAAGAATGTTTGGCTACTGCCATAGGTAACATGGCCATGTGGGTGCAGCAGGTTGATTACCAACAGCCTATCAGCCTTGATGTGGTGCGTTATAGTTTAAACCAAAAGTTGTCTGTGGCTAGTAGTAGCCAAGCCTTTATCACGGGCCAAGTGACCTTTTGTTCCATGGTGCCCATGCGTAGCATTCCGTTTAAATTGGTGGCCATGCTAGGATTGAATGACGGCCAGTATCCACGGCAATCTACGCCTGTAGATTTTGACTTAATGTCGCAACAAGAACGTAGAGTGGGAGATAGGTCACGTCGAGGTGACGATCGCTATTTGTTTTTAGAAGCCATGATCAGCGCTAGAAAGTGTTTATATTTGAGCTACCAAGGTGTCGACGCCAAAAATAACTCACCCCGTCAACCGAGTTTAATGGTGACTGAACTGATGGACTATTTGAGCCGCGGTTATGGCTGGAATTTTGAGGCCAATAGTCAAACATCACAACTCACTAGGCTACCCTTACATAGCTTTAGTGAAGCTAACTTTAGGCCTGTGTGTGGTGATTCTGCTGAACCAAAGACTCGACTCAGCTTCGAATCGTCATGGCTGCGATTAATGCAGTCGCAGTCAGACGCAGATGAAACCGAACCACTTCCGTCTAACCCACCCAGCAACATAACCATAGCCGACTTAGTGCGATTTTTAGAAAACCCGGGCCGCAGCTTTGCCAACCAAAGTTTAGGGCTATTTTTGCATCAATATGCCGATGAATTGAGTGACGACGAACCGTTTTCTAGCACCAAATTGGTGGAGTACAAGTTACGAGACCAGTTACTTGCCGCAGATTTATCTGGCGATGATGAATGCATGCAACAAGTTGTGGAGCAATACACCTTGAGTGGTAAACTGCCAGAAAACCACCGCGCCAAAGCCATAATAGAGCAAAGCCAAGATCAAGCGTCAGCCATTGCCCAGCAACTGCATCTCAACGGCGTTAACGACACACAAACCATGCCTATTGAGGTGACTGTGAGTGGTGTGGTGATTCAAGGTAAAGTGCAATGTCTTATACAAAAAACAGACGCGGTTGCAATCATACAGCTGCTCATGTCGCGTCCGAGTACACCCAAAACCAAAGACTGGCTCAACTTATGGATCACTGGTTTAGTGGCCCAAGTGCACTTTTCACAAGCGGTCAGTGGGGTGTCGGTACATCAAGATAAAAACTTAGTGCTTAACCAAGACGAAGCTCTTGATGATGCCGCGACGATGCTCGAATTAATTGTCAGTCACTATCAACAAGGTTTGAGCGAAGCCTTAGTGTTAGATGCACAGCTGGGCCAAGATCTCGTGAAAATAGGACAGGGCGAACCCGCAAAGGCGTTTACCAAATGGCAGCAAAACTGGCATCACCACAAATATAGCCAAGCGTATGATTTTTCTAGTGACCCCTATCGCCGCTGGTTGTGGCCTCAAACACCGCAGCTGAAAGACTGGCAAGAACGCTTGTACAGCCTTTACCGACCGATGGTTAGTGCTATTAAAGAGGTGAAGCATGGGTGAGATAGCGCCTAGCGTAAAGCTCGATCTGATCAACATGCCATTGCAGGGTCGGCACTTAATAGAAGCCAGCGCCGGCACCGGCAAAACCTTTAGTATTACCCGTATCTACCTGCGTTTATTGTTAGAGCAGCAATTGCCGGTGGAGCAAATTTTGCTTATGACCTACACCCGGGCTGCCACCGAAGAATTGCGTGGGCGTATACAGAACACCTTACGTAGTGCGCAACAGCATTGGGGGGAATATGAAGATGAGTTTTGGCAACAATTGTATAGCCAGGTAGAGCCCCAACAAGCACAGTTGTTATTGCATCAGGCCTTGCTCAATTTGGACCAGGCGGCCATTTTTACCATCCACGGCTTTTGTGGCCGCGCCTTGCAGCAATATGCCTTTGCCAGTCAAACAGGCCTAGAGGTTGTGTTAGAAACCAATACCAGCGACTTAGCCTATACCGCGATGCAAGATTGGTTGCGAGTGACCATGTTGCACACCCAAGATTACACCCAGCTAGAACAGCATGGTTGGCATACCCCAGCAGGCTTTTGGGATGCATTCCGTGGCGCCTTGTTGAGCCAAACCCCAGTATCGGCGACCAGCCCACAGGTTTGGAATCAAGCTTGGCAGCAAAATAAATTACAGGTGCGGACCGAGTTGTTACAGCTAGAAGGGCAGATGATTAGCGCCAGCATGAGCGATCCAAAAACAGCTGCGGTGCGGTTAGAACAATGGCAAGCTTTAATCAACTGGTTGGCTAACCCTGAGTTTGATTATGCTAGCAAAACCCACTTGGGTTGTCTTAACGGGGCCCGCTTGGGCAAGGCGCCAGAACTTAAACCTCAGGTGAAGGTATTGTTGCAGCGCATCAATAACGAGGCGTTTAAAACTACGTATTTAAAAAATGCCCAGCAGGCAGCCGTAGCCAAGCTAGTGTTGGCTGGCGTACAAGAGATTCGTTTGGCGTATCAGTTGGCCAAACAACAACAGCAAGTGATCGAGTTTGATGACTTGGTGAGGCGTTTATCGCAGTGTGTTAATAATGCCAGCAACCAAGCCCTGGTTGCTGCGTTGCAGCAGGCTTACCCTGTGGCCTTAGTGGATGAGTTTCAGGACACCGATGGCCACCAGTACGCCATCCTCGATGCCCTCTACCCAGCGGCAAGCAGCAGTTCGGCGTTGTTTATGATTGGTGACCCAAAGCAGGCTATTTATGGTTTCCGTGGCGGTGATATACATGCCTATTTACAAGCCGCTTTGGCAGTGGATTATCGCTGGCATATGGATACCAACTGGCGCTCAAGTGAGGCCATGGTTGCTGCGTATAATGGTTTGTTTAGTGGTGGCGAAGACACCCAACCAACGGCCCTGTTTGGCGCGGGTATCGACTATGTTAAGGTGCAGGCCAGTGCCTATGCGGCCGCCAACGCTGCTGATAACCCACTGGCCAAAGGTGCGGCCATGCACTATGTGTGGCTGCCTACAGACGGCGACACACAACCACAAACCGTACAATACAAACACCAAGCCATTGCCCAGTGGTGTGCGACAGAAATCCACAACATATTACGACAAGGCGGCTTTGTGGCCAGCGATATTGCCTTGTTAGTGCGCAATGGTGGCGAAGCACAGGTGTTACAGGTGGCGTTGAACAAAGCGGGTTTAACCAGCGTTTACATCAGCGATAAAACCAGCGTTTATGCCAGCCCAGAAGCCACAGAAATGCTGCGTTTGCTGAATGGCATCTTGTTTTGTGAAGACCAGCGGCACTTAACCCGTGCAGCCAGCACCCATTTATGGGGCGGGAGCCAACATTTGTTAGCGCAATTGGTCAGTAACGAGGACTGTCAGGTGGATACCCGCAGCCAAATGATGAGTTTGCGGCAACTGTGGCTCAAACATGGGGTGATGGCACTGCTAGTGCACTTGCTCAAACACCAAGCCATTGCTCCCACGCAGTATAAAGAACGCTATATGACCAATATGGTGCAGTTGGCCGAATTGTTGCAAAAGGCGTCTACCCAGGCCAGTTCTGCGTTGTTGTTGGTTGAATGGTTACAGCAGCAATGTGATGAAAATACCCCCGATGCAAGTGCCGAGCTACGCTTAGAAAGTGATGCAAAGCTGATTCAAATTGTGACTCAGCACGGCGCCAAAGGCTTGGAGTACCCGCTGGTATTTATTCCCTTTGCTAGCCAGTATAAAGACCCACTAAAACGCGGCACCAAACAAACTCAGCTGTACCAATACCATAACCCGCAACTTGGTTGTCCCGAGTTGATGATTGGCCCAGACCCAGCCGTGACCGAGCTCACCAGCACTGCGGCTCAGCAAGAGGCTGTGAGGCTGTTGTATGTAGCGGTGACTCGGGCACAGTACCGTTGTTATATTGTGGCGAGCGACTTTAAACACGGCCACTTGTCGCCCTTAGGGCAGATGGTAGGCTTAACACCAGATACATGGCCAGAAACACTGGCAGCCTTGGCGCAACCGCCCAGTTGTTGTTTTACCCCAGAGGCTGACAGTGACACAGATTCAGGCTTAGCTGCACCCTTGGTGAGCGATCAACCAGCGCAACCAGAAACCTTGTTGGCACAGACCTTTAGTGGCTGTATTGATAGAGCTAGCAACCTGCTCTCGTATTCTGGCTTGGTGCGCAATCTGAGTCATCAGCATCAAGGTGGGGCTAAGGACCAAGGCGATGGTATTGGCCAATTGGTGCAGCCAGTTATGGTTAACAGCCAAATGCAGCAAGATCAGACGCCGCTACAAGCGCTTCGGTTTAGCATGGCAAAGGGCAAAAATACCGGTTTATTGCTGCACGACATTTTGGAGCAGGTGGATTTTAGCCAAGCCCACTGGGCAACGGCCATGGAAGTGCCTTTGGCACGCTACCATACGGTCAATGCCGGTATCGATAATTGCCAGCTTGAAGCAGAGCTAAGCCAGTGGCTAGACCAATGTTTGTTAGCCACTTTGCCCGCCATCGGCACAGCCTTAAACGGCAAGAGTCAACAACCCGCCTTGTGTTTACAGCAGTTAAGTAGCTCTCAAACATTACGTGAAAGCGAATTTTATTTTCCCTTGGTGAAAGCCAAGCAAGGCCAGTTGGCCGACCTACTCAGTGCCCATCGTGGTGGTTTAAGTACGGCGCTTCCCACTTACCCGATACTACAAGGCATGATGCACGGCTTTATGGACTTAGTCTTTGAACATAACGGGCGCTATTACTTAGCCGACTATAAATCCAATCATTTAGGTGATTGTTTAGATGACTATAATCATCAAGCCATGTTGGCCGCTAACCAAGATCATTATTACGATTTACAGTATTTGATATATAGCTTGGCCTTACATCGATACTTAGGTCAGCGTATTGCTCATTATGACCCAGTCATTCACTTTGGTGGTGTGTATTACCTCTATTTACGAGGTATGACAGCGGGTGCCAGCACTGGCGTGTTTGCGACCCAAGTGACAGTGCCAGAACTAAACGCATTAGATCGCCTGTTTTCGGGAGCTGACTTATAATGTTGTCAAACACCGAGTTACGCCATCGATACCCGGCTATCGAAGCTATTGATGTTTATTTAGCGCAGCAGTTATGTAACAGTTTGGCCAGCCAGAGCCAGGTGTTGCAACACCTACTCATAGCGTTAAGTGAAGCCCTACGTAACGGCCACAGTTGTTTACCATTGGCACCTGATGCTGGGATAGCGCTGGTAAGGCGTTGGAGTTCCGATGGGCAGGAAGGTTATGTATTTCCAACCTCGGCACAACTGATGCAGGTGTTGTCTGAACACGCCATCGGGCCGCACGACGGCGCGCCAATAGTATTACAAGGCAGTAAGCTGTATTTACGGCGTTACTGGCATTACGAACAGCAAGTGGCACAAGAGTTGTTGCAGCGAATGCAGCCACAGGCTTTGTCGGCTGCACAAACTCAAATTGCAGAACAGCTGTTAACACAGCTGTTTGTGCCTGCCGCCCACGCCTCGCACAGTGCGCCAATAGATTATCAAGCCCAAGCGGTGCGTGATGCCCTTAGTCGTCAGGTCTGTGTGCTTGCTGGTGGGCCAGGCACTGGTAAAACTTATACCGTAGCGCGCTTATTGGTGACCCTGCAGGCGGTGGCTGACGAGCCCTTAGTGATTGCTATGGCGGCGCCAACGGGCAAGGCTAAACAGCGTTTGCTCGAGTCGATTAGCCATGCAAAATTACAGTTACAGCAGCAAGGCATTGACGCGGCGTTAATCAACTCTATTCCTAATAGTGCCCACACCTTACATGGTTTGTTGGGCCTGCGGCCTAACAGTCAGTATGTTAAACATAACCAAGCTAACCCATTAACTATTGATTTGTTGTTGGTTGATGAAGTGTCTATGGTGGATTTGCCGATGATGGCACGCTTGCTAGAGGCTTTGCCTAGCCATTGCCGGCTTGTGCTAGTGGGTGACGCACAACAGTTACCGTCGGTTGCCGCGGGCTCCATTTTGGCCGATATTCCTGCCACGGCGATCAGTTATTTACACCTAAGTCGCCGCTTTGATGGCGCAGGTGGCATCGGTGTTTTAGCTCAACAAGTGATGCAAAACTTAGCTCAAGACAGTTGGCAGCAGCTAAAACTGACCCATGTTGAGGCCAACGCCCAGCTACAATGGGTTGGCGATGACGTGTACCCTCAATGGTTACAACAGGTGTGTGACCAATATTTTGTACCTATGCTTAAGGCAGAAACCTTGTCTCAAGCTTTTGAATGCTTGGCTCAGTTTCGCATTTTGGCCGCCACCCGCCAAGGTGACAAAGGGGTTGAGGGTATTAATCAACACGTTGAGTCTTTGTTGAGCCGCACGTGTGCCAAGGTCCGAAAAGACCAGCACTACCAAGGTAAACCCGTAATGGTGACCAAAAACCACCACGGATTAGACTTATACAATGGTGATATCGGTATTGTTTGGCCACAAGCAGACGGCCAATTGGCCGTGTGTTTTGAACATGCAGGTGGCAGCCGTATGGTGAATGTCGGCTTGTTGCAAGATTTGGAAACCGTGTACGCTATGACCATTCATAAAACTCAGGGTTCAGAGTTTGGCCATGTGGGTTTGGTGCTTGCTCCACAAGCAGAACACTTGCTGTCGTCACAGCTTCTGTATACGGCCATTACCCGTGCTAAACAGCGTTGCAGTGTTTGTACCAATCAAGCTACTTGGCAACGGGCAGTGGGTAATAAAACACGGCGTTGGTCTGGGTTAGGGCAATTGTTGAGCGGGTAACTCGGATGCGATTCTTTTACCGATTGTATCAAATAAGCGCAATGTCCTTGGGGCTGGAATCAGGGGCCGTTGGCGAGAGTCGCCGGTGGCATCTATACTGATGTAACCTTGATCGAGTAGCACTTGGATCGATTTACGCAGGGTATACCGTGAACCCAAATGCTTCAGGCTTATGCCGTCCTCCATAAAAACCAGCTTTTGTAAGGAGCTTTCACGGGTGATGTGCTCAAGTATTTGTAACTCTCTGGCGGCTAAACCTGCTTGGTTATCTTCCTCGATAGTGATGCGAATAAGGTTGGATACACGTAAAGCAATGATTGAGTGATCGCTCATGATAATGTCCGTTTTCATATTAATCAAAATTATCATTTAAATAATAGCTATTTTTTAAATAACTGCCTAGTCAAACAAGCGATTAATTTGTAACTGCTAACCTAGTGGGCGACGCGAGAACTCAATATCAGGTCGAATAATTGGTCTAGTTGAGGGTCTTTACGTTGTTGGGCTAAGCAAGTTTGGTCCACTAGGGTGAAGGTTTTTTGCTTGATATGCAGGTATGCTGGCTGATCTGGGCCTAGGCTAAAACTGACGCTAGGAAAACGCCGCAAACATTGGTTAAAAAAGGCCATGTTATTGGAAACCGCCATACGTTCATCAGTGGGATAAACTTCGTCGATGCTTTGGGCATGAATATTGATCTTTTGATAACGTTCAATGTTAATAAACACCATTGGGTCAAATACAGACATGCCTTTTTGGTTGCCACTGGCACTAGTCGCGGGGAACTGCCCTTTGGGCACAGTGTTATCAAAAAAGGTAAATTCGTACCTTGGCCGGGTGTGGGCAAGCCACTTAAAAATAAGCTTAGGGATGCCTTGGTACGCCTCTACACTGTGGCCTAAAAAATCCTCCACCGACTTATAGCGGCCGCGTTGTTGGCCCCGTAACCAACCGCGTTCTACGGTTTCTTCTGGCGGCGTAATGACAAAATACATATACATAATATGGGCGTATTTAGCGTAAGTGCCGTGTAATACTTGCTGTACTTGTTCGGTGGAGAAGCTGTCAAAGCGAAAGCGGTCGACCAGAATGTTAGGAATAGTTTGGTTCTGTTGCCCAGTGCGGCGGATATACCGGTCTAACTTACTGTCGATAATGTTCACTTCGTTACTGGTGAAGCGGCCAGAATACTTATAGTGGTCACCAAGAGACTCGTACTCTAACAACTGCCGGCGCCAAATATCGGGGCTGATAATGCCGTACAGAGAGGACTCTATTCCCCGTTGCCCCATAGTTTGTTGCAACAAAGGCCGCAGGGTGCTTTTACCCGCCGCAGACGCGCCTTTAAGGCTGATGATGACGGGTTTTTCTACCCGGTGTAATAGTTGGTAGCCGTTGGCGGCCACCGCCGCATCAATTGCCGGCTCAATAAGTTTGCCCACCATAAAACTGCCGTAGTTATTAAGGGCGTGACGGCAGATGATACGGCTCATAAAGTCACGGTCATTACCCAACAGGCCTCGCGTTGATGCCACCGAACCTAAAATTTGATAACTGCTCTTGTACACCGCTTTAATGAGTGGGTCGGTATGTGCTAGACCTGTTTTTTTGAGTTGATTGATGGCTTTAAACTGAATTTCTTCGCCGCTCAACACCGATTTTTTTACCGCTGGTTTTTTCGCCCATGGCCAAAAACGCTTGATTTCTACAACCATAGGTTTTGGGTCGGGCATCGCTTCTTCAAGTAAAAGTCGATCAACTTCTACCTTTACTGCTGTCCCTAAGGCCTGAAATTCGGCCTCGATATAGTCATACATGGGGGCAATGTGTCGATCCAGAATGTCATTACTAATGTGGCGAAAATTTATACCTAAATCTTCTTCATGCTCCGCCTCAGGGATGTGAATGTTGGCACCCACCCTCACAATGAGTTCATGGGTGACTAAACGCCAAGACGTGAAGCCAACTAAGTGCTCAGGTTTGAGACCGGTTAAGCTTGCGAGTTCCTGCACCTCGTCGTAACTGGTGTAAACGTTAGGCGCTTGAAAAATAGTTTCTAGAGAACACAGCTCCTTAGGCAGCGTGGCGCTTAAGCCTGGGTTCCAAGCGGAGAATTGATGATCGTCTACCATAGGTCTTGTTGTCTCACCGCGGCATTTTTGATTGTGTCATTACAGCCTTCTTCATTGTGTCATTGCGAGCGCAGCGAAGCAATCCATCCCGACCCACCGTCATCCCGACGCAGGTCAGGGCCTTTAAAAACCAGGTCACCGCCCCCATAAACCCAGTGCACAAAGACCACACAGAATAGATACTCACATGACCCGCTACGCGCTCCAAATTGACCAACTTCATAAGACCTACGACAACGGTTTTATAGCACTAAAAGGCATCAGCTTAAAGGTGCAAGAAGGTGACTTTTTTGCCTTGCTTGGGCCTAATGGCGCCGGTAAATCCACCACCCTAGGGGTGGTGTCATCCTTGGTGAACAAATCCCAAGGTTCAGTTAAAGTATTTGACCATGACCTCGATAAAGAATTGAGTCAAGCCAAGTGTTTGATGGGCGTCGTACCACAAGAATTTAACTTTAACATGTTCGAAAAAGTACAGGACGTGGTAGTGCAACAAGCCGGTTATTACGGCATTCCGCGTGACGAAGCCCTGCGGCGTACCGAACAATTGCTTAAACAACTTGGCCTGTGGCACAAGCGCAACGAAGCCTCGCGGACCTTGTCTGGTGGCATGAAACGTCGCTTGATGATTGCCCGTGCCTTAGTGCATAAACCTAAATTGCTTATACTAGACGAACCTACAGCCGGTGTGGATATTGAGCTGAGACGGTCTATGTGGGAGTTTCTCACGCGTATCAATGAACAAGGCACCACTATCATCCTTACTACCCACTACTTGGAAGAGGCAGAAAACTTATGCCGCAATATCGCCATCATTGACCAAGGCGACATCATTAAACACAGTTCCATGCGTGACTTACTAAAAACCCTGACCACAGAAGTGTTTGTGTTGGATCTGCAGTCGCCTTTAGGCCAAGTTCCAGAGATTCCGGGTTACCGGCTGCAGCTAGTGAATGACACCCATTTAGAGGTGAGCATCACTCAAGGCCAAGACATCAATGGTGTGTTTGAAAAACTCTCGGACGCGGGCATTCAAGTCACCAGCATGCGCAACAAAACTAATCGTTTAGAAGAGTTATTTGTTAATTTGGTTACCAGTAACAAGACTGATCTACAAGGAGTAAGTGCCTAATGTCTAGTTATGAAATTTACATTGCTTACATGACCATTGTGCGTAAAGAAATCCAACGCTTTATGCGTATTTGGGTACAAACACTGCTTCCGCCATCCATTACTATGGTGCTCTATTTTATTATTTTCGGTAACTTGATTGGTAGCCGTATTGGCCAGATGGGTGGCTTTGATTACATGCAGTTTATTGTGCCTGGCTTAATTATGATGTCGGTAATTACCAACTCCTATGGCAATGTGGTTTCCTCTTTCTACAGCACTAAATACCAAGGTAGTTTGGAAGAAATGCTAGTGTCACCCACGCCTAATTGGGTGATTTTGGCAGGTTACGTTACCGGTGGTGTAGCCAGGGGTTTAGCCGTAGGCGCGATCGTTACCACCTTGTCCATGTTTTTTACCCAGTTAGAAATATATAACTTTGGGATCATTGTATTAGTGGTGCTGATGACGTCTATACTGTTCAGCTTGGGTGGTTTTATTAACGCCGTATTTGCCAATAGTTTTGACGACATTTCCATCATCCCAACGTTTGTATTGACGCCCTTAACTTATTTGGGCGGTGTATTTTATTCCATTGATTTATTGCCAGATTTTTGGGCTAGTGCGTCACAACTCAACCCCATTCTATATATGGTCAATGCCTTTCGGTACGGTATTTTGGGTGTATCTGACATTGCGGTAGGGTATGCTTTATTAGTGATTAGTGCCTTTATCATTGGCCTGTTTAGCTACTGCATGTACCTATTAAATACCGGCAAAGGCATTCGTAAGTAGGCCGCTAAGGCGCACTACAAAGAATAAGGATTGAGAAAATACATGCAACAAAATGATTTTATTGAAGCTTCACCGTTAGGTGATAAAAGCGCTTATATCACCGAATATACACCGGATTTATTGTTTCCTATTCCGCGGAATATGCCCTGGAAGCCAGAGTTTAAAAAGCGTCCCTTCTATGGCATAGATGTGTGGAATGCTTTTGAAATCTCTTGGTTAAATTACAAAGGATTGCCCAAAATGGCGTTGGCAGAGTTTCGTATTCCTGCCGATAGCCCCAATATTATTGAAAGCAAATCGTTCAAGTTGTACCTCAACTCCTTTAACCAAACCAAGATTGATAACGCCTCGCAGGTACAGCAGCGCATGGTGGGCGACTTATCGGCCGCAGCCGGTGCGCCAGTGCAAGTAACGCTGTTTAGTTTGCGCGACATGGCCATGCCAGCCTTGCCAGCCCCGGGCGATAACATTGACCAACAAGATATTGAGATTACCACCTACACACCGGACGCTAGTTTGTTGTCGTCGGACGTTAGTGTCTACCGCACAGAAATATTGCACAGCAACTTATTAAAAAGTAACTGCCCAGTGACCGGTCAACCAGACTGGGCCACCTTGGTTGTGGAATACGAAGGGCCGACCATAGATCGAGCGGGTTTGTTAGCCTACATCGTTTCTTATCGTGAACACGGTGACTTTCACGAGCAGTGTGTGGAGCAAATATTTCTCGACATTAAAGCTCAGTGTAAACCGGGCCAGCTCACTGTGTACGCTCGTTATGTGAGAAGGGGAGGCCTGGACATTAATCCATACCGCTCAACGCGGCCCCTCGCACCGAGCAACCATCGCACACAACGCCAGTAACCATTGCTACAACTTACAGGTACACACATGGATTTAATACACGGCTTACTTAATCGGGTGTCTATTCAGCGGCTAGAGGCACCTGGCCCAACACCAGAGCAGATCGAAGTGATGCTGCAAGCGGCTTTACGGGCACCAGACCACGCCAACCTCAAGCCTTGGCGCAGCATTATGGTGGCAGGCGAGGGCCTCACGCGGCTAGGCGAGGTAATGCAACAAGCCCAGTTAGAGCGTAATCCAGACAGCGATCAGCTAGTGTTAGACCGATGCCGAAAAATGCCCAGCAGAGCTCCAAACTTGCTGGTATTAGTGGCCAGCCCAACAGACCACCCCAAGGTGCCGTTGGCCGAACAAATCCAAGCCACGGCCGCGGCAGGCTATGCCATGGTTTTGGCGGCCTTTGCTCAAGGTATAGGAGCGGTTTGGCGCACAGGCTGGGTGGTAGAACACCCTCTAATACGGCAAGCCTTGAAGGTAGAAGCACAAGAACAAATCATTGGCATGATCTATTTAGGCACACCCAGCGTGGCGCCCAAACCAGTGCCAAAAATCGACAGTGCAGATTTCATCACAGATTGGCATTAATGCATTGAATTTTATTGCTTTTGTGGACCCAAAAGCATAGAATCTGCGCCTGCAAATGGTGAGGTGTCCGAGTGGCCGAAGGAGCACGCCTGGAAAGTGTGTGTACCGCAAGGTACCGAGGGTTCGAATCCCTCCCTCACCGCCATTTCTCTTAATGTCCCATCAACGGGGCGTTTCAGCAGTTTTAAGCGTACATGTGTGTGTAACATTACATATGGAAATGCCGCTTTATGTACTGCCTTCAATTACGTAAAACCACCTATCAGTTCTGTCGTCGCGTGCCTATTGATTTGCGTGCTCAGTTTGCTGCCTCAACTATACGTCATTCTCTGCAAACCAAGGATTACTCCGAAGCTAAACGTAGACGAAATACCTTGTTGGTTCACTATGACAATGAGTTTCAACGTTTAAGGTTGGACCAACGTTTAACTCCTGCGGTTGCCAGTAATCAGTTCCAATACGAGCCGGGGGGTTTGATGTCTCAAACGGACATGCCGATTGAGCCTGTAGAACAGCAAACAGGCTGCGGTGAATCTATTTCTCTTGCAGACCTGACATTTTTTTACATGGCTAAGCTTAAGCTGGGTGGAAATAAAAAGACCATCGGTGAAACTGGGGTCTGTGTGACCTAAATTTGCCGATACATTATACGGGTTCTTGCCACATTGGAGCGCAGTTAATGCCCGTGCGCTGCATTTAACCTGAATCGCGATATCTGGCGCCCGCTTTCTTGAGCATTGCAGTGCAAAAGCCCTGACGGACTTGGCCATCTCCCAGATAAGGGCGGCCAGTTCTAGGGTTCGTAATCACCTCTTTTTTAATAGCTCTTCTTCAAACGGGTAAGAAGATAGTCTTTCATAACCATTGTGGGTGACGCGCACCATTTCTTCTAGCTTTACACCTTCTATCCCGCCCTTTGCTCCTGAATAACTCTCCACGCAGAGCACCATGTTTTCTTCAATAATGCCGTCATACCCACTTTGTTGCCAGTCTTCGCCGTAATATATTTTGGGGTACTCGTCGGACAGGCCTGCGCCGTGAAAGGAACAGACGTAGCGTTGGGCTTTGTATTGAGGCTGCCGTGAATAGGCCTTATCACTGAGCTCTTTAAAACTAATGCCGGGTTTGATCAGCTCTATGTTAGTGTGGATTTCATCATATGCGTGCTGGTAAGCAGCGCGTTGCTCTCGGTTTCCAGATCCACCTCCACAAACCCAGGATCGGGAAATATCGGCCATATATCCCATTGGACCTATCATATCGGTGTCGAACGCTACCATATCACCTTTTTCGATCTGCCTGTGAGTAGCCTCTTGTAACCAGGGGTTGGTTCGTGGGCCTGAAGCAAGCATATGCCCCTCTATCCAGTCGCCCCCATGGGCTATATTTACTTGATGAAGAACAGACCAGAGTTGGTTTTCGGTTACACCAGGTTGTAGATTTTGATGCATCAAGTGAATGCCATACTCGGCCACCGAGATGGAATGTTTTATGCATTCAATTTCGGTAGAAGATTTTATGAGTTTTGCACTTTCGATGACACACTCCGCATCGATTACTCTCATGTTTCGATCGGTCAGTGCTTGAGTGGCCAAAGGAGTAACGCGTTCCAAGGCAATAGTGCAGCCGGTATCTCCGAGGTGATTATCCTGTATTAAGTCCATGACAGATTGGCTAAATTGTTCGCAGTTGGCGGTTAGGTTCAAACCCCCATCAAAAGGTGTCAGAAAATTTGGACGACGGTACTCAGTGACGTGAGGTAACGAATGGCTGGTCGCCCCGTGCATAATGAGCGGACCTTCAACTGGAAGAAACAGATAGCAAGTGGGAATATGCGATTGAAATATCTGATATTCATCGAAATTAATGGCATACCTTAAGCTGATCGGATTGGTCAAAATGCAAAGAGATACCCCCTGCCGCACCATTTCAGACCGTATACGATTTAGGCGGTAATCGAACAGTGTTTGCAACTGGGCACCTGAGATTTGTGGGTGTGGAATCAATTCAACCATCTTCGAGCGCTCGCTAGTGTATTCTGCTTAGGTAATCATGGTTACAGCCTTTGTTTATCGAATCAAATGAACTTATTGATGGGTAATATCGAATATTGCGATATTAATGTTAAATAATATTCGTTTGATTTGATTTATTGCGTGAGTAATTATACATCGATCAAATATCAGTAGCTTACTAAGGAAATAAGTATGGCACTTCTAATTAGCTATACAGGGCAAGACACCGCACCTTGGGTTCATGCGTTTAGAGATGAACTACCCGAAATGGACGTTAGGGTGTTCCCCGATGAAGGGGACCCGGCCGACGTAGAATTTATTGCTGTATGGCAACACCCTCACGGGGGCTTGAAACCATACGTGAACCTGAAAGCAATCTTGTCTTGTGGTGCGGGAGTGGAGCATATCACTTCTGATCCTGATCTACCTGAGGGTGTTCCGATTATTCGTTTGGTAGATGAAGCTGTTGTCCATGATATGTGCCTGCATGGCCTACATTGGGTGCTTCATTTTCATCGGGGTTATCACTATTACGCAGAAAACCAACGTAGATCGCGATGGCAGGTATTGCCAGCAGTCCTACCCTTTAAGCGTAGAATTGGAATTATGGGCATGGGCCAGATCGGCCAGCGTCTGGCGGAAATGCTTAGTATATTGCAGTTTTCAGTCGCTGGGTGGGGCCTCAACGACCGGCAGTTGCCGAATGGTATAAAGTATTTCAGTGGCGCCGAATCAATGGGTAGGTTTTTGTCCGAGGCGGATATCCTCATCAATGCTTTACCGCTGACACCGAAAACAAAAAACCTGATAGATGCAAATTATTTGTCCTGTTTGCCAAAAGGAGCCTTCATCATCAATATTAGCCGGGGCGGCATCGTTAACGAAAAGGACTTACGGAAGTCTATCGAGAGTGGGAGGGTTGAAGCAGCTGCGTTAGACGTATTCGCGGCGGAGCCTTTGCCACAAAATGACCCATTCTGGACTAATTCTAGTGTGCATGTAACGCCCCACATCGGCGGCATTAATTACCCTGCATCGGCAGCACAAGTCATGGCTGCCAATATCAAACGAATACAACGAGGAATAGCACCTTTTCCCGTATTGGATCCCCGTAGTGGTTATTAAGCAATGGGGTGGGTCAGCTTCGTAGTAGCTGATCTGACTTTTGCTCGATTAAACGAATGACACTAAGGTGAGGCGCATTGAATCCGTACTCTTCGGTGGCAGCTTGATAAGTGTCATAGACTTTGTTGGCTAAAGTTAGGTCGATTCCAAGATGGGCACCAAGCTCGGTGATTAAACGCATGTCCTTCTGCGCCAGCCCTAGTGCAAAGGAGGTGTCATAGCTGCCATTTAGAACCTTAGGTATGTAGTTGTCTACCACGTAGCTTTGGGCACAACTGTGTTGCAGAACATCGTGCAAAGCGTTCAGATCCAGGTTCGCTTTGGCGCCGAGCATCAAGGCTTCACCTATACCTTGAGCCACCAAGTAGTTCAGGTGTAACTGGCTTAATTTAGTGACGTAGCCGGCACCGGCAGGGCCCATGCGAACGGCCTTTTTGGTGAAGCTTTCGAGTATAGGCTTGAACTGTTGCAATACATCTTCGTCGATACCCAACAGCATGGTGAGGCTACCACTGGTGGCGCCTTCCGATCCACCAGTCACGGGTGCGTCAACCAAGGTTATGTGAGTGGGTGCGGCGGCACTCACCTTTTTCCATTCGGCCAGCTCGTTGGTACTGGTTTCGAACCAGGTAGCGTCCTCTTTCATGTTGTGGAGAATGCCGTCTGAGCCGAAGGCTAACAGGTTAATTTCTTTTGAGCTGGGAAGCGAGGTGAAAAGAAGGTCACAGTTTTGTGCTATATCCTTGACCGAATTGGCGGCACTCGCCCCACGCAGAACGAATGCGTCCACCAGCGACTGATTGAGATCCAAGACAGATAAGCTGTGGCCAGACGTTTGGCAGTATGTCAGTAGGTTACCAGCCATCCCGGAACCCATATTGCCGAGCCCAATAAATCCGATTTTCATTTTCAGGTTCTTCCTTTAGTCAGTGAGGTTATCGACACGGGCAATATCGCGCTCGTGGTGGATTGGCATGGCATGGCCATAGAAAGCTTTGGCGTGGTGCGGCCGGTTGACCAAATATGGATTGGTAACATAGGTGGGAAGGGCTATGATACGAGGTGTGGCACCTTGGGTTTTGGTTACCCGATGCATGGAATAGCGACCTTTGAACAGCTGCAGATCACCCGTTTTTAGGCTCAGTACGCGTACCCGCTCACGGTTGCCGTGCAATACCGCCTGCACGTCGTCGAAGCGCTCGTCATTGGGGGAGCGTATATCCGGTACATATTCAAAATCACCGCCGGCTTCGGCGGCCTGAATGAGAATGCTAACAGTGAAGTCGTTACCATCAAAGTGCCAGGGAAAATAGTCCCCATCCTGCATGACGCTGTAGGGGTTACGACCTAGAGGCTCGGCCCAGCGATAAATAGGCCCCTGATTTAAACAATCGGCAACGAAGTGCACCATGACGTCGCAATCGTAAATTTTGCGCAACAGTGAATGTTCTTCCAAGCAATCGGAATTGATAAATGAACTGGTCCGATTTTCAAAGAACCGCTTGGGGTGATCCTCTGGCAGAGTCGTATCTTCCGCAGTCAAGTAGGGGTTAACCCAAGCGTCTGCTTGACGCGCGTGTTTTATCAGTCGGTTGGCTTCTTCACGCATAGTATCAGTCGCTGACTGCTTAATGAAGTCGGGTACATGGCTGCAGCCATAGTCGGCCAAATCTTGGCGGCATTTTTCGACCAGTTCCTGACGCACTGGGCTGGTCAAGTCGTGAATGGGAAAATTCTCTAAATCGATGAAGTCTTCAAGGCGAATTTCCTCTGCTGAAAAAGCCGTAGGTTTGGCATAGTGCAAGGTGGAGTCAGACTCGTTGGTGTGTGCGATTAAAGACATCGACTAGCCCTCTAATTAGAATAAATTGAACAAAGTTAGAATTTGTATGACGGATCCAGACGGTCACATTTGCGCTTGAGTGCGGGCCACTCATATTTACCCGGGGAGAACGCTTCATATTGTTTGGAAGCAAGGGACCAGAGATCAGGTGCCCCCGGATCCATTGGCAGGCTAGAGGCCTTAGCGGACAGTGCCACTTCGCACAGACGTATCAAGTAGTACATGTTCATAAAACATTCGCCTGCGGTCTTGCCGACAGTAAGGAAGCCATGATTTCGCATCACTAAGCAGCTGTTGGAGCCCATGTTTTCGGCGATGCGAAAACGTTCATCGGGGTCAACGGATAAGCCTTCCCAATCGTGGTAGCCCACGTTACCGTAAAGCATGGAGGAGTCCTGCACTAGGAAGGGAATTTCCTTGAAAGCTGTTGCTGCGATTGCCGAAGCTGGGTGGGCGTGGAATACGAACTTGGCTTGAGGGTGGTTCAGGTGAATCGCACTGTGAATGATAAAGCCAGCAGTGTTCAAATCTTTGGGGCCTTCCAGAACTTTGCCTTCTTCGTCGACCTTGATCAGGTTAGATGCGCAGACCTCATCGTAGGACAAGCCAAAGCGATGCATATAAAAGTGATGATCGGTACCGGGAACGCGAGCAGTAATATGATTCCAAATCGTATCATCCCAGCCAAAATCTGCAGTCAGACGAAACATCGCAGCAAGATCAATACGAACTTGACTCTGTTGCTGCTCTAAAGAAGGGGTTGTTACACTCATTGTGGGCACCTTTTTTACTCTAGTAGTGTGTTGTGCCAACCTAACTAGCACATCGATAAATACGATATTACTATCAAGTTAGGAAGATGCCAGTGAATATATTTGCACCTAATGATCGATTTTTTAGATATAACATGGGCGTGAAAGTTATTTTGTGACGACTAAAATTTGCATTACATTGGCCATGAAGTAAAATGCACCAGCTCTAGTGTTAATTAATAAATTGAATACCTACGGTGGCAAAATGAATATTGAACACTTACGTGCTTTCCTCGAAGTCGCCGAGACCGGTAGCTTTCAGCTTGCGGCTGAAAAGCTTCATGTCACCCAGTCTACAATCAGCGCGAGAATAAAGACGTTGGAAGAGCGCTTGAATCGCCTCCTTTATATACGTAAACGCAATGGTGCCGTGTTAACCTCAGCTGGAAACCACCTCCACCGACATGCTCTGACTGCTGTGCAGGCCTGGGAAAGGGCGCGTCAGGAGATCGCACTGCCCGATGACTTCACCGGCATTTTTAGCCTTGGTATTCAGATCAATCATTGGAATAATCTTGCCCCCCCTTGGCTTCAATGGATGGAGCAAGGTGCGCCTCATATAGCGACCCGTGTTATCTCTGATTATTCAGACCCCCTGATGCGCATGCTCAGGGATGGTCTTTTGGATATGGCGATTCTGTATGCGCCCCAGCAGCGCCCCAATCTCTACATAGAAAAGTTTATGGAGGAAACCATTATTCTGGTTTCCACGGAACCAAGGGGAATCGAAGTCGGCAGAGTTGCGGGGTACGTCTTCGTTGACTGGGGGGATGATTTCCGGGCCCAGCATAGTCTTGCATTTCCTGAAGCCTCCATCCCTAGGCTATCTGTTGGCCTAGGCTCGGTAGGATTGGAGCATATTCTAAAGTATGGAGGATCGGGTTATTTCTTGGAAAATTCGGTTCTACCCTTTATAGAAGAAGGAAAACTGCATCGGGTCGAGGATGCCCCGGTGTTCCTGCGGCCGACCTACCTAGGCTACCCTGAAACGCCTCCTGACCTCAGTCTTCAGGCAATTGCCATTCACGGACTTAAAAAAGTTGCACAATCCTTAAATCAGAAGGTCGAGGTTAGTCGATGAAAATCACCGCACTCAAAACGAGACTCGTCAACATCCCATTTGAACAGCCAATAACGACTTCAATACATCATATGGAATCAGTAGGCTGTGTGTTGCTTTATTTAGAAACTGATGTAGGTATTACGGGCGAAAGCTATGTGTTTACCCTCAATGCCGTAAGGCTCAAAGCCTTTGATGAAATGATCAAAGGCTTTGCCCACCAGGTAGTCGGTAAGGATCCCCATTATGTAGAGGGTATTTGGCAGGCCATTTGGAATGAAATCAATCCAACTGGTCACAAAGGTTTAACAATTTCAGCACTTTCCGCAATTGATACTGCGGTTTGGGACATTGTTGGTAAAGCTGTCAACTTACCCTTGCACAAAGTGTTCGGGGCATGCCGCGATAAAGTGAAGACCTACGCCAGTGGTGGGCTTTGGTTATCGCAATCTATTGACGAGTTGCTGGAACAAAGTGAGGCTTTTCTCCAGATGGGTTTTCGAGCCATGAAAGTGCGAGTGGGTAATGAGCGGATCGAAGATGATGTCGCTCGAGTGCGTGCTTTGCGAGAAGCCCTGGGGACAGATATTGAATTGCTAGCTGATGCTAATCAAGCATTTTCTCCCAAACAGGCCATTCGCTTGGGGCGGCGATTGGAAGAATACCAACTGACCTGGTTGGAAGAGCCAGTCGTCGCCTATGATTTGGAAGGTCACGCGGAAGTACGGAGCGCATTGGACACGCCTATTGCCTCAGGTGAGACTGAATATACCCGTTACGGTATGAAGGCCATGATACAGGCTCGGGCCATGGATATCCTAATGCCCGATCTGCAGCGAATAGGTGGATTAACTGAAATGCGCCGTGTGGCTAGCCTAGCCGCATCCTTCGACGTTCCCATATCTACCCATATCTTTACGCAACAAAGTCTTTGCATAGCTGGGTCGGTGCAAAATTGTATCTCTGTAGAGCATATGCCTTGGTTTTCACCCCTGTTTAAGGAAAGTATGGTCATCAGTGACGGCCTTATTGAGATACCAGATCGTCCTGGAATAGGCTTTACCTTCGACCCAGAAGCTGTTCAACTATTTCGTATAGACTAAGTCTTTTGCATAGCTGACAGCCCTTTACGGCCATCACTCATCACTGTTTTTTTCTTTCAACCGGTACAGAATACTGGTACAGTAAACGTTAAGAGCTCGAGTAAATATCCATGATAATCAATATGTTATGGTGTGCGTGTGGTACCGAGGGTTCGAATCCCTCCCTCACCGCCATTTTCTCCTGAGAATCCTCAGGTAACTCATTGAAATGTCTATAGAAACCCGCTAATCACAACTGCGATGGTAGACATTTATGAGGACACAAAGCGCCCCTAAGCACCCAGAGAGTGGAGCGAAGCGGAACGACACTCCGTCCACACTATTCAATCCTTTGATTTTTAAGGGTTTTATTTTCGATTTGCTTCCTGTACGCCTCTTCTAATTTCGACCCATGCTTCGCACCCGTTTGTTGAACTCAAGCACGTGGATGCCGTTGGGTGCTTTAGGTATTCACAAGGTGGACGACATGGCGGAGCATGGCTTGGAACGGCTCCCCGTAGGCTGTGTGTTGCTTTATTTAGAAACTGACGTTTAATATCAGGTTAATCTCTTGCTGGAACCTCAATGAGTTTGCCACGTTGAATTGCACCTGCTTTATCGTACAGGGGCAGTTCAGCCAACTGGCCCTTATGCAATTTGCCATCAATACAACCTACACTAACCAAAGTGTTAGGTAGATACCCTGATTCCAGCATTAAAGCAATGCCAATACCTTGTTTTAAATAAGGTGACATAGCCCCAGCTGTAACTTTACCAACGGTTTGACCATCAACCATGATGGCTGCGCCAATATGGGGTTCTGCTGCACAAAGGACACCGATTAAGCGCGCTTCTTTAGGTGCATTTTTAAGCGCTGTCTGACCTATAAAGTCACCTTTTTCTTGATCCACAAACATGCCTAGCCCAACGTCGTAAGGTGTGGTTGAATGATCAAAATCTGAACCAGCATTCAGAATACCAGCTTCAATTCTGCGTATATGCATTGAGTCTAGTCCAAAGATGTCTAAACCATAGGGCTCACCAGCCTGCTTTAAATGCTGCCACAAAGCATCTGCATCATGGTGAGGCTCAGTGTAGAACTCCCAGCCTAACTCATTGGTATAGCCTGTACGAGTAATTACTAGCTCCTGCCCCCCAAACTTAACCCGAGCCATGGCAAAGTAGCCAAATGGATCAGGCATGCCATCGTCACTTGCGGCCCCTAGCACTTTCATAGCGTTGGGGCCTTGGACCTGAGATATGAATATCTTAGGATCAGTTATTTGAACGTCTAACCCTACTGCGTGGGATCTGGCCCAACTGTAAAAGTCACCATCGGCCTGACCATACCAGAAACAGTCTTCAGCGAGTCTCAATAAAATACCATCGACCAACAACCCCCCGTCTTCATAACAGGCTAGTCCATAGGCACAGCGCCCAATATTTAGCTTAGTAATGTCCTTGGTGAAGAGTTTATCAAGCAAACGTTCTGCATCAGTCCCCTTGAACTGAAGAGGCAGTTCCCCTGTGTTTAACACGGCGACTTTTTGACGCAAGAGCCAATAGCCATCTATGGTTGATCGATGATCAAAACAACAGGCCATTAAACGGCGGTTATACACGCAATAATGAGGCCCCAGTGGACGCTCAATTTCATGAAATCGATGGCGTGTTAAACCAAAATCCCAACCTGCACCGGCTATAGTGGTGACTAAATCTCGTGAATTACCGTCGCTAGAAGACATTTCTGAGTTCCTTCTAAGTCAATTTATTTTCGTTGTAATTTAGTTAACTTAACGCTGCGATCACCAGCTTCTGGAAGTGGTGTACACCATGCTCACTTAAGTGGCTGCGCTGATTATCCACCACAAACCGGCCTTGATGATAGGATAAAGAATTTAGGCCTTTTTGTACGCTTTCACAAAGGCCGATATCTTCTGGCTGTAACACTTCGTCAAGGTAGGTTATCGCTTCCTTTGAGGCTCGATTTAGCTGGCTGCCTAAGCCATACCAATCGAGTGTTTCGTGACATTGTGACAAACCGTCTGGGTGCATTTGTAACATGCTTATATTAGCTTCGCTCGGCATCACCCAGCTTACACTTACTTGAAGGGTGGGATTTGCTACTTTTCACGTGCTATCCCTGCAGATTTAACAAGCCATTACAGCAAGCCTCGTGTGATTCAATCTCTACTAGTCGAAGACATGCCCAGCATTCATCACAATCACTCACCGGCCTTTTGGCAGCAGGTGGAGAAATCCTTACCTAACTACCGTAATTGTCGTGATTGGTTGAAGGTTAATGGACAAGCGCTATGAATACGGTGGTTTACTTTTTACATACTGTTTCATAAATAGTTGCGTAATTAGCTGATGCTGTTGAATAAAACATCGCCTTTTCATTATTTCCTTGTTTCCACTGTTTATCTGCAAGATCAAGGAAAGTTCCAATCGCTTTGTGAAGTTCTTGGCAAGTTTGTTTCGGGTAAGTGTTTATTTCTGTGCACGCGCCAGCTGTGTTAGTAATCAATAAACTGATTGTTAAACATGTAATAAATTTCATAATTTTATCTTCTAAAAAAAATTAAGTTAACTTCCTTTCAGAGGTAGAAGGAGACTTTGCATGATCACGTTCTCAATAATCACCTTAGCTAATAATACCTTAAATGCACGGTCAATGTAGTGGTACAGTGAATTTGGCCACCTAACAAGAGATGTTATGATCATCTCTGATCAATTAGGTGAGCCAATGAAAAAACGTACAAGACCTACTTTCAGCCCCGAATTTAGACTAGAAGCATCTCAGTTAGTGGTCGATCACAATTACACAGTCATTGCTGCTGCCAAGGCCATGAATGTGGGCATTTCCACCATGGCTAAATGGGTGGCCCAGTTAAAGCAAGAGTGACAAGGAAAATCCTATGCGGCGGCTACGCCCATGACGCCGGGCCAATTCAAAATTTGTGAATTGGAGAAACTAATTGCACGTATTGAGATGGAGAAAGAGATTCTAAAAAAGGCTACCGCGCTCTTGATGTCGGATTCACTGAACAGCTAAAGCTGGTTCGTCGACTTCAAGGGAACTACCTGATTACAGTGCTCTGCGAGCAGTTTAATGTCTGCCGCAGTACGTATAAATACTGGCGTGGTCGTCGAAGCGTAATCAATGCTGACAAGATTAAGCTCCGCGCACTCGTCAGTGAAAAACATAAGCTGAGCAATGGCTCTGCTGGCTCAAGAACCATTGCTGCCATAGTGCCTCAGGATGGCGTTGATTTAAGCCGCTATCGAGCTAGGCGGCTAATGAAAGACCTAGGGCTAGTTAGTTGCCAGCTACCTAAGCATGCGTATAAGAAGGCTCTGAAGCCCCTTGTGGCTATACCTAACCACTTAAGTAGGCAGCTCGATGTTAGTGCACCCAATCAGGTCTGGTGCGGCGATGTGACCTATATTTGGACTGGGCAGCGCTGGAGCTACTTAGCGGTTGTTATGGATTTGTTTTACCAGGCCTTCCGTAAGTTTGGTCAAATGCTGCAAGATCCAAGTGACCTAATGACCTTTCCTCTTAACGCGGGTGAGTGTATCGTGTTAGACAACCACCGCATTGCCCATGGGCGTGCTTCCTATTTAGAGGGCAGTGGCGCTAGGCATTTGCGTGGTTGTTATGTTGATCGCGGCGAATTACGTAGCGCTTATCGTGTATTACGGCGCCAGCATCCTGCGGCGGCCGACACCATCGCATGGCCTCAAGCAGACGAACCAGCCTTTGCAGAAGTGGGTTAGGAGCAGATTAATGACATTAGAAAACCAATTACGCATCGACTTGGCGGCGGCCTTTAGGTTGATCCATGAGTTAGATATGCATGAGTCGGTTGCCAATCATTTGAGTGCTGCAGTGTCGGCAGACGGCAAGCAGTTTCTTATGAACCGGCGCTGGATGCATTTTTCTAATGTCACTGCCAGCAACTTACAGCTGCTCAACAGTGACGACTACAGCATTATGCACACTGACCAAGCGCCAGATGCATCGGCCTGGAGTATCCATGGTAATGTGCATCGCACACTGCCCGAGGCAAAGGTGGTCCTGCATTTACACTCCACTTATGCAACGGTGCTTTCAACCCTGAAAGACCCACGCATCCTTCCCATTGATAACAACACCGCGGGCTTCTATGAGCGTATTGCCTACGACACTAATTTTGGCGGTATTGCCACCAGTGACGAAGAAGGTAAGCGCATTGTTGATACCTTTGCAGGCAAACAAGCACTGATGATGGGCAATCACGGCATTACGGTAATAGGTGAAACTGTGGCCGAAGCATTTGAAAGTTTGTACTACCTCGAAAAAGCCTGCAAAACCATGGTCCTGGCCTATTCCACAGGCCAAGAACTCAATGTGCTTCCCCACGAATTGGCCCTAGAAACAGCCCAGAGCTGGGATGAGTTCCGCGGCGCATCAGTGGCCCATTTTGAACAGTTAAAACAAGGTCTAGACTGCAAGGGAAGCGATTACCGAGATTGATAATGGTGTGGCTTGCCTTGCCTAGTTTTTCTAGACGGTGTTTGATATTAAGGTATCTGAGCTTTGCCTGATTCGGGGGTTAGATGAGGTGTTGCATATATTGACCCGCTAGTTCATGGCGCACTGCGTTGAGTATTACTTTAAAGCTAGTTTGTTGCGGCGGCAACCGACCTTGCATGGCCCAAATTTGGCATTTGCTCGACAAGGAGAACTGTTAATGCGATGGTTCAAGTCAATGTTCCAGACTTAGCGACGCTTAATATAGTACCAGCCGCCAGAGGCCATGATTATGAGCCAGTACCCCAAAGCAGATGCGTGTGCAGCCAACACTCATGAAGTAGAAAATACGCCGCCTATATTGGAAAACTATAATATGTTTTCCAGTGATGCCACCTTGCAACAAGCAGTAATGCGCGAAGGTGCGAAATGGGCAAAGGATAATCTAACTGCGTATGGCCAGCAGTGTGGTAGTGCTGAATGGATCTTGCGCGGTGTCGAAGCTAATCGCGTTAAGCCGGTACTCGACACCCATGATCGATACGGCAACCGCGTTGATCAAGTGACTTTCCATCCGGCTTATCACCAGCTTATGGCTGCTTCAAAAAAACAGGGCTTGGCGGGCTCTCCTTGGGCAGCGCCTAAAATTGGTGCCCATGTTGCTCGAGCCGCGGGTAACTATATGAACACTCAAGTCGAAGCGGGCCATGGCTGCCCGATTACCATGACCTTTGCTGCCGTCCCCACCTTGCTTAAGCAGCAGCAGATTGCCGAACAGTGGTTGCCAAAACTACTATCTCGTGACTACGATCCACGCAACATTCCAGACGGAGAAAAAAGCTCGGTTACCATAGGTATGGCAATGACCGAAAAACAGGGCGGCAGTGATATACGAAGCAACTCTACACGAGCTTACCCTATCGGCCAATCTGGCTCGGGTCAGGTATATGAACTTGTGGGTCACAAGTATTTTGTTTCCGCTCCAATGAGTGATGCGTTTTTAGTCTTAGCTAAGACAGACAATGGGATATGTTGCTTTTTAGTGCCGCGTTGGCGCCCAGATGGGAGCAAAAACCCGCTGCAAGTGTTGCGACTAAAGGACAAAATGGGCAATGTTTCCAATGCCTCTAGCGAAACCGAATTGCGTGGTGCAATGGGTTGGCTCATTGGTGAGGAAGGTCGTGGAATTGCCAATATTTTAGAAATGGTGGCGATGACCCGTTTTGATTGCCTAGTGGCCTCTGCTGGCAGTATGCGCCAGCATATGACGCAAATTGTTCACCACACTAGCCATCGACAGGCTTTTGGAAATTATTTGTGTAATCAACCTCTCATGCAAAATGTGCTTGCCGACCTTGAGCTGGAAACGGAAGCCGCAGCGCACATGGCGTTTAGGGTTGGCAGTGCCTTAGATAGGGCTGCCGCAGGTGACAAAGAGGAAGCTCTCTTTGCTCGAATTGCTACCGCTGTGGGTAAATACTGGGTCTGTAAACGCCAGCCTAACCACGCGTATGAGGCAATGGAATGTATTGGAGGCTCATCGGTAATGGAGAACAGTCTCATGCCTCGTTTTTATCGTGAAGCTCCTATTAATGCAATATGGGAGGGTTCTGGCAATGTGCAGTGTCTGGATGTATTGCGGGCTATACAAAATGATCCTGGATCATTAGAAGCTTTTATGGCTGAAACGGCTAAATCAGCTGGCCAAGACAGCCGTTTTGATGCCTACCTCAATGGTTTGAAAAGCGAATTTTCTTGTCTAGATAACATACAATATCGTGCCCGTAGTGTGGTAGAAAAAATGGCCTTGGTGTTGCAGGGTTCCCTACTATTGCGTAATGCACCAAGCGCAGTCGCCGAAGCGTTTATGGCAGGACGGTTGTCTGGTACTTCTGGCAACACTTATGGCATGCTGCCGTCAGGAGTAGACTGTGATGCTTTAATCGACCGTGGCCGGGTATAACCAGCGAGATGTGTGTGGCGTTAGCCATGGATTATAGGCCCTGCAGTTGTTAGACTCGGTAGCATAATAATTAAGGTCTATGATTTGTGCTCGAGTTACTTGTTGTTGATGATCACCCCATTTTACGCGACGCTGTGGTTGCCTCATTGCAGCGCCAGTACCCGCTCGCGGTGCTGACTCAAGCCGACAGCCTGAGCGCGTGTTTACATCACTTGCAGGCCGGTTTAGACCCGGATTTAATACTGTTCGATTTAAATTTGGGTGATCACCAAGGCGTATCGGGGTTACAAATAGTGCGTAAGCAGGTGCCTTACACACCCATACTGATTATTTCTGCTGAGCAAAATAAACAAGTTATACTCAACTGCCTTTCTGCCGGTGCCGCAGGTTTTGTGCTCAAATCACAACCCAGTCAAGCCCTAATGGAAGCCGTGGATTTGGTATTGGCTGGCAAAATTTACTTTCCCGACCTCAGTCAATTTTCTAATCCCAGCGCGGATCAAACTTTATTGAGTAAAGACGAGCTTAAGCAACTCACCAATAAGCAACTACAAGTGCTGTCGTTGATTGCTGAAGGCTGTGCCAATAAAGAAATATGTCTGCGTTTATGTATTGCCGAAACCACGGTTAAAACCCATGTGTCTGACATATTGCGTAAATTGGGTGTTAAAAACCGTACTCAAGCCGCTTTGGCTTTGGATAAGGACCTGTTGCAAGAATTGCTAGTTAACTAAGTTTTCTAGTACTCGCCTCAGGTGTCCTGGGCGAATGGGTTTGTTGAGTAAGGGGTGATTGGCGGCTTGAATGGCGCCTAGCACGGCCGGTTCACTGCTCGCGGTGATGAACAGTAAAGGGCAAGTGATATTCATAGTCTCCACCAGTTGTAAACCCGTCAAGCCATGGTCTAAGTGGTAGTCGACAATGAGAATGTCGGCCCAGGCGACACTGTCTGGGGTAATATCGTCTACTTGGGAATAACTCACCACTTGGCTACCCCAGCTTTCTAACAGCAGACCCACGGCTTGGCACACCTGTACGGAGTTATCGATGACCATGACTTTATGGGTAAACGGCACAATGCCAGCCATCGCAGTTGGGGTTTTAACCGCTGCCGGTGGGGCACATCGATTGATTGCCACACTAAAACAGGTGCCTCGCGCGAGTTGGCTTTCATAGCCAATGTCATGGTCTAGTATGTGGCAGAGCTTTTTAACGTTGGCTAAGCCTAAGCCCAACCCTTCTACATTATTGTGATTTTGAAGTTTGTGAAAGGCTTCAAATATCTGCCCTGGTCGGTCTTCTTCCATGCCAATGCCGGTGTCTATAATCTGAATTAATAGCTTGTTGCGGCGCCTTCTCACACCCAATAAAATTGTACCTGACTGGGTATAACGGATGGCATTGGTAATCAAATTGCGCAGCACTCGTACCAGTAGATTAACATCGGTCATCACCCAGCAGGAACTCATAGAGTACCGCAGCTGTAACCCTTTGCGTTGGGCGAGGGGGGCCGACTCGGTTGCCAAAGTACGTAGTACCTCATGAAGGTTGGTGGGCTGCAAGTTGGGTTTGGCTTGGTCAATGTCTTGGCGAGCGTAATCTAATAGACTTTGTAATAAATAATCGATATCGCTAATGGCATTGGCCACTGCGGGTAACTGCTGCTCGTACGCTGTTTGGCTAGGGTGCTCGATGAGATTGCTAACTAACAGCTGGGCGGCGCACACGGGCTGCATCACGTCATGACTAATGGCGGCCATGAGTTGGGAGCGGCTCGTATTGGCGTGTTGTAATTGTTGCATGGCCTGGTTTAAGGCAGCAGTTCGGTCGCGCACCGTATCGGCAAGAAATACCGAGTGGGCGAATTGATCATAGGCCGCTTGGCCGCTAGCACCCGCTTCAATGCGAGTGATCAAGGCCTGATTGATCTTGTTTAGGCGCACTATTTCCGCACTTTGTTGGGTTGAGTTATTAGTCATTGATGCTGCCAAAATAAACGCCGGTAAAGGTGTGGTTTAAATGGCTGCCGCCCATTTGCTCGCCGTAGGTGCTAAACCCCGCCATGTTATAGTTTTGCAATAGCACATTCATGGGTTGGTGGAGGTTACTGTGCTCTATTTCTAGGTAGCGCAAAATACAGTCGAAGGTGAGCACCAATTGCGGCGGGCCGATGTTTTGTTGCAACTGATCAAGCCAAAGGCCGGTTTGTTGAACCAGATTTTTAGGCGCGGCATCGGTGAGTACAACACCGAGCTCAATGGCAGAATAAAAGCTTAAACTGCCGTCTTCATGGGCCTGCTGTACGCTTCTAGCGTAGTAACTGTCGCCTATTTTAATGGTCAGGGGGTGCAGGGCAAACTGTAGGTTTGTGAGTTGATGCACAGGTAGATTACATAACCGGGCATACTCTTGGGCAGCAGGTAGGCCGTTGAGTTCATACACCCGCCGGTGAGCAGAATCGGCATGGGTCACCACCATTTTTTCTTGTTTTGGCTGTAAATGGTGATGGCTAAAGGAGCTAAACGGGTGTTGGGTGTTAATCACTAATAGTACTGCCGCATTGCGATAGAACTGACCTTGGTAGAAGACTTCGGTATGTTCAAAGTGTAGATCGTCACCCGCGGAGCCGCCTAACAGCGGAATATGGCCCAAAAAGGCATTAAGCACTTGGAGGAACTCTTCTTCGCGGATGGAAAGGCCATCCAATAAGGTTATTGCCAAGGTATTGTTATTGACCTCTGCAACACCGTGTTGGTGGCATTGGTCTAGTAGCTTGTCGACTAACTCTTGAGAGTCAGAAAGACTAAATTCGGCGATATTCTGAATCAAAGCACTGGCAACAAAATTGCCTTCAGAGGCAAAACTAACTGCAGTAATTGAATCATGGGCATAGCCGTTAGGGCTAAGTTCCCCAGCGCTGGTACAGCCAACAATGCAGGTGTCGGGAAACTGCTGTTGTAACGCTTCACCGAGTTCTTGCTGTTGATAATGTGTGGAACAAAAAAACAACAACAGTTGACTCTGATGTGGGCCTAATTGTTGGCCGATTTCGGCAACGGCTGAGGCCGCATTGGGCCGACAAGAGCTTGCAGAATAGATGGCCATGGCGTTCTCTAAGAGTTTTTACAAAGCTATTATAACGCCAAAACGAAAAACGGGTAGTGACCTTCCTTGGCCGACTACCCGTGGTGCTATGGCATAACGCTTGGGTTTAGAAAAACCCCAGAGGGCTAGTGCTGTAACTGACCAACAAGTTTTTAGTCTGTTGGTAATGGTCAAGCATCATCTTGTGAGTTTCGCGGCCAATACCCGACTTCTTGTAACCACCAAATGCAGCGTGAGCTGGGTAAGCATGGTAACAGTTAGTCCACACACGACCGGCTTGAATCGCACGACCCATACGGTAGGCGCGGTTCATGTCGCGGGTCCAAAGGCCAGCGCCAAGGCCGTACTCAGAATCGTTAGCAATGGCAAGGGCTTCGGCTTCGTCTTTAAAGGTGGTGACACTGACTACGGGTCCAAAAATCTCTTCTTGGAAAACACGCATTTTGTTGTCGCCTTTCATCAGCGTGGGCTCAATGTAGAAACCGGCCGATAATTCGGAACCAACGTCTGCCACACCACCACCAATAAGGAATTCGGCGCCTTCTTCACGACCTAACTTTAAGTAGCTCAATATACGTTCTTGCTGTTCAGCTGAGGCCTGCGCACCGACCATGGTGTCTGTGTCTAACGGATTGCCACGTATAATTTGTCGAGTACGTTCCAACACGAGAGCAATAAATTCTTCGTAGATGGATTCTTGAACCAATAAACGTGACGGGCAAGTACACACTTCGCCCTGGTTGAAGAAGGCTAATACTGTGCCTTCTACACATTTGCTAATGTAATCATCTTCGTGCTGCATGATGTCTTCAAAATATATGTTGGGCGACTTACCTCCCAACTCCACAGATGAAGGGATCAAGTTTTCTGCCGCATTAGCCAACACAATTTGGCCTACTGCAGTGGATCCAGTAAAGGCGATTTTGGCAATACCTTTGTGAGTAGACAGCGCTTGGCCGGTGACTTCACCGACACCATTAACCACGTTCAATACGCCAGCAGGGATTAAGTCTTGGATGAGCTCAACCAAAACTAAAATGGATGCTGGAGTTTGTTCGGCCGGTTTTAGTACCACGCAGTTGCCCGCAGCTAAAGCAGGAGCCAATTTCCAAGCCGCCATTAGAATAGGGAAGTTCCATGGGATGATTTGACCAACCACACCTAAGGGCTCGTGGAAATGGTATGACGCAGTGGTTTCGTCCAACTCAGCACTGGTGCCTTCTTGGGCGCGAATACAGCCGGCGAAGTAACGGAAGTGGTCTACCGTAAGGGGAATGTCTGCGGCTAACGTTTCACGTACGCCTTTACCATTGTCCCAAGACTCGGCCACAGCCAGGAGCTCTAAATTAGCTTCGATGCGGTCTGCAATTTTTAACAATAGGTTAGAGCGTTCGGTGGCAGACGTTTTGCCCCATGCTCCAGCGGCCTTAGACCCAGCGCTTACGGCTAGGTCTACGTCGGCTGCACTAGAATTGGGTACTTGACAGAAAACAGCACCGTTAATGGGCGAGATATTGTCCATGTACTGTCCCTTCACTGGTGCGACCCATTCGCCGCCAATAAAGTTTTCATAACGTGGTTTAAAGCTAACGACAGCGCCATCGCTGCCAGGATTAGAATAGATCATGATCGAGTCCTTAGTTTATTGTTATTACACTGCTAGGTGTGTCTTTAGACCTAACTAGCATAGCGAAACTAAGAGGGGGCCGAACATCGGTATAAAGAAGGTATTTTCCTCCTACTTTTGGAGGAGGTCCGTAGGTAGTGGGAACCCATTGCGGCCAGGAAACTCAGGTGCCAATGTACGTGCATTGGGCATTTTTAACCATAGTCGCAACAACTTACGACGTTGCTCTGGCGCTGTATGGTCTTCAAAGCTGGTGCGAGAGTGGAGTACAAGATAGTTGTTGGCAAACTGCATATCACCGGGTTGCAGCATCATGTCTAGGCGCATTTCTTGCTGCAACATAATCTGGTCAAACAGATCCAAGGCCTCACGCTCCACTTGGCATAGAGGCTGCTTCATCATCTCGTGGCCCAATTCTATATACTGGCGCAAATAGCGGCAGCTGAGCTTGCCTTTGTGGTAGCTGAACAGGGGAGACGGCGTAGGCAGGTCGTTACCTAAGTGGGCATAGTGGTAGGTTTTGTAGTACAAACCTAAGTATTCGGGGTGGTGACTTAACAGTTGATTGTAAATGGCTGCCACGCTGACCAAACTGCTCAGACCGCCAGTCTTGGCCTTGCGCAAGCACAACAACCCGACTACGTCTGATGGGTCTGTGTGGTAGGGCAGGTAGAGGTTGGTTTCATAGACTCGAGTCTGTTTATCATTTGGGTCGCCCACGTTTTCCACGCCCCCAAGAATGTCACCTCTAGGGTTCTGAGCTATGGGAATGCCGAGATGAAGTCCAATGCCATAATAAATTGCGTGCGCTTGAGCTTGCGTATATTGTGCCAAAGGCAGGCCGCGTAACAAAAAGAAGCCGCGGCCATCTTCTAACTCATCGGCAAGCCGTGTCAATTTGGTTTCTAATTGTTGAAGTGGAAAATTTTGTTTGTCGAAGTTAGGGAAGGTTTTGCCTAACTTACTAAGTAGGCTTAGAGCGCTATTGATGTCGGCCACATCCTCCTGGGTAAGGTGGTGGATATAACTTTCGTCGTTGCTATAGTCCTTGGCTGTCCAGGCGGAGGGCCCCGTAATAGGTTGCTTAAGGATTGTGCTCATGTGTTGGTGGCCTTTCTTTAATCAGGAACTTTGTCGCATGCTAGCAAAAAAATTAGTACCGACACATTATATTACGAAATCAGCATAGGCCTCTGTTAAAGTTGAAATTGGGCCGAGACAGAGACTTAGCGCGCGTAGAGACGGTGCATAATGCTGCACCCGACTGCCACTTGGTCATTGATGCCAATACTGGCAGCTTAAAGGGCTAGAGCCAGTGTTGCCAATTTGTGCAGATGAATTCTGTATAGGATGCGCGAAGCGTAACTGCTGCTTATGGTATGGCCTAGCATTTTTTATACCATCTGTACGGTCTATTTAGCATATTTCCTTACTGTAATAGAAGAACACGGTCTAATGGCGTTGTTGTGCTTCAACTTTTGTCGGCGTAAGCTGTTTTATGTAGCTTAGACTACGCGATAGGGCACTATACACGCCCTCTACCGGGAGTACACCCTAGGTGTGCTCCCGGCACAACAACTCCTCCACGATAAATATAAACCACCCGACCCATGTGCTGCCAGTACTGTCCTAGTGTAACAAATACATGAAGAGTAGAAGCTGCTTAAGCTATAGCCGAACTAGCCCTTGGCATCGAACTAAATATCTGTAAGTATTTGTTGGTTATATAGCTTCTTCTTCAGTCAGTGCCTGTGGGTGTTCTATGAGATGTTTCTATCGAGGCACGGTAATTTACAGCGATACTTAAAACGCCCTTTATCACAAGGGGATGGCTAAAGGTGTGCGTAGAACAGTTCTAGAAGACCTTGTGCTCCTCTGTCATCAGCTCCCACTGGCTTAATGTGCAGGCTTCTCTTTAAACTGATGACGATCTGCACTAGCAAACGGATTGGTGATGCTAGAACTGATGCCCGCTGGTTGGAAGTCCGCATATTGCTCAGTCATAATTTTGCGCACATGGGCTTCGTTATGGAGGCTGACATCAATCATCACTAAGTAGGCACCATGCTCCAATAAATCATGAAATCGGGAAATTTTATAATTTTCATGATGCAGGCCAATCAATCCACCTAACCAGGTACAAAACAATACCGGTGCCACCATCACAACTATATACTGGAATATTCCCAGTTCAAGGTGGCCTAAATTTAGACGTGCAAAACTAAGTATTGCGATTAAACCAATAAACCCACCAATCATGGACCCGCGCTCAGCACTATGGACTAAATCGTAACGTTCAAAGATGTTCGCGGAATGAATTTGGTGCTTCTGCAATCCCGCCTCGTCCTTGCTGAGCACTTGAAAATCCCAGCCCGACACGATGCGTTTGTAGAGCTGTTCAGATAAGTGTTCGACTCTATCAATATTACGACTCACAAAATACATGCGTTTCATAACCACCTCCCAACTATTTGCCGGGCACTCAGTCACCTACGTAATTGCAGATTATAAAGCCTCTGGCAATGATTAATCAGTGTACAGCTGTTTTATCGTACTCTTCTGTATCGATCATGTCATGCGTTAGATAGATTATTCTAGGTTAATCGTACGGGTCTTCCTATTGGAATCTCTAGACGTTCGTGGTGAATAAACAATCCAAACACGGTGACTAGTTCCCGTTAACCTTAATCACGCGCCCTGAGTATCGGTTCGTATCCTAGGGCCTTGAGACATTTATATCTGATGGTATTCAGCTGATAACTCGTTGCAGTGGTACAGTGAATTTAACCGCTACCTTGTGGGCTTCGAATAAGATACGTATGCCCGGCGCCATGCCTGTGCAAGCAAAGTCAGCCGACCTAGCCGCTATAAGCGCTGCTAGCGCTACTTTTAATTCACATAAAAACCGATCACAATGGGTTCACAAGTCAGCCAAAACGCCAGAGGTGAGTATGGCTCAAAACACGGTAGGTATTGTTGGTCTTGGTCATATGGGGGCGGGCATGGCTCAAACGTTATTGCGTCATGGTTATACGGTGCTAGGGATTGACGTGGGAGCCAAGCAGCAGCATGCGGCGCGTGCAATGGGTGTTCATGTGGTGGCCGATGTGGCGGCACTATGTCGTCAAACCAACGTCATTTTATTGTCGTTGCCAATGGCCAAACATGTGCAGCAAGTTATTGCCGGTAGCGGTGGTATCACCGAACACGCTCAGGCACAGACCTTGATTATTGACACCTCTACTTCTGAACCCGAGGTGACCCGTTCGTTGGCTACTTTATTGGCTCCTGCCGGCCATCAATTACTGGACTGCCCTGTTAGTGGTGGCCCAGCGGGCGCTGTTGCTGGATCCATGGTGATGTTGGTTGGCGGTGAGGAAACCGCGTTTAAACGCGCAGGGCCTTACCTTGAGGTGCTCAGTTCCAAGGTGGTGTACATGGGTGCGTCGGGCAACGGCCATGCGGCCAAATTAGTTAATAACCTGTTGTGTGCTGCGCATTTGGTGACCACCGCTGAAGCGGTCGCCTTAGGTACCAAAGCTGGGTTGAATGCTCAAGACTTGATCGCTGGCCTAAATGCAGGCTCTGGACGGAGTGCTGTCAGTGAAGTGAACTTCCCGCGTTGGATTCTTAATGATGCGTTTGATTCTGGCTTCACCATGCAGCTCATGCGCAAAGACGTGGGCTTAGCGCAAAACTTGATGCACGACATGGGGCTACATCTCGCAATGTCGGAGCAAGTGGCGCAGATTTGGGCGGCTAGTGAAGATAATTTGTCAGACGACAATGACTTTAATTACATCGTTAAAAGCTGTGGTTTGGGAGATTGAATACATGAGTTTTGTGATTGTAGGCAACGGTGAGCAACAAGTGGATGAATTACTTAATACACTGCTAGGCAGCAGCTGCTTTGGTAGCTGGGTGGGGGGTGAACTGGTCTCTGGCCAAGGCGATGCAATTACCCTCGTTAACCCAGCAACAGGCCATGGGCTGTGGCAATATAACGATGCCACAGATGTGATTGTGGCTAAGGCTGCTGATGCAGCAACCTTGGCCCAAGCGCAGTGGTGGGCCATGACAGCTAGTGCTCGAGGCCAGTTAATGTGGCGGTGTGGTGCCCAGATTCGTAGTGTCGCAGAATCGCTAGCGCGGTTGGAATCCTTGTCGGCTGGCAAGCCGCTGCGCGATTGCCGAGTTGAAGTGGCCAAAGTGGCGGAAATGTTTGAATATTACGCCGGCTGGTGCGACAAACTGACTGGCGAGGTGATCCCCGTTCCTACCACTCACCTCAACTACACTCGCCATGAGCCCTATGGCGTGGTGACCCAAATAACGCCGTGGAATGCGCCCTTATTCACCGCTGGCTGGCAGATTGCCCCCGCTATTTGTGCGGGTAACGCCGTGTTATTAAAGCCGTCTGAATTAACACCGTTGAGCAGTACGGTGTTGGTTAAACTGCTTGAGCAGGCGGGCATTCCGGTGGGCCTTGTTAATGTCATCAATGGTCTAGGCCACACCACGGCCACGGCTGCAATTGCCAATAAGGCCACCAAAAAAGTTATTTTTATTGGTTCACCTCAGACCGGTGGCGTTATTGCCGCAGCCTGTGCCCAACGTTTGATTCCCTGTGTGTTGGAACTGGGTGGCAAGTCAGCCAATATGGTGTTTCAAGACGCTGATCTAGACCAGGCTGTGGTTGGCGCGCAGGCGGCGGTATTTGCGGCAGCGGGGCAAAGCTGTGTGTCAGGCTCTCGTTTATTGGTTCAGCGCGCCGTGTATGATGAAGTGGTTGAACGTGTGGCCTCGGCAACGCGCAAGCTCAAGCCTGGCTTGCCTTGGAAGGAAGACACGATGGTTGGTCCCATTAATAACGCTAAGCAGTTTCAACATGTGTCCGCGTTAGTGGCTGATGGTGTGGCTCAAGGCGCAGTGGTTGCCGCCGGTGGTATGGCAGGGCAAATTTCTGGTGGTGAAAATGGCTTCTTTTACTTGCCCACGGTGCTGGCGAACGTGCACAACAGTATGCGGGTAGCGCAAGAGGAAATCTTTGGACCCGTAATGTCGGTGATTGCGTTTGAAGATGAAGAAGAAGCTATTACCATTGCCAATGACAGTCGTTTTGGTTTAGCTGGAGCGGTTTGGACCGCAGACGTCGGGCGAGCACACCGTATGGCTGCTCGCGTTAATGCAGGCACCTTTTGGGTTAATAGTTACAAGGCCATTAACGTCATGTCACCGTTTGGCGGTTTTGGAGAAAGTGGTTACGGACGCTCCAGTGGTTATCAAGGTTTGATGGAGTACACGCAAACCAAGAGCGTGTGGATTGAAACGGCACACAATGCCGCCATTCAGTTTGGTTACGCCATCGAGTAATGGCGCTGCTTTAACACCATCATCGATATAGGAGAAGACCCCATGCAAGCGCATAGCCAACAACCTAACCATCTGGGTATTGATCACCCGCTTGTAGCGGTGCGTGATATGGATAAAGCGTGTCAAGACTTTGCTCGGCTGGGGTTCTATATTAACCCGCGACACCATCACCCGTGGGGCACCGATAACCATCTGCTGATGTTCCCAGAAAACTTTATTGAAGTGATTAGCGTTTATGATTCTAGCAAACTTGATTTAACTAATGACGAGGGGTTTGCCTTTGGCCGTTTTATTAGCGATTCGATGGCCCGTAAAGAGGGTATCGCCATGGTGGCATTACACAGTGAAGATGCCCGTGCTGATCACCGATTAATGGATCAACGTGGCGTAGAAAATCAGGGCTTAGTAGATTTTCGGCGCATTGCCCACCGGCCCGACGGCAGTGAGGAGGAAGCGGTGGTGTCCTTGGTAATGCTGATCAACCCACCGTGCCCAGCGATGTCGCACTTTTTTTGTCACCAACATAAGCCAAATCTGGTCTGGGTTGACGATTGGATGCATCACCCTAATGGTGCCAATGGTATTACCGGTATTTCTTATGTGGCTGATCATCCAGATGAGTTTAGGAGCCGATTTGAGGGCATATACGGGGCCGAAGCAGTCACCTTAGCAGCCGATCAATTGGTTGTTACTACGGATCGTGGCACCTTTGAAGTATTAACGCCTCAGCTCGCGCAAACCCGTTTTCACGGCGTTGATGTGCCGGCCAATGCCCAGCAACTCCCCAGTGGAGTGGCGATTCGGGTGAGTACATGCGCCATCTCTCAAGCGCAAGCACACCTCGATCAGAACCAAGTGAAATACGTAACCATCGCAGACGGCGGGCTACGTATCCCAGCACACTATGCGGGCAATACCATCATCGAGATTTATCCTGATTGAAGCAGCATGGAGCAAAACAGGTATCACCCATAGACTCTATTGCTTGTACGAAATAGCCACGTCGGTAATGGGTTTTGAACAGCAAACCAATATATAGTCCGCTTCAATGTCGGTGTCGCTAGCAATCTCGTACAACGAGTATGGCAGCACAAAACCGGCTTTGTAGAGGCCCTCACCTTCGTCAGGGTGACGGGGGTGGTTAGGGCGACTGCAGATTTTAGTTAAACGCCCCAATTGCAAAATCTGACAAGAGTTCAACCCCGGTTTTGGTAATGCGCACTTGTTGCTCTAACTTAACGCCTTCTTTTTCGCCAATGCCGCCGGTGTAAGATTCTACACACACCACCATATTTTCATGAAAATGACCGTCATAGCCTACCTTGTCATAGTCCTGCGGGTGGTAAATACACGGGTACTCGTCGGCTAGGCCCACTCCATGTACAGAACAGGAATAGCGGTTTGGAGCGAAGCGCTCGGGCAATTGCCATGATTGGTCTACAAAATCACGAAAGGCAAGGCCATCTTTGAGTAAACCCATGTTGTAAGTGATGTGTTCCATTGCAATGTTATAGATTTCTTGTTGTTTTGTGGTGGCTTGTTCGTGACCTGCTATCCAGGCACGAGAAACATCGGCGCAATAGCCGTAGGGGCCTATAAGGTCCGTGTCAAAGGAGACAATGTCGCCTTTTTGGATGATGGCGTCGGAGCTTTCTCGCATCCAGGGGTTGGTGCGCTCGCCGGCAGAAAGAATACGGGTCTCGATCCACTCACCACCGTTACGAATGTTTTCAAAATGTAGGTGAGCCCAGAGTTCATTTTCGCTAATGCCTGGTTCACAATGATCCCACATACGCTGCATGCCTTTTTGGCACACGGCAATGGTCCACTGCATTAACTGTAATTCTTCGGCCGACTTAATTAGCCGCGCATGTTCCATATACTTCATGCCGTAGAGGGTTTCGATACCGTGTTTATGTAGCTGCGCTATGCCTAACTCTTCACAGATATCCACGGCTAAACGTTTGTTGCCGCCGCCGTATTGCTTCATTAAAGCGGCAATGTCGTCGCCCCAGCGGATGGCTTGTTCGGGGCCGCGTTCACCCGCTGCAAAATAAGCCCAGGCAATGGCGGGGCGAATTTCGTCCACCGTGAGCTGGCCGTTAGGCAAACGTTTGTCGTCGTGTAAATGGCCGCAGTTGTGGTAATCAAACAGGAGGGCAGGGCCATCGGCAAAGATTAGCGCGTAACGCGAGGGATTGTGCATGGTCCACAACTGCATGTTGGAGGTGTCGGTAGCATAACGAATGTTTAAAGGGTCATATAACAGGGCAGCGGCAATGTCGTTGTCTCGTAACACTTGGCGCGTGCGCTCCAATCGGTAGGCTCTGGCCTGCCTTACGGTGGCTTCGGCGATGGGGTTTTTGAGGGCGACATCGGCTGCACCTTGGTTAAGATAACGCTGCTTATCGTCAATCATTGCGACACTCCTGCTTACGGGGCTTCTTCTAGAATCCATTGTTTAACTTGGTTGATGTGTTCAGACCGGTGGTCTGAGGGTTCCATTAATATGTAATAACCCCAAGGTTTAGGAATTTGTAGCCGTTCACTAAAGGGCGCTACCAAACGTTTGGTGCTAATTAGGTCTTCTACAAACTCGCTCCAGCCCAAGGCCATGCCTTGGCCCGCTTCGGCGGCGCTGTATAACATGGGAATGTTGTTAAACTCGATGCTTGTACGCAGGCCCTTTAAGGGACTGTGTTGATCAATGAGCCAGTCCTGCCACTTAACCCAGCGCCATTGATTATCGTCTAGGTCGATTAGGGGTACTTGGGTTAATTGAGACAGTTGAGACAGCTGATGCTGCTCGGCCATGGTGGGGCTACACACTGGATAAATATCGCCAGACAACAAATACGTCGACTCGGTTTTAGGCCATGTGTTGTCGCCGTACTTAATGGCAATGTCGGCATCTTCGTCGACGCCGCCTAAGTGGTTCTCTGAGGTGAGTATTCTTAAGTCGATGTTGGGGTGTTGTTGGATAAAACGCCCTAATTTGGGCAATAACCACATTTGAGCAAAGGCGGTGGTGGCCGCTACAGTGACGGTTTTTATGGCAGATGGTGAATTCAATTGCTCAACGGCATCGGCAATTTGGTCCAGACCAGAGGCAACCGCTTGGTAGAGTAATTTACCTTCTGAACTCAAACGTAAGGAGCGATGCTGGCGCACAAACAGCAAATGGCCTAAACGTTGTTCTAGGTTGGCGATTTGTTTGCTAATTGCCGCTTGGCTCAAGTTCAGTTCGACCGCCGCGCGGGTAAAACTCAGGTGGCGAGCGCTGGCCTCAAACATAATTAAGCTGTTGGGAGACGGGATTTGCTTGAGTCTTGATATCATAACTTTTTGTTATTCAACGCTGTATTATTAAAAAATTATTATGGCGCTAATAAGTGCAAGTTATCATAACAAAAGAGTGAAGAGCAATGCCTATATAACCACTCTATAAAGATAATTTTACCGGTGTTGATAGAACGGTTTCTTGGCATAAAAGCTAGGCGTGTCAGGGCTCTTATCAGATAACCACAGGTTATCTAATGCATGCCTTTTTGTCGTTTGACAGGCCGCCGTAGCGCCCCTAGCATCAACCCCATTGTGGCTGCTAATACAGCCCTTGGTTGACTAAAATAGGGGCGTTAAGCCATGGCACCAAAAACAGACAGTACTCATCGGCGTAGGGCTGGTGGTCGTGAGGGCAAACAAAAAAACATTGAGCCTGTTCAAGGTCCCGCTTATATAAAACGTGAAATACCTATTTATGAAATGCTTAATGAAGAGGCATTACAGAAAATAGAAGGCAATGCCGACGCCATTTTAGAAGAAATAGGCATCGATTTTAAAGAAGACGAAGAAGTACTAGAAATCTGGCGCAAGGCTGGTTGCAACGTGCAAGGCGACCGAGTTCGTTTTGAAAAGGGTATGTTACGATCAATTATTAATGCTACCTCGCCCAAACAATTCACCCAGCACGCTCGCAACCCTGCTCGCTCTATTGAGATTGGCGGCGATAACATGTGTTTTTTCCCCTGTTACGGTTCGCCGTTTGTACACGACCTTGATCGGGGCCGGCGTTATGCCCAAAACCTAGACTTTAAAAACTTTATCAAACTCGCGCACATGTCACCTTGGTTGCACCATTCAGGCGGCACCATTGTGGAACCCATGGACCTGCCGGTGAATAAACGCCACTTGGATATGGTGTATAACCACATTAAATATAGCGACAAGTGTTTTATGGGTTCGGTGACGGCACCCGAGCGGGCCCAAGACTCCATTGAGATGGCGCGGATCGTGTTTGGCAAAGAGTTTATGGAGCATAACTGCAGCATAATTAGCGTTATTAACGTCAACTCGCCCCTCACCTACGATGGCACCATGTTGGGGGCATTAAAAACCTACGCCAAGGCTAATCAAGCGGTCATTGTGACGCCGTTTATCCTTATGGGTGCCATGGGCCCAGTGACCCTAGGCGGCGCTTTGTCCCAGGTGCTGGCCGAAGCCATGGCTGGGCTTGCGCTGATTCAACTCATTCGCCCCGGTGCGCCAGGTGTATTTGGCACCTTTACCAGTTCTATGTCGTTAAGGTCGGGTGCGCCCACCTTTGGCATGCCGGAGCCTGCGCTTGGTTATATTGCCTTTGGCCAGCTTGCCAAACGTTTAGGCGTGCCCCTGCGTGGGGGAGGTTCGTTGACGGCGGCTAAAATTCCCGATGCCCAAGCCGCACAAGAAAGTGCCGATACGCTGTTCCCCACCATGTTGGCCGGTATTAACGTGGTGTTTCAAGCAGCTGGTTGGTTAGAGGGTGGACTCACCATGGGTTACGAGAAATTTGTATTAGACACCGACCATTTAGGCATGATGCACACCATTGCTAAAGGCATTGATGTGAGTGCCAATGGTTTGGCGCTGAGCGCTTACCACGAAGTGCCACCGGGCCATCACCATCTAGGTACGGATCACACCATGGCCAACTATAAAACCGCGTTTTATGATTCCAGTACCGCTAACCATGAGTCGTTTGAACAGTGGCAGGAAGAGGGTAGTTTGTCGGCAGCCCAGCGGGCTAATACCGTGTATAAACGTATGCTTAATGACTATGAACTGCCTCCTTTAGATAACGCTATTGATACACAATTAATAGACTTCATGAACCAGCGTAAAGCCGCCTTTCCGGATTCTAATGTTTAAACTTGGCATTACCCCAATGTCGTAGTTTCAGGGCTGCTAAGTTGCGCTACTATAGGACTTATATTAATCCGTATTAGTTGAGTCATTGCCTATGAGTTACGCCGCATCTTATCAACAATCCCTTACTGAGCCAGAACTGTTTTGGCAACAACAGGCCAACCGTTTGCCTTGGTTTAAGGCGCCCACCCAGGTGGTTGATACCAGCCAAACAGCCACTGGGCGTTGGTTTACCAACGGTGTTATGAATACCTGTTATATGGCTCTAGATCACCACGTGGCTAATGGCCGTGGTGATCAAGTGGCGATTTATTACGATTCTCCCGTAACCAACACCCAATCTAGTCTCACCTATAGCCAGTTGTTGCGTCAGGTTTGCCTGTTTGCCAGTGCGTTACGTGATCAAGGCGTGAAAAAAGGCGACAGGGTGGTGATTTATATGCCCATGGTGATGGAAGCCTCGATTGCTATGTTAGCTTGCGCGCGTTTAGGCGCGGTGCATTCAGTAGTGTTTGGCGGTTTTGCTGCGGCTGAACTGGCCGTGCGTATCGACGATGCTCAACCCACAGCAATTATTAGTGCCTCTTGCGGTATTGAAGTGGCCAAAGTCATTGCTTACAAACCCTTGTTGGATGAAGCCTTAGACCTCGCTCAGCATAAAGTGAAAAGCGTAGTGGTATTGCAAAGGCCACAACTAAAGGCAGATTTACAAGCAGGGCGAGACCACGGCTGGCTCAGTTTAATAGCCCAAGCAAAAATTAGAAATGATGTGGTGGAGGCAGTATCGGTACTAGCCACCGACCCGCTGTATATCCTCTACACCTCTGGAACTACGGGCAAACCTAAAGGCATCGTGCGTGACAACGGCGGCCATGCGGTGGCCCTCAACTACACCATGAAAGCCATTTACAACATGGATGCGGGCGACGTATTTTGGGCCGCATCTGACGTGGGTTGGGTGGTAGGCCATGCCTACATCGTTTATGGCCCATTGATTGCCGGCTGTACGAGTATTTTGTACGAAGGCAAACCGGTGATGACGCCTGATGCGGGTGCATTTTGGCGCGTGATCGAAGAATATAAGGTTAAAGCTATTTTTTCTGCGCCAACGGCATTCCGAGCCATTAAAAAAGAAGACCCACAAGGCGAGTTGCTCAAAAAATATGACATAAGCAGCTTACAAACCGTATTTATGGCGGGTGAGCGTTTAGATCCCCCTACCTACGACTGGGCGGTAGAAACCATTGGCCGTCCAGTAGTGGATCACTGGTGGCAAACAGAAACCGGTTGGTCCATCTGTGCTAACCCTGTGGGTTTGGATGATTTGCCCGCCAAGCCAGGCTCTTCTACAGTGCCTATTGCTGGCTACGATTTACACGTGTTATCTGATGCGGGCGAACCTGTAGGCGCTAATGTAAAAGGCAACATCGCCTTAAAACTGCCATTACCCCCTGGTTGTTTAGTGGGTATTTGGGGCGACGAGGGCCGTTTGCACGGCTCTTACCTAAAAGAGTTCCCAGGCTACTACACCTCGGGTGATGGCGGCTACCGAGATGAAGATGGGTATGTATTTATTATGGGTCGCACTGACGACGTTATTAATATTGCTGGCCACCGTTTGTCGACCGGCGAAATGGAAGAAGTTGTGGGTGCCCATGAGATGGTGGCCGAGTGCGCCGTAGTGGGTGTTCAAGACTCACTAAAAGGACAACTGCCTATGGCGCTCGTATTGTTGAAGGCCGGTGCAGAAATAGAGGATCCGCAATTAGGCAAAGAACTGGCAGCGATGTTGCGTAAAACCATTGGCCCTATTGCGGTACTCAAAAGCGCGCACATTGTGCCTCGCTTACCAAAAACTCGGTCTGGAAAAATACTTCGCAAAATCATTCGCAATATTGCTAACGGCGAAACCTATGTGGTGCCTTCCACCATAGACGACCCAGCCAGCCTAGATGAAATTAAGGTGTTGGTGAGTAGCAAGTAAGTAATAGAAGTACCTGACTTAGTGGCAATGCTGATCGACCAACGCTTGTAATAAGTCTACGAAGTAGGCGAAGTCATAGGTGTGTAGGTCGGCGACTTTGCCAGCGTCGTCCAGTAACCGTACTTGAATAATGTCTTGTAAGTGAGGGTTAGCCTCGAACTCAAGTACTTCGGTGGCTGACATCGGGCCGCCTTGTAATTGTAACGAGTGTACCGAGGCGGCACTGAGTTGTGAGAAGTACTCGCTACGGGTGGCACAAAGGTATCGCTTGGCGGCCACATGATGGCGCACACACTGAGTCACCTTTTCTGGAAAGAATGGCGCCAGCACCTTGGCACCAAACACTTCGTGTCGCCGGTCATGGGTATCAGTCATGGCAAAGGTGCCAAATTCACTGGTGAAATGGCCAATGTCATGCAATAAGGCCGCTGCAATCACAGAGTTAGACAGGCCTTGGTGCACCGCAAGGGAAGCTCCTTGTAACATATGTTGAGCCATAGTCACCGGTTCGCCTAAATATTCTTCGGCCCCACAGTGCTGAAAAACGTTACCTAAATGGGCCACAATATCGCTGGCGGTGAGTTGTTTAAATCGGCTTTTCATCAGCCTTATCCTGTTGCCTTGTTGAGTACGGCTAAACGCGAACGTAAGCCATCCATGTCTGCATAGCAGCCTTGTAACCAGCGTGTGCCTGCCCCAGAAAATGCCTTTCGAGCATGTAGCACGCGGGTATTATCAAGCACAAAGCAGTCGCCTGGTTTAAGCCTAAAACCCACTTCCGAAGCAGGGTGGTCTATAATTTCGCCTAGTCGCCGATACGCTTCATAGTAGTCAGCCATATGTTCAAAGGGAATCTCGGTAAAGGGGGCAGCTGAGCGGTTGTTAAAACGAATGCCTTGTAACTGGCCGTCGGACGCTAGCTCAATCATAGGCCGCTTAGACTGCAAACACACACCGGCTTCGCCAGCATACTCAAAGCGCGCGCAATAACGGCTTAATAAATCAAAAGCGTGGGGATTTTCTTGTTGTAATTGCCTTGCCGCGTTAAAACCATCGACCAACACATTGTCGCCCCCGGGCGCCGAGCTTTCTAGGCAATAGAGCACTTGAATGGTGGGCACAGGATCGCGGTAAGGGTTGTCTGTGTGGGCTTGCAAGGCTAACCCGGTAAAGGCCAAGTTAGTGGGTTTTTCTTCAACACGCACTTCGAAAATACGGCCGTAGTTGGTTTCGCGCAGGTGGCCAAATAAATCCACTACTTGAGTTAAGGCGCCCGCCGTTATAGGTCCACCATTGAGCTTGGCAAAACCAAAGCGTGCAATGTCCGCAAGCCATGCCTGCAAGGCCAGTGGGGAGTTTGAAACCGCATCAAAGTCAGCTTCGGGTAATTGGCCCATCAGGTTATTATTCCACAGGCTTTGGCTAGCGGGGAGCCAACCTTTGGTGCTGGCTTGTGGTTTGTCGTAGGCATGGGCGGCGAGCCAAGCTAATGGAAAGCTCACGGTTTTATGCTCAGGCACAAAGGTGACTTGTAATGCGTCGGCGGTTACTCGGGCATGGCTTATGTAGGTGGTGAAGTCGATGTCGCGTAAGGCGATTAAACGTTGGCCGTTACTGCTGCTTTTTGTAGCGTCATCTAAGGCGTTGTCGCGTAACCAAAGGGCATGAAAACGGGTGGTTTTGTTGGCGGCGGTGAGGCTCACAACGAGCCCGTCTGAGCTCAAAGAGGCGAGAGACATACCTATTTCCTAATTGATGTTGATTAACTCAGTTTAAGTTAGATAAAACATAAGTTATATTTACTTAAATTAAACCTAAGATGTGGTTTTGATTATGGCAGATGACAAGTTTAACGATTTGCCCTTGGAATGGGTGCGGGCTTTTGAGGCCGCTGGACGTTTAGGTAGTTTTACCGCCGCGGCGCAAGAAACTGGCTTAACTCAGGCGGCAATAAGCCAGCGCATAGGTTATTTAGAACGTCGTTTGGCGTATAAATTGTTCTTACGAAAACCTAGGGGGGTGGCCTTAACGGTAGATGGTGAGGCTTGGTTGCCGTATGTATCCAGCGGCCTTAATACTATTGGCCAAAGCTCGGCTCAATTGTTTGGCTTACGGCGTACACAGATCACGATTGCCGCCAGCGCCTCGATGATTCAGCATTGGTTAACGCCACGTTTAGTGAACCATAACAAACCCTTGCAATTGACCTTTAGCACCATGGTGGTCGAAGCTGATTTCAAGCAGCAAACGGCTGACGTGGAAGTGAGGTATGGTACCGGCCAGTGGGCTAACCGCACCTGCACGCCTTTATTTGCAGAACAACTCACACCTTTGGTAAGCCCCGCTTTGTTAGCCAGCGTTAAACATTGGCAGCAGTTGCCCAAGTTAGCGGTGTCTGGCCCGCGCTTGGGTTGGCACGATTGGGCGCAATTCACTGGTGATGCAGCAAACCCCATGTCGCTCTATCGATTCGACTCACAAACCTGTGCCTTGGCGGCAGCGCAACAAGGTTTGGGTGTGGTGTTGGCATCCTTGCCGTTGGCGCAGCAAGCGCTTAAGTCCGGCGAGTTGGTGGAGTTATCGCAGCAGCGTCTCATCAGTGCTGCGGGGCCTTGGTTAACGGCACCAAAAGAACAACTGTCTCAACTAGATTGGCAACAGTTAAGTGATTTGTTTTGTCGCTAAATCTGGAACTACCTACCGGCCTAGGCGCCTACCAAACCAATGAGCTAAACGCGCTCCGGTATTGTAGTAGTGCGCTTTAATAGGCGAAAAGTGGTCGGCTTTAGGTAAGGTGATAGCCACCGGTAAGCTAGCGGGGTCTGCGCCCATGGCCCATTGCGCTGCGGCTTTACCCAGCACCGTAGCAGGGCCAATGCCACGGCCGCTATAGCCGTAGAGACTGATCGCTTGGGGGCCAATGTGGGCTATTTTTGGCAGGTGATCTGGGGTCATGGCGATGCAGCCACTCCAGACATACTGAAATTGGTAATCGGTGACTTGTGGGAATAAGGCTTTGAGTTGCCGGTGGGCCCAATTGACGTGGGTTTGTTTGCCCGCGTCTTCTACACAACCTACACCACCAATAATAAGCCGTCCCTCATTATCCAGCCTAAACGACGACATCACCTGCGCCGTGTCCCAACAACCTTCACCTTGGGGCAAAATACCACTGCGCTGCTGCTTGCTTAACGGTTGGGTGGCAAACTGGCAAAAGTGGACAGGCGTGTGGCGAGGTGTAGCGGCCAAATTGAAATCATAGGCATTGGTGGCCAGAATAAGCCGATTAGCCTTAATGCTCCCCTTGGCGGTAGTCACGCACCATTGGTTACCGTTATGTTGGTAACTCAATGCTGGGGATTGGGTGTAAATATGCGCTCCTGCCGCAACCGCAGCGTGGGCCAAGCCAAAGGCATACCCTAAAGGTTGTATGGTGCCTGCGCGAGGGTCAAACAAAGCGCCGGTAAATTGGCTCGACCCTGTGCGAGTTTGAGCGGTGCTAGCGTCTAGCAGTTGTACTGGCGCATGGCGTTTTTGTTGTTGTGATAAGCGGCGTTTTAGATCTGCCAAACCTGCACTGTTGTTAGCGCAGTGCAAGGTGCCATTACGTACCGGCTGGCAATCAATTTGGTGCTCTTCTATGAGTTTAAATACCAGATCAGGTGCCGCGGCGAGCGCTTGGTTGAGGGTGTGCCCCGCGTGGTGGCCCAGTTGAGCTTCCACTTGGTCGGGAGGTACCCATAAACCGGCATTAACTAAGCCGACGTTACGGCCAGACCCGCCAAATCCAATGGAGTGGGCCTCTATAACCTGAACGTCAACATCTTGTTGTGCCAAGTGTAACGCTGTAGATAAGCCGCTGTAGCCGCCACCAATAATCACCACTTCAGTAGTCACGTGCGCCTCTAACGGAGTGCTAGCATAGGCATTGCTAACATTAGCACGCCATAGGCTATGGGCGGGTTTAGCTTTAGAGACAGCTTGTTTCACCAGAGATTACCTAATGAGAAGATTGATGATTTTATTAAACCGCGCGCCATAGGGAGGGTATAGGTTGGATAAGGTAGACTTGCGAGCTTGCTTAAATATAGGCCGTAACTTGCTCATGGCCATAAAACCCTCTGCGCCATGGTAGTGGCCCATGCCGCTTTCGCCCACACCGCCAAACGGCAGGTCGTGTTGGCTCACTTGCAAGGTGGTGTCATTGATACACACCCCTCCAGAGCGGGTTTTGTTAATCACATCTGCCTGTAACTGATTATCATTGCTGAATAAATACAAGCCTAAAGGGCGGTCGTGGTTATTGATATAGTCCAGTACATCGTTCATGTGGGTGTAAGTCATAATGGGTAGTAGCGGGCCAAAAATTTCTTCCTGCATCACCCGCATGCCATCGTTTACGCCGGTTAATAATGTGGGAGGTAGTTTGCGCAAGGTGGTGTCGCTGGTGTGGCTAGCAATCATAGGGATGGCCTGAGCACCCAGAGTAACGGCATCTGCAAGTGTGCTGTTTAGGCGTTGATACGCCGCTTCATCAATAACCGACGTGTAATCGGTGCTACTGGTGTCGGGGTAGCGAGCACTCACAATGGTTTTAGCGGATGCAACAAATTCGTCTACCTTGCCCTCGGGCACAAACAGGTAATCAGGCGCTACACAGGTTTGGCCGGCGTTGAGGCATTTGAAGAATAATAAACGCTGCGCGGCTTTGGCAATAGAGTAGTCTGGGGCAATGATAGCCGGTGATTTACCACCCAACTCCAAGGTGACGGGGGTGAGGTTGTCGGCTGCGGCACGCATTACTTGGCGGCCGGTATTGCCGGAACCTGTAAAGACTAAATGATCAAACGGCAGGGCGGAAAAATCGGCGCCCTTGGCGCCGGGTATCAGCGTAATCATGTCCTCAGCAAAGTTTTCTGCAAACAACGCTTGTAACAAATGACATAAATTCGACGAGTTAGCCGCCATTTTAATCATGCAACGGTTACCCGCAGCAATGGCGCACACCAATGGGCTAATACACAGAAACAACGGGTAGTTCCACGGTACCACAATACCCACTACGCCTAGAGGTTGGGGGATTACGGTGTTGCGGGCACCTAAGGCCCAAATCCCGACGGATCGTTTTTGGGGTTTCATCCACTTGGATAGCTTTTTGCGAGCATGGTTAATGCCATCGATGGATGGGAAAATTTCAGCTAAACGGGTTTCTTGGTGGGCACGATGGCCGTAGTCCTTACAGACGGCGTCCACGATGGACTGTTGGTTGGCCATAATCAGCGATTTAAGTTGGTCTAAGGTCTCACGGCGCTGCGCTAGGCTAGGGATTCCCTGCGACAAATAGGCTGATTTTTGCTTAGTAAGTGTAGCTCTGAGTTGGTCCGCGTTGACCTGAGGCTGGCTTATGGGTGTTGGCATGCGGTGTGTTCCTGTTGCTGAGAGAGCTAGCCTGATCAGGGATCATAACTAAACCAACAACAGAATACTGCAGATGACCGCAAAACCACAGTTAAATGTGGCCCCGCCTTTACGATAGTAAAGACGGGTGCGGGGTTACGGCAAACGCCGTTCTACTAAGGTAAGGATGCTGTAGAGTGCTACCGGCGTATCGTGCTGGTTGCGTACTTCTACATCCCATTCCACTACGCCTGTGGGTTTTTTGTCATCAGGGCGTTGGTCTTTATAGGTTTTTTGTTTGCAGCTTAGGCGCACTTGGATGGTGTCACCAATACATACGGGTTCCACAAAACGCAAATTCTCTAAGCCATAGTTAGCTAATACTGGGCCCGGTGAAGGCTCTACAAACATGCCAGCGGCGGCAGAAATTACAAAATAACCATGGGCTACACGTTGACCAAATAAAGAGTCTTTGGCGGCAATTTCGTCGAAGTGAGCGTAAAAATGATCGCCTGACAGGCAACCAAAATTAACGATGTCGGCTTCGGTTACGGTACGTCGGTGCGTGATTAAGGTTTCACCAATTTGGAGGTCTTCAAAGTGCTTCTTAAACGGATGCACTTGGGTAGTGATTTGTTCTGAACCTGGGTGGAATTCTTTGGTCACTGCCGTCAGCATTGTGGGGCTGCCTTGCAGAGCTGTGCGTTGCATGTAGTGTTTTACTGCGCGAATGCCGCCTAGTTCTTCGCCGCCGCCCGCGCGGCCGGGGCCACCATGTACCAACATAGGCAAGGGCGAACCGTGGCCTGTGGATTCTTTAGCACAGGCTTGGTTAAGCACTAACAAACGCCCATGGTAAGCGGCGGTGCCAAGTACAATTTGTTGCGCTTCTAGCGGATCGTCACTCACCAAGGAACCCACTAAGCTACCACGGCCCAATTTGGTGATGGCAATGGCTTCGTCGATGCTGTTATAGGGCATTAATACGGAAACGGGGCCAAAGGCTTCTACTTCGTGGGGCAGTGTAGCCGTTAGGGGCGCGTCACAACGTAATAACGTGGCAGGGAAAAATGCACCGCCGTCTCGGTTGCCACTATGCAGGGCAAAGTCTTGGCTGCCGCCATAAACCACTTGAGTATGCTGCTTTAAACGATTTAATTGTTGCCAAGTGTCTGCTACTTGGTCGCGGCCTACCAATGGCCCCATACGCACGCCTTCTTGTGATGGGTCGCCCATAGTCATCTTTTGCAGACGAGCAATCACCGCGTTGGACACGGCATCCATCAAATTTGCAGGCACAATGGCACGACGAATAGCGGTACACTTTTGGCCGGCTTTCACGGTCATTTCAGTCACTAAAGACTTAACGAATAGATCAAATTCCGGAGTGTCGGGCGTGGCTTGCTGGCCAAGAATGCTGTAGTTAAGCGAATCAGCCTCCATGGTGAAGGGGATGCTGTTGGCCATGATGTTGGCATGGCTTTTTAGTTTTTGACCGGTCACAGCGGAGCCTGTGAAGGTGACGATGTCTTGCTCGTTGAGTTGATCTAATAAGTCGCCTACACCGCCACAAATAAGCTGGATGGCGCCTTCTGGTAACAAACCAGACTCGACAATGGCTTGAACCATGAGCTGAGTGAGGTAGCAAGAAACACTGGCGGGTTTAACGATAACCGGTACACCCGCGGCTAAGCTGGGCGCAATTTTTTCTAACATACCCCAGCACGGGAAGTTAAAGGCGTTAATGTGTACGGCTACGCCCTCTTTAGGCACTAGAATATGCCGACCCACAAATGAGCCGCCCGCAGACAGTGCTTCACAGGGGCCCTCTATGGCATAGGTTTCGTTAGAGAACTCGCGACGCACCATACCCGAATAGCTAAATAGGGTTTGAATACCTCCTTCAATGTCTACCCAGCTATCCAATTGAGTGGCGCCAGTACAGGCAGACAGGGTATAAAATTCTTGTTTACGACCTAGCAGATATTTGCCTAAATGTTTGAGCATATTGGCGCGCTGGTGCAAGGTCATTTTACGCAAGGCGGTGCCGCCAACATTGCGGCCATAGGTTGCAACTGCTGCAAAGTCGATGCCTTGGCTGCTGATTTGTGCCACTGGATCGCCACTCACTGCGTGGTAAATTTCAACCCCAGTATCATCACTGGTATGCCACTGACCGCTAACGTAACTTGCTACTTTCATGTGTTGTTCCTGTTATACGTCGTAGTCTAAGACGATTTTGGCGCTAATGGGGAAGCTTTGACAGCTCAGTACGTAGCCATCTTTAATTTCGTAGTCTTCTAAGGCGTGGTTGGTGTCCATTTCTACTTCGCCTTCGAGCACTTTACATTTGCAGGTGGAGCACACGCCAGCTTTGCAAGCCCATGGTAGGTCTGCGCCTTCGGCAAGGCCTGCTTCAAGGATGTTTAAACTGTTGTGAGCTAACTCAAAGCTGCGGGTGTGGCCGTCGGCGCGGATACTAATCTCGCTAGTATTAGCGCTGGTGGCCGTAGGTTTGCGCTGACGTGCTGCGCTGCCTGCTGCTTGTGTGCCAAACAGTTCTAAATGCACCTTATCGGCTTTGATGCCAGCCTTAATAAGGGCTTGTTGGCAATCTTTACTCATGTCTTCTGGGCCGCAGATAAAGCACTCACTGAGGCGGTCTGGGTGGATCCATTGCTCAAGCAATTGGCCAATTTTTTGACCATCTATACGGCCATTAAATAGGTCGATGTCCTGCTGTTCACGGCTCATCACGTAGATTACATTAAGCCGTTGCATGTACGTATTTTTTAGGTCTTCCAACTGTTCCCTAAAGATTACGCTGCTGGTGGCACGGTTGCCGTACACCAAGGTGACCTTGGAGGTGGCTTCTGTCTCTAACATGCTTTTGGCAATAGACATGATAGGTGTAATGCCCGAGCCCGCGGCAATTAGGAGGTACTCGCCTTGGTGGTCTGAGTCTAGCGTGCTGGTGAAGTGGCCTTGGGGCGGCATTACGTCAATTTGTTGGCCTACTTTAAGATGCTGGTTGGCCCAGGTTGAAAATTGGCCATCGGTCACTTGTTTAACGGCTACACGTAGTTTTTGCTGGCCTACACTTTCACAAATGGAATAAGCGCGGCGTACTTCTTGGCCTTCTACCTGAGTTCTAAGGGTGAGGTATTGGCCTTGTTGGTAATGGAATTTCTCGGCTAAGTCGGCCGGTAAATCAAAGGCGATGGAAACGGTGTCGCGAGTCTCGTTGGTGAGTTGATTTACGGTGAGAGGGTAAAAATGTTTCATAGTGAAAGGCTCATCAAGTTAAATCGTTTTGAAATAATCAAACGGTTCTAAGCAGCTGTTGCAGCGATACAGGGCTTTGCAGGCGGTAGAGCCAAACTGGTTGAGTAAGGCTACATGGAGGCTGCCGCACTGGGGGCAGGCTAAGGTGGTGATGTCATCTAGGGGCGGTGCAATGCCGGCTTGTTTAAGTGCCGTACGGCCTTTTTGCGTCATCCAAGTGCTGCACCAAGCGGGTGATAACACGGTTTCAACTCGGTTGGGTACACCGGCGCGCTTAAGCGTATGGTGCACTTCGCTGGCAATAAAATCCGTGGCAGGGCAACCGGAATAGGTGGGTGTCACTTGCACCAGCCAGTGTTGTTCATGTTGTTGGAGTTTGGCACTGCGCACAATGCCTAAGTCCACCACACTCACCATGGGCAATTCCGGGTCTGGCACCAGCTCTAACAATTGCCACACCTCGCTCTCGGTAGGTGTGGTGTGATGAAAGTCGAGCTGACGGCCACGGTCGGTGGAGATCAGCGGTTGCACTTCTACCATACCGCACCAGGGTGGGCGCGATAGAGGCTTTGCATTTCTGCTAACATCAATCCAAAAGGTTCGCTGTGTTCGCCTTGTTTGCCACCAAATTTTTGGAAACACTCTGCCGGTAGCGTAAGCGTCGCTTCAGCCATGGTTTGGCTCACAATGGCGCGCCATTGGCCTTCAATATCGGCTTGATTTGCCGCAATGCCTTGGGCAACCAGTTGGAGCTCTTCATCACCTTGTACAAACAATTCATCGGTAAAGGACCACAAATCGTTGATAGCCGATTGCATGTAGTCGTGGCTTTGCTGGGTGCCATCACCAAGGCGAATAACCCAGTTGCGCGAACGTTGTTGGTGGTAATCCACTTCTTTAATGGACTTGGCAGCAATGGCCGCAATTTGGCTGTCTTGGCTTAGGCACAGTGCATTTAACGTAAGATGATGCCACACATCAAACAAGTATTGGCGGGTCATAGTGTTGGCAAAGTTACCGTTGTCTTGTTCGCACAATAGTAGGTTTAAAAATTGTCGCTCATCGCGGCCCATGGCGAGGGCGTCGCAATCACCTAATTGTGGGTTTCTGGCTACGGCATAGTCTAGCCAATTACGCGCTTGACCAAATAGGTCGAGGCTGGTGTTCATTAGAGCCGTTTCTTCTTCTAGAATCGGCCCATGGGTACATAATTCACACAGGCGCTGGGCCAGTACTAACGGGTTGTCGGCCAAGTGCAAGATGTACTGGTTGAGTGAGTCGTGGCCTTGAGTGGCGTAACAATGGCTCATTACATTTTATCCACGCTGGCAGGCAGCTGATAAAACGACGGGTGACGGTAAATTTTTTCTACCGGTGAGGTAAACATGGCGTCTTTTTGCTCTGGTGCACTGGCACAAATGGCGTTGGAATCCACCACCCAAATGCTGGTGCCTTCATTGCGACGGGTGTACAACTCACGGGCATTTTCCATGGCCATGGTTTCGTCTGCGGCGTGTACGCTACCTACATGTTTGTGGCTTAAACCATGACGGCTGCGGATAAACACTTCGTATAAAGGCCAATCGGTTTTGTTCATGTTTATGCCACCTTGTTGGTATTGGATTGTTGAGACTTGGTGTTGGCTTGTTTGTCGGCGTAGGCAATCGCCGCTTCTCTAACCCAAGCGCCATTCTCATGGGCTTGTACTTTACGAGCTAGGCGTTGTTTGTTGCAGGGGCCATTGCCTTTAATTACGGCAAAAAACTCAGCCCAATCAATGGTGCCGTAATCGTAATGGCCGGTTTCTTCATTCCACTTGAGGTCTGGGTCTGGCACGGTGCAGCCTAGTACTTCTAACTGAGGTATGGTTTGGTCGATAAACTGCTGGCGGATTTCGTCGTTGCCTTTACGTTTGATCTTCCAAGCCATGGATTGCGCCGAGTTAGGTGATTCGTCATCCGTAGGGCCAAACATCATTAGTGATGGCCACCAAAGTCGGTTGATGGAGTCTTGCACCATGTCTTTTTGTGCCTGGGTGCCTTGTTGCATCATGGTGAGCAGCAGTTCGTAACCCTGGCGCTGATGAAAGCTTTCTTCTTTACAAATACGCACCATGGCGCGGGCATAAGGGCCATAAGATGTGCGCTGTAGCATCACTTGGTTAACAATGGCCGCGCCATCTACTAACCAGCCCACGGCGCCAATGTCGGCCCAGCTAAGGGTAGGGTAGTTAAAGATACTGGAATACTTGGCTTTGCCTGTGTGCAAGTCGTCGAGCATTTGCGAGCGACTAGCACCTAAGGTTTCGGCAGCACTATAGAGATACAAGCCATGACCACATTCGTCTTGAATTTTAGCCGCAAGCTGTAATTTGCGTTTAAGGGTCGGTGCGCGAGTGAGCCAATTGCCTTCCGGTTGCATGCCGATAATTTCTGAATGGGCATGTTGGGAAATCTGCCGTATTAAGGTTTTACGGTAGGCTTCTGGCATCCAGCTTTGCGGTTCAATTTTGTCTTCGGCATCAATCTGCGCCATAAACGCCGCTTCTTGGGCGTCCATATCGGCGCGGTCTTTTACTTGCTTAACGCCGGTCTCAACCATTTGTGCGTACATAGGGGGCTTCCTCGATAATTCTTGGTAAATGATACAATATATTAATATTAAGTCAATATTTTTGTATCACTTATCGCAAATCGCGTACGCGTACGGCTTTGCCTTCGGAACGTGGCAAACTACCCGGCGCACTAATATCAATGCGGCAGCTAATGCCGATAAAGGTTTTGATTTTGTTGACCAATTGCTTTACCACCTGATCCTGCTGCTCGGTATCAATGTGGGCATAGTTTGGGTTTAACTCGATATTCACGGTGATTGCATCCATGTTGCCAGCTCGGGTTAAGTCTATTTGATAATGCGGCGACAGCTCTGGCAAGGTGAGCGCTAGCTCTTCTATTTGAGACGGGAATACGTTGACGCCACGAATAATCATCATGTCATCGCTACGGCCAGTAATCTTATCCATGCGCCGCATAGGGCGTGCCGTGCCTGGTAATAGGCGGGTAAGGTCGCGGGTGCGGTAACGAATCACCGGCATGGCTTGTTTGGTGAGCGAGGTGAATACAAGTTCGCCATACTCGCCGTCTGGCAATACTGCACCAGTGCTAGGGTCTACGATTTCCGGATAAAAGTGGTCTTCCCATAGGGTGGGGCCATCTTTGGTTTCCAAGCATTCCATACCCACACCAGGCCCCATCACTTCCGACAGACCATAGATATCCAAGGCATCAATGCCCATGCGTTGTTCAATGGCGGTACGCATGGTGTTGGTCCAGGGTTCGGCACCAAAAATACCTAACCGTAGCTTTAAGCTATGTGGATCAATACCTTGTTTTTCCATCTCATCGGCTAAGTTAAGCATGTAAGACGGCGTCACCATAATGATGTCTGGGTTAAAGTCGTTGATTAATTGCACTTGTTTGGCGGTTTGGCCACCGGACATGGGGATCACCGTACAGCCTAGTTTTTCTGCGCCATAATGTGCCCCTAAACCACCTGTAAACAAGCCGTAGCCATAGGCCACATGTACCATGTCTTCTGCACTACCGCCGGCCGCACGAATAGAGCGCGCCATCACCGTGGCCCAAGTGTCTATGTCGTCTGCGGTATAACCCACTACTGTGGGTTTGCCGGTAGTGCCACTTGATGCGTGCACGCGCACTATGTCTTTTTGTGGTACTGCAAACATATTGAATGGGTAGTTGTCGCGCAAATCACTTTTAATGGTAAACGGAAATTGGCTTAAATCAGACAAGTCTTTAAGGTCGCCAGGAGCAAGGCCCGCAGCATCAAAGCTGTTTTTGTAATGAGACACATTGTCGTAGGCGTGTTGTAGACTCCAGCGCATACGCTCAAGCTGTAAGGCGCGAAGTTCGTCAATACTGGCCGATTCTATGGGTTCTAATTGACTCATTCTATGCTCCTAAGTCTGAGGTGGTGGGGTCGATAATATGGGTGCCTATTTGATGGGCGCGGCCACGAAATTGGGCGATGGGTTGCTGGTCTGAATTAGTGATTTCAACGTCGTACAAACCCGTAACTTTACCACGGGACAAGCGCTTTGCTGTGGCAGTGAGGAGATCTTGAGCCTTGGCCGGCCGTATAAAGTCGATGCTGCAGCCAGAGGCTACGGTGGGGCGGTTGTCACTATTGCAAGCAAAGGCAAAGGCCGAATCGGCCATGGCAAACAAAAAGCCGCCATGACAAGTGCCGTGGCCGTTGAGCATAAAGTCTTGTACTTGCATGGTCATGCAAGCTTGGCCTTCATCCACCCATTGCATTTCTATGCCCAGGTGCTGGCTGGCATGGTCGTTTTTCCACAGCTGTTTGAAACAGGCTTCGGCTAGCTCTTTAGGCTCACTCATGGCAGCTCCTATCGGCCCGTATAGACTGGGGTTTGTTTGTTCATAAACGCTTTTACACCAATTTGGTAGTCTTCACTTTGGCCTGCTTGACGCTGTAATTGGCTTTCTAGGTCTAACTGGGTATCAAGATCGTTATCAAAACTGGCATTAAGGCTTTGTTTAATTAAGCCTAAGCCATGAGTCGGTTGGGTGGCCAAGTGTTGGGCTAACTGTTGGCAATGGGGCATGAGTTCATCATCGGCTTTCACCTCCCAAATAAGGCCCATTTTTTCGGCTTGGGTGGCACTAAGTTTGTCACCCAAAAGTGCGAGACCTTTGGCCTTGGCTAAGCCTACTAAACGGGGCAAGACCCATGTGCCACCAGCATCGGGGATTAGGCCTAAACGACAAAAGGCTTGAATAAAACTTGCGCTCTGGGCAGCTATTACTAGATCACAAGCCAAGGCGATGTTAGCGCCAGCCCCAGCTGCTACACCGTTAACGGCGCAAATCACGGGCATAGGAAGGTCGCGCAAGCTTTTGATGAGCGGGTTATAGTAGGTGTTGAGCGTGGCGCCCAAATCGGGGGCTTGCTGGCCATCATCAAAGTTACGATCACCCAAATCTTGCCCCGCACAAAAGCCGCGGCCGGCGCCGGTGATTAACACGCAGCGTACACTCTGGTCGGATTTAACCGTAGCCATGGCTTGTTGTAACTGTTGGTGCATGTCCACATTAAAACTGTTGAGATTTTTTGGGCGGTTAAGAGTGATAGTAGCCACTCCCTCATGGATGCTTAATAAAATAGAATCTGACATTTTTTGGTCTCTTTTAAATGACATGGATCAATGATAATCTAGCCACACGATAAAAAGATACAAAAACAAGAAGATTAATTGATTTTGTGTATCTCTTTATAACCATGCGCTACAAAACCCCTACAATTAACCAAGGAAATTGACTCATGCCCTGTTATCAAATGGACGGCATCACCCCCGTAGTCGACCCCACCAGTTATGTCCACCCTACGGCGGTGATCATTGGAGACGTGATCATTGGCGCCCATTGTTACATTGGCCCGGCCGCTTGTTTACGTGGTGATTTTGGCCGCTTGGTGCTAGAACAAGGTGTTAACGTACAAGATACCTGTGTGATGCATGGTTTTCCAGGCTCAGACACAGTCATCGAAGTAGATGGCCACATTGGCCACGGTGCCGTAGTGCATGGTGCACACATTGGTCGCAACGCCTTGGTGGGCATGAACGCAGTGGTGATGGACGGTGCTCAAATAGGCGCCGAATCGATTGTGGCGGCCTGCGCCTTTGTAAAAGCCGGTTTTGAATGTGGCGAGCGCAGCATGGTGGTGGGTATGCCTGCTAAGGTGTTGCGGCAAGTGACCGATACCGAACTTGAGTGGAAACATAACGGCACGCTAGATTATCAAGATCTAGCCCTACGATGCCAAGCGACGTTACGCGAGTGCGAACCATTACCACAAGTGGAAGACAACCGTCAGCGTATGCAACCGGCACGCTCTACTCCTTTGTTTGAGAGCAAGCGTTAGTGGGGTGTTAGGTTAAGCCACCAAAACGTTGGTGGAACTGTTCGCTTGCCGGAGGCATGTCACCGTTGGCTGTTTCAAAGGCTTTGTTGATATAGGTTTCGGCGGCTGGCCACAGCTGCTGGTATAGCTCCTCGGCTAGTTGCCTTGCATCGTGACCGGGCCAGTTTGGGCCCACTAACTCGTCGGGTAATAGGGGGTCACGCAGGAGGATGCGGCGATAGTCGTGAATGAGCAATGTGCGGGCCATAAAGGCGTCTTCTGGGGTTAATTCTTGTTGTTTGGCATCGGCCAGCAGTGGCTTAAATTGTGTTAAAAACTCTTGATAACTGTGACTTAAGGCAGAAAAATCCCAATAGCTACGCACTTGCTCGGTGGTGGAGACACTCAATGGATTAGCAGGCACAGCTTGGTCCAATACCAGTACTTTACCGGTTAACTGTAACTCTTCTAATAGACTATCTAAATCCTCATGTTCTGCCGTGGGGTGGAGCATGGTTTGTGGGCATGCTTGGCCATAACCTAACCACTGCAGACCTTGTTTGAGCTGCTTACGCTCATCGTTTTCTAATTGCCCCAGCAAGACTAATGTCCAAGTGCCATCCCAAGGTGGGCTTTGGTGAGCATAAACTAGCTTAAACGCTTGGCTAAAGTGGCGTTGGCCAAAATCTGTCACCTGGTAATAGCTGCGCCGACCAATAGGATTGGCGGTGAGCCAGTTATCTTGCGTAAGACGAAATACCGCAGTTCGGGTTAAACGAGGATTTAATCCGAAGGGTTCCAGCGCTTTAATAAGGCTACCCAACCACACTTCACCCCCATGGGGTACCAGCGCATCACCCAACACTGTGGTAATGAGCGAGCCCGCACGAATAGGCCGACGGTTTTGAAAGTGTTGCAGAATGTGCGCAAGAGACGGGAGCATAAGAAGACAGGGTTACAAAGTTTTGGTGGTTGAGGTGGATTCATTATCCATGAGCCATGGGTAAAAGTCGATCTACGCCATCAAACCCCTAATCCTCCAGCCCTTGCAAAAACGCCGTAAACTCCTCCCCAATGCCATCATGCCCGCTTCTAAATAATCCACAATAGCATCCGTTAGCTGAATTTCACCCCCCCACACCCAGTTATATTCAAACTGCAGTGTAAAGTTTACAATAACCCCTGCCACAGCAAATAGAGTCCCACCCATAAGGAAGTCATGAGTCAATTTTTCCAAATCCACACAGAATCCCCCCAACCTCGCCTCATCAAACAAGCGGCCGAAATCATCCAAAAAGGCGGTGTAGTGGTTTACCCCACCGATTGCGCTTACGCCATTGCCTGCCACTTGGGTGATAAAAAAGCAGTCGATCGGATTAAACAAATCCGTCAATTGGATGATAAGCACCACCTTACCCTTGTGTGTGAAGACTTAAGCCAAATTGCCACCTATGCCAAAGTAGACAACGAAGCCTACCGTATTCTTAAATCTCACACCCCAGGCGCTTACACCTTCATTTTAAAGGCCAGTAAAGAAGTGCCCAAAAAGCTGTTGCACCCCAAAAAGAAGACCATAGGTCTACGGGTGCCAGACAACGCCATCGCCTTGGCCTTGCTCAAAGAACTAGGCGAGCCCATGCTCAGCAGCTCATTAATATTACCTAATGAAGAGTTTCCACTCACTGATCCCTACGATATCAGGCAAACACTAGAACATAGTCTAGACTTGATCATAGACGGCGGATATTGCGGCATGGAAGTGACGTCATTGATCAATTTAGTCGATGGCGAAATAGAAGTGTTACGTCAAGGCATGGGCGATACAACAGACTTTCAGTAGTTATCGGCCCTTGCCACCGTCTTACCTAGGTAACAATGCCCACATACTATATTGTTGATCTAAATCATGATTTACTGGTCATATCATATATGAACACGATTCATTTTAGGAATTATTCCTAGAGGGTTTTCTCTATACTGATTTAATCAAGTAAAGGAGCTACTTATGGCAATAACAGCAGAACTTTGGCAGGCCAACCTTATTGCGTTGGTCAGTGCATATTTGGCGATTAAAGTATTGCGTCCCATTGCCGTCTATTTTAACCTGGTTGACATACCAGCCGGGCGTAAGAAGCACGTTGGCCACATTCCGCTGATTGGCGGTTTATCTATTTATGTGGGCGTGTTGGTGGCCATCCTTGCCGTTTACCCAATTCACGATAAACTCTTTTACCTTGCTGCCTCAGCATCCCTAATTTTAGTGACTGGCCTAGTGGATGATATAAAGCAATTGGGTGTTTGGGTGCGCATTCTTATTCAGGCGATTGCCTGTGTAATTATGATCAAAGGTGCAGGTATCTATATTGAATCTTTGGGCGACTTATTCGGCACGGGCGTAATTCACCTCGGCCAGTGGGGCATTCCCTTCACCGTGATTAGCGTGATTGGCTTAGTCAATGCCGTCAACATGAGCGACGGCATTGATGGCCTAACGGGTTCCTTAGCACTGGTGGCTATTCTTGGGGTGTTTGTCTTCGAGAGCATTAGCGGCAATTATCGCTTGTTTGATTTCTTATTGATCATGGTTGCTGCACTCATACCTTATCTGCTCACCAACCTTTCCATCATCAGCGACCGTAAAATATTCCTAGGTGATGCTGGCAGTATGTTCATTGGCTTTATTCTGGCGTGGGTGCTGATTGAGTTAAGCCAAGGTGATGGTTCAGGAACCCGCCAAGCCATCCAGCCCATCAACGTGCTCTGGTGTGTTGCTTTACCTGTGATTGATACGTTGGTGGTCATTATTAAACGCCTAAGAGCGGGCCGATCGCCCTTTCACCCAGACCGTTCTCACGTTCATCACATGTTAGAAAATCTAGGCTTAAATACACGCCAATCGTTGGCTGCCTTGATTATGATTGCATTGGTGCTAATGGCGATAGGTGCGTTAGCGCAACTGTTTTGGCCACAAGTCAGCGCTGGTTTGTTTGTGCTAGTCACCGCAGCGTATATGTACTGGAGCAAACAGCGTGATTGGTCCGCTGTTGGTGAGGTGGCTCATGAGCACACCTAACTGGTTATTGCTGCAAGTTAAACCAAGGCAAGAAATGCGCGCATTGGAAAACCTAGAGCGTCAAAATGGCGACTGCTATTGCCCACAAATATGGGTAGAAAAGCTCAGCCGTGGCAAGCGTATACAGGTGGAAGAAGCGCTGTTCCCAGGTTACTTATTTATTAACGCACAACCCGAACAAAATGGCCTAACCTACACCAGCATCCGTTCCAGTCGTGGAGTGAGTAAAATAGTTGGTTTTGGCGTAGAGCCCATTCAAGTGCCAGAAGCGCTGATCGCACAAATTAAATTACGCGAACACATGAGTTTAGCGGGTGAAAGCGCAGCCAGTGCGCCGGATGTGCCG